>Ga0316603_10002433_pt1 | contig 10212 bp, 6 predicted proteins | sample OWC_soil_day10_n_FD_207649 | JGI IMG/M metagenome (GOLD analysis project Ga0316603, IMG submission 207649) | Wetland soil microbial communities from Old Woman Creek delta, Ohio, United States - OWC_soil_day10_noCT | ecosystem: Environmental > Terrestrial > Soil > Wetlands | place: USA: Ohio...
GAATCGAATCCCTTTTGCAGATCCTCATCGGTGGGAACATAGTCGTTCATCTCGCCGCTGTTATAGTTCTGATATGCAGCCATATCAAAATATCCTGTTCCGGTCAATCCGAAGACGATGACTTTTTCTTCTCCGGTTTCTTTGCATTTCATCGCTTCATCGATGGCTGCTTTGATTGCATGGGCGCTTTCCGGTGCCGGCAAGGTGCCTTCGCAACGAGCAAACATGGTAGCTGCATCAAACACTTCACTTTGTATGTATGATTTTGCAGTCAGATATCCGTCATGATATAGTTTGGAAATGATGGGGCTCATGCCATGGTATCGCAGTCCGCCAGCATGGTTGGGAGAAGGCATAAATCCAGCCCCAAGGGTGTACATGCGTAGGAGCGGTGTGGTCTGTCCTGTGTCGCCGAAATCAAGTGCATACTTGCCTCTGGTCATGCTTGGACAGCTGGCCGGTTCTACCGCTATGAATTCAATATCATTGAGTCCTCTGATTTTGTCCGCCATAAACGGTGAAATCAGACCTCCCAGATTGGATCCGCCACCGGCACAACCGATAATCACATCCGGAGTGATGCCATATTTGTCCAATGCGGCTTTCGTTTCCTGTCCAATGATTGACTGGTGCAGAAGCACATGGTTTAATACACTTCCCAAAACGTAACGGCAGTTGTCGGTTTTCATGGCTGTTTCAATGGCTTCTGAGATCGCACAACCCAGACTGCCACCTGTGCCGGGGTTTTCTGCCAAAATCCTTTTCCCAACTTCCGTCTGGGTGGATGGAGATGGAATCACATTGGCGCCATAGGTCTCCATGAGAATCTTTCTGTAGGGCTTTTGCTCACTGGATACTTTGACCATAAATACATTCAAATCCAGTCCGTAGAAGGCACACGCCATGGAAAGCGCACTGCCCCATTGTCCGGCACCGGTTTCGGTGGTCAGGTGAGTAATCCCCTGCTTCTTGGCGTAATATGCCTGTGCGGCAGCGGAGTTCAGCTTATGGCTGCCCGAAGTGTTGTTTCCTTCAAACTTATAAAAGATCTTTGCCGGGGTGTCCAGCGCCTGCTCCAGGCAGTATGCCCGAACAAGCGGAGAGGGACGATACATTTTGTAAAAATCCCTGATTTCTTCGGGAATAGGTATGAATTCATCGGTGTTGTTCGTTTCCTGTTCAATCAGCTCCTGGCAAAACAGAGGGGCTAACGCTTCCCCGGGAAGGGGCTCGCCGTTGGCAGGGTTCATGAATCCATCGGGCTTTTCCTTCATGGCCGCCCGGACATTATGCCATTCTTTGGGCATCTCATCTTCGTTGAGATAAATTTTGTAAGGTACTTTTTCCAAATTCTTTTCCATTTCTTTTCCTTCCTTTCAGTTTTGACAAAAACCAAAACGCCTGTGGTTCTTCTTTCAGATCCACAGGCGCTCAATTAACTTACTCTTTGGAGATTCGGTTAGATTGTGCAATCGGTGCTGCATGATGAAGAAACCTTATGTATTCGATCCATAAAGCTGCACCACCACCAAGCAAAATTGTTTGCACTGATTCTAAGCATTGTTGTCTCCTTTTTGTTTTTTTGAGCATAACATACAAATTGATTGCGTGTCAACATGTTTTTTTTGTTATTTATGTATAAAATCACAACTTTCGTTCCATTAGTCCATTCTCTGTAGCTTTATATCAGTTTTCCATCTATCGCCCGCCATAAGTACAAGGCGGCCATGGTCCGATACGGCTTCCACTGGTTGCTGATTCGAAGCATTTCTTCCTTGCCGGGGATCTCATCCAGCTGGTACAGCCATTTCACTGCACGTTGCAAGCCCCCATCTCCCACGGAAAAAACATCCGTCCTGCCCATGGAAAAAATAAGAAACATTTCGGCGGTCCAGGGACCTATGCCCTTCACCAGAGTCAACTGGCGGATGATTTCTTCATCCTCGAATAAATGCAGCCGTTCCAGATCAAGCGTCTTGTCGCTTACCGCTGTGGCCAGTGCCTTCAGGTATTTAATTTTTGAATAAGAAATGCCTATTTGACGCAGAGACTCGCCCTCCAATGAAAGAATGCTTTCAGGGGATACCTTTCCTTCCGAAAGTTCCACAAGTCGGCTCCACAATACCTCTGCGACACGGTTGGATAACTGCTGACCTACAATCGCTGATGCGATTGATAAAAAAAAGTCCTCTTGGAGGGGAATTTCAATTGGACCACATTGCTCCATCAACTTTGCCAATGCCGGATCCAACTTGCCCAATTCTGCAATATCGTTGGGGCTGGCCGATATGATTTTCACTTCAATTCACCCTGTAATGTTATTTCAATTTCTTGGGCGCCTTCCCACAGCACCTTCTTGCCAAAGGCAGAGAGATTCTCCAGGCCTTCCACAATCGTAAGAAAATGATTCCCTGGCAATTGCCCATACTGGGATGCAAAACAACAACGGCCATAGGATAGGATCAATTCCATTTCACTGACGCCTCCGGGATAAAACAACATTTCACCAATTGCCGGATGGGAAATATGATTTTCCAGTTGCAGTCCGGTTCTGAGTTCACCAAATGGAATCCAGATCCCTTCTCCACTCCATCGAACATGGATGAATTTACTTTTCATTGGCAGCATAGACAAAAAAACCCGGCAGGTCTCCGGGGCTTGTTCGGTTAGCAGCTGCCCGACAAACTCATATTCCCCTGATTTTATAAGAACTCGATTCATTTTTATCCTCCATTAGTTTCCGTATGTTTCCGTGCTGATATTGATCAGCCCAAAGCAACATCCAATACCATCATAACCGCAAAACCCAGCATCGTGCCGATGGTAGCCACATCCGAGTTTCCGCTTGTTTGGGCTTCGGGTATCAACTCTTCCACCACCACATAGATCATGGCACCGGCGGCAAAGGATAGCGCATAAGGCAACAGGGGCTGCATAGTCAGCACCGCAACAGCGCCAATGACACCGGCTACAGGTTCCACGACGCCGGAGAGCTGGCCATAATAAAAACTTTTGCTCCGGGACAACCCTTCACGCCGAAGAGGAATTGAAACCGCAGCGCCTTCCGGGAAATTTTGGATCCCTATGCCGATTGCAAGCGCAACAGCGCCAGCCAGTGTTGCCGATGGCAACCCTGCGGCTACTGCCCCGAATGCGACGCCGACAGCCAAACCTTCCGGGATATTATGGAGTGTAATCGCCGTAACAAGAAGGATGCTTCTTTTCCAATGGGTCTTCACTCCTTCCGCACTTTCCGTCGGCATGCCAATATGGACATGGGGCAACAAAGAGTCCGATAGTTTCAAAAATACTCCGCCAGCCAAAAATCCAATCAAAGGCGCAAGCCAGGGCAATTGCCCTGCAGACTCTGACATTTCAATGGCAGGAGCCAGAAGGGACCAAAAACTGGCTGCAATCATGACGCCAGCCGCAAAACCCAGCATGGTGTCCAGCACCGTTTTGTTGATGCTTTTGAAAAAGAAGACAAGTCCAGCACCAAGAGCTGTCAAAAACCAAGTGAACAATGTGGCCAATAATGCCTGGACGATTGGGGTCATTGAGGTAAAAGTATCTATCATACCGGTGTCCCTTCCTCTTGCGCTTTTTATCGATTCTCTGACCGATTTACAGGTTATTCTTCAGTGATGTATTTCCGAACGGCAACCCAGGCGATTCCCGGGGCTATTTTCTTAAGCTGCTCAGCAGACATTTTCCCGGCAGCAGGGGCTGCTGCCAGTTTGTCCAGGTCCAGACCGGTTTTGATGACGGCAATTTTGCCGATACCGGGGCTTAACGCTTTACGTGGGCAACAGTACATACAATTCATGCAAAAGAAGCATTTAGTTGCAAACACGGGCCGTCCGTCATTCATGGCAATATTGCCGGAGGGACAGTTTGCGGCACAGTGCCCGCATCCATTGCACTCCGCAGAAACCCGGATTCGTTTTCCAAACGCATGACCACCCAACCGCTCCAAACCACCCATGGAAGCCAAGGCACGGTCAATAAGATGAGGGGCTTTGCGACGCACAATGCCGCGAGTTATTTCGTCGATGATATTGTCAACCTTGTGTGGCAATACATCCAGCAGCATTTTGTCCAGTGGCGCTTTGGTGGCAATGGCGATATTGGATGGCATCACCAACATATTTTCATAATGGACTGCGTACCCTTTTTTTTCCAACATCCGGATGGTTTTGCTTCTGCACGCAGTGTTGGGGCTCATCTCCCCACCGCCTGAAACCGAGATTACGGCAGCAGGCTTACCTTGTTGTCCGGGAAGGTTCTTAATCCACTCATAAACCGGCTCCGGTGCATTGAACGCATAAACCGCATAGAGCACCAGCAATAGGTCATACTCTCCGGTCGCCTCGGGCTCCCCAGCCATGAGTCTTTGTATTGTAACAGTGGCACCGCGTTCCCGCAGCTGTGTCGCAAATCGGTCAGCAACAATACGGGTGCCGCCTGTGCCCGAATAATATACCAATCGAATTTTACCGATATTTTGACTCATCAATTTAATCTCCTAAGCGCCACCCACCAGATGTACTTTCATCAGATTTGTTGATCCGGGAATCCCCATGGGCACGCCGGCGGCAATCACCACCAAATCGCCCTTTTCAACGTATCCCCCTTCAAGGGCGATGGCCACGGACTTTTCAATCAACTCGTCGGTGGTAGACATTTGTGGAGCCGTTGTGGGGATGACACCCCAGTGTAGCGCCAAAGTTCTAGCAACCCGGTCGCTTGGGGTCACTGCGATAATATCACATGACGGTCGGAATTTGGAAATTCTACGAGCTGTGTGTCCGCTTTGGGTGGATGCAATGATGGCTTTGGCATCCAACTCCGATGCCGTCGTGCAGGCTGCCCAACTGATTGCGTTGGGCACATCCCATTTCGGGGTGCCTTTTTTTGTTTCCTGGACCGCCTCCCAGTTCAGTTCCTCTTCAGCCGCGCCGGCGATTCGCGCCATGGTTATGGCCGCCTCAATGGGATATTTCCCACTGGCGGATTCACCGCTAAGCATAATCGCATCGGTTCCGTCATAAATGGCATTGGCCACGTCCGAAACCTCCGCTCTGGTAGGTCTGGGATTTCGCATCATTGAATCAAGCATCTGGGTCGCTGTAATGACCGGAATCCCTGCACGGTTGCATTTCCTGATAATCATCTTTTGGACCTGCGGGACTTCTTCTATGGGAATTTCAACGCCCATGTCACCACGTGCCACCATAATGCCATCGGAAACCTTTATGATTTCGTCTATGTTTTCGACGCCCTGCTGGTTTTCTATTTTGGAATAGACCAATATGTCTTTCCCTCCGCAGCCATCCAAGACTTCCCTGATGGCCAAGGTGTCCGCTGCGGTCCGTATGAACGAAGCCGCCACAATGTCCACACCCGCCTGGCAGCCAAAGCGCAAATCGGATCGATCCTGATCCGTCAAAGATGGCAAATTCACCGGGACCCCCGGGATATTGACCCCTTTGTTGTTGGAAAGGGTTCCTCCGTTCTTCACCTGGGTTTCAATCACTTTTCCTTGCACCTTTTGGACTTCCAACCCTACGAGTCCGTCATCTATCAATATTGTGTCGCCGGGCTTAACGTCCTGATATAGCGCACCATAGCTGATGGAACACTGGTCTGCGGTTCCTTCCACGTCACCGTCGCAATGGATGCTAAAAGGCTTACCTTCCTGCAGCGTCACTTGATCTGTCATAAATTTGCCGGTTCTGATTTCTGGGCCTTTGGTGTCCAGAATAATCGCAATATGCCGCTTGTACTCCTCCCGGAGTCGTTTGACCAACATGATTTTTTCCAGATTCTGCTCATGGGTACCATGTGAGAAATTATGTCTGGACGCGCTCATACCCGCTTCAATCAGTGCGGAAAGAACCTCTTCACTATCGCTGGCCGGCCCAATGGTGAATACCATTTTTGTCTTCTGCATTTTGTCCTCTCCTATCCGAACATTTCCCGATAATGTTCAACAAATATTTCTGATAATGCCGGGTCGAAATGTGTCCCGGCGCACCGTTTAATTTCCTCAAGTGCTTGCTCAACGGTAAATACATTCCCATAGGTTCTAGGGCGTGTCATGGCGTCAAAAGCATCAGCCAGTGCAATGATACGGGCCTCGCGGGATATCTCGTCTCCGGCGATACCCTTGGGGTAACCGGAACCATCCCATTTTTCCTGATGTTCCAACACAAACCGTGCAATGTCCGAAAACTCCTCAGAGCCGCTTAAAATCCGAAAGCCGATTTCCGAATGCTTTTTCATTTCTATCCATTGGTCTTCCGTCAACCTGTCAGGGCTATTGAGAATGTTTTCATCTATGCCAATCTTCCCGATATCATGCACCAGTCCGGCCACCTTGAGTTGTTCGATGGTGCTCTTTTCAAGATTCATCTGGATGGCGATTTTTTCACAGATTATGCTGACCCGTTTGGAATGGAGCATTTCCCTGTTGTTCTTTTCATACAGGGTGTTCATGATGATATCGATGGTCTTGCTGCGAACGCTTGCACCTACAAGGAATTTGTTTCGATACATATTGTCTTCTGCGCCTTTGGTAATCAACTCGATGGCTTCATCCGCATTGATTTTGGTCTGTCTGCCAAACGATACGGATAAAGCGACGCCATTGATGTTCTCTTTGCTAAGGCTTTCATGGATTCGTTCCAGGATGATCTCCGCCCCTGCGGCAGTGGTGTTAGGCAACAACATGACAAACTCGTCCCCGCCAAACCTGGCAATAATATCATCGGTGCGGCAGTTGAGCTTAATGAGTTGCGCTACCTTTTGGAGGAACAAATCACCACAGTCGTGGCCAAAGGAATCATTGACCAGCTTCAATCCATTCACATCACCCATGACTACCGTCAAGGGCAGATTTCGTGGCACATCCAGGCGATGAAGCTCCTCTTCATAAAAACGTCGGTTATATAATCCGGTTAAATAGTCGTGGAATGCCACATAGTGGATTTCTTCGTCCTTCTGCTTCCGCTCGGTAATGTCCCTGCTGACTCCAACAATCCCTTCCACAATGCCATCCAAAGACCAATAAGGCGTCTTTAAGGTATCCAACATCCTTTTGCTTCCGTCTGGATAGGTTACCATCTCCTCATCTTGCCGCTGGGTTTTTTCAGCCACCATCTTCATGTCAATATGCCGAAACCAATCCGCCTCAGCCACAGAGAACAATTCATGGTCTGTTTTGCCTAGTATGTCATTTTTAGGTCGTCCACAAAATTCTGCAAATGCGTCATTGCATCCCTTATAGCGTCCCTCCACATCCTTGTAAAAAATCAAATCCGGGATGGAGTCGATAATGGATACTATCAATGCAGTCTGACGATTGTTTTCGATTTCAATCTTTTTCAGATAATCAATATCACGGACGGTTCCGCTTATACCGGCAATCGTTCCTTGCTGATCTCTGGTCCCGTTGGCGCTTATTGAAATCCATAGAGCCTCGCCGTTGGCTTTTGTGTAGCGGCACTCCAGGATTTGAGGCTCGTCTTTTTGCCCTTCCTTTTTCTTGGTCCATGCCAGCATATCACTGAAAAAAGCGATCGCTTTTTCTTGGTCTTCAGGGATGATTCTGTCAATAATGGTCTTCATGTTGAAGGCTTCAGGCGGTTCTCCAAAGATCCGCAAAGACGCAGCGCTCACATATGTAAAATTCAAATCTTGGTCCATGGTCCAAATCACATCTGAAGTGTTCTCCGCCAGGTTTCTGTATTTATCTTCACTTTCTGCAATCTTATTCATTAATTTATACTTGTCCATTTGGTCCAGCAGAATTTTGCACAGCAAGTAAGTGCCCAACGGATATAGAATAATTACAGGCAATAATATGGACTCAAGTGTTTCCATCCGCAGGTCTGCCGGCAAAATCAGCATGCAAAGCAGCATATCGACATGCACAATCACACCAAAGAGATAAAATTTCCAGCCCCTGTTCTTAAGATTATCAATAATCTGTTGGAAATAATACTTGTGAGCCAAAATCCCAAGGATCGACGTCGTTAAGACAACGACAACCCCAACGATCATGCCGGGACCGCCTAGAGAGATTCGGTATAGAATCATAATGACAGCCGCAATCGCCGTGGGGATAGCCCCAAAGAACATGCCCGATACGCTGATGAGTATGGATCTCGTATCGAAGATGACCCCATTATCCAGATGCAAGGCTGTCCACATCAACAGAATACCCACCAGGCCGTTGAATACCCCCAGCGCGATTTTGTAATAGGGTTTGTCCGTTTGCTTTTTGCTAAGCAACAAGGAGTAGACAAAAACCATTGCAAGTAAAATCGCAATGTTTTGAATCAATGCAATGATGATTTCCAAGTTCATAATTTCACCATCCTATCGTTTATGGGAGCGGAATGGGGTTGTCTAGGATTTTTTTCTGTTCGCTTGATATGATATATCTGAAATAATTGGTTTCCAGAATTTTTGAGGCAGCCCAAAATGTGTTGCGCACATGCTGGTTCATCCTCTTTACATAGCCATCGTCCGCGGTGACCCCTTCCACCGGATAGAATTTTTTGTCCGATGTGATATAAATCCCTTTGTCGGTCTGCCATGAGTAATCTTTGTAAATAACCAGCCCTTCGCTGTCGGAAAAAATGTCAGTTCCCGAAAGCATGCGGGAATCATAAGGCAACCCAAGCAAGTTGGAAATGGTGGGGATGATGTCCGGTTGATAACAGATTTTGTCAATCACTTTGCCGGAATCACCTTTCATATCGCCGCTCCAGATGACCAGTCTGCTTTTATACATTTCATACATGGGATCAAACTTATCCAACCCTGCAATCTCCAGATGCTCGGCCTCTGTTAATCCATACGGATAGTGGTCGTTGGAAAAGGCTATCAAGGTATTGTCTGCGATACCCGCTTCTTCCAGACGCTTGATTAAATATTCCATGGCTCGGTCGAATTCCATATTGCATGCGATATATGCCTTGCAGTGCTCTGACAAATCCAAATTCGCCACTTCATCCTTGTGTTTATAGGCCATCATATTGCCGGTGAACGTATAGTTCAGATGACCGCTGACGGTCATGTAATAGGTGTGGAATAATGGCTCATCAATGTAATCGTCCACGGTTTCTTCCATCATTTCCAGGTCGGATTCCGGCCATTGATCTTTCATGTTCAGCCCGTTTCCTCGCCCCACATAGCGGTAACCTGCATTGGGATGGGACAAGTCCCTGTCATAGTAATCATATGAGTGATTGTGGTAGGCTCTGGGCGTCAAGCCTTGGAACCGATATTGGTTGCCCATGGTGAAGGGCAAGTCGTTTTTGGCGGATTCCTTAAAGCTCCAAACCCCCGGTTTTGGAATCTGTCCGGTGCATAACGTATACTCTCCGTCAGATGTGCTGACCCCCCAGACAGGATTATAAAAGTTGGTGAATTGGTACCCTTCCGTAGCCATCCTGTACAGCGTCGGTGTGAGTTCTTTGTCTATGACATAAGGACCAAATCCCTCAGCCGTAATTAGGATGAGGTTGTAACCGGCAAATTTGCCGGAGAATGAATTCAAGTTGGTTGGGGTGGCGGTTGAAAAATATTTGTGCAACGCTTCAACGGTGTTGTTGGGTGCGTTGGCAATCAGCTTGTCAAAGTCCAAATCATACACTTGCTTCGCATAAAGCGAATCGGGAATATTGTTTTTGGATCCAGGACCGATGCCGCCGCCAGCTGGTCCTCCCTCAGGCGGGAAAAATGTTTTTTGTATATCCAACCGCAAAGCGGTCAATGCGCCAAAGCGCGCCACGCTGGATGCGGTATCTGCAGATCCAAAATATAGCATGTTGGAATTTAGTCCTTCGCCCTGATCTGTCCACACGGCAAACACAGTAATGCCTTGCAGCAAAACAACAGCAATGAGCAACGCAATTTTTTGTCTGCCGGGAATCCTTTGTTGTTTCTTCCTGAATCTACGAAGCAAGAGCATCGCGACAACCGGAACTATAAAAAACAGCAAGGGAATCCAAATATTCGAAAGGGTGGTAAGGATGGTGTCGAAAAATTGAAAGGCCGCCCCGCCATTGATCATCGAATAGAATGTATAGAAGGTTCCAAATATCGAGTAGTAAAAAAACTGGGAGCCATAAAACAGCACAAAGAAAATGGTGATTATCCATGATATGAGACCACGTCCTGTTGCGCCAAAGAAACCTAGCA
>Ga0316603_10002435_pt1 | contig 10210 bp, 8 predicted proteins | sample OWC_soil_day10_n_FD_207649 | JGI IMG/M metagenome (GOLD analysis project Ga0316603, IMG submission 207649) | Wetland soil microbial communities from Old Woman Creek delta, Ohio, United States - OWC_soil_day10_noCT | ecosystem: Environmental > Terrestrial > Soil > Wetlands | place: USA: Ohio...
TTTTCCGGTACCTCTTCTAGCCGATAGCCCATAAGGACCGAATCCAGATACAGACCGGTACCCCCGACCAGTATCGGCAGCCTTCCCCGTTTTTGAACTTCTTCGAAAGACTGTAAGAAGCGGCGCTGGAATTCAAAAACATTGAACTCACTCCCCGCCTCGACTATGTCGATCAGGTGATACGGAATGTCGCCATATTCCGGTAGGTCTTTGCCGGTGCCGATATCCATCCCCCTGAACACCTGACGGGAGTCCGCAGAGATGATCTCGCCGTCAAGAGCCGTGGCAAGCTGCACGCCCAGCCTCGTTTTTCCCGATGCGGTCGGTCCGGCTATTACCAGCAGATTGGGGTCCATTAGCCGCCTCCGGCCTCTCCAGGGGCAATGTGCCGCCTGGCAAGAAAAACTCCCGTTTCGATGTCGACGAAGAGTGCGGCCGTCGCTTTTGTCTGCGAACAAACCGGACAGGCCAACTCGATAATCGCCCCCAGCATGAAAATGAACCACTCCCTGCTGTCGTGCATCGCCGGTATGGCATGGGTATGCGCCAGATATTCTACCGCACGCACCACGATATTCGGGTCTCTCCCCTGTTCCGTGATGCGGCTCACATGGCTCATGGCAATGGTAAAGAAGCTATTGGCCAGCTCTTTAATTTTATTTATGTCTGTGGGGCGAATATCCCACATCGCCCCTCTGGCTGCGGCAAAACATGCATCCTGAAGGGCGTGAAAGTTCAGGTCCATAGAAACCTCCCCGGCTGCCTGAATCAATCCTGTTCTTTAAGAACCTGTAAAAGCTCTTCAGGAAGCCGCTTTGCCTTCATTCCGGGACCGACACAGACCAGCTTCACCTTGCCGTCGGCCAGAAGCTTGCCGTCCAAGGCACGCACAACCTGCTGTCCCAGGGTAAAGGAAGTTTTTCCCACTTCCAGAACCTCGGTTTCGACCCGGAGCAGGTCATCATGGAGAGCTGGGGATCGGTAGTCAATGTCCAGATGGACAACCGGAAATACATGCCCCCGCTGCGCCAGGTCTCCGACGGACAATCCTTTTTCCCTGAGAAATTCCGTCCTGCCCCGCTCGAAATATTTCAGATAATTGGAGTGATAGACAACCCCGCCGGCATCCGTATCCTCATAATACACCCGTATTTCCATAGCAATGTCCTCTTGAGAGATGTACCGCGTTTTTGCAGGTGGTTTCGAAATCAGACCCTAAACAACACCCCTGAAAGAAAAAAATCAGAAGCCTGTCGAAAGAACAAGGCATAGCGCTTTCTTGTGTGTAAATCTCCCCCCTGGTAATGTCGGTTGCCAGATTGTAGAATCGGGAGGTCAAAAAATTCGACCTTCAAAATTCTTTTCTGTCAGCTTTTTTCACCTCCAGGAAGACAACCCTATTCCCCGAAGCGCCACCCCGTTTAAAAAGCGATTTTTGCGCATTACCGCAAATATTCTAAAATGCGAATATTCATTCGTGACCAAACCGGCGTTTTTTCATCACAACGAGGCTGCGGGGATCTCCGGAGACGGGAAGCAGGAAGTCGATGACCTCCTCGACCACCAGACCGAGTTCAGAAAGGCGGGATACTGCTGAGGCTCCTTCAACCCATCCACCCTTCCCTTTCATTGCGATAATTCTTCCCTCAGGCTTCACCAGGGGGGCAGCTATTTCGGCGAAAGCAGGAATATCTGAAAAGGCGCGGGAAACAATCCAGTCAAAATGTTCGGCATATCCGGGCCCCAGATCTTCGCATCGGGCATGGATTGCCGTAAAATTTTCAAGCTCCAGTGCCCGTGCCGCATGGCGCTGGAAGAGTATTTTTTTCCCCACCGAATCAACCGAAGTAACGGCAAGCTTCGGCAGCATTATCTTCAGAGGCAGAGACGGAAAGCCTCCCCCGGAACCCACATCCAACAGACACCCGATCTCTCCGACAAGCCGCATCAAGGCAAGGGAATCGGCAAAATGCTTCAGCACAATGTCCCGGTCGCAGGTTATCGCGGTAAGGTTAATTTTTCTGTTCCACTTTTTCAATTCACCGGCAAGGAGAATGAATTTTCCCAGGTTGTCTGCACTCAACTCCAGACCCAACTCTGATGCACTTGCCTGCAAAAGTTCCCGCATTTGTGCGCTCATCGTGCTCCCAGGGCCCTTATGGCGATGGCTAGAACGGTGATGGCTGCAGGTGTGACGCCGGGGATCCGGGATGCCTGGCCAAGGGTGTCCGGCCTGAAACGAACAAGTTTTTCACGCACCTCCGCAGAAAGCCCGGAAAGACCGCCATAATCAAAATCAGCCGGGATCTTCGTTCCCTCGAATTTGGCAGCTCTCTCAACCTCCAGCTGCTGGCGGTCGATGTAACCCTGGTATTTGATCTGAATCTCCACCTGTTCACGGATGATTGCGGGAACATCCCGCGAAACCGGATCTATTTGACACAGGTGTGAATAGGTTATATCCGGACGGCGAAGGAATTGCTCGAAGGTCAGGGAGTTCTTCAATCCGGAAAACCCAAGCTGTTCGAGAAAAAGGGGATCTGACGCCGCGGGGCTGATTTTGCCGAATCGCAGACGCTCAAACTCTTCCCCTATCATGGTCCGTTTGTACTGGAACGCCTGGTAGTCTTCATCCGGGAGTAATCCGACCACATGCCCTTTGTCGCGCAGGCGCAGATCAGCATTGTCTTCGCGCAGCAGGAGCCGGTACTCCGCGCGCGAGGTAAACATCCGGTACGGCTCTTTCGCTCCCAGGGTGACAAGGTCGTCTATAAGCACCCCGATATACGCTTCATTGCGCCCGAGCACAAGCGGCTCTTTCTCCTGAACTCGGAGCGCGGCATTTATTCCGGCCATCAGCCCCTGTGCCGCTGCCTCTTCGTAGCCGGAGGTTCCATTGATCTGTCCCGCATGATACAGGTTCCTGATCAGTTTGGTCTCCAGTGAGGCGTGAAGCTGTATCGGATCGACGTAATCGTATTCGATCGCATAAGCCGGACGCATGATTTCAACCTGCTCCAACCCGTGGATGGACCGGTACATTGCATACTGGACATCGATTGGTAACGAGGTGGAAAGGCCGCTCGGATATATTTCCACCGTATCCCTGCCCTCCGGCTCCAGAAAGGTCTGGTGTCGGCTTTTTTCGGGAAATCGCACCACCTTGTCTTCTATGGAGGGACAGTAGCGCGGCCCGACCCCCTGAATCACGCCGCCGTACAGGGGTGAACGGTCAAGGGCGGAGCGGATTATGTCGTGTGTTTTTTCGTTTGTATATGCGATATGGCAATCCATTTGCGCGCAATCTATGCGATCCGTGGAAAAGGAAAACGGTGTCGGCTCTGCATCGCCATGCTGCACTTCAAGCCTGTCGAAATCAATAGTACGTCCGTCAAGCCTTGCCGGCGTCCCCGTTTTCAGGCGGCCTACCTCAAAGCCCAGCTCGCGCAAATGGTCTGAAATGCCGATTGAGGGAGGATCTCCCGCTCTGCCGCCGGGGTAGTTGGTCAGGCCGACGTGAATAAGCCCGCGCATGAAGGTCCCCGTAGTCAGGATAATGGTCTTCGCCGGATACCGGATACCCACTTTAGTGTCCACTCCGCACACGGTACCATTCTCCACTGACAGGCCGGTCACCTCTGCCTGTTTCAGCTCGAGGTTGTCCTGATTTTCAAGTACCCGCTTCATGCGCAGACGGTATTGCTGCTTGTCCGCCTGGGCCCGTGAAGCCCGCACCGCGGGGCCCTTTTTGGTATTGAGAATACGGAACTGGATGCCGGTTGCATCGATGTTTTTCCCCATCTCTCCGCCCAGAGCATCGATTTCCCTGACCAGATGCCCCTTTGCCAGGCCCCCTATCGCGGGATTACACGACATGAGGGCAATTGCATCGAGGTTAATGGTAAGAAGGAGGGTGCTGCGCCCCATGCGGGCTGCCGCAAGGGCCGCTTCGCAGCCGGCATGGCCGGCTCCAACGACGATTACATCATACGATTTTTCAAAAACCACCACGGTACAACCCCTGAAAACCTATGTTTATCCGTTCTGTGAGAATCTGTCGAACAAATGTTTCACGTGAAACAAAATCTATTTACCTATGCAAAATCGCTGAAATATCAGATCGAGAATATCATCGGGTGTGGTCTCACCGGTGACCTCGCCGAGCGCATGTAGCGCATCGCGAAGATCTAGTGCCACTATTTCGAGGCTCATCCCTGCTCCAAAATTCTCAAGAAATGTTTTCAGGCACCCCCCGGCCTTCTGTAAGACATCCCTATGCCTCGCCTGGGACAGCACAACGTACTCCCTGCTGTCCACAGCCCTGTTGTGAATAAACGTCGAAAAGATGAGCTCCTTCAATGCGTCGATCCCCGTTCCGGTCACCGTTGAAATCTCTACAGCGGGCTTTTCAAGGAGCAGATCCGGAATTATCATGACCGGCGCGAGATCGGACTTATTCTTCACCACTATAACATTACTCCCGGCAACTGCGTCAAGAATTAGTCCGTCAGCTTCGTCAAACACCCGGGAACCGTCAAGGACAAACAGCACAAGGTCGGCAATGGCTATCTTCTCGAGGGCAAGGCGCACCCCTTCTTTTTCAACCACATCATCAGTCTGCCTGATTCCGGCGGTATCGAGCATCTTGACCGGTAGTCCCGCAATATTCACCACTTCCTCGATAATATCCCGAGTCGTTCCCGGTACCGAAGTGACAATGGCCCTTTTTTCCTGCAAGAGGGTGTTCAGCAGGCTTGACTTGCCGACATTCGGCTTGCCGGCTATGAGAACGGATACTCCCTCGCGCAACACCCTGCCTTCATCAAAACCATCGATGAGGTTATCGATCTTTCCCAGCGCACCTTTGACACTATTGACAATTTCACAGTCTTCGGCAAACTCGATATCCTCCTCGGGAAAATCCAGATATGCCTCGATCATGGCAAGCGCATAAACGATATTCTCCCTCGCCTCGTGAATTCGCAGCGACAGGTGGCCTTCACGCTGATGTTGTGCCAGCATAACGGCGGCATCCGTCTTACCACGGATCACATCTATAACGGCCTCGGCCTGGACCAGGTCGATCCGGCCGTTGAGAAAGGCTCGTTTGGTGAATTCGCCCGGTTCAGCCAGCCTCGCGCCCTGCTTGAGGACAAGGTCAAGGATTTTCCGCACCACGAGATATCCGCCATGACATTGGATCTCGACCACGTCTTCCCGGGTATACGATTTTGGCGAACGCATGAGGACCACCATCGCCTCATCCAGGGAAACAGCTTCATCGGGATCCGCAATAGCACCATAATAAAAGCGGTGGCTTTTCATGCCACCGCTCGTATTGCGTATGAATATCTTTTCGGCAATGTCTTCCGCACGGTCACCGCTTACCCGTATGATGCCGATTCCACCCTCTCCCGCCGGTGTACTGATTGCCGCAATTGTGTCTCGCACATACATGGGACTGTTCTCTCCGTTGTTATTCCTTGCTACTCCTTCAACAATCTATTGATATACGCCTGCTGGGCAATCGTGAGGATATTATTGACGAGCCAGTAAATGACCAGTCCGGAAGGGAAGTTGAGGAACATGAAAGTAAACACGATCGGTAAAGCCAGCATGATTTTTGCCTGCATCGGATCCATGGTGGACGGCGTCATCTTCTGCTGAATGAACATGGTAGCCCCCATAATTATGGGGGTCACATAATACGGGTCTTTCGCCGACAAGTCGGTAATCCACAACATGAAGGGCGCATGGCGCAGTTCGATTGAAAAAAGCAAAGCCTTGTAAAGAGCGAAAAAAACTGGGATCTGCACCACCATTGGAAAGCAACCGCCAAGGGGGTTGACCTTGTGGGTCTTGTACAGCTCCATGGTAGCACGATTCAGGGCTTCACGATCATCCTTGTGCTTTTCCCTCAGCTCAAGCATCTTCGGCTGAAGCTTTTGCATCTCCTTCATAGACTTGTAGCTCTTGTGTGTAAGCGGGAAAAACAGAATCTTCAAGATGACGGTAATAATGATGATTGCTATACCGTAGTTGTGGGTATACTTATAAAAATATTTCAGTACATAGAGTAGAGGTTTGGCTATGGCGGAAAACCAGCCGAGATCCAACGCCTGCTCCAGTCCGCTTCCCTGAGCCTTGAGAAGGTCAAGGTCCTTGGGCCCCATGAAAAGTTTGTACGATACGGAGTGGGATTGTCCCGGAGCCAGGGTAAAGGCCGGTGATTCGATCGTTGCAGCAAGGTAATTGCCGGTCCCTTTCGCTGTTTTTACCCGGGCAATGGCGTTATCCTTCGACAGCACCGCACTCAAAAAGTACTTATCGGCAAAACCGGCCCAAAGAACGTTGGTTTCATATTCTTTTGGCTTGGATTCGAGATCCTTCAGCGTCTCGCTCTCGAATTTATTGTCCGCGAGAAGTACCGCTCCACTTGCTTCAAACCTGCTCTGTTTTTCCTTATCACCAACCTGATACGGGAACAAGAGATCAAGCGTGCCGGAAATCTTGTCGCTTGATCCGTTCACAATTTCGGTGGCAAGATCTATCGCGTAGCTGCCGCCTTGGAAGGTATATGTCTTCTTTACCGTTTGGCCATCCGGTGACGTAAAGATGAAAACCAGTTGCCGTTTTTCATCCCGGCCTACCGTCAGGTTACCTGTGCCGGTAGCATAAATGACCGATGGCGAAAGCGGGAAACCTACCCCCCCCGTTCTCAGTGCAAAACCCTCCGGATTGGATTCATTGATCAATGCAACCTGTTTTCCAGAGGCACTGTTGGTTTCCTTGTATTTCTTGAGGACAAAACTTTTGAGACTGGCACCCTGATTTGAGAACACGGCTGTATAGAGATCAGTGTCTACCACAACATCTTTTGCCACCGATGGTTGGGATTGCGTCACGGGAATTTCCGTTGCCCGGGTAACGGCCGGTACTGATGCTGCCGGAACGGTCGCAGTCGCGGTTACCTGTGTGGTTGGCTGTTTCGGCATTTCCTTCTTTGGTGGAGGAAACAACAGATAGTAGGCATAAAAAAATACTATTGACAAAACTGCAGCAGCAATTGCTCGCTTTTCCATGAAAACTCCCGTGTTCTATTTTACCGGATCATGACCGCCTGGATGGAAAGGATGACACTTCAGAAGCCTTACCACAGTATACGATATACCTTTGACAAGACCGTGTTTTTCAATCGATTGCTTTGAATAGTGTGAGCAGGAAGGATAAAAGCGACAGGTGTTCCCCAGATACGGGGACAAAAGTTTTTGGTAGCACTCAATGGTAAATAGAAAGATTTTTGTCAGCATTTCATACGTGATGCAATCTGTATCAAGACTTTATCGAGTTCCTGACAGATGTCGCTAAAAAGGAGCTTGTCCGCTCCTTTTTTCGCTATCAGGTTGTAATCCGCCCCGCCAAAAAGCTTTTTATGAAGCCTGTAATACTCTCGTACCAACCTTTTTATGCGATTTCTCACGACAGCCTTACCAACTTTGCGACTGACGGTTATTCCGAGCCTTGTCTGGCCTGTCACTTCACCAGACCGTACGATGATAAAGTGCTCCGTATGGAATTTTCGGCCCGAGCCGGACAAATACAGATATTCCGATCTCTTCCGCAGGCGTTCCTGTTTGCTGAATGAAAACGCCTGGAGCACTACTTGGCGGCTATCTGGACTGCCAATCTTTTGCGCCCTTTTGCGCGTCTCCGCTTGATGACCAGTCTGCCGTTTTTAGTCGACATGCGAACCAGGAATCCGTGTGTCCGTTTTCTGGATGTATTGCTTGGCTGATATGTTCTTTTCATTTTCTGGGCTCCTCATCTATTGCCAAATAAAAGTCGTACGTAAAGAGCATATTTTTAATCATACTGTGGCTGTTTTGTCAAGGTTATTTTTACAGAGAGGGTGTTCAAAATAGCCTTGCAAATTCACTGTGTCTCTGGTAGGCTTCATACCCTCGTTATACCAATAATGCACCATTATTCACCCTTTCCCATCCTCCAACTGCCTGATTTAAAAGCACTATTTGATTTTATCAACACATGTTGATAAAGCTGTGTATAACTTCAATACACAAAGAAGGTTTCATATATGGACAAGGTTTGGCTGGAAGCGCTGACCAACTTGCAAAAAGTGCTCACTCATCATACCTTTAACACCTGGATTCAACCTTTGAAATTCATGGAGGTCCGGAATGATTCCATCCTTCTGGAAGTTCCCAACGACTTCTTCAAGGAAATGATCAGCGAAAACTACCTTCCCATGATACAGGAGGCGGTAGCGGCAATTCACAAATCACGGCTGAATATCGAATTGCAGGTTTCCCGGAAAACACCGGACAAAAAGAGCCTCGCAGAAGAAAATGTCCCCGATGATAACATGGAAATTGCTGATAGCGGCCTTGTTGCGGCTAACGGCAAAGGTCCGGATTTCCTCCCCAACCTGAATGCCAAATATACCTTTGAAACCTTCGTCTGCGGCGCCAGCAACCAGTTTGCCCACGCGGCCGCCCAGGCGGTGGCCAACAACCCCGCTTCCAATTACAATCCACTGTTCATATACGGCGGTGTCGGGTTAGGCAAGACTCACCTGTTGACCGCCATCGGCAATCACGTATGCCGGGCCAACAGGAATGCCAGGGTTTGTTACTACAGTTCCGAAAAATTCATGAACGAACTGATCAATTGCCTGCGCTACAACAAGATGGAGTCATTCCGCAGCAAGTTCAGAAGCATGGATGTGCTGCTCATCGATGACGTACAGTTCATAGCCGGGAAGGAAAGAACCCAGGAGGAATTTTTCCACACTTTCAATTCGCTCTACGAATCCCACAAACAGATTGTCGTCACATCCGATAAATTTCCCAAGGACATGCCCGGACTTGAACAAAGGCTGCGTTCGCGTTTCGAATGGGGTCTCATTGCCGATATCCAGCCTCCCGACATAGAGACAAAAATGGCTATCCTCAAGAAAAAATCCGAAACCGACCATATCTGCCTTCCTGATGACGTTGCGCTTTTTCTGGCTTCGAGTTCAACCAGCAATATCCGCGAACTCGAAGGAATGCTGATCCGACTGGGAGCATATGCCAGCCTGACCGGAAACGAAATTTCCCTGAACATGGCCCGCGAAGTTCTGAAGGATATTATTGTTGAAAAAAACAAGGATGTTACGATAGAGATGATCCAGAAGTATGTTGCCGACTACTTCAACATCAAAATTTCCGATCTGAAATCGGAGAAGAGGCTTAAAAACCTGGTGATTCCCCGCCAGATCGCGATATATCTATGCAGAGAGCTGACCAAAGCCTCGTTTCCGGAGATCGGCGACAAATTCGGCGGCAAGGACCACTCCACGATAATCCATTCCGTCAAGAAGATTACCAGACTGCTTGACTCCGATCTTGAGTTGAAAAACACCATCGAGACGATAAAAAGAGGGCTGTTGGAATAAACGCCATAACCTGTGCATAAGTCGGTGACGAATGTTGATTCATTGTCCCGTTGTTCATAAGTATCCCGGAAAGGCATTTCTATTAACAATTTTATCAACATCGATAATTCACTGAAAACCGTTACTTGAGTGATTTTTCTACTAATCAACAGCAAACTGCTTTATACTACTTTATTATTTTTAAAACCTATTAGAAACAGTACCTGTTAATTTCCGGAGGGCACATGCAGTTTTCCATTGCAAAAGACACTTTTCTGAAAGCCTTGCAAAAGGTTCAAGGAATCATAGAAACCAGAAAAACAATGCCCATACTCTCCAATGTCCTGATAGAGGCACGTCCGGGGAAAATCGACATAACCGCCACAGACCTGGAAGTCGGTATGAAAAGTTCCTACGAGGCTTCGGTGAAGGAAGAGGGCAAAATTACCGTTTCCGCAAAAAAACTGTATGAAATCATCAAAGAACTTCCTGAATCCGAAATCTATTTCTCCACCAGGGAAAATGACTGGATTGACCTTCAATGCGGCAAGGCCCGGTTCAATATCGTCGGACTATCTTCCGAGGAATTCCCCAGCCTTCCGAAAATCGATGATAGGGACTGCATCCGCATTGAAAGCGGGACCTTGAACAAAATGGTGGAAAGGACCTCCTATGCCATCTGTCAGGATGAAACAAAATACAACCTGAACGGCATTCTTCTCAAGACAACGGAACATGACGGCATGGTTTCTTTGAAAATGGTCTCTACCGACG
>Ga0316603_10002436_pt1 | contig 10208 bp, 9 predicted proteins | sample OWC_soil_day10_n_FD_207649 | JGI IMG/M metagenome (GOLD analysis project Ga0316603, IMG submission 207649) | Wetland soil microbial communities from Old Woman Creek delta, Ohio, United States - OWC_soil_day10_noCT | ecosystem: Environmental > Terrestrial > Soil > Wetlands | place: USA: Ohio...
CCATCCTCTTTCCATTGTGGTCGTCGGAAGAAACAAGATCGTCAAAAATCTGGATGAGGCCTTTTACAGAATCAGAAACGTCATTGCTCCCAGCCATGTTCGAATCAGGCTGGTCGAATTGGGTGGGAAAAATCACAAGACACCGTGCGCTATGACGGGTGAGTGCAGTGACTGCCGGGCCATAGAGAGGATATGCAACATCTTCTCGGTGATCGAAGGCAAGCCCTTTTTCACCGACCTTAACGTCATCATCGTCGATCAGGATCTAGGGTTGGGCTGGGATCCCTTGTGGCCTAAAAGCCGGATGGAACAAATTCTGGAAAATTACAAAAAATTTGTCTGGATCCCGCCGGACCATCAAACCTGAGTTATTGAGTCACGGGAAGACAGCGTAGGCCTTGCACGATGAACATAAACGTTTTGCTTCTGGAGACAGCCTATGGAGCTTGAAAGAATTCTTTCCGAATACGTTTCAGATTCAAAATTTGAAGATCTTCCGAAAGGGCCCGTTGATTCGATAAAAAATATGGTCTTGACCATTTTGGGAACGACCGTAGCCGGAGCCACGGCCGAAGGGTGTGAGGCTGTGGTCAATCAGGTCAAACAATGGGGAGGCAAGGACGAGGCGACGATTCTGATTCATGGCGGAAGAGTCCCGGCATACAATGCAGCCTTTGCCAATAGCGTCATGGCCCGTGCCTTAGACTTCTGTGATGGTATGGTCCCCGGAATTCATTTCGGGGCATCCTGCGTGCCTACCGCCTTGGCAGCGGCAGAACTTGCCGGAGGCTGTAGCGGAAAGGAGCTGCTGACAGCCATTGCCGTGGGGTGCGAGGTTTCGGCCAGACTAAATCTGACCGGGACGGCTTATAACGGATTCGATCCGACAGGGGTCTGCAGCATCTTTGCCACGGCGGCCATCACGGGGAAGATCCTGGGATTAAATTCAAAACGGATGTGGAACGCCCTCTCTCTCGCTTTTAACCGGTCGGGAGGAAGTTTTCAGAGCAATATTGACGGCTCCCTGGCGGTCAGGCTGATCCAGGGCTTTGTCTCTCAATCCGGGGTCGTGTGCGCCCAGCTGGCGCAGCAGGGTCTTACGGGGCCCAGAAATTTCCTCGAAGGGGTCTATGGCTACTTTCACCTCTATGCCAGAGACCAGTATAGCCCCCAGGGGGTCACCGAAGGCCTGGGGACGAAGTTCAAAATGGACAATTTGCTCTTTAAGAAGTATCCGAGTTGTGGAGGCACTTTGGCAAGCACCGATGCCATCGTCAAATTGATGGAGATGAATCAGTTTATTCCCGAAGAGATCGACAAAATTATCGTAAGAGTGACCCCTGCTGTTTACAACCTGACGGGGCACTCGTTTAAGATCGGAGAGAATCCCAAAGTAAACGCTCAGTTTAGCATCCAATATTGCGTGGCCAACGTCCTCTTGAGAAAATATCCGGAGCTGAAGCACTTTGACGAACCTTATGTCAAAGACCCGAAGATAACGGAGCTGATCAAAAAGATACAGGTGATGCCTGATGCATCGCTTAATCAGCGTGACCACCGGTCAGCAGACATGAGCGTCGTTACCAAGACCGGAAAGACCTATCATACCGTCATCGATGCCCCGCGCGGTTATCCCGATAACCCCTTAACGGAAGAGGAGCATCTGAAACGATTCAGGGATTGTATCGGATACGGAAGCAAACCGTTGGCCCCGGAGCATATTGAAAAGATCATCTCGCTGGCAAATTCATTTGAAACTGTGAAAGATGTCCGGACCATAATCCCTTTGCTTTTGAGTCAGGTCAGTCGCGAAGCTTAGATTTATTTGCAAATTTTATCAATGAAAGAATCCGGGGAGTCGATTTTTGGGGGAGGGGGCTCATTCAGCCCAACTTCGTTATCGGCGTCGAAATGGCCCAGCCGAACGGATTTAAAGATGTCGCCTCCGCCGTCAAATCGACCGCCAGCGGGTGGGATTTTCTGATGAGCAACGGCGTTCTTCCGAGGTATAACCAGTGGACCATTGAAAGCGGGTCAGGATTTGCCGATCAGAAGCGCCCGCCTCTGCAATACTTTATCGAAGTTCAAAAGGCTTATACCGAACTGAGGTGGAAATATAAATTCGACCCTCCATTCCCTTCAACCTTTAGCCGCAGCGCTTATCTACTCTGCTGTCTACAGGATTTCGAGTATTATCACGGCACCGGTGTTCTATCAAAGAAGAAACAGGATGAGATGTTAGCCGCAGGTTTGAAATCCAATGACGAAGCCTGAGATAAGAATCTGGATACATACTTAGGTGTGAAGTCGGGTGAGCAGGGCGGATGTTATGATCAGGAGGGTTATACCCTGAAGAGATAAGATCCGGATGCTGAAGGACTTTAAAAGAATCGGAAGACCCTGAGACAGAGGCTTCACGAAACGAAAGGGCTTTGACCTACATGGAAAAAAGCGGCATCTACATGGCACTCTTGAACGAGAACGCTTGGAACCTTAATGGGCTGGAAAGGCTTTTTGTACCACAATTTATAGCGGACTGAAATAAAATGCCACGGAGGCTTATAATGATTAAAAAAATAGACCCTAAAACATGTACCGGTTGCGGACTTTGTGTTGATGTGTGCCCGACAGACGTTTTGCGAATTGACGAGGGATCAAGAAAAGCTGTGATTCGCTATCAAGAAAACTGTATGACATGTTACAATTGCGAACTCGAATGCCCTTGCGATTCTATATTCGTCGATCCATTCCGCAAGGCAATTCAACCGATCATATCCTATTCGTAAGGAGATACGGAATATGGCAAGCTTGGAGCACCTCGGGAAAGTAATCGAAACGGATGTCCTTATTATAGGTGCGGGAATATCCGGCCTTTTTGCGGGAATAAGAGCAAGAGCCTTCGTGGATCGTGTTACTGTACTGGATAAGGGACCCATCGGGAAAACGAGCCAGTGTTACTGGGCTCTGGGGGGGCACCAGTCTTTTCTGCCCGGAGACAATATGGACGATTGGATAAGGGACGTAATCTATTTTGAAGACGGACTTTGCGAACAAGATCTAGTCGAATCAGTGTATGAAGAAACATTTGATCGAATCAAGGACTTGGAGGCGCTTGGTGTAGAGTTCATCAAAGAAGACGGTCAGTATCGACGTTTTACTACTCGCGGGCTTGACCACGTAAGGGGATTACGGCCACATCCTCACGGCATAGGTGGCAAAGTGGAGATCGAGGTCCTTATTGAAGAATCGAAACGTCTCGGGATCCAGTTTCTTAGTAGATGTTTTGTGACCGACTTGCTTAAGCATGATGACGCTGTCGTAGGTGCTGTGGCCTTTGATGTAAGGAGTGGCGAATACTACATCTTTAAGGCTGGTGCGGTGATCGTTTCAACTGGTCAGTGTTCTTTTAAGGGACACTATGCATGCCAAGGTTATTTAACGGGCGACGGCATGGCGATGGCTTTTAAGGCTGGCGCAGAATTGAAGAACTTAGAATTTGCAACCTTGTGGATTCAGCCAGCCAATTATATTTGGGAGGCAATAGGCACCGCATTACCAATGGGTGCCCAAATCGTCAATGCCAAAGGCGAACCTTTCATCGAGAAATATTCACCGAAATTAAAGTCTAAGATAGACTTTTCTTTTCTGGCTAGGGCTATGGCCATCGAGGCCAAGAGGGGGAATGGCCCTTTCTTCCTTGATCACAGCACTGTAAAACCCGAAGATTTGGCTTTCCTTAAGAAGCGGGCTGGGTGGATGGAGATTCATATCGAGAAATTGAAAAAGGTTGGCGTCGAACCTTTTGATGAGAAGCAAGAGTGGATGCCCGTCTTCTGGACGGTTCAGGGAATAAAGGCAGATTTAGATTGCAGAACCAAAGTCCCCGGTTTGTTTGTGGGGGGACGTGTACGCAGCATCGATCCAGGTGTAACCATGGGGTCGTGGTCCATTGCTTCGGCGACCGTGTTGGGGTATCGGACCGGTGAGAACGCCGCCAGATTCGCTCAGGGGCATCAGTCATTGGGGATCGATGAGGCTGAAGTTAATTTGGCCAAAACAAAACTTTATGCTCCCCTTGGCGAAGTCGAAATGGACCCTGAAGCACTCCTTCAGCGAATTCAGAAAATTCTTTTTGATACGAACGTTCTCATTCTTAAGAATGAAAAAGCTCTCAAGGCAGCTCTAGATCAAATCTTTTCTATTCAAGAGGAAATGATACCACAGATGCGAGCCCGTGACGTACATGAGCTTGTGGAGCTAAAGCAGGTAGAGAACATGGTCCTTATTGCCGAGTTAATGCTAAGAGCGTCGCTGATGAGAACTGAATCCCGAGGGTCACACTACCGGGAAGACTATCCGAGGCTGGATAACGAGAATTGGATGAAATGGATTCTGGTGAGCCAAGAGAATGGAGATATCAATCTGAGGGCAGAGCCTTTGCCTTTAGATAAGTACCGATTTAAGCCCACCCGTTATTACAGCGATAACTTTCGGATACCGGAACAATAATGGGAGGGTTGGGCTTGGTCATACAGACCATTTCGTCATGTATTCGCGGAATAACTGATCGAAAGCTAAGGTATCAAATTCTTCTGTGAGTACAATTCAAGGGGGTGCCAGGGAGAGAGAGAGCTGACTAATTTGGATAAACGAGATTGCGTCATATAAAATTGAAACATTTTGTCAAGGGAAAGGAGAAAAAATATGAAGCCTCTAGCCTTAGTCGTCAGTACACTCTTCTTCATTTGCATATTTGGCCTAACAACCACAACGATTCAAGCACAACCTTACCCCGAGCGCAACATCCAACTTATTATCCCCACGCCCCCCGGGTCCGCTGTGGATATCGTTGGCAGGCTCGTCGCGGAAGAGTTGGGGAAAACCCTTAGGACCCAGGTGATTACCTTAAACAAGCCGGGGGCATCCATGACGTCAGGCACGGATGCGGTTGTCAGGAGCAAAAAGGATGGTTACACCCTTCTTTATGCCACCACAACGGCGATGGTTTATTCCCGTGTTCCGAATCCGGAGATTGTTCCCTATGACCCGATCAAGGATCTGGAGCCCCTGGGCATGCACTTGTGGGTTCCGGCAACCCTTGTCGTGAAACAAGATTCACCCTGGAAAACCTTTTCTGAATATGTGGAATATGGCAAGAAGAATCCGGGAAAACTGAGTATCTCCATACACAGCATCGGGGCCATTGAGCACTTCAATCTGGAAGTTATTAAAAGTTTAACGGACACGCAATTAAACATGATACCTTTCAAAGGAGCGGCTGAGGCACTAACGGGATTGATGGGAGGACACGTTGATTCTTCCTTCGTTGGACTCGCCTTAACACTTCCCCACGTAAAAGCGGAAAAGATGAGGATTCTCCTGACGAGCCGGAAATGGCCGGGGCTTCCCGAGATTCCTACGATCACCGAGTTGGGGTATAAACAGGAATTGAGCGCAGGCTGGTTTGCATTTTACGCTCCGGCCGGAATTCCGGAGGAGGTGAGGAAGGTCTTGGTATCCTCTTTTGAGAGAATTGCGAGGAATCCCGAAATGACGTCGAAGATTAATGGGATGGGATTTACGGTAGACTACAAATCCCCTGAAGAGCTTAAGAGAATCATGATAGAAGATTTCAAGATGGCCATGGCCATAGCCCAAAAAATAGGGTTGGGGAAATAGGCATATCCGGAAAGCAGGAGGGCCAGAATGAAGAGAATCGCTATCGAAGAGCACTTTTCCATAAAAGAACATGCAGATCAATTTCGTCTCATATTAACGAAGGAATACCCCATCCGAGAAGTCGTCGAGGCGGAGCAGCAGCTTCATGTCGAGGTGAGGTGGCTTCCTGCTTCCAAATACTCGGTAGGCAACGCAAATATCTTATCCGGCAAGCTTCTTGAGGTTGGAGAACAGAGAATTAAGGAAATAGAGGAAGACGGCATCGACATGCAGGTCCTCTCCCTCATCGCTCCGGGAGTTCAGGTATTTGATGCTGCCACGGGGACATCTCTGGCCAGGAAAGTCAATGACCAGCTTTGTCAGATTGTCCACAAATACCCCAATAAGTTTGCCGGATTGGCTGCGCTCGCTCCGCAAGATCCAATGGGAGCTGCTGACGAGCTCGAAAGAGCTGTGAAAGAGCTAGGGATGAAGGGAGCTTCCATCAACTCACACACCAAAGGAGAATACCTTGATGACAAGAAGTACTGGGTCATATTCGAAAGAGCAGAACGGTTGGGGGTGCCGATATACCTTCATCCGAGGATGCCGTCGCCCGATATGGCTAAGCCGTATCTGAAGTATCCAGCGCTGGCTACTGCCATGAATGGGTTTGGGGCTGAAGTCAGTCTTCATGCGCTCCGTCTCATCCTCAGCGGCCTCTTTGACGAGCATCCCGGAGTGAAGATCATCCTCGGGCACCTGGGGGAGGCTTTGCCGTTCTGGCTATGGCGACTGGATAATCGGTGGGTCAGGATGCCACAAGGTATGACAATTAAGAAGAAACCGAGCCAGTATATCAAGGATAATTTCTTTATCACTACGGCCGGTAATTTCTCGGTGTCCGCATTTTTCTGTGCCTACTTGGAATTAGGGGCCGATCAAATATTGTTTGCGGTAGACTATCCACTGGAGTCGAATAAGGAAGCCGTGCAATTCATGGAAGTGCTCCCGATAAGCAATAGCGACAAGGAGAAAGTCTGCCATTTGAATGCAGAGAGACTTTTTAAACTATGACATGAGAGGGAGAAAATAGGTCAATTTTGAGCAGTCAAGCTAAAGGTTCAAGCTATTGATAAAGGAGGTTATTATCTTGGGTGAGAGTTATTTAAAGACTATTGAGAAGTTTGATCCGGAACTTTTCAAAAATGTTGAAGCCACTCAGAGACTTGTACTTGGAGATGGGGCTTTGTCCAGAAAGGTTAAGCTTATGATGGCGATGGCTCTCGATGCTTCCCCTGGAACCGTTAAAGGGGTAAAATCATTGACCCTGCAGGCGATGAAGGCTGGCGATACAAAAGGAAAGATCAACGTAGATTACTCTTGGTAATGCTCAAATTGAAGCACAAAATGCGCCTCTTCAATAGACTGGCGGGATGAAGTATGGGCTCGATTAAGACAGAATGAAAAAATGCAGATCCAAGCCTACCAGGGAATCAACCTTGCAAGAAAAGGAACCCTTCCAGGGATTTTGTAAAGAGGGAGAATTATTAGAAGTTTGTTGGATTCCCATGGGGAATGAGAATTGAGATCATCCTGTCCCATTTGCTCTTTGCCGGATCACCTTGAGATAAAACATCTCGAGGGCAACAGGTTGCTATTGGAAAGGAGGTGGGGTAGAATCGAACTCGAAGTCATTTAGTAGAGTAGAATAAAAAAAGGAAAGGGGGAAGTCAGATGAGAAAGAAGCAACACCTGAGATTACTGGGAAGTCTGTTGTTAGCTTTAGTCATCCTCATATCCACCTCTGTGACCGTTCACGCTCAACAACCAATAAAGTACCGTTTCTACTTCCATTCGTCCCCCACGGGTGGCCACGCCTATTTTTTCCTGGATTGGATTAAGCAGGTAAAGGAAGCAACTCAAGGCAGGCTTGATATCGTTTTTTATCCTGGCGCTACCTTGGGTAAACCTACGGAGGCTTACCAGATGGTCAGATCAGGAGTGGTTGAATTGGCCGTCGTCATTATAGGTTTCTTCCCAGGACAATTTCCATTAAGCGATGTTATTCAACTCCCTTTTATAGACCTTCATAATGGCCGGGTGGCGAGCCGCGTATACTGGGGGCTCTACGAAAAATTCCCTCAATTTAGGGCAGAATATCCAGGCGTCAAACCGCTCGCACTCTACTGTGATACCCCAACCCCCATTGGCTCGAACAAACTGATCCGCACGATGGAAGATGTGAAGGGGCTGAAAATCAGAGCCCTGACTGGTAGCCCAACAGAATTGTTGAAAACCCTTGGAGGGGTTCCCGTGCTGATGCCGCCAGGCGATATCTACACCTCCATGGAAAGAAAGGTGTTGGACGGATGGATGATCAGTTGGGAAGCCTGTGTTGGGCATAAGCTGTTCGAGGTAACGAATTATTACACGGCAGCCAATACGTATCAACCGGCATTAGCCTTTTTGATGAACCCCGCTGCCTGGGACAAATTACCCCCGGATATTCAGAAAATATTGGAGAAATATATTGGCGCTGCTGGTTCAGACTTTTGTGGTAGGGAGTTTGATCTCACTAACGGAAAAGATATGGCAAAAGTCCGGGCAATGAAAGGCAAAACCATCATTGATCTTTCACCTGCAGAGACAAAGAGATGGAAAGAAATTTGTAGGCCCGTATGGGATAAGTGGGTAGCGAACATGGAAGCGAAAGGCTTACCAGGTAAAGCAGTCCTTCAAGAAACCCTGAACCTTTCTGCCAAGTTTGAAGCAGAGTTTAAAAAATGAAGATTTAAGCTGAGGGGGGTGCCTATCGTCTTAAGGATAAAGCAATACCCCCCCTCTTGTTCATCACGGATTAAGTCCTTCCAACATCCTTCAGGAGAGGAGGTTCAATGCCTGGCATTGAAGAAAAATTGGTCGACTATGTCCTTCATACTCGGTATGAAGATTTACCTTCCGAAATCACCGATATTGGAAAGAATTTAGTACGGACTATATTGGGCACTACCATTGCTGGAGGAGTGACCGAAGGCTGTGAAGTGTTGGCGAATCAAATCAGAGAGTGGGGGGGAAAACAAGAAGCCACTATTTTACTCCACGGTGGTAAAGTGCCTGCGAATAACGCTGTTCTGATCAATAGCTATATGGCTCGTGCACTGGATTTTGACGATGGCATTCGACCGGGGATGCACATGGGCGCCTCCGCGGTCCCTGCTGCCTTGGCATCTTCAGAAGTAATGGGGGGTTGTAGCGGAAAAGAATTCCTGACGGCCGTTGTTGTCGGAGCAGAGGTTGCCGATCGGATTAACTTAGTGTCAAATTATGATGGTTTCGATCCTACCGGAATTTGTGCGGGATTTGCCGCGGCGGGAGCCGTCAGCAGGATACTCCGATTGAACAAGGATCAGATATGGAATGCTTTAGCCATCGCATTTAACAAGTCCGGCGGAAGCTTCCAAAGTAATATCGAGGGGACACTCTCTGTGAGACTTATTCAGGGTTTTACGTCTCAAAACGGAATGGTCTCTGCTCAATTGGCAAAGAAAGGATTCACGGGTCCTAAGAGTTTTCTTGAAGGGACCTATGGTTATTTCCACCTCTATGCGAAGGATCAGTATGATCCCCAAAAAGTAGTGGGTGAATTAGGGAAGAGATTTGAGATAAGCAAGACCCTCTTCAAGAAATATCCAAGCTGCGGGGATACCTTAGGAAGTACAGATGCTATTCTCCAGATAGTCAGAGAGAAAGGGATTACCCCCGATGATATAACCCAAATTGATATCAAAGTAACCCCCTATGTTTACAAACTAGTGGGGAATCCATTTCAAATCAGAGATAATCCTCGGGTGGATGCTCAGTTTAACATACCATATTGTGTTGCCAATGCTCTCCTTAGAAAGAGCTCAAGGCTGGAGCATTTTGAAGAATCCTGCGTGAGGGATCCGAAGATTATGGATATTGCGAAGAAAGTTAAGGTTGCACCTGATCCGATTTTGGATGAGCGGGGAGAAACGGCGTTGGAGATGCGGGTATTCACCAAAGGAGGAGCCGTGCATAGCAAGTCTATTGACTTCCCTACCGGATTTCCGGAGAATCCATTGACGCAAGAAGAAAACATGGATCGCTTCGAGGATTGTATTCGTTTTGCAAAAAAACCCTTACCCCGGAAGAACATAGAGGAGTTGGTCTCATTGATCAATCAGTTTGAAGACATAAGGGATATCCGGTGTTTCATCCCTTTACTCTTGTATCAAAACACATAAATTTTATATCAGTAAGGCTTATACCGAACTGAAGTGGAAACATAAATTCGATCTTCCTTTTCCCTCGATGTTCAGTCGGAGCGCCTATCTCCTCTGTTGTTTACAAGACTTTGAGTATTACCATGGTACCGGTATCTTATCAAAAAAAAACAGGAAGAGATGTTAGCAGCGGGTCGAAAATCCACTGGAGAGGCTTAAGAGGTTTGTTGCACAGAGACATCGGCCTGCCCATAACCAGACACATACGAGGCGAGGTATTAGTTCATTGGTAAGCCGTGGAAT
>Ga0316603_10002437_pt1 | contig 10207 bp, 9 predicted proteins | sample OWC_soil_day10_n_FD_207649 | JGI IMG/M metagenome (GOLD analysis project Ga0316603, IMG submission 207649) | Wetland soil microbial communities from Old Woman Creek delta, Ohio, United States - OWC_soil_day10_noCT | ecosystem: Environmental > Terrestrial > Soil > Wetlands | place: USA: Ohio...
GCTGATTGCCGGATATGTTCCGCATTGTCTGGTCTAATGAATGCCCAGCAGCTTGTGTGTCTGCGGTAGGACGCGAACGGACGAAAGCAGACGACGGGCAATGCAATAAAACTGCGTCAGACGGTCGAGATCGATCGATGCTTGTCCCGATGCTGCGGTGATTGGCTGCATGAAGACAGGGAGGGTGGGGTCAAATGCCGCGACCAATGAAGAGGCCTGCTCGATGTCCTCATGCAACGTGTGCCGGTCAACCAGAATCTTGACGTAAAGATCCTTTATGCGAGCGAGTTGCAGACATTGGGCGTGCTCCTCCCAGAGAGGGCCTTCACCGGTGTTGGAGGGAAGCTTGATATCCATGCTGACGATGGTGACCAACGGAAGGATTTTCCGGAGTTGTTCCGGGAGCAGTCCGTTGGTCTCGAGCAACACGGGCACCGGGAATCTACCGCATTCGAGTGTCGCTACCAGGAAGTCCGACTGTGCGAGTGGCTCACCACCGGTCAGCGCAATTGCGTCGATCGGTGCCTCGTGCTCCAGCATCGAGGTGATGAGGCCGGCAAGCTCCGCAGCGGAGATGGGATTGGACCCCACCTCCGGTGGCCGAGCGCTCCGGAGTGCAGTGTAGGTATTCGTACGCTGCAAGCTGTCGGGCGTATCGCAGTAACGGCACCGCAGATTGCACCCGGCCGTGCGGACGAAGAGATGGCGGCGTCCGACATGGGCGCCTTCGCCCTGAAATGACACGAAGATTTCGGAAAGATAGCCGACCTTCACCCTACAGAACCTACCACAGTCCTAGTAAGATGAACTAGAAGGGGCTCTCGCTCGTCTGCGCCGGCACGAGGGCGATTTTGATGTCCATGACGTTTGTGCCTGTGGCTCCGCATCGGAAGAGGTCGCCGAGACAGGAGAACGCGGCATAGGAATCGTTGCTCTCAAGGGCCGCCTTCAGGTTCAAGTGGCAGGCCTGGGCCCGCCGCAGCGTGGTCTCGTCGACAAAGGCGCCGGCCGCGTCTGTTGGGCCGTCGATGCCGTCCGTGCCGGCGCTGAGGAGGGTGCCTGAGGTCCCAGCAAGCGCGGCGACGAGCGCAAACTCCTGATTACGGCCGCCACGTCCGCTGCCCCTGACGTGAACGGTGGTCTCACCTCCCGCCAGGATGCACAGCGGTTTCCTGTCCTCCAGGCGGGCGGACAGTTCTCGGATACGCGCAGCAAAGCGCTGGGCAGCCACGGTTGTGTCACCGCTCAGAGGACAGTCTTCAATGACCACACACCAGCCTCGCTTGCGTGCCGCTGCTGCGGCGCCGTCGAGCGCCGTGTGATTCGAGCCGATGACAGTGTTCTGGCCGCGGGCTGCGGCGCTGTCACCAGGTTTCACCGTTTCGGGAACACGGCCCGCCATGCCGTCGCGCAGCACCTGGACGACCGCGGGCGGTACGCGCGTCTTGAGCTGGTAGCGCAGCAGCACATCCCAGGCATCGGCAAACGTGGTGTCGTCCGGTGCCGTCGGCCCGGAGCCGATGGTGCTGGGCGCGTCACCGATCACGTCGGAAAGGAGCAGGGCCAAGATGGGGCTTCGCGCTTGGCGGAGCAAACCGCCGCCTTTCACTGCGGAAAGATGTTTGCGGACCGTGTTGACGGCGTGAATGTCCGCCCCGGACTCGAGCAGCAGTTTGGTGGTCGCCGTCTTGTCCTCCAAAGTTACGGGTGCGTGCGGGTAGACCAGCAGACTCGATGCTCCTCCACTGACCAGGCAGATGATGCGGTCGGACTGCTGCGTTCGAAGGGAATCGACGATCCGCCGCGTTGCCTGCTCGCCACGCGTGTCGGGCAACGGATGCCCGGCTGCGGTCACGACCACGGAGTCGAGATTGACCGCGCAACCGTCGGCGACGACAACTTCCCCGCGCACGCGCTCCGCGCCGAAGATGCGCTCACAGGCCAAGGCCATTCTGGCGGCCGCTTTGCCGGCGCCGACAACGAGCACGTTCCCGAGCTGATCATGTCCCGGCCGCATGTCCTGCGCGCCGGGGCCGGCAGCGGGGTAGCGGTGGAAATAATCCAACACCAACCGTGTAGGGTCGACCGCCGCGACCGCCGCTCGGAAGATTGCGGTCGCTTCCGCGCGTAGATGGAGAGGGGACGCAATCACCGACGACCTGGGGGCTGGTACGGAGCGCGGCGGCGTCGAGGTCCGCACCCCACCAGAAAGGGGTCAGGTATTCTCTTCGTCGACGTCGGTCGCGCTCAGCTTACGGTAGGTGCGTTCGTCGTCGAAGCGGCGAGACGCCTTGGCTTCCTTTTCACGTTCCGCCTGACAGCTCACGCACAGTCGTGTGAACGGCAGCGCCTCCAACCGGGCCGGCGCGATCTCGGTCTCGCAGTTGTCGCAAATGCCGTAGGTGCCTCCCTCGACGCGTTCAAGCGCTTCCTGAATGGCCTGCAGCCGCTCCCGCTCCCGATCTGTGAGGATGAAGCTGATCTCGCGGTCACGCTCTTCGCTGGCGAGGTCATAGGTGTCCATGCCCTCGTCCTTGGCTCCCTCCCGGCCCTGCTTCAGATCATTGCTGATCTCCCGCAGGGTCTGCCGGCGCATCTCCATCAGTTTCTCGCGAACGTTCTTCAAGAATGCTTTTCGCATACGGGCTTCCTATAGAAGGGCCGGGAATCTAGAGCTATTGGCTAGCTGTGTCAATGGGCCTCTACTCCCGGACGGCTGCCGCCTCTGCCCGCAGATCGTACGTGCTCGACCCCGTAATGCGGACCGGCGTAATGGTCCCGGTCGCGAGATCGCCACGGAGGTGAACCACGCCATCAATTTCCGGGGCTTGTGTTGCCAGCCGTCCGTACATTCGGCCTTGCTCATCGTCTCCGCAGACGAGCACCATTTGTCGGCTCCCGACCAGGCGCCGGTTAGCCTCCGCGGCCACGTCGGCCTGTGCCTGCATCAAGGCGGCCCGGCGGTTGCGTTTGAGCACCTCGGGCACCTGTTCCGCAAACGTTGCCGCCGCGGTGCCTTCTTCCTGGGAGTAGCGAAAAACCCCGACGCGTTCGAACCGGGCGTCCTGCACGAACTGCAGGAGTTCCGCAAAATCATCGTCCGTCTCGCCCGGGAAGCCGACGATGAAAGCCGTGCGCAGCGCTACGCCCGGGATACGCTGGCGGATCCGTTGCAGCAGTCGGCGGATCGCCGCACCATCGCGCTCCCGCCGCATGCGTTGCAGGATGCGGTCGCTGATGTGCTGCAGTGGCATGTCGATGTACGAACAGACCTTTTCCTCCTTGGCGATGGTGTCGAGGAGTTCGTCGGTGACGTAGCGGGGAAAGGTGTACAGGAGGCGAATCCAGCGCAGGCCGTCGATTTTTACCAGGGCGCGCAACAGTGCGCTCAGCGAGGCGCCGTCGCTACGGTCGCGGCCGTACGCGGTGAGGTCCTGGGCGATGAGGTTCAGTTCGATCACCCCATCTGCCACCAGGGCTTCCGCCTCGGCGCGAATCGAGTCCAGGGAGCGACTCTCGTGTGCCCCCCGGATCTTGGGGATGATGCAAAAACTGCAGCGATGGTCGCAGCCCTCGGAAACTTTGAGGTAGGCGCTGAAGAAGTGTCCCGTGCGGATCCGGGGGATCGCTACGTCCGGCAGCAGGTGCGCCGCACCACCGTACCCACTGGCCTCCGAACGGGTGCCGTCCTGCAGCAACTCCGGCATCCGCACGAAATCCCCGGTACCGAGAAACGCGTCCACCTCAGGAAGGGCCGCCTGCAATTCGGCGCCGTAACGTTGGACCAGGCACCCGGTCACCACCAACCGCTTGTCGGCCCGTCCGTCCTTGTGGTGCGCGAGGTCGAGGATCGCCTCGATGGATTCCTTCTTGGCGTCGCCGATGAAACCGCAGGTGTTGACGATCAGCACGTCAGCCGCTGCCGGGTCGAGCACGATCTCACCACCGGTGCGCGCCACGAGTCCGAGCATCATCTCGCTGTCGACGAGATTCTTCGGACAGCCCAAGCTTTGCAAGAAGACCTTTGCCATTTGCGGAGCGTCCTAATCTAACCGCCATCGCCGACAGCTGCAATATGCTTGCTGGGCCGGCGCTGTCCCGTAACCGTTTCATTCGCCGCACGCGCGGACCAATGGCATCGGCGGGTAGCTGATGGGGGAAGCCATCGGTCGCACGGACCAGGCCCTCGAGGCATGTGTCGTCGACCTGCGGCGTGAATGCGCTAGGTTGTGCACGCGATGGCGTCGACACTCGCCGCACGGGCATCGAGCCAGCGTAGGCCCGGCGTTGCGCGAAACCAGGTGAGTTGGCGTTTGGCAAAGTGGCGGGTAGCGCGCGCCATCTGCTCGATGGCTGCGTCCAGACTCATCTCTCCACGCAAGAATGCCCCGATCTCGCGGTAGCCGATGCTCTGCAGGGGCGAGAGGTCGGGGCCGAATCCGTGCTGCCACAGCCCGCGGACCTCTTCAATCAGACCCGCGTCGACCATTGCACGGCAGCGGGCGTTGATCCGCTCGTACAACAGCGGCCGCTCCACCGTCAGCCCGATCGGAACGATGGGCAATTGCCGATCGGCGAATGCGTGTTCGGCCTGCCACGCGCTCATCGGGCGCCGACTGCGCAGCGCCACTTCCAGTGCCCGCACGATGCGCACGCGATCGTGTGGATGCACACGGCGCGCGGTTGCCGGGTCGACCCGCTGGAGTCGCTCGTGCAAGCAGCCGGGTGATTTCTGCTCGTCGGCTTCCAGTTGGCGCCGTAGAACCGGATCGCGCGCTGGTCCGGAAAACAATCCGCCCATCAATACTTTCAGGTACAAGCCCGTGCCACCGCAGAGCAGGACCCGGTGCTGCCGCCGTTGGATGTCGGCGATTGCCTGCAAGGCAAGATCGCGATAGCGCGCGCAGTCGAACGGTTCGTCCGGATTGACGACATCCAACAGGTGATGACGCACCAGTGCCTGCTGAGCGGGCGTCGGTTTGGCGCTGCCGATGTCGAGGTGGCGGTAGACCTGCCGGGAATCGGCGTTCACAATCTCCGCGTTTAAACGGAGGGCGACCTGGAGCGCCAACTCGGTCTTGCCGACGCCCGTGGGTCCTACCAGCGCGATGATAGATTCGACACTCACACGCGCTTGAACAACCGTTCCAGGTCACCGCGGGGCAGCGTGATGAACGCCGGCCGGCCGTGCGGACAGTTGCCGGCGAAGTCGACGTTGTCCATGGCGACCAGCAGGGCGCGAATCTGATCAGCGCCGAGCGTTTGGCCGACGCGAACTGCGGTGTGGCACGCGAGGCGCGCGAGCACCGCCTCCGCGGCCTCGGTGATGCGCCTCGAGCGGCCGACCTCGGTCAGTTCCTCCGCCACATCGCGGACCAGGCCGGCCGGATCGGCGTCGCTCAGCAGCGCCGGTACCGCCCGGATCGCAAAACTGCTTCCCCCGAAGGGCTCCAGCTCGAAACCGATATTCTCCAACGCGGACAGGCCCTCCGACAAAAGGGCTGCGGCCTGCGCCCCGACATCGACAATCGCGGGAACGAGTAGGCGCTGGCGTGCCACGCCGCCGTCGGCGTAGGCATGACGCAGACGCTCGAAGGTCACGCGTTCGTGTGCGGCGTGTTGGTCGATGACCACCAACGACTCTCCGCTTTCGCAGATCAGGTAGCCCTCAAACGCTTGCCCGATGACGCGCAGCCCACCAAAAAACCCCGCGGACTGGGCGGACGGCGCACCCACCGCGCGCCGCAGCGGTTCGATCACGCTGACGCGAGAGGGCGGCAGCGGCACGGCCGGCGCGGCGTGAGCATGCGGCAAGGACGCCGGGCTTTGCGTGGCAGCCGACGGCGGAAACGCAGACGCCCCTGACGGGGTCTGTTGCGGCATGTCCATCATCAGGAGCGTCGAATTGAAGCGCGGCGGCGCCCCGGGAAGGCGGGAAGGCAGCGCGATCGTCATCTGAGCCGCCGTCTCCGAGGCCTGTGACACCGGTTGCGTTTCCGCAGCCGGTGCTGCCGCCGTTTGCGAGCGCAGCCGCTCGCTCACTGCACGCGTGATCAGATCGTGCACAGCGCCCCCGCGGCGGAAGCGCACCTCCGATTTTGCCGGATGCACGTTGACGTCGACCTCTTCCGGCGGGACGTCGATAAAGACCACCGCGGCCGGGTAGCGGCCGTGCATCAACAGGGTGCTGTAGCCCGCCACCAGGGCATGGCTGACCAGCTTGTCGCGTACGTAGCGCCCATTGACGTACGTGAAGATCTGGCGCGGCGAGGGAACGCTGAGCTGCGAACCGGTCAGCCAGCCGCGGATGGTGCCGGCGACGGCGCGCCCATGGAACGCCAGCATGGCAATGGCGCGCTCGGCGCCGAATACTTGTACCAAACGCTCGGCCGGGTCGTGCACCGCGGGATAGTCCAGCAACGTCCGTTGGCCGTGACGCAGCAGAAAAGCCACCGACGGCCAGGCCAACGCCGTCCGGGTCACCAACTCGGTGATATGGCCGACTTCGGTGGCCGCCGACTTCAGAAACTTGCGACGCGCGGGCACGCTGGCAAACAAGTCGACAACCTCGATGCGCGTCCCGGCGGGCGCGCCAGCCGTGCGAATCTCTTCCACCCTGCCGCCACGCACCAGGACGTGCGTGCCGCCAAGATCCCCCGGCCGGCGCGTGACGAGCGTCGTGGTCGACACCGCGGCAATGCTCGCCAACGCTTCGCCGCGAAACCCCAGCGTGGTGATACGGAAGAGGTCATCAACGCTGGCGACCTTGCTGGTGGCATGCCGGGCAAACGCACGCACGGCATCGTCCGGGTGCATGCCTTCGCCGTCGTCGACGACAGCGATCAGGCCGATCCCCGCGTCCTCCAGTTCGATACGGATGTGCCGCGCCCCCGCGTCGAGCGAGTTCTCGACCAGCTCCTTGACCACGGAGGCCGGCCGCTCCACCACTTCGCCAGCGGCAATCTTGTCCGCAATTTCAGGCGGCAGAAGTTGCACCCGCCCGCCCGATTCCGCCATACCCTCCATATTCGTCGAAGAACGTGACCGCCGCGCCGGCGCGCCCACGAATTCTAGCCGCAGACTTTCACCTGGTTTCCCGGCACGGTTCCTCAAACCATACGCGAACCGTGCCCTTTCCTCAACGCTCGATCGCGGGAATCGACGCCACTTGCCGACTCACCGCGGTGTGGGGGCGACTCTCGAAGGTTGCCGGAGTGTGCTAGGCTCCGATTGGAGGGTGTCCCGTGCCGTACGAACATCTGTTGGTGGCGGAAGGACCGGTGGCGACGGTTACCATGAACCGCCCGGAGAAGCGCAATGCGTTGTCGCTCGGCCTGATGAACGAGCTGATTGCGGCATTCCGCGATCTAGCCACACAGCCGCAGACGCAAGTCATCATCCTGGCCGGCACCGGTCCCGCCTTTTCCGCCGGCCATGATCTCCGTGAACTGGTGGGGCGAGAGCTGCCCAGCTACCGCCAGATCTTTGATGTGTGCACGCAGCTCATGAGTACCGTGCAGGAGATCCCACAGCCGGTGATTGCGCGTGTCCACGGCATGGCGACGGCCGCGGGCTGTCAGTTGGTGGCCAGCTGCGATTTGGCAATTGCGGCGGACACGGCCCAGTTCGCCACGCCCGGGGTGAAGATCGGCCTGTTTTGCACCACACCGATGGTGGCGCTCACACGCGCCATCGGTCGCAAGCGCGCGCTGGAGATGCTGCTCACCGGCACGCCGATCGACGCGCGCACGGCAGCGGAATGGGGTCTGGTGAACCGCGCCGTTCCCGCGGACCAGCTGGACGGCGTGACGCGCTCGCTGGCGCAGCGAATTAGCGAGGCGAGTGCCCTTACCGTGGCCATCGGCAAGCAGGCGTTCTACACGCAGATCGATCTCGATCAGCCGCGGGCGTACGCGTATGCCAAAGAGGTCATGAGCCTCAACGCCTTGGCGGCGGACGCCCAGGAGGGCATGTCGGCCTTCGTAGGCAAGCGCCCGCCACGCTGGGCCGGGCGCTGAAGCCGCCCTGGGTTCGTGGCGTCTCCGTCGTGAGCGAGACCTGCAGAATGAGCGCGACTTCTTTTCTGCATCAGGGTAATTGTCGGACCGCCAGGCCTGAGGTAAAAATAAGCCATGCACTACAATCAGGCGTCACTCACCCACGTGTGGGACACGTTTACGGGTTATCAGCGGACAGCGGTGCTTAAGGCCGCAATCGAACTGGACATATTCAGCCACATTGCAGCGGGTGCGGTCACCTGTGATGCGGTGGCGGCGCGCTGTCAGGCAGCGCCGCGCGGCGTGCGCGCCCTGCTGAATCATCTGGTGATTGATGGTTTCCTGACGCGGCACGGTGACCGCTATGGCCTCGATGCCACTGCGGCAACCTTCCTTGATCGCAGCTCTCCTGCTTACGTCGGTTCGGCCATTGGATTCGTCGCATCACCGATGGTGCTTGAAGGCTTCACCCGCCTCACCGAGGCGGTTCGCAGTGGTGGTACCGCAGTGGCAAACGAAGGAACGCTGGCGCCGGAACACCCGGTGTGGGTCGAGTTTGCTCGTGCCATGGCGCCGCTGGCCGGCATGACCGCCTCCCTGCTGGCGCAGCTGCTCGACATCGAGCGCGCGCCGGCCTGGAACGTGCTCGACATCGCCGCGGGGCACGGCATGTTTGGCATTACGCTTGCCCGGCTGAACCCGGGCGTGCGGGTGACGGCGCTCGACTGGCAAAATGTCCTCGCGGTTGCCGACGAGCACGCCCGGGCGGCCGGTGTTGCCGACCGTTTCCGCACGCTCCCGGGCAGCGCCTTCGAGGTGCCGTTCGGCTTGAACTACGACCTGGTTCTGCTGCCGAATTTCCTGCACCACTTCGATCCGGCGACATGCGAACAGATTCTTGCCAAGGCCCGGACGGCTTTGGCCCCGGCGGGCCGCGTCATCATCATTGAGTTCATCCCGAACGAAGACCGCTCCGGTCCACCGGATGCGGTGCGGTTCTCGCTCACGATGTTGGCGGGGACGCCGTCAGGGGACGCGTACACGTTCACCGAATATCAGACCATGCTGCGCAATGTGGGGTTCAGCCGAGCGACCCTTCACGACCTTCAGCCCTCTCCGGAACGCGCGGTGATTGCGGAGGGCTGATCGACGACGGTAGGAGAATCGCGGTGCACGGTCCGGCGTTGCCGCGCCGCCGACCCGGCGCTTCCCGGCGGCCGTTATCGAAGCGGGCGAGGGGCTGTCTGCCGTCCCACTTTCCCGGCTTCGAACAGGCGCCGATCTACCGGGCCCAGGGCGCGTTCCATCGCCGGGCTGAGTAACGTGAAGTGACGGACGTCGACGAGATGCGCTCCGACCTCCCACAAATCACGTTCGGCCGTCATCCACTGGCAGGAGTCGAAGCGTGACAGATCGACTGGAACCGAGTACCGGCGCAGCGTCTTCTCGCGCCGCAGATTGAAGTAGGATTCGAAGTACGACAACGCCAGCTCCCGTAGGGTGCGGAAGACGGGCTCCCGAAAGCGCAGGCCGGAGAAGTTCGAGCGCGCGATGGCGCCCCAATGGCCGTGCTGCTGGAAGACCGCGACGACGTGATCGTCATCGCGCACGGCTTCCAGATCCATGATCAACGGCCGCTGTCCTTGTACGCGCAACGCCGCGGCGGCGAACAGTGCTCCGTCCAGGCACTGTACGGTGCGTTCGCGCAGCACACGGCGGGGCGAGCGGCAGCACGCCCCGCCCAGATCATAGTCGAGGTCATCGAGGAACCGCTGGATTCGCCACGTGGGGGTTAGGCGGCGCAAACAGGATACCTCTTGCGCGGTAAGACCGAATTCCGCCATGTGCGGGGTGTAGCAGAAACCGCGTCGCAAGGCAGGCGGAACCGAGCCTGAGCCGCGGCGTGCGTTGGACTTCCGGCTCCCGCGGGTGGCAAAAGCAATACCCGAGGCAGGAGACTCCACATGGATCTGCAGCTCAAAGGCAAGCGCGCGTTGGTGACCGGCAGCAGTAGCGGCATCGGCGAGGCCGTTGCGAAAACCTTTGCACGCGAGGGAGTGATCGTCGTCGTGCACGGCCGCAACGAGCGGCGGGCAATGCGCGTCGCGGCGGAGATCGAAGCTGAGGGCGGTACGGCATGCGTAGCGCTGGGCGACCTCTCTCTCGAGGAGAGCGCCCGCAGCGTCGCGGAAACAGCCTGTTCCGCATTG
>Ga0316603_10002441_pt1 | contig 10198 bp, 13 predicted proteins | sample OWC_soil_day10_n_FD_207649 | JGI IMG/M metagenome (GOLD analysis project Ga0316603, IMG submission 207649) | Wetland soil microbial communities from Old Woman Creek delta, Ohio, United States - OWC_soil_day10_noCT | ecosystem: Environmental > Terrestrial > Soil > Wetlands | place: USA: Ohio...
CATGCTACTATGTGACTATTCAAGCCGTTTTATTGAAAAAACGGCTGCTCGGCAGTCCGTTTGAGTTTGCTTCATTTGTTGGGGCTGCTGAACAAACAATTTCGCTGGGTACGGTACAATGCGAAAATTGGGAACGGATTTTGCTAGATTATGATCATGAAGGGTGCAGCAATATATGAAGCAGTGGTCGGCCTTTTGTCGGGAAGAAACTGTTGTCGTCGCCCGAAAATTGCTGGGGGCGCAGCTGGTCAGTGAAACTGCGGATGGCTCTGTAAGCGGAAGAATCGTTGAAGTGGAAGCCTATGCCGGGTTTTCTGATGCAGGATCCCATATTAGCCGCGGAGTGACAGATCGAACAAAAATTATGCTGGATGCGCCGGGATTAGCCTATGTCTATATGATTTACGGCGTTCATCATTGTCTCAATGTGGTGGCGCATACTGTGGGACAGGCAGGCGCCGTGTTGATTCGCGCGGTCGAGCCTTTGACCGGGATCGAGACCATGCAGAAACGTCGTGGCGTGGAAGCAATCCGATCGTTATGCAGCGGCCCGGGGAAATTATGCCAAGCTTTTGGAATTACCAAAGATCATAATGGCCATTTTTTAGGCGAACAGCCTTTGTACATCACCTTTGAACGCAAAGTCGACACGGAACAGGTTGTCGCAGTACCGCGGGTTAACATTGATTATGCCGGCGAGGCGAAACATTGGCCGTGGCGTTTTTATATCAAAGACAATGCGTATGTGTCGCGAAAATAATGGGGGCCACTGCCAAACTAAATAGAAACACGGGTATTGGAAAACACGGGGACAGGGATGTCGTTTTTTAAAAAAACGACATCCCTGTCCCCGTGTTTTCCAAGAACTGGAGTGCTTAAGTCAACCGATGTTCCGGTTGAGTATATTGAGAGAGATAGTGTTAAACTAGTAGTAAACACAAGGTCGTCTCTCGTGTTAAGAAGAGCAGGAATTCCAGAAACAGAGTGGAATTTGGTTAATAAAACAGGCGATGCATTTACAGAATCGAAAGTTACAGAACGACTAGCGCGCAATGAATTGACTGAAGAGGGAACAGATGCTATCAGAGTTACTGGCTTAGGAAAGAATGTTAGCAGTTTAGAATAGGAGTGAGAAAATGCAGGTAGAAAAAGTATATATTATTAAAGAACTTGCTCAAGATTTTGTAAAGGATCCACAAATAAAAACGACTGACAACAACGCTATGCTAATCTATGAGTACGAAGGGGAGTCTGGCGACACTGAAACAAAAGGAATTATGTTCAATGACGTTTTGGCGAGCAAGCATACAACGGAAATGGGTATGGAAGTATATATGGTCAAAGCCTATAATGCAGTTTCTGTTGTTGAAAATTCTCAATGGTCAAAGGAGTTTGGTGAAAGCATTACTGAGCAGGGATATAAGCATTTCATAGTGTACTTTGATGATTTTGGGGCATACGAATTCTTAGCTAAAACTTTTGAAAAACCTGAATAGGCAAAGAATGTACAGGTGTAATTCACACTTATTTTACTGCAAAACTTCGTCCAAACTCATTGCAAAAATGACTGACGCCGAGGTTTGCATCCATGAAACCAGTACACTTTATAGTTTTTTGATAAACACAGAGCACAAGGTGACTGACGGAAAAATTATTATTATGCCGTCAGTCACCTTGTATGCCACTCGTATTCTGTTAAGTCTTAAAATGGATAGGCTATACTAAACTGGACAGTTTTTTAAAACACGGGGACAGGGATATTGTTTCCTTGAAAAACAATATCCCTGTCCCCGTGTTTACCCGTGTTTATTTATATCAAAGACAATGCGTATGTGTAGCGAAAATAATGGAGACCGCTACTGGCGTTATTTGCGGAATATTTGGGGAGACAGACTGCAGAATTAGGATTATGCAGTCTGTTTTTTGCGTCTTAGGCAGATCCTCTACATTACATAAAATAACACCCCCGATATCTCGGAAGGTGCATAATTATTAACAGGGTTTTTGGCAGACGCAAATTGCAAACTGTTTTAATTTCCATTGAACGGACATTAAAACCTAATTAAAATACACCTCTTATGTCATAAGCTTTATCATACCACATAAGAGGTGCCTGTTTTCCAACTTATGGGAAGGTTGAAACCTTCCCATCTCTTTATTAGTACTAGCTTACGGTAAATTGAATTCATTTTGTAGCTTGTTCATTAAGAATTCAGTACCTTCTTGCCGTTTCATTTTTTTCCCCGTATCAAAAACGACATTAGAAATATATTTGTTCGTTTCAGGGTCGACAACAAAGATATCTTCTTTTAAACGATAACTGAAATCGTCATCGCCAAAATTAATATTACTTATCACAATAGCAGTCACCAGATTAGAATTGGTCGCTTTTCCATACTCTGTAAGGCTTTCTTTCTTTAAAATAAAAGTTTGCTGTTTCGCACTATCAGTCCCCACTCTACCAATTAAATCGAGGAACGCCGGAGATTTCGGTTTATTATCAACGTAGATAGGAACTTCACTTACGCGAAATTTTTCTGAAACTGTTTTTCTGACCTTATCCAGCAAATCTGGTTTCTCAAGAATGATATCGGGCAAAAATACAACGACAGAATGTTTTTTTTCTTCCGCCTGAACATTGTTTTTCTTATCTGGTTTTTCAACTGGGGGCGTCCAATGAAAATCAATTGCCATATTATTAACTAATTCTTTCGCTCCTTCCGTCAACATAGGGTTTGTTCCTTCTTTGTACCACCGCAAATATTCCACATATTTGCGAGATGTCACATCAATCACCGAAACAGATTCTTTCATATCAAAGCGAACGCCCGACCAAAAATTCCAATATGCATTGCATGGAGAAATTGTAATCAGTATAACATAGTCAGATTTTATGGCTTGTCCATAATTAGCCAAGTCACCAATATTTATTACTTTTATATTTTTTTCATTAGCGGGATCTGTCTTTACCTTGTCAATGTAATCCAAAAATTCGGGTGTTTTTGCTTGTTCGTCTCCGTATATTACCACAGTACTTGCATCTTTAAATTTTATCTTAAGGGTATCGCGAATTTTGGCAACAGTTTTACTATCTTCAAGGATTTTCTTATCCAAAAATAATACCACGGAGACTTGAGGCTGATCCGACGAATCCGCTAAGTCGTTGGGACTTGCCAAACCAATTGAGTGCAAACCAAGCAATAAACAGACGATCACTAATAACTTTTTCACAAATAATTCCCCCCAAATAGTAGGTTTAAATATCCTTTCGCTGCATAGGTAATTATTCCCTGCAAAATACCATTTATCCGGAATTATTCATGTAATTTTATCCAAAATGGTGAAATGTAAATAAATTCAAGTATTGCAATGAACGCTTCCATATCAACTCCTATACTTCGGTCACCATTGACGTACAAAGGGGTATTTTTGATAAATTATGTAAATATTTGGTGCGGATTTAAAATATTCGAAAACCCCCTATACTTTTTCAGGTTGAACTGTACGTATAAAGAATAGGAGGACAATTCTAAATGGAAAAGACGATATTCTCTCCTTGGTATATTTGACATAATATTACATAATATATATTATTTAACTAGTGAAAATTTGTTCAATGAATAGCGAGGGCGTAATATGAATTTGTAAGATATGGAGGTGTATTATGCTGATTACAGAAACTATCGACCTATTTTTAAAAAAACTCAAGCGCTAAAGTAGGAAAAGGTTGGGGTTGTTGTTCGAGCTGCAGAAGTTACACAAATTAATACAATAGAAGTACGATTATAATCCTGGGCGACAACGCAGAGAGCTGTAGGTGAAAACCTTGGCTCTCTTTTCATTTGGAACGTAAGAGATCGTCATTGTATAAGGAGGTAATCATGTGTACGGATCACGGTCAAGGGGAGAGAAGAGTTCTGATTTGCCGCAAAAAGCGTTGTTTGGCGATGAATACGATGTCAGGCGACTTGTGAATATCATTCGTCGCTACCATGAACTGAGAAGTGCGGCTGAAATTACAATTGCTGTATATGAGCCCGTTGGGGGAGGGGGGGGTATCGGGGCAAAGACAATATTTTGTGTGTACTTGCCGACATTGATCAGGGATTAGCGTTATTATCGTCGCGACAAATGATTGTTGTTGAGCTGTTGAAAAGAGGTTATCAAGTCAAGGAAATTGGCAGCATTCTTGGGATTAGTCCGACGACTGTAAAATTTCACTTACAGCAGGCGGTATTACGGTTAGCTGCGTACCTCAATAATTTATAGAGGAAGGGTGAAAAGATGAAGCGATATTATAGCCTGGAGTTGTTGGAAAGCCTTTATCGGCAACAGGAGCCTAGCTTTCCAGAAAGCACAATAAAAGAACGGGCGAAAAGCCTGCAAAAAGGATTAAACACGCTGGATACATGCTGGGCTCGAAGTAATCGTCGATTTTATGCCCATATTCAACTGATGGAGTTTATCTAAATCCTACCTATCTGTTTTTGTCACTTGATGTACGTATAAAGAAGGAGGGAGGGAGAAAATATGTATTGTCCATTACTTTGCAGCAGCCCAAATAAGAGCACAGCTTCATTTTGTCAATGTTTGGGAGAAGCCTGCGCTTGGTGGGTTGTAGTCAACAATACCGGTAAATGCGCAATTACTCAGCTTGGAGCGTAAGGCATCGGTAAAAGAGAGAGCTAATATTCCATTATTAAGAAAGGGATGAGAACATGGTACCGACATTGAAATTGAGAGATATCGTGGTTAAATGGCGGGATGCTTTGCAGGCAAGTTCGGCCATACAAAGCTATTGTACTACTAAGTATAGCAAGTCGCCAAAAATTTACGTTGGCATTAACGGTAAAAGCCTCCCGGCGGATACCGACTGCCCGATAATTATCATTTATCCCGGGGAGAAATCGGAAGGGTTGGAACTGCAAGAGTATAGTTATACTTTGACAGTGGGCTGGACGATTCTTCAGTCGGCGACGACCACGACCGGCAGCATTACGGAGTATACGGGAGCCACGGAGTGTGACGATCTTGGACAGTTGATCTATCTGGAGCTGGCGCAACTGAGTACGAATTACCCTGTCAGCGAAGTGAAATACAATATTGAACCGGTGGCCTATTATCCGCGCTTTCCCGGCCGCATGGATATCACTGTAAAAATTAAGCCTGTCAATGGCTATAGCATTAGTTACTAAGGGGGGAAACAACATGTCAAGAGCAAAGGGATATACATCCAAATTGGCTCTGGCGTATGAGAGCGCATACGGTCAGACCCCGGCATCCCCGGTGGGTTATAATATGCCATTTAATCAGTCGAAAATCACAATTTCACAAAACCTGATTGATTCGAGTACGATCCGTAGTCGCCGTGACAAAATGCAGCCGTCAATCGGCAATATCGATGTATCCGGCAATATTGTGGTGCCGGTCGATCAAATCGGCATTGGCTTTTGGCTACGGGCCATGTTTGGCAATCCAACAACTACCGGCAGTGCTGATCCTTATACCCATGTATTCAAAGCAACCAATAGTCAGCCGTCGCTAGTGCTGGAGCAGCAATACCCGGATGTTCCGGCTTATGAAAAATACAACGGATGCAAAGTAAACAAATTCTCCTTCGCGTATGGCGGCGATGATGAGCTGATTGCCAATATGAATATCCTTGGTGCGAAGCGAATCGTCGAGTCTTCATCGTTTGATGCAATGCTGACTGATATTTCAATCCTGAAATACAGCAACTTTCAAGGATCGATCGAAGAAGGCGGCTCACAATTGGCGACAGTGACCGAAGCCAGCTTGAATGTTGATTTCGGCCTGGATGGCAATACCTATGCCATCGGTGGCAACGGCTGCCGGACCGATCTGCCGGAAGGGATTATGCAAATATCCGGCAACCTCAAAGCGTTTTTTGCTGATACCGTGTTATTGAATAAGGCGGTTGACAACACCAAATCCTCGCTTAAATTCAAATTCACCAGCGGGACCCACAGCTTGCAATATTATATGGAAGAGGTAGTCTTCCAGCAAACTTCACCGGGCATTGAAACCGATAAAGGCATTATGATCAATTTGCCATTCAAAGCGTTTTATGACAAAGGTGCCGGCGGCAGTGCCATTGTAGCGACGCTCGTCAATAGTCAAACATCCTACGCATCGTTATAAGAAACAAAATAGAACAACGAACCCCCATACTTCAAGGTGAAGAACCTCGAAGTATGGGGGTTCGTTGTAAGTGGCTATACGGAGCAAAGGACATGAGGTGGTAGGTGTAAAAATGGCTGATGAAATAAACGGATTTGAAGGCTTGTATTGGGATGGAATGGTACCTTTTTCGGGTGAAAGCAAACCGGTGGACAGTGGTAGTGCGAACATGGAAGGTATTGTTAGCATAGATGTAAATCAGACTGATATCCATGTTGATGGCGATTCAAATGATAGTATCGATCAGTCGAGCAATAAACCGGGTATTATTGATAAGGTAGCAGATTTTTTAAAAGAGAAGTTCGACACTGAGGAGACGAATTATTTGCAGGGAGATCCTTTTGGACTTCCAGCAGACCCAGCTCCTCATGAAGATACTTGGGCAGATCCAGATGAATTAACTGAGCAGCAAAAAACCGATGGTTTAACGTTAGGAATTGATCCGTTAGGTGGGACATGGATAGTAAACAGCAATGATGACCCGATACCGGAAGAAAGCGACAGGTTTAGCCGTAAACTTGAATATATAAACAGTTATACCAGCGCGCTTGCAAAAGTTCAGGAAAATTTGGTCTCTATGCCTCCAATTTTGTTACCAATGGTAGCAGGAGTAATGATAGAATTAGGAACACAGGCTTTGAACAGTAATATTAGTAATCTCTTTAAGGGGCCGAGTAATCCTGAAGCTGTATCTATAAAATTAAAGTATAAGGAAGGATGGACGGTTGAACAAAAAGCGGCTGCCAACTCAAAAGTAGAAGTCCTTAATAATTCTGAAGCAATTAAAACAACGCCACAAAGAAGCGGAACTTCTGCCTCGTCCAGGTATAAGAAGGCTAATGGTCCTGACTCTGTACCAGAAGGGGCTGAAGTAGATCATAAGCTTGATTTACAATTGGGTGGTAAAGATGATATAACTAATATGTGGCCACTTGATAAGAGCGTTAATCGAAGTCTTGGAAAGCAAATTGATATTAAAATCAAAGATTTGAAAGATGGAACCCGGATTGAAAAAATCGAAATTGGTGAGTAGGAAGGAGAAAACATGAATTTTGAAAAATTTCCCCAAGGATTTAAGGCTAGTTTTTCATTGGAAAAAACAATATTGCTTGATGATGAATTGAAGAAAAAGTTTAGTAATTCGATTGGGGCCGTAGAGTTTTTACAAAACTATGCAGGCACAACATTCAATAATGGTTTATATAGGATTCATAAAGTTGAAGATATTCCAAAATGGAATGCGATTGTTGGAAAAGTATTTCCTGAGATTGCAGATTTTATTGTTTGTTTTTCCTACGATTGGTTAGGACGTCACTTTGCTCTTGATTTTAGAAGGAAAGAAAATGATGAGCCCTTAATTATTATACTAGAACCTGGAACTGGTGACGCGCTTGAGGTTCCAACAACATTTAGGATGTTTCATGAAGAGGAATTGTCAGAGCATCAAGATGCTGCATTGTCGGTTGATTTTTTCAATCAATGGAGAACAAATAACTCTGAAAGGTTATTAAATAATCAGTGTGTTGGATATAAAGTTCCGCTTTTTATCGGCGGGCAAGATACCATGGAAAACTTAGCATTAGGTGACATGGAAGTATATTGGGAAATATGTGGGCAGTTGCTGAATAAAGTTCGTAATTTACCACCTGGAACACCGATAAGTGTCGCGATTTCTGATTAACATCGACTACATGGACTTCCAATGGAACAAAATGCATCTAGCTTTCGCTGCAAAATCCCGCACCAACTCACTGCAAAAAAACGGACGGTGAGGTCTGTACTATGAAACCAGTGCGCTACATGGCTTTTTGACAAAAACAGAGCACAGCAACTGACCGCATAATTGGAATTCTGCAGTCATTCGCCTGGTGTGTTCGTATAGCGACAGTATCGTCGGTAGTACCAGTGACGCAACTATCTCTAGTGACGCTACGTGCAAACAAGATCAAAAAAGCATGAAGGCTAACAGGTATAAAATCTTGTGGCCTTTTTCCTTTTGAAGGATATTTTTAAGAAAAATGAATGCGGTGAGGATAAGGATGTTAACAAACAACACAAAAGGGGCAACTTAGTGGCAGCATCATCGGAAGATTGCTGTCCTTTCCATCAATATATTCTGGTTTAAAACAAAGAGTCAGGGATATTTTTCCTGGCTCTTTGTTTTAGATAAATTTAAAAACAAGGAGGCAAAAACAATGGCACAATTTCCCAATATTCAACAACCGGTATATCCATTTACCACCAAGATCAAAGACCCCTCTCTGCAGTCCGAGATGGAAAACGGGCTGGTCATTTCTCGGGCTAAGTTCACCAGAGCACCACAAACATTCACTTTGAAATGGTCTGCTTTGCCGGCGGCTGATTACGCAATCCTGCGTGACTTTTACCGGAATACGGTTTTAGGTGGCAGTCTGGTATTTGACTGGTATTATCCGACTGTACCCAACGATTCTTATTCCGGACAGCTATTCTCCGTTCGCTTCACAGGTGGAGACATCAGCTTTGATTTGGCGGCGCCTGGCTACTATTCCGGCAAGCTGACGATCCAGGAGGTGTAGCAGTATGCTGAATTTATCGGTTGCCGGTTTGGTTGAGAAAAGCCAACTTTCCAGTGAAGGAGTATGGTTGCTGCTGGTAGAAGTCGCTATCCCGGATTTATCGGAGCCCTTGCGCCTGGCGCGCAATAACGAAGATATTATCTGGAATGGCCACACCTGGACGGCTTTTAATTTTAAACTTGGCGACGTCACTGAAGACAACAAAGGCAAGCCGCAGTCGGTTCCGCTGCAGATTTCCAATATTACGCAAACCGTGCAGGCTTATGTGGAGGAAAATAATGGTTTGACCGGTACGGCGGTAACTCTGCGGGTGGTTCATTCTCAATATTTGAACAATATTTTGCCCGAATTGGAAGAAGTCTTTACTGTACAGTCAACAACTTGCGACAGCAAGTGGATTACCTTTTTTCTTGGTTCAGAAAGATCGATCCAAGTACGGTTTCCGTTTCGACGGGTGCTGAAGAATTTCTGCGCCTGGCGTGATCAATACAAAGGGATCGAATGCGGATATGCCGGATCGCTAACGGAGTGTGACGGCACTTTGACCTCTTGCCGAGCACGGGACAATGAGGCCCGTTACGGCGGTGAACCGAGCATCCCGGAAGGAGGGTTATACGCATAATATGAATATAAAATTTAATGATCTGATTGGCCTGCCGTTTATTGATGGCGGACGAGATCCAGGCATCGGCTTGGATTGCTGGGGATTATCCACGGAAATCTTTCGGCGTTATGGGCAGGAACTGCCTGACTATAAGATATCGTGTGAGAATGCGAGCTTAATCAACTGTGAAGTGAATAAACAAAGACCTTATTGGCGCAGGTGCGAAGGAGAAATCCCCGTTCCTGCGCTTGTTGTTATCCGGTTTGTCGTATTTTGTGATCATACGGGAGTATACATCGGACAAGGACGATTTATCCATACCCGCAAAGAAGTCGGTGTCAATATTGACCGCATCGATAGCATTGCCTGGTCGAAACGGATCGAAGGTTTTTATGTACCGGAGGTGAGGACATGATCAATATAACAATTATAAAAAACCCATTCAACTATACTGATAAGCAAATCGATACCTGCGAATACATACCCGGTAAAACAGTGCATGAGTATTTGCAGCCTTATATCATCGGGAGCGAAGATTATGTTGTCAGCAGGAACGGCGAGATTGTAGAAGATGTCAAGGCGCAGCTGGTCTGCAGTGAAGACTGGTTGGCGGTTTGTCCGATTGTCGGCAAAAGCGGATCGGCCTTGTTTAGAACGCTTTTTATGATCGCACTGAGTGCATATATTGGCGGGTTGAATAATGGTGCCTTAAACAATGGAAAATTTTGGGATGGAATGATAAGGGGCGCTGCTGTGGCCGTTGGCGGCGTTCTTATCAATCACTGGTTCCCAGCGGCAAAGCCGGATAAGATCAATGCCGACCCGTCTTACAACT
>Ga0316603_10002442_pt1 | contig 10197 bp, 7 predicted proteins | sample OWC_soil_day10_n_FD_207649 | JGI IMG/M metagenome (GOLD analysis project Ga0316603, IMG submission 207649) | Wetland soil microbial communities from Old Woman Creek delta, Ohio, United States - OWC_soil_day10_noCT | ecosystem: Environmental > Terrestrial > Soil > Wetlands | place: USA: Ohio...
GGTACGGCCCGGCTGTGCTGACCGATCGCCCCGCAGTGCGTATTAAGCGGATGGCGGATGATCAGACGGAAGTCACTCGGTTGGCCGAGCCGGTACTTCACCCTAATGAAAATCGAGTGGATGTTCATTACCATATGTTTGTGAGGACTCGTTCCACCCAGGCTGTCTCGGAACTGAAGGAAACCCATGCCATGCGATATTTCTTCAAACCGGAGATTGAGAGGATTGCGGCGCGGGCCGAATTTCACTGTCTGCATGCAGAGGAGTGGTTGTCGGGAAGGGGAATCGGGTGTGACACCTGGGGCGTTGGTTTTGTGCTGCGAGCTGAATGAGGAATCCAAGGGGAATTCATGGTGCCACCCAACTACACCACAAGGTTCTCTGACGGTCTGAAAAAAAAAGGGTTAAAAGCAGGCGCATCTCATGTGTGCCGGATTCTGACTCAACGAACCGCCTCCCTGCCGGTTCTCCTCAAAAGAAATTATGATCTCAGAACGAAACTCCCTGTTCGCATCCAAAAGCTAAGAAACGAATTGTCGCTCCAGCCCGACACATTCCTTCCAGGCATCAGGCACAGGACCTTGTCCTACATCGAATCGAATCGGAAACCGGAGATAAGCTTCGGCGCTTACTCCTACAAACCCGGGGGGCCTCCTATCCTTTATGCATCTTGCTACGCAGCCCTCACCAGGCATCTGTATAATGATCTCGATGTGATGCCCGAATCATCCCGGCAGGAATGGATCGGCTACATTCAGGGCTTCCAAAAAGAGAACGGCCTGTTTCTCGATCCAATGATTGAAACTCCTCTTGCCGAAGAGGTGGATTGGTGGGGGTGGCGACATTTGACCCTGCACGCCTTGATGGCCCTAGCAGCCCTGGGAGGCTCAGCTGAGAAACGATTCGAACTCCTACAGCCCTTCAAGAAGAAGGGATATATTTCCACTTGGCTGGAATCCAGAAACTGGCGACTTGACCCGGCCTCAGTGAGCAATGAAATTCAAAACCATGCTGTCATCCTTCAGTACGCAAGGGATTTCCAGGGAGAAACATGGTGCGAAGACTCTCTGAGGGACATGTTTGATTGGCTGGACAAAAAGCAAGACCCTAAAACCGGCCTTTGGGGAAAGTGTTTTAACAACAAGCATCTCTTATCCGACGGTGTGCAGACAGGCTACCACCTTTGGCTGCTTTACTTCTACGACAACCGTCCCATTCATCATGTTGACCGTATCATAGACAGTTGTTTGGCCACCCAAAATCAATGCGGCGGTTTCGGCGTCCCACTGAATTCCAGCGCCTGTGAGGACATTGATTCCATAGATCCACTTGTTCGCTTTTCCTTCGTAACCGATTATCGGAAGGAAGATATTCTACAAGCCCTTGCGAAGTCAGTTCCGTGGATACTTGTCAACGCCAATCCAGACGGTGGCTGGGTCTTCCGCCGGTATGAAGCCTTTCAGTATGGCCATGAACTCATGCGAACTGAGGCCGAGGAAAGCTCGATGTTCCCCAGCTGGTTCAGGACCCTTGCATTGGCCTACCTTGGAAAAGCCATCGGGAATTCTCAGTTCGGTTCTTATTCATGGTCTCATGCAAATTGTCCTGGGCATCAGTTCTGGAGACCTCAGGTGCCGCGTTATGAATCCTGAATCGATAACTGGCAAGGCCACACGTTCTGTGAAGTGGTCAGCGCTGATGGAAATTGCATCCCGTGCAACCTCTCCCATCATCTTCATGATACTTGCCTTCCTATTGACGCCTACCGATTTCGGAATTGTGGCAACCGCCATGATTGTCATTAGTCTCACCCAGATGCTCTGGGATGCCGGGTTGAGCAAGGCCTTAGTGCAGACACGTGAATCGCCGGAGGACGCCGCTCATATTGTGTTTTGGACCAATCTCCTGCTTGGTCTATCTTTTTACCTTATTCTCTTCCTTTCGGCTCCCGCAATTGCCCTGTTTTTCAGAAGCCCTACCTCTGGGCCCGTGCTTCGGGTTTTGGGACTACAAATCCTCATCGCTTCTTTTTCGTCTGTACAACAAGCGCTGATCGTTCGCGAATTCGATTTCCGAGGGCTTTTCTGGATCAGACTGCTCAGCGCTTTTGTTCCAGGATTTTGCTCCATTCCGATGGCTTTTCTCGGCTACGGTGCTTGGGCCCTGGTAGCAGGTTCGCTGGCCGGGCAAATCCTCAACGGATGGCTGTTGTGGAGACGAAGCAACTGGCGCCCAAAATTCACTTATAATAAAGAATTAGCCCGCAACCTTTTCACCTTCGGCTTATGGGTGCTCATGGAGAGTTTGGGCGCATGGCTCATCGTATGGGGAGACAACCTTATCGTGGGCCGCTTCCTCGGTGTTCATGATCTTGGTGTATACCGTACAGGCTGGATGCTCGTTACCATGATATTCGGACTCAGCCTCAGTCCCTTTCTTCCGGTCCTTTTTCCGACCTTTTCGCGGCTTCAGGATGATCTATCTGCACTAAAGAACGCCTTTCACACTGTCAACCGAGTCGTGATCGCCGTATCCCTCCCAATGGGGACCTGTCTTATGCTCGTTGGCCCAGAAGCGGCTAATCTTTTGTTCGGGAACAAATGGCAGGGGCTCGGTTTTGTACTGGGAGTTTTAGGGTTAATGAATGGGATTGCATGGCTCGTCGGAATCAACGCAGAGCTATACCGCGCTATGGGGCGTCCGGATGTGAATACAAAACTCATGTTCGCCCAGATTTTATACTATCTTCCAGCCTATTACATTGCGGCACAAAATGGTCTCCAGGCGTTTACGATAACGCGCTTAGTTGTCGCACTCGTTGCCATGCCGATTCATATCTATCTTTGCGTCAAAATATTGCACCTATCTCCCTTCTATCTTTGGGAGGAAGGCAGATTCATGATCATCTCCACAATCGCAATGGCCATCGGCATGGTCCTCCTAAAGTGGGGAATCTTCCCTAGGATTCATGTTCCACATGTCTCCATAGCGCTTGCAGTTCTTTTGGGGACCGGTGGCCTGATCTATTTCGCATGCCTCTGGCTTTTGGACAGGTCTTTCGTTCTACAAACGAAAGCCATGATCCGAAAGGCGGCTGTCGCATAGCGAAACATAGCAGAAACTTAATGAAGTAGGCTCATGTTTTTGTCAGTCACCATTCCTACAAGAAATAGGGCACAGTACCTGTCAGGGGTTTTGGAGTCACTAACACGGCAAACATATCCCATGGATCGCTTTGAGGTCCTTGTCGTTGACAATGGCTCAACAGACAAAACTCAGGAGATCTGCTCCTCTTTTGCGGACCGAATACCGCAGCTCCGATATCTCTTCGAAGGAACTCCGGGACTTCATGCCGCGCGTCATCTGGGACTCAAGGAGGCCAAATCAGATCTTCTTGTTTACGGGGATGACGACATTGAAGCTTTCCCGACATGGCTGGAGGGAATTGCCGATGCCTTTGGCGATGAGCGCGTCGTTCTTGTGGGAGGCAAGAACCTCCCGAAGTTTCAAACCGAACCCCCGGCCTGGATCCTGCGGATGTGGGAAAAGGATCGTCAGGGCGGCAGGATGCTTCCCTATCTCAGCATCATCGATCTGGGCGATGAAATCAAAGGGATTAGCCCTTATTATGTTTTTGGCTGCAATTTCTCAATCCGCAAATCAGTTCTCCTCGAGGCAGGCGGTTTCCATCCTGACGCCATGCCTAATGACTTGATCCGGTATCGAGGGGACGGTGAAACTCACGTCGCCCAATATATCATTGAACACGATTACAAGGCCGTATATCATCCCGAGACTTCAGTTCATCACCTTATCCCCATGGACCGGCTAAACGAACCCTATTTCTTCAAGCGGGCTTTCAGCCAAGGCATATCGGATTCTTACACGTATATTCGAAGCAAGAAATCAATTTCTCTTTGGAAACTGCGTTATTTCAAACTCATGCATCGGTTGCTCCTAATCTTACCATTCATCCGCAAAGCGAGAATTCAAATCGGCTATCTTGAAGGATACTGCTATCATCAGGAAAAGGTCAGGAATGACCCTGGCCTTTACGCTTGGGTTATGAGAGAAACCTATTTGGTTTGATATATCAGCGCATGTTTTTTGTCTTGCAGGTGAAACATGAAGTTGCGAATTGGACTTTTTTTGGATGCTGAGCCTGCTTGGGGAGGAGCCTTTCACTATAGTCAGACCGTCCTAGACGCGGTCTCCTCGTTTCCTCGTGACCGCTTCGAAGTGGTGGTGGGATACGCTTCCCCGATATGGGCATCGGCGTTGAAAGAACATGAACTCCCCGCCATCCCTGTCCATTCCACATTGTGGAAGGTTTTATCGTCTAAACGCGTCTGCCAATACCTGCCGATCCCGTGGTGGCGCTCTTATGGTCCGCTCCTGAGCACCATGATCAGGCGACTTCTCATGCAGGGCTGTGATGTCTGGATCTTCCCCGCTCAGGAAACATGGACGTATCTCCTCCCCATGCCTTCCCTGGGCACTATTTTTGATCTCATGCACCGCTATGAGCGAAGATTCAAGGAGTCTTCCGGGTACGGATTGTACCGGTGCAGGGAAAGGCACTATTCGAATTTGTGCAGATGGTCCAAAGGGGTGTTTGTAGATTCAGAGGTCGGCAAGCACCATGTGATGGAGAGCTATGGGCTCGACGCAGATCGTGTTTATGTTCTTCCGTTCGTGGCGCCGAAGTACATCGAAACCATCTCCAATCCTGAGGCGTTCAACGCCCGCTACACTCTTCCCGGGAAGTTTTTCTTTTACCCGGCCCAGTTTTGGGAGCACAAAAACCACAAGGCTCTCGTTTCTGCAGTGGCGCTGCTAAAGCGCGAAATCCCTGACCTGAACCTTGTTTTTGTGGGCTTCAAGAATAACGGCTACTCATCAACCATTGAACTCGTCCGGCACTTCGATCTTACGAACAACATCCATTTTCTCGGGTATGTCCCTGACTCGGACATGCCTGAACTCTATCGCAGAGCCAGGGCTCTTTTGATGCCGACCTTCTATGGACCAACCAACATACCGCCTCTCGAGGCCATGGCCCTCGGTTGCCCTGTCGCTGTGTCGCGCATTTACGGGATGCCAGAGCAACTCGCCGATGCAGCCCTTTTCTTTGATCCTGCCTCGGTTGAGCAGATTGCCCAGGCCATGAAAACCCTATGGCACGATGACGGACTATACAAGGAACTTTCGCGGCGAGGTCTCATCCAATCCTCACGGTGGACCCAGTCTCATTTCAATCAGAGGCTTCAGGACATCGTCGAGAAAGTCTTGAAAGGGGAACAGAAGACACCATGAAGATCCTGTTCCTCAGCAAGCGCCGACCCCAGGGAAGAGATTTGCTAATTCGCCCCTATGGCCGCTTTTTCCATATCCCTCGAATTCTGTCCGAAAGAGGATATGACGTTTGTTTGCTTTTGCTGAGCTACAAGAAGGAGGCTCGATCCCGAAAGATCCAGTATGGCATGACGTGGGTCGCCGAATCTGCTTTCCCCTCCGGGCCTCTCGCTTACATTCGACGTGCGGAAAAGATCGTGACAGAATTCCGGCCTGACTGGATCGTCGGGTTTTCCGATACCTACTATGGGATTCTCGCTGTGAGGTTAGGTCAGAGATATGGCATCGGTTCGGTGATCGACGCCTATGACAATTACGAAAGCTACATCCCCTGGTTGAAGCCTCTGCACAACCTATGGCGGAAAGCCCTTGGCCGAGCCACCTTGGTAACGGCAGCCGGTCCCCATCTGGCGGATTTCCTGGCCTCTTTCAGAGAAGATAAGAAAGCCTACACCATCCCCATGGCATCGGACCCAAACTTCGAACCCTTAGACAAAGCGGAATGCCGTCGGAAGCTCGACCTTCCAGTGGACAAAAAGATCCTTGGCTACTGCGGTGCCATCCATCGCAGCAGAGGAGTGGACACGCTCTTTCGAGCCTATGAAACGCTCAAGAAGGACAATCCCCTGATTGAGCTGGTTCTCACAGGCCGCAAGCAAAAGAGATTGTCCATTCCTACAGGCGCGCGATGGCTCGGTTATCTGCCGGATAAAGAGATGCCCCTCGTAATCAACAGCCTGGACATTCTCCTTGTGTTGAATCAGCTCTCGGATTTCGGAAAATTCAGCTACCCTGTCAAACTGTACGAAGCGATGAGATGCCACATCCCCGTGCTCGCCACGAACACGCAGCCTGTCCGGTGGGTTCTTGGAGATAGAAGCTTTCTTACAGCAGACGCCGGAGAGGAACTGGATCTTGCTCGAAAGGTGGAATCTCTTCTGAATGCGAATCGGTACGATTATGGGGCGCAAAACACGTGGGAGCAATCATCACTTGCCTTCGAGCAGGCCCTCCTATCGCACGGAACGTTCTGGGGCAAAGGGAAAAGTGATCTACCGCTCTGAAGCACATCCTCATAGATCCTCTTGAACTTGCCCGCCACGACCCCCCATGAAAACTCTTGCTTCACAAAGTCAAAGCCATTTTCGGTGACTCTTTGTCTCAGGGTTGCATCTGCCAAGAGCTTGAGAATCTTCTCTGCCAAGTCATGAGGATTTTTCTGAAGGGCGAGCAGCCCTGTCTCTCCGTCTTTGATAATGTCCGGGATTCCCCCTACACCGGTTCCAATCACCGGAACTCCGCTCGCTATGGCCTCCAGCAGAACCAACCCCAACCCCTCCGTCTCCCCTTCGTCGTTCACAATGGACGGGAGGACAAACATGTCCGCCATGGAATAGTAGCGCGCCAGCTCTTCCTGAGAAACAGCCTCCAGAAACACGACTTTTTCCCGGATATTGAGCTTTTCTGACAAGCTGATAAGAGCGCTTTTTCGCGGTCCTGACCCGACAATCAGGAGCTTTGCCTCCGGATGTTTCTCAAGCACTTCCGGAAGAGCTCTGATGAGATAATCAACTCCCTTCCACTCTATCAAACGGCCCGCATAGAGAATGGTCTTGCCTTTCCTTTCCAAACTACGGCGGAGCGCCTCCCGACCGGCTGTCTCTCTGAAGAACTCGACGTCCACGCCCATGGGAATGATCCGGATATCGTCTCTTCCTGAAATTCTCCGCGCCATCTTGGCCGTAGCCAAGCTGTTCGCCGTGCACACGTTGGAGCCGAGAATCGCTCTCCCGTTCAAACTCCTGAGCAAAGGGGTTCTTAATCCGTATACGTCTGAACCATGAAGAGACACTACACAGGGAATACCGATAAGTCTTGTCAGGAAAAGGCCTGTGAGCCCTTGTGGGATAGACCAGTGAGCATGGACCAAATCCACCTGTCTTTTTTGGGCAATCCGAAAGGCATAGAGGAGCTCGGCGAGTATGAAAAAGGGAAGCTGCATGGGAGCCATGAGACTTTGCCTGATATTTTTCAAGATCCCTGCGTCATAACAGAGTCTTTGAAATCTCAAGGGGTAGAAATAGGGAAAGCGAGAAACATGGATTTCATCCCAGATTTCATGTCGCTTACACCCATCATCATGGGGAGCGAGGACATCGAGTTCGATTCCGAGCTTTTGCAATTCCTTGCAGAGGTTGAGAATAAATACCCCGGAGGGATCTCCCGGAAATCGCGGAAAGGACGATGTGACAACCAGAACTCTCAATGTCTGCCCACAGAAAGCAAAGGTTATTTGAGATCTTTGTTGTAATCCATGTCGAACCACATGCCGAAGAAAAGGCTCTGCAGTCCGCTCACCAGAGTGAAGACCAAGGCCATTGCATTGATCCGTGGAATGGCGCCGTAAACGGCCCAGATATAGAAGAGTCTAACCGTGAGAGGGAGGCTCACGGTGAGCAGCAAGAACGAGAGGGCGTAGAAGAAGACAAGGGGATGGAAATCTTTGATCACATACTTGAAAAAGAGCCTTCTCCAGAACCCCTTGAACAAAAGCCAGGAAATCCTGGGGATGACCTTGAACAGGTTCATTTTGGATTTTTCCCCTATGTTGTAAACGGGCCGGATGTGAACGTCCCTGACTCGAAAATCAAACTGGTTGAGTTTGATGAGCATGTCATTGGGCATCCCGTAGCTCTTGTATATCCCGTCCAGATCCAACTTCTTGAGGGCTATCAGGGAAATTCCCGTGTATCCTGTCTGTGAATCCGCAAGGTGCCAGTATCCGGAGGCGAACTTGGTCATGAGAGACAGAAAGGAATTCCCCAGATAACGGTAATGAGGAATCATTTTCCAAGCATCCCCTTGGAAGAGTCTGTTCCCCTTGGTGTAATCGACCTCCCCTCCTGCAACAGGCTCGATAATATTCGGCAGATCTTTGGGATCCATCTGCCCGTCGCCTGCCATAACCACGGTGACATCCGTTTGCATTGCTCGGGCCATCTTATAGCCTGTGACAATTGCCCCGCCCACGCCCTCATTCCTCTCGTGATCGATCAGAACGACCCTTTGATCCCTTTTCGCAATCTCCTTCACGATCGCCGATGTATTGTCTTTGCTCGCATCATTGACCACAACGATTTTGTCCACGAAGTCCGGAAGGGTTGAAAGGGTCTGCCCGATCAGATTCTCTTCGTTGTAGGCAGGGATGACCACGGCAACGCTTTTTTCCAAGTACATAGGTTCACCGGTGTCCAAGAAGATGTGTTAGGCCTTAGCCGTTGTATGGGTGGAAACAGGCTTACGTGGCCTTTTTCGAAATGATTTTATATTATTACGCCTCAGGATTCAAAAAGAAAGATTTTCTATGGCAAAAACACTAAATCCATTTTGAGAATAAACAAGTTTAACATAATTTAGGAAAAACGGCTTCAAGCCTCTCTCCGCACTCTCCTTCAAATTGTTGGTGACCCACCGGCCAAACAGGGGATCGCAAATCAGAAGGTGCGTGATCCCCATTTCTTTTAGCCTTAAGTGTATTTCCTGGCCGCTCTCAGAGATCAGGAAAACCGGCCCGAGAGCCTCATCTCCATAGACATAGCTCCGGTCACAGTAATATCCCCTGCTCCCCAAGAAGACCAACATCACCTTCGCATCTTGGGGCAGGTGATGGTTGATGAAGCGCATGGCCGCGTACTCGGGGCGATGCCTCTCCAGATACTCATCCCGGCTGACCGCACCGGCGAGGTATCCGAAAGGCTCAACTTCCTTGAACTGGCCGACCACGTAACGCCCGTTGTACGCCAAGACCGAGACCAAGGCGAACCACAAGACAAAGAAGGCGATCTTTTTCCACCTCTCGGGTACCCGCTTTACAATCGTCTTATGAAGGATTTGAATCCCCAGGACGGACAGAACCACCAGCACGGGGATGATCGGCGCAATGTAACGGATTCTGAGATCGCTCGTGAAAAAGGCAATGGCAAAGAAGAGGACAACAAAGGCAAGCATGACCTTCTTTTCAATTCGCACCTCCTCATGGTCTTCTCTCATTCGAAAAAAAGCGAAAACAGAAAAGAGAAGGAGAAAGGGATTCAGCTTCCCGTCAAAATGTTTCGGACTTCTATCCTCGCCTTCAAAAAAGACCCGCAGAGGCACGAGGGCGATTTCCCACCAAGTCTCATGATAGATCCCCTCCCTGATGACGAAAACTCCGGGCCCAGGTCTGATGGAAAATGGCTGACCTCCAACCTTCTCAGATTCAGCGTTTTCCGGCGGGTGGAAGGCTCGGTCAAACAAAGGATAGACCGGGTTCTGCTTCCAAACGTAATTTCTCACCATCCAGGGCGAAAAAACCAGGAGAGCCACAATAAGAAACAGTAGGCCCTGGTATGCCGAGCGAAAGAAATTCTCCTTAGCCCGGCGCGCGGATACGACGGGAACAAAGAGGGCGAGCAACGCCGTGGTCACCAGGCCGTTGTACTTCGTCCCCATCGCGAGTCCTGCCATGAGTCCCGAGAAGATCAAAAACCTCCACTTGAATTCAGTTTCCTTCCACTTCATCAGAAGAAGAAGGGAGGCAAAGGAAAAGAACAGAACACCCAGGTCCACGTATGCGGAGATGGAGAGTTTGACAATGACGGGAATGGAGAGAAAAAACACGGCTCCGAACAACGCGTAACCCGCGGTCGTCCGTCTCTTCAAATACCTGAAAAGGAGTCCTGCTGTGAGAAGTCCAAAGCTGAAATGGATGAATTTTGGAATGATTTCGTTACCGAAATACAGAGGAATGAGGTAAAGCAGATCCAGGTTCATTGGATAGTAGGAGAACGGCATGAAAGGGAT
>Ga0316603_10002443_pt1 | contig 10194 bp, 9 predicted proteins | sample OWC_soil_day10_n_FD_207649 | JGI IMG/M metagenome (GOLD analysis project Ga0316603, IMG submission 207649) | Wetland soil microbial communities from Old Woman Creek delta, Ohio, United States - OWC_soil_day10_noCT | ecosystem: Environmental > Terrestrial > Soil > Wetlands | place: USA: Ohio...
GGACAGCCTGGCCGGCGACCGGCTCATCGGCATCTCCCTGCTCCGTCCCGGATGGGATCACGACACGGAGGGCCGGCCGGCCATCTACCCGGTCGGGTGCGTCGGCCTCATCTCCCACGTCGAGGAGTTGAACGACGGCCGGTACAACCTCGTGCTGCGGGGCGTCGAGAAGTTCCGGGTCGTCCGGGAAGAAGCGCCGGCGCGGGCCTACCGCCGGGCGGAGGTCGACTACTTCGAAGAGCAGATGACGGCGGCTGATCGCGATGCCGTCCGCCGCCAGCGTCATCAGCTCGAGCGTCTGCTCACCACCGTGGCGGACACGCCGGAACAACCCTTCCCGTCGAACCTCTCCGACGAGGAAGTCATCAACGCCCTGGCCCAGTACCTCGACTTCGAGCCCATCGAGCGCCAGGCGCTTCTCGAGCAGGACGGCGTGGCCCGCCGCTGCGGGGCCCTCATCGAGCTGCTCGAGATGAAGGAGATGTCGGGCAGCCACCCGCCCGACCGCGGGCTCCGGCACTGAGTCGGGCACTCACAACGCCGGGTCTGACCCGCCCCGTGGCTGGAGGCGTGCCCGGATGACGCGGGCGATGCGCTCTCCGTGCGCCCGGCCGTTTTCGATGAACACCGGTGCGGCCGTCCGGCCCGACACCACGCCGCCGGCGAGGAAGAGGTTGGGCACGTCCGTCTCGCACGTCTCCGGGTCGTATTTCGCGACCTGTCCTGCGGGATCGATCACGACGCCCGCGCGCTCGAGGAGCGCCCAGTCGGGGTGATAGCCCGTCAGCAGGAACACGCCCTCGGCAGGGAGCCCGGCGTCGCCCCCGGGCCCCGTCACGTGCACGGACGCCGGCGTGATCCGCTGCACGCGGGTGCCGAACATCGCCGCGATCGAGCCTTCCGCGATCCGGTTCTCGATGTCGGGTTTCACCCAGTACTTGATGGACTCACCCAGGGTCTCCTCCCGGTGCACGAGCGTCACCCGCGCGCCCGCTCGAAACAGATCCAGCGCAGCCTCCGCAGCGGAGTTCTTCCCGCCGACCACCACCACGGGCCGCCGGTAGTACGGATGCGGCTCCGAGTAGTAGTGGGACACATGCGGCAGTTCCTCCCCGGGAACGCCGAGCAGGTTGGGCTGATCGTAGTAGCCGGTGGCCACCACGACGAACCGCGAGCGGCGCGTGCGCGTTGCGCCGCCGCGTGTCGTGATGTCGAGCGAGAAGGCGCTGCCGCCGTCCGTCTCGCGCCTGATGGCCGTCACCCTCTCGTCGAACGCGACGGCCAGGCCGAAGGTGTCGGCCACGCGCCTGTAGTAGCGCAGCGCTTCAAACCGGGTGGGCTTCTCGAACGGCGTGACAAACGGCAGCCCGCCGATTTCGAGCAACTCCGGTGTCGTGAAGAACACCATGTTGCGCGGAAACCGGTAGATGCCGTCGACGAGTCCGCCCTTGTCGAGGACGAGACAGGTGAGACCCTCGCGCCCGGCGGCGATGGCGGCCGCGAGTCCGGCCGGGCCGGCTCCCACAATCAGGACGTCACAGTCGGCGGCTGGCATCCTGTCATGATAGCCCCGAGGCCGGGCCGGACGCCGGCTGGCGGCGCGGCACACCGGGCCGGCCGGCCTGCCCGGCGCCTGCCGCCGCCCGAGGCCTGTTGATACCGACTAAACAGGTAGTATTTTGCCAGTTCAGGGCCCGATTCGGCCCGCTCGCTGGAAACTCCATTTTCTTCAGCAAGTTAGCCGGTAGACTGCCCGTCATATCCAGCCAGTTGAACGGAGCGGGCGGGCGCATCCCGCCCGTGTGCGTTCGGCGCGGCTGGTTCCGTGCGTCGCATCCGCGAGAGGAGACTGGAATGGCTCACGCTCCCATCAAGTACGTCGAGAAAGGCCTCAGCTATGTCGCCGGCGGGCTGTGGCACGGCTACGCGTTCGCGAGCCGGCTGATGCAGCGGGAGTCCTTCACCCCTGCATGGTCGGACAAGCCGCTGCAGAAGTCCTGGGAGAAGACCAAGCCCGTGCTCGGGTTCCCCCGGGAGACCGATTCGCTGTGCCCGACGTGCGTGCGGGAAGCGCGCCAGGCAATCCTCGACGGCGCCAGGGACGTGTCGACCCTGCTGAACGAGAAGGTCGGCGAGATCAAGGCGACGATCCTGGAGCGGGACGGCAAGATCCTGATGGTCAAGGACTGCCCGATCCACGGCCACTTCGAGGACGTGATGTCGATCGACCCGGCGATGTTCCGGCACCTCGAGGAGGTGTTCCCGGGGCGCGACATCACGGCGCACAACGACGAGACGCTGCACAACCACGGCAGCAGCACGATCAAGTACGGGCGCGGCTCGGTGCTGACCATCGACCTCACGAACCGCTGCAACATGATGTGCGACCCGTGCTTCATGGACGCGAACCAGGTGGGATTCGTCCACGAGCTGACGTGGGAGGACATCGAGACGGCGCTCGACAACGCCATCTCGATCAAGCCGCGGCGCCAGATGTCGGTGCAGTTCTCGGGCGGCGAGCCGACGCTCTCGCCGCATTTCCTCGACGCGGTCCGCTACGCGAAGAAGGTCGGCTACAACAGCGTGCAGGCGGCGACCAACGGCATCGAGTTCGCGAAGAGCCCGGAGTTCTGCCGGCAGGCGGCGGAGGCCGGCCTGCGCTTCGCGTACCTGCAGTTCGACGGGATCGGCAACGCGGCGAACTCCCACCGGCGGGTCGGCAACCTGTTCGACGTCAAGCTGCGCGCGATCGAGAACATGTGGAGCGCCGGCATCGACATCGTGCCGGTCATCACGATCGTGAACGGCGTCAACAACGAGCAGGTGGGCCGGGTCATCGAGTTCGCGCTCGACAACCCCAAGAAGATCTCCTTCCTCTCGTTCCAGCCCGTGTCGTTCACCGGCCGCGACGAGGAGGTCACGCCCGAGCGCCGTGCGGCGCAGCGCTACACGCTGGCGCACCTGGCGCACGACGTGAAGATCCAGACGGGCATCGGCGAGCCGGCGCGCGACTGGTTCCCGATCTCGTTCATCTCGACGTTCACGGACTGGGCCGACCTCGTGAAGGGCCCCGAGACGCAGTTCGGCAACGTGAGCTGCGGCTGTCACCCGAACTGCGGCATCGGGACGGCGGTCCTCGTCGACAAGGAGACCAAGGAGCGCGCCGCCTTCACGTCGTTCGTGAACGGGCCCCAGCTGGCGAGGGACGTCCGGCTCGTGACCGACGCGGCCCGCGGCCGCGTGTGGTCGGCCCTCGGCATGGCGCTGTCCCTCGCCAGGAACTACGACGCCTTCAAGGCGCCGTCCAGGCTGACCGTGTTCAGCCTCATGGAGCGCTTCGACAAGGCCTTCGGCGCCACCAGGCGCGACTACGGCAAGGTCGGCGACGGCCGGACGATCGAGGACGTCGAGAAGCGCCGGTCCGACCGGTTCCTCTTCCTCTTCATCGCCGGCATGTGGTTCCAGGACCTCTTCAACTACGACTTCCGCCGCACGGAGATGTGCATCATCCCGTACGCGACGCAGATGGGCGAGATCTCGTTCTGCGCCTACAACACCGGCATCGGCTGGCGCCAGATCGTCGAGAAGATGCACATGACCGCCACGCTCACCAGGTGGTACGAGGAGCACGGCCGGCACGAGATCTTCGCCGGGAACAAGGCCGTGCCGCTGGCCACCACCGCGCACTCGCTGGTGCTCAACCCCGAGGCGGTCGCCGCGGGCGCGCAGACGGACCTCGACGAGCAGGGCATCGCCAAGAACGCCCGCGAGGAGCAGCTGCAGGCGCGCAAGCGCAAGCAGATGACGCCGGACGAGCGGCGTCACCACGAGGAGATGGCGCGCCTCTACCGCCAGCACGTCCTCAAGGAGGACCCGAACCTGGTGTCGGTCGGGATGCTGAAGGCGTCGATGAAGAAGAACGAATCCGAAGCGGAGGTCCGGTAGGCTCGGGATTCGGGATTCGACGTCGGTAGTCAGCAGTCAGTAGCCAGCATTCAGTAGAGATGCGGCTCAGCTGGACGCCGTGGCGCCCTGCTGGCTACTGACTGCTGGCTACTTCCTCGCCGGCGCCTTCTTCGTCGTCGCCGGCTTGGTCGTCTTCTTCACCGCCGGCTTCGGCGCCGGCGCCGGCACGTATTCGACCATCACGTTGCTGATGAGGGCGATGGGACGCCCGGGCCCGGTGAACAGCTCGTCGGCGTCGGGCCGCTTCGCCGCCAGCTTCTCCCCCAGCACGCAGACCTCGGTCAGATCGGCCGGCAGTTCGACGCGGATGGGTTCCGCGCCGGTCGGCGCCACGGCTTTCAGCCCGCCCGGCCCGGCTCCGCCGCCGATCCGGTCGAACAGGTCCGATGCCGTGCGGAACTCGTTCTGGACCACCGCCCGGGTGATGAGCGTGTTGTCCATCGTCATGACGCCGATTGTCGCCGTGAGCCGCGCGTAGCCTCTGCCCGTGCGCACCAGGTCTTCCGAGTACGTCATCCGGTTGTGGAGATCGAAGGTGAGCACGGTCGCGCCCCTGTGCGGCGGGATCGTGATGGTGATGCCGTCCGCCGGCGTCCGGCCGATGGGCACGTCGCAGAACATCCGCTTCGAGGTCACGCCGCTGCCGAGGGGCGACGGGCAGGTGACGTCGGCAGGCGCGACCTTCTTCGCGGGCGCCGGCGCCGCCGCGGGTTTGGCGGCCGCCGTGCGGCTCTGCGCGAGGGCCGGCGCCGGCGCGAGACAGGCCATCAACAGCAGCGGCAGGAGGAGTCTGCGCATCGGATGCAGTATACCAGCGGGCAGGCGCCGGGACGGGCGCCGCCGTCCAGCGCCTCAGTCGTGGCGGCGCCCGATGAGCTCGAGGAACTCCGCGCGGGTCCGGTCGCGGTCGCGGAACGCGCCCAGCATGGCGCTCGTCTGGGCGAACGAGCGCTGCTTCTCGACGCCGCGCATCGCCATGCAGAGGTGCGTCGCCTCCATCACCACCGCGACGCCCAGCGGGTCGATCTTGTCGCGGATCGTCTCGGCGATCTGGTTCGTCAGCCGCTCCTGCACCTGCAGCCGCCGGGCGAAGATGTCGACGAGCCGGGGGATCTTGCTGAGCCCGATCACCTTGTGGCGCGGGATGTAGGCCACGTGGCACTTGCCGAAGAACGGCAGCAGGTGGTGCTCGCAGAGGCTGAAGAAATCGATGTCCTTGACGATCACCATCTCGCTGTAGCTGACGGTGAAGAGGGCCTTGTTGATCACCTCGTCGACGTCGGCGTCGTACCCGCCCGTCAGGAACTTCAGCGACTTCGCCACCCGCCTCGGCGTGGCCGTCAGGCCCTCGCGCGTCGGGTCCTCGCCCAGTTCCACCAGCAGCTGTCTGATCAGGTCTTCCATGGCTCGTCCTATTCGGCGTCGATCTGGGCCCGCTGCAGCCGCCCGCTGAAGTCCACGTAGATCGACTTCCACTCGGAGAAGACGTCCAGCGCGGCCTCGCCGGCCTCCCGGTGCCCGTTGCCCGTGTTCTTCGTCCCGCCGAACGGCAGGTGGATTTCGGCGCCGATCGTCGGCGCGTTCACGTAGAAGAGGCCCGTGTGCAGGTCGCGCATGGCCCGGAACGCGAGGTTGATGTCGCGGGTGTAGATCGACGCCGACAGCCCGTACTCGACGCCGTTGGCGATCGCCACCGCCTCGTCGAACGACTCGAACGGAATCACCGACACCACCGGGCCGAAGATCTCCTCCTGCGCGATGCGCATCTGCGGGTGCACGTCGACGAACACCGTAGGCTCGTGGAAGAAGCCCTTCCCGTGCGCGCCCTCGCCCAGGGCGTGCCCGCCGGCAGCGAGCGCCGCGCCCTCGGCCGTGCCGATGCCGACATACTGCACCACCGTCTCGAGCTGCCCACGGCTCACCGACGGCCCCATCTGCACGCTCGGGTCGAGGCCGTCGCCGACCTTCAGGGTCCTGACCCGCTCGACGTACCGGTCGACGAACGCCGGGTAGATCGCGCAGTGCACCGCGACGCGGCTGGCGGCCGTGCAGCGCTGGCCGGTGGTCCCGAACCCGCCCCACACGCACCCGTCGACGGCCAGTTCGAGGTCCGCGTCGTCCATCACGACAATCACGTTCTTGCCGCCCATCTCGAGGTGGACCTTCTTGAAGGTGGGGGCCGCCTTCGTGCTGACGGTGCGGCCCACGTCCGTCGAGCCGGTGAAGGACACGACGTTGACCACGGGCGACTCGAGCAGCGCGTTGCCCACGTCGCCGCCGCCCCCGGTCACGAGGTTGAGCACCCCCGGCGGCAGCCCGGCTTCCTCGAGGACCTTGACGAGATTCCACGCCGAGAGCGGCGTGAGCGTGGCGGGCTTCAGCACGACGGTGTCGCCGCAGATGAGCGCGGGCAGGATCTTCCAGCTCGGGATCGCCATCGGGAAGTTCCATGGCGTGATGATCCCCGACACCCCGATGGGCTGCCGGATCGACATCGCGAACTTGTCGCGCAACTCGGACGGCGCGGTCTGGCCGTGCTGGCGCCGGCCCTCGCCGGCCATGAAGAACGCCATGTCGATGGCTTCCTGGACGTCGCCGCGCGCCTCCTCGATCACCTTGCCCATCTCCCGGGTCATGTCGCGGGCGAAACGCTCCTTGCGCTCGACGAGCAACTGGGCCGCCCGGTAGAGGATTTCGCCCCGCTTCGGCGCCGGCACGAGGCGCCAGTGCTCGAAGGCCCGCGCGGCCGCATCGATGGCGCGCTCGGCGTCGATGCGGGAGGACTTCGCGAAGTACCCGACGAGGTCGTCCGTGTTGGCGGGGTTCCGGTTCTCGAAGACCTCGCCGGACGACGCCGGCACCCACTCGCCGTCGATGAGGTTGTGATAGGTCGGCGCGCTGAGGTCGTTCATGGTCATGGTCGCGTCCAGAGGGGGCGTCTCGTGCATCATACCAAGCCGCGGCCATGGTATAGTGCCCGCCGATGGATCCCGACAGGCGGGAGTCGCCACGCACCGAGATCCTGGGCCGGCTGACCGGCGAGGTCAACGTGCCGGCCCCCATGGTCGTCCTCGACATCAGCCGCACCGGCGCCCAGATCGAGTGCGCCTTCCCTCTCATCCTGGGCAGCGCCCACGAACTCCGTTTGCATCTCGACGACGACGTGGTGGTCGTGAAGGCGCGGGTCGCGCACTGCCAGATCGCGGACCTCGGCCGGGACCTGGTCCGGTACGTCGCGGGCGTCGAGTTCGTGGAGCTGGCGCCGCACGCGGAGGCCGCCATCGTGGCCTACCTCGACGGCATCGGGCGCGGCGGGACCGGCGCTACTTGACGCGCAGGTGGGCGAGATAGTCGCCCGACTCGATCAGCTGGCCCTGGCCGAGCGGCGCGTTGTAGAAGTACACCCAGGCCGTGTGCTGCGTCCCGTCCTCCAGCGTCACGTTGGCGAGCGCCCGCATGTACAGGCTCGTGTCGGGTTCGTTCGGGCGGTAGCCTTCGATTTCGTCGAGCTTGACGAGCACCGACCCGTCGTCGACGACCTCGTACAGCTCGCCCACCACGCGTCCGTCCGGGGCCGGAACCGCCGCCGGAAACAGGCCGAGGTCGTAGAGCGCCGCCGCGATCCAGCCACGGCCCAGATAGGTCATGCGCGTGTCGATGCCCACGCGCCGGCGGCGGTCGAAGCCCGCCATCAGCGTACCGTAGACAAAGATCTTGTCGGTCACCGGTGGACCAGCCTCCCAGCGGGGCAAACTGTGGAGTCGCGCGCGCCACACCTATCGGCGAGGCCGCCGACGGAGCGCAGGAACTTGGGTATGCCAGCAGTGTAGATGGCGCGCACGCCGGAGTCAAGGCGCCCGCCTTCGCTCGCCAGAGTGCGCCGGGCGAGCGTCGGCGAGGCGCGGGCAGCAGGGCGCGCCGCGCCCGTCGCCGTACGCGCGGCGGCCCGGGTTGGCGCCACCCACCGCCCGGGCCGTCCCTGCTCGTCCTGGACGCCGCCTACTGCTTCGGCGCGTTCTCCTCGAGCTGCTTGATCTTCCCGCCCATCGCCCGCGCGGCCTCGAAGGCATCGAGCATCTCGTTCGTCACCGCGAAGGAGATCGCCACCTGCTTGCCGTCGCCGGAGAGCTGCACGTCCGGCAGCATCTTCTGGACGTTGGGTTTGCCGCTGGTCTGCATCTTCGCCAGGGCCACGAAGCCGCGGACGATGTCCCGCAGGTTCTCGGCCGCCTGATCGTCCTTGGCTTCGGCCTTCAGCACGGCCTGAAGGCCGCCGTTCACGCGCCCGCTCGCCGAGAACCACGTGAGCGGCGGAATCCGGTCGCTCACCTCGGCCGGGAGCGTCGCGTGCGCCGAGAGCGCATCGAACCGGCCGACTGCCCAGAGGCTCTGGCCGCTCATGTCGCCGACCATGCGCATCAATTCGGCGTTCCCCAGCACGCTGTCCCCGCCGGCAGCACGGTCCACCGCGAGGCGCACCATGTCGGCGGTGCCGAGCGCGACGACGCCCGAGTCGAGGAACGCCATGGCCATCTCGGGACCGCGCTTGCCCTCTTCACCCGCCTTGTGCGGGCCGGCGACCAGCAAGCGCTTCCCCTTGTACTGCTCGGTCTTGCCGCCATGCTGGAGGGCCATCGCCTCGATCTTGGCGGCGTCGAACCGGCCCGACACGACCACCAGCCCGCGATGCTCCGCCTCGACGGCTGGCGCGCCCATGCACGCCACGACGTGGTCGATGTCGGTCTCGATGTCGATGCCGGTCTCGCTCTTGAACTCGCTGCGCCCCTCGTCGGTCACGCCCTCGAACTTGCGGAGCCGCTGCCGCAGCTCCGAGTTCATGACGTCCCTGACGTTGGCGTAGGCCACGACGGCTGCATCACCCGGCAGGTACTTCAGTTCCGCCGGCCCGCGGTCCCTGGAGAACAGGCCCGAAGGCACCCCGCCGTAGAAGGCGACCAGGCCAATCGACAGACCCACGATGAGAACCATTACCGAGCCGATAAGAAAATAGCGCGTCTTGGCGGTCATCGTCTTACGCCTCCACTAAGAATAGACGGCAGTTCCGGCAGGAAGTTCCACCAAACCCAGCTTCCTCTTCTGGTTGCAGACGGCGAAGGGGCCTCATTGCTCGAGGACGTACTCCCTGCGCTCGACGGTCCGGGCGGCAAGGACGAGGAACACGAGCACGTAGCCGGCCAGCCAGACCAGGCTGACCCAGACAGGCGGCACCTCCCGGAACAACGCCTGGAGGGCGCTGCCGAGCCCTTCCTGCGGCATCGAATGCGGCACCAGCGCCTGCAGGTAGTAGGCGATGGTCAGCCGCCGGAGGTAGCCGGGAAGCAGCAGCGCCAGCTGTTCCCAGCCGAAGGCGAACAGCAGTCCGGCGACCAGCGGGTACTTGAAATACGCCCCGATGAAGGCGAAGAGGGAGCCATACGCTGCCAGCCCGACGGCGAGCAGCGCCAGGTCCTTCAGGAGGGATGGGAACGAGGCGGCGAGGGACCCGTGACCCATCGGCACGACGAGCAGGTAGAGCAGGACGACCGACGGCAGGACCACGAAGACGGTCGTCACGAGGTAGGCCAGGTACTTCCCCGTCAGGACGGCCCCCCTGGGTATCGGCCGGACGAAGAGATACGTGATCGTCTTGTCATCGACCTCGTCGGCAATCAGCGCCGTCCCGTAGAAGACCCCGAGCACCGGGACGATGAAGCGAAGGTACAGCAGCCAGATCATCCCGCCGAAGACCGTCGGGCCCGGCACCGGGGCCCCCTCGATCCGGACGCCGCCGGTGAGGCCCATGGCCTCGAGCACGCGGAACAGCACGCCCAGCGCCAGGGGCGATCCGACGATGAGCCCGAGGAAGATCGTGCGCCGCGACCAGAGCATCTGCCCCAGCGACAGGTCGAACACCCGCATGGCAGCCGCCAGGAACGGCGGCGCCTGGCGGGGAGGCTCCGGAGCTCCCGAAGCCGAGGGCTGATGGCCCGGCAAGGCCGGCGCGGCGTGGTCGGGTGCGCTGTCGCTCATTTGACCAGGAACTTGAAGACCGCCTGCAGGTTGTCGTCAGGCGACGTGACTTCGGTGATCTCCCCGGCCCGCCCCTCGGCGGCCAGTTCGGTCAGGTACCGGTAGAAGCTGTCGGGCTTCGAGGTCTCGACGACGATGGCGCCCTGTTCGAGCTTGAGGCTGAGGACATCGTCGCGCGTGAGGAAGTCCCGGGCGAGG
>Ga0316603_10002444_pt1 | contig 10191 bp, 6 predicted proteins | sample OWC_soil_day10_n_FD_207649 | JGI IMG/M metagenome (GOLD analysis project Ga0316603, IMG submission 207649) | Wetland soil microbial communities from Old Woman Creek delta, Ohio, United States - OWC_soil_day10_noCT | ecosystem: Environmental > Terrestrial > Soil > Wetlands | place: USA: Ohio...
TGTCCCCGTCATCCCCGGAAGCGAGGGGGTTGTCAAATCGGCAGGCGAAGCGATCGAGATTGCGGCAAGCATCGGTTTTCCCGTCATCATCAAGGCGGTTGCCGGCGGCGGCGGGCGCGGGATGCGGGTCGTTCGGGAGCCCTCAGAGATGGAACAGGCCCTCCAGACCGCACAGCATGAAGCCGAGCAGGCGTTCGGTGATGCGGGGGTCTACATCGAGAAGTTCGTCGAACAGCCGCATCATATCGAAATTCAGGTGTTCGGCGACCAGTACAACAATGCCATCCATTTCGGGGAGCGCGACTGTTCTGTCCAGCGCCGCCACCAGAAACTCATCGAAGAATCCCCGTCACCGTTCGTCAGCGATGCGCTTCGCGAACAAATGGGTGAAGCGGCGATCAAAGGATGCAAGGCCGTCGGATACGAGAACGCCGGCACGATTGAATTCCTGGTCGACAAGGACCGCAACTTTTATTTCATGGAGATGAACACCAGGATCCAGGTCGAGCACCCCGTGACGGAGCAGGTAACCGGCCACGATCTGGTCAAGCTGCAGCTTCAGGTGGCGGCGGGCGAGCGCCTTCCCCGGAAGAAGATCGTGCAGCGCGGACATGCGATCGAATGCCGGATCAACGCGGAAGACCCGGAGCACAACTTCAGGCCCAGCCCGGGCAAGATCACGGATTTCCACATGCCGGGCGGCTTCGGCGTGCGCGTGGACACCCACAGCTATACCGGGTATCACGTTCCGCCCTATTACGATTCGCTTATTGCAAAGCTGATCGTCTTTGCGCAAACTCGCGACGGGGCTGTCTCAAAGATGGCCTCTGCCCTCGACGAATTCACCATTGAAGGGATCAAAACAACGATTCCGTTCCACCGACAGGTGATGCAGGACGACCGCTTTGCCCGCGGCACATTCGATACAAGTTTCCTCGAAACATTTCAGTACGTCCCGGAAAAGTGATTCCACGAACACCGTTACTGCAAGGAGTGCTCTATGAATCTGCCTGAAAATCTCAAATACACGAAAGACCACGAGTGGATCCTGGTAGAAGGGGCGATCGGCACGGTGGGCATCACCGATCATGCGCAGGGCGAGCTGGGCGATGTGGTGTTTGTCGAACTGCCTGCCATTGGGAAGACCGTGAAGCAGGGGGAGTCGTTCGGCACGATCGAGGCCGTGAAGGCCGTGTCGGATCTCTATGCGCCGGCCTCGGGGGCTATCACTGAGGTGAACAAAGACCTTGCCGGAAATCCGGAGCTCGTGAACAAGGATCCGTACGGCAAAGGATGGATGGTGAAGATCCGTATCGCCAACACGGCCGAACTGGCGACCCTGCTCGACGCAGCTGCGTACGGGGCCATTCTGGGGAAGTAGAGGCTGTCTGTGGCGTCGAACGGCCCGGCCGGAACGTCCCCCGGGCCGTGAACACAAGGTACTACGGCTGCCCGTATTCCTCTGTGGGCGGACACGTGCACACCAGGTTTCGATCACCGTAAGGGTTGTTCACACGGCTCACCGCCGGCCAGAACTTCTGCTCGCGCGTCCATGGTGCGGGATACGCGGCCTTCTCCCGGCTGTACGGCATATCCCAGGCATCGGCGGTAACCACTTCGGCTGTATGCGGCGCGTTCTTCAGCAGGTTCCTGGCCCTGTCCGCCTTCCCCGTCTCAATCTCCCTGATCTCCTCCCGGATCGCAATCAGCGCGTCACAGAAACGGTCCAGCTCCGGCTTGGGTTCGCTCTCCGTCGGTTCGATCATGAGCGTCCCTGCGACCGGGAATGAGACGGTGGGTGCGTGGAAGCCGTAGTCCATCAGGCGCTTTGCCACATCTTCCGCTTCGATCCCGGCCGACTCCTTGAACGCGCGAAGATCGATGATGAACTCGTGCGCGACACGGTTGTTGACGCCGGTGTAGAGAACCGGGTAGTGGGGCTCGAGCCGTTTCGCCATGTAGTTGGCGTTCAGGATTGCCATCTTGGTTGCCCGTGTGAGCCCATCAGAGCCCATCAGAGCGATATACGCCCAGGAGATTACCGCGATGCTCGCGCTGCCGTACGGCGCTGCAGATACGGCTCCGATGGCCTGCTCTCCGCCGGTCTGCACGACCGGGTGACCGGGAAGGAACGGGGCGAGTTGCTGCGTCACCGCAATCGGTCCCATGCCGGGTCCGCCTCCGCCGTGCGGGATGCTGAAAGTCTTGTGGAGGTTCAGGTGACAGACATCGGCACCCAGCTCTGCCGGCCTGCATACTCCCACCTGCGCATTCATGTTCGCGCCATCCATGTAGACAAGTCCGCCATTGGCATGGACGATCTGGCAGATTTCCTTAATAGATTCCTCAAACACTCCGTGTGTTGACGGATAGGTAACCATGAGGGCAGCGAGGTGCTCGCGGTGCTCTCCCGCCTTTGACCGCAGGTCTTCGACATCGATATTGCCGCGCTCATCGCAGCGCACGATGACAACCTGCATGCCAGCCATGACGGCGCTTGCGGGATTCGTGCCGTGGGCTGAGGAGGGAATCAGACAGACGTTTCGTTCCGCACCCTCGTGTGTCTCATGGTAAGCGCGGATGACCAGGAGCCCTGTGTATTCGCCCTGCGCTCCCGCATTGGGCTGCAGTGAAACCGCGGCAAAGCCCGTGATGTCGGCCAGCCAGCCCGAGAGCTGGCGGAACAGCTCATGGTACCCCTGCGCCTGCGCTGCCGGAGCAAACGGATGCACGCCGGCGAACGGTGGCCAGGTGAGTGGAATCATCTCGGCCGTGGCGTTCAGTTTCATTGTGCAGGAACCGAGCGGGATCATGCTGACATTCAGTGCGAGGTCCCGCGTTTCGAGCAGGTGCATGTACCTGAGCATCTCGGTTTCCGAATGATGACTATTGAAAACGGGATGCGTGAGGTAGGCGCTTTTGCGTACCATGGGTCCGTCGTACCCCGAGGGTGTCGAAGGTGCGAGGGACAGCAATTCCCTCTGGCCGTGCTTCCCGCCTGAGAAGACGGTGAGGATGTCGCCCAGTTCCCCGAGTGTGGATTGTTCATCGAGCGCGATGCCGATGGTCCCGTCGTCAAAATAGCGGAAGTTGTAGCCGACGCTTTCCGCGTACTTCCGGATTGCTTCGGGCTTAACGCGGTGGGGCCGGATCCGCAGCGTGTCCGTGTATGCCGGATGGACCACCTCATGGCCTTCATCCCCGAGTGCGCGTGCGAGCAGGCGGGCGTTGTCATGGATTCTGGTCGCGATACTCCGGATCCCTTCAGGGCCATGATAGACCGCGTACATGCCGGCCATGACGGCGAGGAGGACCTGCGCGGTACAGATGTTGGAGGTCGCTTTCTCCCTGCGGATGTGCTGTTCGCGGGTCTGGAGTGCCATGCGCAAGGCGCGTTTTCCACGGGCGTCGATCGAGACCCCGATGATGCGGCCTGGCATGTGCCTCTTGTACGTATCACGCGTGGCTAGAAAGCCGGCGTGCGGTCCGCCGTATCCCATCGGCACGCCAAAACGCTGCGCGCTCCCGACAACGGCGTCGGCGCCGAATTCACCCGGAGGCGCGAGCAGTGCCAGCGAGAGCAGATCGACAGCGACACCGACCTGTATCTCCGCCGCATGAGCGACGGAGATGATCCCGGTGTAGTCGCGGACTGCACCATCGGAGGCGGGGTACTGCAACAATGCTCCAAACGCACCGGGTGTGGATGAAGCTTTGCCAACATCGCCCAGAAGGATCTGGATACCGAGGGGCTTCGCCCTCGTCTTCAGGAGCGCGATGGTTTGCGGGTGGCACTCCTCGGAGACGATGAACGTTCCGCCGGCAGGGTGCCCCTTCAGCGCATAAAACATGGTCATCATCTCGGCCGCTGCGGTTGCTTCATCCAGCAACGACGCGTTGGCCACATCCATCGCCGTGAGATCAACAATCATGGTCTGGAAATTGAGAAGCGCCTCAAGACGGCCCTGAGCGATCTCGGCCTGATAGGGCGTGTATGCTGTGTACCATCCCGGGTTCTCCAGAATGTTCCGCAGGATGACCGGTGGCGTGATTGTGCCTGCGTAGCCCATCCCGATCAGACTGCGGTGCCGCGAGTTCATCGCCGCGATGCGGGATATGCGATCCAGCATCTGCTCTTCAGAGAGCGGATCGCCGATGTGCAGCGGCCCTCCGGAGCGGAGTGAGCGCGGGATGACCGTGTCGATGAAGCCGTCGAGGCTGTGTGCACCGAGCGCAGCCAGCATCGCAGGGAGATGCCCGGGGTCCGGGCCGATATGGCGCCGCGCGAACGCAGCATCAGGAGCAAAGGTTATTGGCATGGGAGGTTGTTGTCGGCGATTGTGAAAAGGTGGTTAGGAAGGGAATGCACAAACATACATCAAAGATACGGAGATCACGTCTGATATTCAAACCGGGAGTTGCGGTGTCCACAGCATCGGTATGCGAATCGCCAGCGCACTTCAAAGAACGGAATCGGTTCGGAATACAGGACAACGGAATCGGCAAAAACGATTCCTATTCTTGGGAAATGCCCCGCAGCGCTTTTGGGAAAATCGCGTTTAAGTGATTTAAACCCCATCCCGCGGTGGGCACACTATTTGAGCTTTCTCACGTACCCTTCCACATGCCGGAGTCGATAGGTATGAAAAAGAAAGCGAAGAAGAAGACAGCAAAGAGAGCGCTGCGGGGCCGGGACTACCTTTCGGTGGACGATTTTTCGACCGCCGAAATCAAGTCCCTGCTTGCGCTGACTGCGGAGATCAAAGCGCACCCGCGCCGGTACCGCCGTTCCCTCGAGGGGAAAATGATGGCGCTGATTTTCGAGAAGCCTTCCCTGCGGACGCGCACCAGTTTTACCGTGGGCATCAAGCAGCTCGGGGGGGATTCAATACTCCTCACCCCAGCCGACATCAATCTTGGCAAACGCGAGTCGGTCTATGATGTCGCGAAGAATCTCGAGCGAATGGTGGACGGCATTATGATCCGCACGTTCGGGCACGACATCTGCACATCCCTTGCGCAGCATGCGTCGATTCCCGTGATCAACGGTCTGACCGATCTGGAGCATCCCTGCCAGGCAATGGCGGACATCTTCACTGTCCTTGAACACAAAAAGAGCCTCAAGCGGCTCAAGCTCAGCTACATCGGCGACGGCAACAATGTGGCCCATTCGCTCGTGCTGATTGCGGCGAAGCTGGGGACCACGATGTTTGTCGCCACTCCCGAAGGGTACAAACCGCAGGCGGCGATCATGGAGCGCGCCCTGGGGATTGCGTCTGAGACCGGCGCGCACATTGTATGGACCGCCGATCCGGTTGAAGCCGCGCGCGAGGCGGACATGGTGTACACCGACACATGGGCAAGCATGGGCCAGGAAGCGGAGGCGGCGGCCCGCCGCGCGGTATTCGCTCCCTATCAGGTGAACAAGGCGCTCATCTCCCATGCACGGGAGGACGTGCTCTTCATGCATTGCCTTCCGGCGCACCGCGGTGAGGAAGTGACGGATGAAGTCATCGACTCGCTGAATTCCGTGGTTTTCCAGGAGGCCGAGAACCGGTTGCACGCACAAAAGGCAATTATGCTCGAACTGCTGCGGGAGTAACATGGGGAAACTCATCCTGGTCGCGGTGGGCGGGAACGCGCTCATCCGTGCAGGACAGAAGGGCACCGCACAGGAACAATTCGAAAATGCCGTGGAGACCGCACAGGCGATCGTCAGGCTGATCAAAGCCGGACACCGTGTCGTTCTCACACACGGAAACGGGCCGCAGGTCGGTGCGATGCTCACACGCACGGAACTCGCCGCCGCGCACGCATACCGGCTCCCGCTCGACTGTTGTGTGGCGGCGACGCAGGGTGAAATCGGCTACGTGCTCCAGTATGCGATGTGGCAGGCGATGCAGCAGGAGGGTCTCCATGTCCCCGTCGTCTCGCTGATTACCCAGGTCCTGGTGGACGGAGCAGATCCCGCGTTCAAGAACCCGACGAAGCCCATCGGCCCGTTCTACACCCGCGACGTGGCAGAGCGGTACAGGGACCTGTTCGATTGGGTGATCGTCGAGGACTCCTCGCGCGGCTACCGCCGGGTCGTCTCCTCCCCCGAACCCAAAGCGATCATCGAGCTGGACGCAATTCAGGCGTGCGTCGAGCGAGGCCTTGTGGTGATCGCGGGCGGCGGAGGCGGGATCCCCGTCTTCAACGACCACGATCTGTCAAAGGGCGTCGAGGCGGTGATCGACAAGGACCACACCTCCGCGATACTCGCATCACAGCTGAATGCCGATCTGTTCGTCGTAGCCACGGATGTCGAAAAAGTGTCCCTCGACTACAAGAAGGCCTCGCAGCGTATGCTGGACACGGTAACCGTAAGCGAGTGCACCAGGCACCGCGCATCGGGACAGTTTCCCGCCGGGAGCATGGGACCGAAAATCGACGCGGCCCTGGTATTCATTGCGCGCGGCGGACACGAAGCGATCATCACCAACCACCAGCATATGGTGGATGCGGTGCACGGCCGCGGCGGAACGCATATCGTTCCGGATCCGGTGCCGTGACAAATAACAAGGAGATGGTGGTATGCCCAGAAAACGCATTCTGATCATGGGTGCAGCAGGACGTGACTTTCATAATTTCAATACCGTCTATCGCCACAACAAGGCATATGACGTTGTCGCATTCACGGCAACCCAGATTCCGAACATCGCAGGACGGAAGTATCCAGCCCGGCTCGCGGGAAAACTCTATCCGCGCGGCATTCCGATCTATCCGGAATCGGATCTCGTCCGGCTGATGAAGAAGTTCAAGGTTGACGAGGTTGTGTTTGCCTATTCGGATGTCTCGTTCCAGACGGTGATGGAGAAAGCCACCCTCGTCACCGCCTCCGGTGCGAGCTTCACGATGCTGGGTGCCGAGCAGACCATGCTGAAATCGACCGTGCCGGTGGTTGCAGTTGTTGCTGTGCGCACGGGCGCGGGAAAGAGCCAGACGTCGCGGCGCGTCTGCAGCTATCTTCGCAGCAAGGGCAAGCGGGTTGTCGCCGTCCGCCACCCGATGCCCTACGGCGATCTGGTCAAACAGAAGGTTCAGCGCTTTGCTTCCATCGATGACCTCCATACACACGAGTGCACCGTCGAGGAGATGGAAGAGTACGAACCGCACATCGTGGAAGGGACCATCATCTATGCTGGCGTGGACTACGAGGCCATCCTGCGCCAGGCGGAACGCGAGGCCGACGTGATCGTGTGGGATGGAGGCAACAACGATACGCCATTCTACAAGCCGGATCTGACGATCACCGTCGTGGATCCGCACCGGCCCGGACATGAACGCTCGTACTATCCCGGCGCGACGAACGTCCGCATTGCCGACGTGCTGGTAGTCAACAAAGTGGACTCGGCCCCGCAGGAAGGCATTGATGCGGTGCTCAAAAACATCAGCGAGATGAATCCTCACGCAACGATCATCCAGGCCGCATCGCCGATCGTTGTTGAAGATCCCGCGGTCATCAAGGGGAAGCGGGTGCTCGTGGTGGAAGACGGGCCCACGCTGACGCATGGAGACATGCGATTCGGGGCCGGGACCATCGCCGCCAGACAGTTCGGTGCGCTGGAGATCGTCGATCCGCGTCCCTTCGCGGTGCGCAGCATCGCCGAGACGTACCGGAAGTATCCGTCGACCGGGGCGATCCTCCCCGCCATGGGCTATGGCGCCGCTCAGATGGAGGACCTTGAAGCCACCATCCGCCAGGTTCCCTGCGATGCCGTGGTCATCGGGACCCCGATCGACCTCCGGCGCGTGATCTCCATCGACAAACCGTCAGTCCGTGTGACCTATTCTCTGGCAGAGACGACCAGACCGGACCTGACGGACGTCCTGCAGGGAGTGCTGAAAAAGCGGCGGTTGAAAAAACGCCGGTCGCGCAAGTAATTGTGCTCTGATTCCAAATTCCGTATATTTCAGCATGACCCACCCGGAACTCGTCCTCATCCTGGATTACGGATCGCAATATTCCCAGCTCATCGCACGCCGCGTGCGGGAGCTGGGAGTCTATTCTGAACTCCATCCGTTTCACCTTTCCGTTGACCGCATCCGGGAAATGCGCCCGAGGGGGATTATTCTCTCCGGGAGCCCGTACAGCACGTATGAAAACGGCGCACCCCTCTCCTCCCCTGAACTCTTCGACCTCGGCATACCCGTCCTCGGCATCTGCTTCGGGCTGCAATTGATCGGGTACCAGCTTGGCGGCGAGGTGGACCGGGCTGCGAGACGGGAATACGGGCATGCCACGCTGCGCATAGACGACCAGACTGACCTGTTCGCCGACCTGCCGGATCAGGCGCGGGAGGGCATGTCTGTCTGGATGAGCCATGGAGATCATCTGACCGGCATGCCCCCAGGGTTTGAGGCGATCGCGCATACCGACAACGCTCCCATCTGCGCAATACGCAACCCCTCGAAGCGCATCTTCGGCGTCCAGTTCCATCCCGAGGTGGTCCACACTCCCCAGGGTAAGCAGGTGCTACGGAACTTCCTCTACCGCATCTGTGGTTGCACTGGTGGATGGAGCCCGGCGTCATTCATCCAGAACGCCGTGAAGGAGATCCGGGAAACGGTAGGGGATGGGCGGGTGATCTGCGCCCTCTCGGGAGGGGTCGACTCCTCCGTTGCAGCAGTCCTGCTGCACCATGCGATCGGTGACCGGCTGCAGTGTGTGCACATCAACAACGGACTGATGCGCCTGGATGAATCCGAGGGCGTGGTGCGCACGTTCCGCGATGCCTATGCGATCCCGCTCGACTCTGTGGATGCAACAGACCGGTTTCTCACAAAGCTCCGCGGAGTGACGCATCCCGAACGGAAGCGGAAAATCATCGGCAAGCTGTTCATCGACATCTTTGAAGAAGAGGCGAGGAAGTTCGGCCAGGCAGACTTCCTTGCGCAGGGCACGTTGTACCCCGATGTGATTGAGTCCACCTCGTTCCGCGGGCCGTCGGTCACCATCAAGACGCACCACAATGTCGGCGGACTCCCGAAGCGGATGAAGCTGCGTCTGATTGAGCCGTTCCGGGAACTGTTCAAGGACGAAGTGCGGGCAGTCGGGCTCGAGCTCGGGCTTCCCGAAGATCTGATCTGGCGACATCCATTTCCCGGACCGGGTCTGGCTGTGCGCGTGCTCGGCAGTGTCACACGGGAGCGGCTGGATCTCCTGCGCCGGGCAGACGCTATATTCGTCGAGGAGATCAAGAAAGCCGGTCTGTACAGGACTATCTGGCAGGGCTTCGTCGTCCTTCTGCCGGTGAAGTCTGTCGGCGTTATGGGCGATGGCCGCACATACGAAAACGCTGCGGCCATTCGGGCTGTCAGCAGTGTCGATGGGATGACTGCAGACTGGTCGCGCATTCCGCATGACACTCTCGCGGCCATTTCGTCGCGCATCACCAACGAAGTGCGTGGTATCAATCGCGTGGTCTTTGATATCAGTTCGAAGCCACCCTCAACAATAGAATGGGAATGAAGTTCGCCCGCGAAGTCAGCTTCCTGAATCCTGTCGTCCGGATTCCCTTGTGAAAAAGTACTTCTCGTTCGTCAAAATCGAACACACCCTTTTTTCGCTGCCGCTGGTGTACGCAGGAGTCTTTCTCGCGTCGCGCGGCGCGTTTCCGGGATGGGGGCCGGTTCTGCTGGTCGTGGCTGCCGCAACGGGCGCGCGGACCGTCGCGTTCGCACTGAACAGAATCATCGACCGGAGAATCGATGCCCGGAATCCCCGTACCGCATCGCGCGATCTGCCCAGCGGACGAATGAACCTCGGCGAGGCGTTGGGAGTGCTGTCCGCCGGACTTGCACTGTACTTCGGGTCCGCCTACCTGCTTTCCTTCTTCTGTTTCATGCTGTCACCGATCCCGCTCATCGTGTTCCTTGTCTATCCCACGATGAAACGATTCACGCCGCTGGCCCATTTCGGTGTCGGGATGGGGCTCGCGATGGGACCTCTTGGCGGGTGGTTTGCGGTATCGCCCTCGACTGACGGACTCCTGACGCCCCTTCTGCTTTCACTCTACACTCTCCTCTGGGTATCGGGATTTGACATCATCTATGCGACACTGGACGAAGAGTTCGACCGGAAAGAGTCCCTCTATTCGTTTCCGGCACGGTTTGGCCGTGAACGCGCTCTCCAGTACTCCGGATATC
>Ga0316603_10002445_pt1 | contig 10190 bp, 9 predicted proteins | sample OWC_soil_day10_n_FD_207649 | JGI IMG/M metagenome (GOLD analysis project Ga0316603, IMG submission 207649) | Wetland soil microbial communities from Old Woman Creek delta, Ohio, United States - OWC_soil_day10_noCT | ecosystem: Environmental > Terrestrial > Soil > Wetlands | place: USA: Ohio...
TATCGTCGAGCTCGTCGAGATCTCGGCGCCCGGCTACAAGACCGTGCGCTACTGGCTGACGTTCGATCGCCCGACGACGCTCAACGCGAAGCTCGTCAAGGGCAACGGCCTCGACGAGGCCTCGGAGGAGGCGACGCTGGTCGCCCTCGGTGAGATCGCAGCGCCGAGCACGCCCTCGGTCGCGGCCGCGGCGCCGGTGCCGGCCGTCGCGATGGCGAAGATCGAGCCCGCGAAGATCGAGCCCGCGAAGATCGAGCCCGCGAAGATCGCGCCGAAGGCGGAGCCGACCAGGGTCGAGCCCACGGCGGAGGTCCGGACCGTGGCCAAGGTGACGCCCGAGCTCAAGCCGGAGCTCCGGCCGGCGGTCGCGACCGTGATCCCGACGCCGGCGAAGACGATGCCGGCGACCGAGCCCAAGGCGACGCCGACCGCGGTGCCCACGCCGCGCAAGATCGGCCGTGGCGCCGATGCGGAGCCCGCGGTCGCCGCGACCACGATGCCCGAGACCGAGCCCGCGAAGCCGGCGAAGCCGGATCCGATGCCGCAGCCCAAGGCGGAGCCCGTCGTGACGAAGACGGACGTCGAGCCCAAGCCGGCCGTCGACGTGCCGAAGGCCGAGCCCGCGGTGGCGAAGCCGGCGATCGACAAGGCGACCGTGTCGTCGGTGGTCGGATCGCACCGCCCCGAGGTCCTCAAGTGCTTCGCCGAGGGTAAGAAGAAGAACCCCAACATGAAGGGGACCGTCACGCTTCAGCTCCAGGTCGACAGCGGCGGCAAGGTTCGCGCGCAGGTCCAGTCGACGCTGAACAACCCGCTGGTCGCCGCGTGCGTGATCAAGAGCGCCAACGCCTGGCGGTTCCCGTCGCGCGCCGGTGGCGACCCGCAGCTGGTCGTCTACCCGTTCACGATCAACTGATCTCCAGCCCGGGGAGGTGAGCTAGCATCCGCGCGATGAGGCCGCTCGCCGTCGCGCTGGTGCTGGTTGCTGCGTGCGGTGACAATCTCGCTGAACCACCGATCCTGCCGGAGGTCACCGATCCCGTGGCGCTCGTCGATCCGACGATCGGCACCGGCGGCCTCGGGTTCGCCCACGGCAGCTGCTTCGTCGGCGCCGCGATGCCGCACGGCCTCGTCAAGGTCGGGCCCGACACCAGCGGTCCGTTCGGCGTCGTCAACTTCCTCCACTACTCGGGCTACTGGGCCGGCGACGATCGGATCCGCGGCTTCTCGCACCTCCATCTCCACGGCGCGGGTGCGACCGACTACGGCGTGCTCTCGGTGATGCCCGCCGCCGCATTCGATCCGGGCAAGACGCGCGTCGTCGACTACGAGGCGCGGTTCGCGAAGGCAGACGAGCACGCCGCGGCCGGGCGCTACGAGGTCACGCTGGCGAACGGGATCGGCGTCGTGCTCAGCGCGACCGAGCGGGCCGCCGTGCATCGCTACACGGGCGCGCAGGCCCTGGTGATCGATCTCGACAAGACCCTGTCGGGCGGCGAGGTCGATGCCGCGACCATCACGCTCGACGCGAGCGCGCGCGAGATCACGGGCCAGCTCCATCACCTCGGCGGGATGTCGGGAGGGTTCGGCGGGTACACCGTGTACTTCGTCGCGCGCGCGAGCACCGCATGGACCGGCAGTCACGTGTGGGCTGCCGGTACGCCGGCGTCGTCGACGCTGGTGACCGCGCAGGGCACCAAGGTCGGCGCGGCGATCGCGATCCCCACCGACTTCCAGCTCGCGGTCGGTGTGTCGCTCGTCTCGCTCGCCGGAGCGCGTGCGAACCTCGCCGCCGAGGTCACCGCGATCGACGTCGAGCAGGTCGCAGCCGCCGCGCGCACCGCGTGGAGCACGCTCCTCGAGCGCGTGCTGATCACCGGCGGGACCGAGGCGCAGCGCCGGATCTTCTACACGAGCCTCTATCACGCGTTCCTGATGCCGACGCTGATCGGCGACGCCGACGGGACGTACGTGCTCGCGGGGCAGGCGACGCAAGAGCGCGCGGTCGGCTGGCGGCAGATGTCGGATCTCTCGCTGTGGGACACCTATCGCACCGTCGGGCCGCTCTATGGGTGGCTCGCTCCCGACAGCGCGCGCGATCAGGCGCGATCGCTCGTCGGGTTTGCTGAGGGCCTCGGCGCGTATCCCCGGTGGCCGCTCGCGATCGGCGAGACCGGCACGATGCTCGGGGCGAGCTCGGAGATCGTGATCGCGGATGCGGTCGCGCGCGGCGTGCCCGACGCCGGCGGCGAGCTCGCGTGGGCGACGCTCCGCGCGGCGGCGATGGATCCGGTCGCGCCCGCCGGTGGGCGCGGGGGCCGCTCCGACGTCGAGGCGTACATGGCGTACGGCTTCGTGCCGCGGATGTTCGACCGGTCGGTCTCGGTGACCACCGAGTTCGCGCACGACGACTTCGCTCTCGCACAGCTCGCGGGCGCGCTCGGACACACCGCGGATCGCGAGGCGCTGATCGTCCGCAGCCGGGGCTGGCGCACGCTCTATGACCCGGCCGTCGGCTTCTTGCGCGGCAAGAACGCGGACGGGACGTTTCCGGCGGGGAGCTTCGATCCGCTCGCGATCGCGGAGGACTACGCCGAGGCCAACGCATGGCACTCGTTGTGGATGACCGGTGCGCACGATGCCGACGGTCTCGCGGAGGTGATGGGCGGACGCGACGCCGCGATCGACAAGCTCGAGATGTTCTTCGAGCTCGCGAAGGACGACCGCGACAACGCCGACGAGTCCGCCGCGAACTTCCCGCGCCCGTACTACTGGCACGGCAACGAGCCCGACATCAACGCGCCGTTCGTGTTCGCCCAGCTCGGTCGGCCCGACCTGACCCAGCGCTGGGCTCGGTGGGTCGCCGACACGCACTACACCGACGGTCCCGAGGGCGTCGCCGGCAACGACGACGGCGGGACGCTCGGCTCGTGGTACGTGCTCGCCACGCTCGGCGTGTACCCGATCCCCGGCAGCGATCGGTGGATCGTGGCCGCGCCTCGGTTCCCCCAGGCCCGGGTGCGCGTCGGCGGGCGCGAGCTGGTGATCACCGCCGAAGGCGTGAGCGACAAGGCGATGTACGTCCAGGCGATCGAGCTCGACGGTGTGCCGCTCGACGCGACGGAGCTCACGCACGCGCAGCTGACCGGCGCGACCTCGCTGCACTTCGTGATGAGCGCCACGCCGGCGCGCTGAGCGAGGAGCGCCTGTCCACCGGGTACGCGGCTCGTGGCTCATGTATCGTCGTCCACCCGGAGGGTTCCATGAACAAGCTCGTCGCAATGCTCGCTCTCGCCTTCGTCGCCTGTGTCGTGAAGAGCTCCCCCGACCCGGGGCCGGGCGGTGGTGGACCTCCTCCAGGACAGATGGAGTCCACCGATCCTCCGCCGCCAGGCGATGACACCGGCGTTGGCGCCGAGGGCGGCGGCAACGATGACAACCAGGTCTGTGCCCCGAACGGGAACTGCGTGCTGGGCTGCCCGCAGGGCAAGTGCGCGCTCGTGTGCGAGAGCGGCAGCGCGTGCGACCTCAGCTGCGACGGCGGCAAGTGCGACATCACCTGCGCGAGCGGGTCGACCTGCAACGTCACCTGCAACGGCGGCAAGTGCAACGAGAGCTGTCAGGCCGGCGCGACGTGCAACCTCGACTGCAACGGTGGCAAGTGCATCCAGGCCTGCGCCGGTAGCTCGACGTGCGCGGCGAGCTGCAATGGCGGCAAGTGCAACAACTAGCGGGCGGCGGTAGGCTGCCTCCACGTTGCAGGCGCTGATCGCGTTCATCCGGCTCGGCCGGCCGCTGTTCCTCGGCGGTGGCTTCCTGCTGTACGCGCTCGGGGCGGTGATCGCGGCGGTCCACGGTCACGCGATCGATGTGCGCCGCTACGCGCTGGGGCAGGGCGTGGTCACCGCGTTCCAGCTGATGACGCACTACGCGAACGACTACTTCGACTACGACGCGGATCGCGCGAACCTGACGCCGACGCGGTGGTCCGGTGGTAGCCGGGTCCTCGTCACGGGCGAGCTCCCTCGCCCGGTCGCGCTGATCGCGGCGCTCGTGCTCGCGGCGATCGGGATCGGACTCTCGACGCTGGTGGTCGTCGACGCTGGCACGGCGGTCCTTCCGACGCTGATCGCGATGGCCGTCCTGGCCTGGGCGTACAGCGCGCCGCCGCTGCGGCTGTGTGCCCGGGGCGTCGGCGAGGTCACGACCGCGATCGTCGTCACCGGGCTCGTGCCGTGGCTCGCGTTCTCGCTGCAGGCGCCCGACCTGCGCGGCGGTTCGACCGTGCTGCTCGCGATCGCGCCGCTCGCCGTCCTGCAGATCGCGATGCTCGTCGCCATCGAGCTCCCCGATGCCGCGGGAGATGCGGCCACCGGCAAGCGCACGCTCGTGGTCCGGCTCGGCGGCGAGCGCGCGGCGCAGCTCCTTGTCCTGCTCGTGACGGCGGCGTACCTGTGCCTGCCGATCGCGTCCCTCCTCGGGCTGCCGACCCGGGTCGTGATCGCGGCGACCGTGCCCGCGCCGCTCGCGGCGTGGCGGATCTCGCGGGCCTCCGGCGCCGGCGATCCCCAGAACCACGAGCGGGTGACGTTGTTCGCGGTGTTCCTGCTGATCGGGACCAGCCTGGCCGAGCTCGCCGCGTTCCTGACCCTGCTGTGACCCTCGGCGTCCGGCTGCGACAGTGCACCGCACCCCGGACTGCGCGCGATCGGGCATCACAGCGGGGAGATGCCGAGACCGCCAGGCCAGAGTGACTTCCAGGTCGACAAGGACGCTCCCACGATCGCGGAGGCGCCGGCGAACGCCACGGCGACGCGGTGGATGCTGTGGCTGACCGTGGTGATGCTCGTCGCGCTCGTGCTGCTGCTGATGATCGGTCCGCACATCCCCGCGGGCGAGTAGCTACCCGAGGAAGCGCTCGGACTCGGCGAGCAGCCGCGGCAGCGACGCGGTCAGCTCGTGGCCGTCGTCGAGCTCGATCAGCTCGACGTTCGGCCGCTCGGCGGCGAACCGGCGCGAGTGCTCGATCGGCACCGAGTCGTCGCGCGTGCCGTGGAGGATCAGCGTCGGCACGCGGACGTCGGGGAAGCCGATGTCGATCGCGGCGGCATCCTCGATGAAGCCGAAGTCGACGCGCGCGGGCTGCCGGGTCGTGTAGTCGAGGACCTCGCGCCAGCCGGTGCGCTTCCACTCCGCGAACGCCGGGCCGAGGATCTGCTCCCAGCGCGCCATCAGCTGGAACGCGGGCGCCATCAGCACGAGGCGGGTGACGCGCGGATCGCGCTCGGCGAGGCGCGCGGCGGTCAGGCCGCCGAGCGAGCTGCCGACGACGACGGCGCGATCGTCGGGCCCGCCGATCGCACGGCCGGCGGCCTCGATCATCGCCGACAGCCGCAGGTGCTCGAACGACGGCACCCGGAGGTCGAGCCGGTCGAACGTGATCCCGCGCTTCGCGAAGTGCTCGGCGAACGCCACGCTCTTGGTCGAGTGCGGTCCCGACGCGAAGCCGTGCAGGTACAGGTGACGCGTTGCCATGGGCGCAGCGTAGCCCCTTGCGTCCTGGTGATATAGTGTTAATGTGACACTATGAAACCGATCGATCGCGCCGTGCTCGCCCTCGAGGGACTGTCGGTCGCCGACGCGTTCGGCGAGCAGCTGCTCCACGCCGGTCCGCACGCGCGCGGGATCGCGCTCGGCAACCGGACTGCGCCGGTCGGCCGGCGCTGGATGTGGACCGACGACACGGCGATGGCGATCTCGATCGTCGACGCCCTCGCGGTGGCCGCGGGCATCGATCCCGCGCAGCTCGCGCACGCGTTCGCGCGCCGGTATCACGCGGATCCGGCGCGCGGCTACGGGCGCGGTGCGCACCAGGTCCTCGCCGAGATCGGAAGCGGCGTCCCGTACGACGTCGCGGCGCGGTCACTGTTCGGCGGAGAGGGGTCGTGTGGCAACGGCGGCGGCATGCGCTCGGCGCCGATCGGTGCGTACTTCGCCGACGATCTCGACGCGGTCGTCGAGCAGGCGACGCGCTCCGCGGCACCGACCCACGCGCACGGCGACGGCATCGCAGGTGCCGTCGCGGTCGCGGTCGCCGCCGCGGCGGTGTTCGCCGGCGAGCGCGATCCGCGCGCGCTGCTCGAGGCCGTGGTCGCCCGGACGCCTGCGGGCCCGACCCGCACCAACCTCGCGCGCGCGATCCCGATGCTCCGTGCGGAGCCGGTCAGCGTCGCGACCGAGCTCGGCAACGGCAGCAACGTCACCTCGTCGGACACGATCCCGTTCGCCGTGTGGTGCGCCGCGACCCACCTCGCGGACTACCCGGGCGCCCTGTGGGCGTGCGCCGAGGTCGGGGGCGATATCGACACCACCTGCGCGATCGCCGGTGGGATCGTCGTCGGTGCGGTCGGCCTGGCGGGCATCCCCGCGGACTGGCGGAGCTCGCGGGAGCCCTTGCCTGCACGAACCGAATTGTGACCGAGGCCCGGGCGGTGCCATGATCACCGCGTGCGGATCCCGATCCTCGTCCTTTGCCTCGGTGTCGCAGGCTGCAACCGCAACCTGACGCCCTCCTGCGAGGCGGTCGCCGATCACGTCCAGGGCCTGTTCGGCGGCCCCAGCGAGTCGTATGCGGTCGACGTCCGTGGGGTGTTCGCGACGCGCTGTACGCAGGATCAATGGTCGTCGGTGATGCGCTCGTGCCTCGTCGGGACCAAGTCCCTGGTCGAGCCGCAGAGCTGCAAGTCGAAGCTGACGTCGGAGCAGATCAAGCTGCTCGAGACCGATCTCGCGGCGGCCGACCAGCGCGAGACCATGAAGATCATCCCCGGTGTGTGCCTGCGCTACGAGAAGATGCTCGCCCAGGTGCTGACCTGCGACGTGCTCCCGCCAGACGCGCGCACGCAGCTCAAGACGAACTTCGAGGCGTTCAAGGCGACGTGGCCGAGCACCGCCGACAAGCGGACGCTGGAGCCGATCTGCAGCAACGCCGTCCTCGCGGTCAGGCAGGCCGCGGGCACGTGTCCCGGCTCCACGACGTGGTGATGCGCGCCTGGATCGTCGCCGGCCTGCTCGTCGCGTGCGGACCGTCGAAGGCCGCCGAGGCGCCCCGGCCCGCCGGGCCGACCTGCGCGAGCGCGGCGGCGCACATGGTCGACGAGATGGCCGCCGGCAAGGATCCCCGGCCGCCCGACGAGACGATCAACGCGCTGATCGAGCTGATCCGCGTCCGCTGCCAGCAGGATCGGTGGACCGCCGAGGCGGTCGCCTGCCTCGACGCGATGACGTCGGCCGCCGATGCCGATCACTGCTCTTCCATGCTCACGGAGGACCAGCAGGCGGCCCTCGTGCGCGACCAGGACGCCCGACGGGGCGGTTCCTCCAAATAGCGTTCTCGCCGGCCTCCCGGCGTGCTACCCGTTGCCCCGTGGTCGCTGTGGTCAAGCCCCTGTTCTCGTATCGCCCCTACTGGGCGCGGCGGTTCGGCGTGGCTCCGTACCTGCCGACCACGCGCGCCGAGATGGACGAGCTCGGCTGGGATAGCTGCGACGTCATCCTCGTCACCGGCGACGCGTACATCGACCACCCGAGCTTCGGGATGGCGCTCGTCGGCCGGCTGCTCGAGTCGCATGGCTTCCGCGTCGGCATCCTCGATCAGCCCGACTGGAAGACCGCCGAGCCGTTCCGCGCGCTCGGCCGCCCGAATCTGTTCTGGGGCGTGGCCGCCGGGAACATGGACTCGATGGTCAATCGCTACACGAGCGACCGCAAGGTCCGCAGCGACGACGCGTACTCACCGAACGGTGCCGCGGGTCTGCGCCCCGATCGCTCGGTGATCGTCTATTCGCAGAAGTGCCGCGAGGCGTTCGCCGATGTGCCGCTCGTGATCGGTGGCATCGAGGCGAGCCTGCGGCGCATCGCGCACTACGACTACTGGTCCGACAAGGTCCGCCGCTCGGTTCTCGTCGACTCGCACGCGGATCTCCTCGTCTACGGCAACGCCGAGCGCGCGATCGTCGAGATCGCCCATCGGCTCGCCGCCGGCACGCCGATCACCGAGATCCGCGATCTCCGCGGCACCGCGTTCACCCGCAACGGACACGACTGGAGCGAGCTCGATTCGACGACGCTCGATGCCCCGGGCCGCGTCGAGCCGATGCCGGATCCGTACGCGATGGAGGAGGTCCGTCAGGAGGCGCCGTGCAACACCGGCGAGGCCGCGCCCGCCGAGCCGAAGCTGATCAAGCTGACCCGGAGCAAGGCCGATCGCTCGCGCCAGGTGATCCGGATGCCGAGCTACGAGTCGGTCGTCGCCGACCCGGTGCTCTACGCGCACGCGTCGCGCATCCTCCACCTCGAGGCGAACCCGGGGAACGCGCGCGCGCTTGTCCAGCGCCACGGCGTCGGCCCCAAGGGCGTCGACGTGTGGATCAATCCGCCGCCGCTGCCGCTGACGACGCAGGAGATGGACGCGCTGTACGAGCTGCCGTACACGCGGCTGCCGCACCCCAAGCACCAGAGCACCAAGCTCCCCGCGTACGAGATGATCAAGTTCAGCGTGACCATCCTGCGCGGCTGCTTCGGCGGCTGCAGCTTCTGCTCGATCACCGAGCATGAAGGCCGGGTCATCCAGTCGCGCTCGGAGAAGTCGATCCTCGCCGAGATCGAGCGGATCCGCGATCAGACGCCGGGGTTCACCGGCAACATCAGCGACCTCGGCGGCCCGACGGCGAACATGTATCGGATGGCGTGCAAGACGCGCGAGATCGAGGCCGCGTGCCGCAAGCCGTCGTGCGTGTTCCCCGACATCTGCGACAACCTCGGCACCGATCACGCGCCGCTGGTCACGCTGTACAAGAAGGCGCGCGCCCTCAAAGGCGTGAAGCGGATCTTCATCGCGTCGGGCGTTCGCTACGACCTCGCGGTGCGCTCGCCGGAGTGGATCAAGGAGCTCGCGCAGCACCACACGGGCGGCTACCTGAAGATCGCGCCCGAGCACACCGAGGACGGACCGCTCAAGCACATGATGAAGCCGGGGATCGGCGCCTACGATCGGTTCAAGGAGCTGTTCGACCGCTACTCCGAGGAAGCCGGCAAGGAGCAGTACCTGATCCCGTACTTCATCGCCGCGCACCCCGGCACCACCGACGAGGACATGCTGAACCTCGCGCTGTGGCTGAAGAAGAACGGCTTCCGCCCCGATCAGGTCCAGGCGTTCCTGCCGTCGCCGATGGCGAGCGCGACCGCGATGTACCACACCGGCTACAACCCGCTGAAGTCGCTCAAGGCGCGCGAGCGCGTCCACGTCGAGAAGGACCTGACTCGGCGGCGCCTCCACAAGGCGTTCCTCCGTTACCACGATCCGCACAACTGGCCGGTCCTGCGCGAGGCGCTGACCGAGATGGGCCGCACCGATCTGATCGGTGGCGGCAAGCACCAGCTGGTCCCGTCGTGGCAGCCCGCCCTGGGCGATCGCCGTGGTGGCGGGCGGGCCCGGATCCAGCCCGGCGTCGCACTCACCCAGCACACGGGGCTCCCCCCGAGATCGACACGCGAGGCCCGACGCAAGCCCAAGGGCCGCTGAACGGGGGCGGGAGTGTCTCGCACACACACCGTCCCCTTTTGTGGTCTCGACGCGGCGCGGTAGTCTTGTCGTTGGTTCATGGGGGCGTCGCCTTCACCTTCTCCGGATGCCGAGATCTCGATCGGCAGCGTCCTCGATGGGCGGTACCGGATCGATGCCGTCCTCGGCACGGGCGGGATGGGGCGCGTCTATCGCGGCGAGCACACCGGCATCGGCCGGGCGGTCGCGATCAAGGTGCTGCATGCGGATCTCAACCGGAACCGCGAGGCGGCACAGCGGTTCCAGCGCGAGGCGATCGCGTCGGGTCGCCTCGATCATCCGAACATCGTCGGCGTCAGTGACTTCGGCGTCCTCGACGACGGTCCCTGCTATCTGGTGATGGAGGCGCTCGAGGGCGAGTCGCTCGGCGAGCGACTCGATCGCGAGAAGCGGATCCCGTGGCACGACGCCGTCGAGATCCTGCGCGGCGTGCTCCACGGCCTGCGCCACGCGCACGATCGCGGCGTGGTCCATCGCGACATCAAGCCCGACAACGTGTTCCTCGCGCGCAAGGACGGCGAGATCATCGTCAAGATCCTCGATTTCGGGATCGCGAAGCTCTACGCGG
>Ga0316603_10002447_pt1 | contig 10188 bp, 11 predicted proteins | sample OWC_soil_day10_n_FD_207649 | JGI IMG/M metagenome (GOLD analysis project Ga0316603, IMG submission 207649) | Wetland soil microbial communities from Old Woman Creek delta, Ohio, United States - OWC_soil_day10_noCT | ecosystem: Environmental > Terrestrial > Soil > Wetlands | place: USA: Ohio...
TTTTTTTCTCTACTGCAAAAATATTTTATTTCTTTGCTTCATTTCCTTTTGGCTTTTCCTCTATAGCTTCATCCGTTTTCACTTCAATTTTTTCTTTTACCGGAGAATATTCAGTGCTTTCAGCACCTTTAAGGAAGGAGGGAAGGTTCATTCCGGCAGATTTAAAGAGATCGTCAAGCGGCGGAATGGTTTTCATCAAGCCGGACATGAAATTAGCGGTTGAAGTTTTTCCATCATTACCATTTCCCGAATCCCAAACGGTAACTTTATCGATTTTGAGGTTTTTAACCGCTTCGACTTGAGTTTTCACCAAATCAGGTAATTTTTCAATCATTAATAATTGATATGCTTTGTCCGGATCACCTCCGGCAGCTTTTACTACATCGGCATAACCTCGTGCCTGATTGGTCAGAATGGCAAATAAACCGCGAGCTTCAGCATCCATTTTTGCAAATATTGCATCGGCTTCACCTTTTGCCTGAACACGAATTTTTTCTGCCTCAGCTTCTGCTTCTATTACCACTTTTTGTTTGGCAATCTGCGCCGGAACTACGATGTTGGCTGTTTCAGTGGAACGTTCGCGTTCCGCACGGGCATTTTCTGCCATTTTTTCAGCCACGTAGGCTTCTTCCAGTGCTTTAGCTTCCTGCACTTTTTCGGCGGCAGTAGCCAGCCTGGCCGATTCGGCCTCTTTCTCCCGGCGTAATGCGTCCGATTGCGCTATCGTTATTTTTGCGGTATTTTCTCCCTGAACTGCAGTTGCATTGGCTTCGGAAGTCTTAATACGGGTAAGTTTGTCAGCTTCTGCTTTCCCTATCATTTCATCTTTCATCGCCGTTGCAATGTTGATCTCACGGTCTTTGTCGGCTACTGCTTTACCTGTTTCACCTATTTTTTCCTGCTCGGCAACCGAAATTTTAGCTTCATTTATGGCTTTTGCAGCTGCTTCTTTACCCAATGCTTCGATGTAGCCGGATTCATCTTTGATATCGGTTACATTTACATTAATCAGCTTTAAGCCAACTTTCCGCAGTTCATTATCAACTACTTTTGATATAGCTTCCAGAAATTTGTCGCGGTCTGAATTGATTTCTTCGATGGTCATGGTGGCAATAACCAGACGCAACTGACCGAACAGAATATCGGAGGCAAGTTCTTTGATTTTATCGGGAATAAGTCCAAGCAATCTTTCAGCAGCCGTATTCATAGTTTCGGGTTCTGTAGAAATGGCAATGGTAAAACGTGAAGGCACGTCCACGCGGATATTTTGACGGCTTAACGCGTTGGTCAGATTGGCTTCAATAGAGAGCGGTTTCAGATCCAGATAGGCATAATCCTGAATTACAGGCCAGATAAATGCACCACCACCGTGAATACACTTGGCCGATGTGCCACCGGTACGTCCGTACACTACAAGGATTTTGTCCGAAGGACAACGTTTGAAACGGGAAACAAGTGCCAGTATAGTTACAAAAATAACGACTGCCAACACTACAATAAGCAATAATGGGGATGCAAACATGATTTTTTAAATTTTAGCTACAATTAATACGTTTTTATTTTCTATTTTAACTACTTTCACGGTTGTATGTGACAGAATTGGGCCTGCTGAGTCTGTCATGGCTTCGAGTTCGCGCACAGAACCATTCACGCTGATAAGGATTTTACCTTTTCCGATTCGGTTACCCGGAATGGTGAGATAAACCTCAGCGGTTTTATAGAGTGTTTCATCTATTCTGAATGAATCATCTTCGGTCAATCGCATGAGCTGCCTGATTATTACAAAGAAAATGGCCACAAACACAATTCCGGTCACTATTGCCAGTATAAGAAGGAGAGTTTTACTGCCGATAATATTGTAAAAAGCAATTCCTGACCAACTGAAACCCAACAGAAAATTGATAAGATTACGAAGTGAGAAAAGCTGAAAAGGTGCATCCGTATCACTAAAGTCGCTGTCAAAGTCGGCAGTTACACCATCCATTGAATTGCCTCCGACAAAAGTCATAATAGCCTGAATGATAAAAATGATGCTTACAGGTATAGCAATGTACCAAAATACACGAAGTAAAGGTTCTAAAGAATGCAGAATTTCCATAGTTTAAAATTTTAATTCCAAAGTTAAATATATCTTATGAATATACAATAATTAAACACAACATAATTTTTAAAATAGTTCTAACATATAACACACATACCTTAGCTATGGAATTTTTTATTTAGATTATTGACTGATTTACAACCCTTTTTTGACAAATGAATTCTCGATCCTTCAATTAATTTTTTTTATGATTATTGAATTAAATCCGTAACGAACCACGAAATCCCCTGACTGCATAGTATGATTCGGCTCCGTTGTGATAGGTAAACACATGATTGTAGCGGCGGTCGCAGAAAATGGCTCCTCCCAGACTTCTGATTTCAGCCGGAGTTTTCACCCAACTGGAAGTTTTGAGATCAAACTCACCCAGTTTTTGTAGCTCACGATATTCATCTTCCGACAGAAGTTCAATACCCATTTCAGCTGCCAGTTCAACGGCATTGTTTTTTGGTTTGAATTCTTTTCGAGCTTCCCATGCTTCGCGGTCATAACAGAGACTTCTCCGCCCTTTCGGGGTCTCGGCCGAGCAATCGGCAAAGATGTATTCGTCTGTCGCGGTATCATAACCAACCACATCCGGTTCGCCGCCCGTTGTTTCCATCAGGTGGAGCAATACTGTTTTTTCGGTATACAGTTTCAGCTTTTCATGAATTCTCTCCCAGTCAATTTCCGGATGTCGTTGACGGTTTTTCTCAAAACGTTTTTTCAACATGTCGAGAAATTCCGCTCTTTGCCGGGGTGTCAGGTTATTGGTATTTTCCATCGGAGCAGTGTGAGATTATTTATTTAAACCAAAGATGATAGAGTTTAGTTTATTTGTGTCTAAATATTCTCAAATAGAGACCCTTCCTGCCGCAGGTAACACCCCAATATATCGCTCCAATACTCCAATATATCTTTCCAATAGCCAAATACATGCTCCTCATCCATTTTTGGTTGCATTTCATACATCTCTGAGTTAATAGGTACAATTCATTTACAAAAAAAGCAGGGAATTCATTTGAGGGCACTGAAAAAGTATAGCTAAATTAAAGGCTTGTACAATTTTGTTTGTACAAGCCCTTTTCCTTGCCGAATTTGAAGAAACTTCACTCTTTGTTACAAATAAGCCACTCTCAGGCCATCAAATTGCCAATTTCGTGAGTCTTTTTTCTCTTTGAATTTCTAAAGGGACTTTTTCAATGCCCTCAATTCATTTCCCTGCTTTCAGTTACTATATTCTTATTTCCGGATTATTTATTTCATAATCATCATCTGTTGTCTGACCGACTCTTCGTGGATGGCCATCAGTACGGTTTTCATAAAATCACCGCTCATACCCATTTTTTCGGCCTGATTTATGCGGTTTTTCAGGATTTCGTCATAGCGCTGAGCCTGTAGGATAGGCATATTATGTTCTTTTTTATAAGTCCCAATCTCCTGTGATACCCGCATACGCTTAGCCAGCAGTTCGAGCAGGTCATTGTCGAGTATATCTATCTGGCGGCGCAGAACGGTGAGATTTTCGGTGGTCTGATTGGTATCACGTATTACCAGCGTATCCAGTATCAACTGAAGTACTTCAGGAGTTATTTGCTGCGAAGCATCGCTCCAGGCTTTGTCGGGGGTGCAGTGCGATTCAATGATTAGTCCGTCGAAATTCAAATCCATAGCTTGTTGGCTGATAGATGCAATCAGTTCACGTTTGCCACCAATGTGCGAAGGATCGCATATGATAGGCAAAGTGGGTAATTGGCGGTGCAACTCGATAGGGATATGCCATTGTGGTAAGTTACGATATACTTTTTTATCAGATGAACTGAACCCACGATGAATGGCTCCGATGCGGCGAATGCCTGCGTTGTAAATCCGTTCGATGGCGCCAATCCAGAGATCGAGGTCTGGGTTTACAGGATTTTTAATAAGCACAGGTATGTCGGTTTCTTTCAGGGCATCGGCAATTTCCTGTACCGAAAATGGATTAGCCGTTGTACGGGCACCTATCCACAGTATATCCACATCGTTAGCCAAAGCTTCACGAACATGTTTTGCGTTGGCTACTTCCACAGCTGTGTACATGCCAAGTTCGGATTTTACACGTTTCAGCCAGGTGAGCGCTTCCGTGCCAACACCTTCAAATCCTCCGGGTTTGGTACGGGGTTTCCAGACACCAGCTCTGAAAATTTTTACACCTATATTCGATAATGCTTTGGCTGTTGTCATTACTTGTTCTTCAGTTTCGGCGCTGCATGGCCCTGAAATAATCAGGGGTCGCTTCGGGTCAACGCCCGGTAGTAATATTGATTGTAGTTCCATAATTGTAAATGATTTACCTCGGTTGCCCCCTAACCCTCTAAAGGGGGGATAAGCAAGGTCATTGAAGGATTATTTGTATTATTATATTTGATTTATATTTTTATATTATATTTTTAAATTTCCCCTTAAGGGGGTTAGGGGGCAATTCTCCTTATCACTTCCTCCAGCATACTTTCCGGACTGCAAAGCGAGATGCGCAAATAACGTTTTCCTTTATCGCCGAAAATAAATCCGGGGGTGATAAATACATTATTATTATATAGAATTTTGTCGGCTATTTCTCCCGCGTCATTCCATGTATCTGCAATTTTTCCCCATACAAACATTCCCACCTGGTTTCTGTCGTAGCTGCATTCCAACGTATCCATGATTTTGAAAGCAAGTTCGCGTCGCCGGGCGTACACTTCGTTCATCCTGTTGTGCCATTCTTCTGAGTTTTGCAATGCCTGAACGGCAGCTACCATCATGGGCCTGTACATTCCCGAGTCAACATTTGATTTTACTGCGAGCACCCATTTCACGAATTGCTCATTGCTGGCAAGCATAGCCATACGCCATCCGGCCATATTATGCGATTTGCTCATCGAATTGAGTTCGATGCAAATGTCTTTTGCTCCTTCAATGGAGAGAATACTCAGTTTCTTGTCGTTGAGAATAAAACTGTAAGGATTATCGTTACAGATGACAATATTATGTTTTCGTCCGAAGGCAACCAGTTTTTCAAATAATTCGACACTGGCATTTGCTCCTGTGGGCATGTTGGGATAGTTGACCCACATGAGTTTCACGTTCGATAAGTCCATTTTTTCCAGTGCCTCGAAATCGGGCTCCCAGTTATTGCTTTCGTCCAGATCGTAGCTGATGATATTTGCTTCGCAAATGCGGCTTGCACTACTGTATGTGGGGTATCCCGGATTGGGCACAAGCACTCCGTCGCCGGGGTTGACAAAAGCCAGCGTGATATGCAGAATCCCTTCTTTTGACCCGATGAGCGGCTGAATTTCAGTTTTGGGGTTGAGTTCGGTATTGTACCAGCGTTTGTACCAGGCGGCAAGTCCGTTTCTCAGTTCAGGAATTCCCGTGTAGCTCTGGTAGCCGTGAACGTTGGGTTTCCGGGCTTCCGTGCAGAGTGCTTCTATAGTCTCTTCCGATGGTGGTAAGTCGGGATTGCCGATGCCCAGATTGAGAACATTTTTTCCCAGAGCCCTCATCTCATCAATTTCTCGCAGTTTTGCCGAGAAATAGTATTCCGAAACACTATTTAGGCGGTTAGCTGGCTGTATTTGTTCCTGCCCCCCATCCCCCTGAAAGGGGAGCGAAGAAGCATTATTTGAAGTTTGTAACATTATTATAAGTATTACTGTATTTTACTATTGCATTAACATTCGGTTATTTACCAAACCTAATTTTCTTATTCCCCCTTTAGGGGGGGGAGGGGGCTTTTCCCTTTAGGCGGTTTGGGGGTCTTCCGGCGTTTTACCTTCCCGATATTCGCCCAGTATCTGAAACTCTTTGGTCAGTGGTTTTATCGCTTCGAGCGACTGACGGTAGCGTTCATAATTGTCAAAAGTCAGATTGATGTAAAACTGATATTCCCACTCCCGTCCGAGGATGGGCAGTGACTGAATTTTGGTCAGATTCATGTGGTAAAAAGAAAGGATGGAAAGAACTTTTGACAGACTGCCTTCTTCGTGGGGCAGGGTGAACACGAGGGTGGATTTATTCAGCGCTATTTGTCTGTTCATTTTGTAAGCCAGGTCTGGTTTGGCAATGATCAGAAACCGGGTGAAATTGCGTTTGTTTGTTTCTATACCTTCGGCTATGATTTCCAGTCCGTAAAGTTCGGCTGCCAGCCTGCTGCAGATGGCTGCCCGTCCGGTTATTTTATTTTCGGCAATTTCCTTAGCCGAGAGGGCAGTATCGTCGCTTTCCACAGCCCTGAGGTTTTTGTGTGCGTCCAGAAAATCTTCGCATTGCATCAGCGCAATGGGGTGGGAGTAAACCTCGTGTAAATCATCCATTTCTTGTCCGGGGAGCGCTGCCAACTGATGCGAGATTCGTAATTTATATTCACCTATTATCAGGCAACCGCTTTCGCGAAGCAGGTTGTGATTTTGAAGTAGACTGCCCGCTATGGTGTTTTCAATGGCAATAATTCCCAGTAGGCTCTCGTCGTTGTCTATTGCTTTGAAAACGTCTTTGAAGGTGGCACAGCAGACTATTTCCACATTTTCACCCTCAAAGTATCCACGGGCAGCTATTTCGTGGAATGCTCCGCTTACTCCCTGTATGGCTATTTTTTTTGTCATAAAGTTTCTTTTTGTTTGATACATATTGTATAAAAAAAGTCCTGCCCGAAGACTTCGAGCAGGACTTTTAATATCGTATAATTCGTTTATTTATTTCAAAATTTACATATATCGTATCCTGCTCTCACCTGCTAAAGTAAAAGTAAAAATAAAAATATGCAAACCAGGTATTCATTTTAGAAATATAGATATTTTGAATTGAACGGTACAAAAGTAATACAATTTTCAAAAATAATATCATAATGTCTGATTTTTTTCAAAATAAATTCTATTATGTTGTTTTTTCTGGTTTCTTTTTAAGATTTCATTTAATTACCACTATAATAGTTGCTTCTAATCTCGATATAATAGTTGCCAGGTTATTGTACTTCGTTACTTTTATTAATGATTGCTAATTATTGAAGTTTTTCATCCAGTAAGTTAAAAGATATAACAAGAAATATTTATTATCTTTGAAGCCAGAAAAAATCAATCAATATCTTTAACAATAAAAATTAATTCTATGACTAACAAAATTGAAAAAAAGAGTTACGCGTTGCCAATTGCAATAATGTTTGCATTATTCGCAATGATTTCATTTGTAACGAACCTTGCGGCACCATTTGGCACTATTTGGCGTAACGAATATGCCGGATCAAATGTATTGGGTATGATGGGTAATATGATGAACTTTCTTGCCTACCTATTTATGGGAATACCTGCTGGTAATATGCTTGTAAAAATAGGTTACAAAAAAACAGCTCTAATTGCAATGGCTGTGGGCGTTTTAGGATTATTCATTCAGTTTCTTTCAAGTAAACTCGGAGCTGACACTTCTGTTTTTTCCTTTGGAGGATTTACAATTAAATTAAACTTTATCATCTATCTGTTCGGTGCATTCATTTGCGGTTTCTGTGTTTGTATGCTTAACACGGTAGTAAACCCAATGCTTAACTTATTAGGCGGTGGTGGTAATAAAGGTAATCAGCTGATCCAAACCGGTGGAGCTTTGAACTCTTTGTCTGGTACATTAACTCCACTTTTTGTAGGTGTTTTAATCGGTTCTGTTACTGCTCAAACTACTATGACAGACGTTGATCCTCTTCTATTCATCGCAATGGGTGTATTTGCAACAGCTTTCGCAGTTATTTCATTCGTATCTATTCCAGAACCTCACTTACAAAAAGGTGGTGTTACAAAAGAAAAATCAGCGCACAGTCCCTGGAGTTTCCGTCACACAGTATTAGGAGTAATCGGGATCTTCATTTATGTAGGTGTTGAAATTGGTATTCCTGGTACTTTAAACTTTTATCTTTCTGACGCAAGCGAAAAAGGTGCTGGTCTGCTCACCAATGGTGCAGCCATCGGTGGTGCTATTGCAGCAATTTATTGGTTACTCATGTTGGTAGGTCGTTCAATTAGTAGCGCTATTAGTGGCAAAGTATCAAGCCGTACTCAACTTATTGTTGTATCTGCAGCAGCTATTCTTTTTGTTTTAATTGCAATATTTACTCCTAAATCAGTAGCAGTATCAATGCCAGGCTACAGTGTAACCAGCGGTTTTAATATGTCACAGGTTCCACTTAGCGCCTTATTTTTAGTGCTTTGCGGTTTATGTACTTCTGTTATGTGGGGTGGTATTTTCAACCTTGCAGTAGAAGGTTTAGGCAAATATACAGCACAAGCATCCGGAATCTTTATGATGATGGTTGTTGGTGGTGGTATCTTACCAGTACTTCAACAATTTATTTCTGACTCAGTTGGATATATGGCCAGTTATTGGTTAATCATTGCAGCATTAGCATATTTGTTATTTTACGGTTTAGTTGGTTCTAAAAATGTAAACAAGGATATTCCTGTTGAATAATATATTAAAATAATTATTTATGATTATGGAAATGGAAAAACCTTATGTAATAGGTATTGATATGGGTGGTACAAATACCGTTTTCGGTATTGTGGATGCCCGCGGTAATGTTATAGCTAAAGGTGCTATCAAGACTGATAATCCTGATATCGATTCATACATCAGCGATCTCAAAGCTGAACTCGATAAACAAATCGAAGTTGTTGGAGGTATTGAAAAAATTAAAGGAATAGGCGCGGGTTGTCCCAATGGCAACTTCTATACAGGTAACATTGAGTTTGCACCCAATTTACCCTGGAAAGGCGTAGTACCTTTTGCACAACTTCTGCAGGATACATTCGGTGTACCGGCTGCTATTACTAACGATGCCAACGCCGCTGCTGTGGGTGAAATGACCTATGGCGTTGCCCGCGGTATGAAGAACTTTATCATGATCACGCTGGGAACCGGTGTTGGCAGTGGTATTGTTATCGATGGGAAAATCGTGTATGGTCACGATGGTTTCGCCGGTGAACTTGGTCACGTTCGTGTTGTTCGTAATAACGGACGTGTCTGCGGTTGCGGACGCGAAGGCTGTCTGGAAACTTATACCTCTGCTACTGGTGTGGCCCGTACTGCCCGTGAAATTCTGGAAATGTGCGATACTCCAAGTGCTTTAAGATCTATTGAACTTAAGAGCATTACTTCAAAAGATGTATATGATGCAGCTATGGAAGGCGATGATTTAGCAAAAGAGATTTTCGAATATACAGGAAAAGTTCTTGGTGAAGCTTTAGCAGATTTTATTGCTTTCAGTGCTCCGGAAGCTATCGTGTTGTTCGGTGGTCTGGCTAAATCCGGCGATTTAATCCTGAAACCCGTAGTGGAAAACATGGAGAAAAATTTGCTGTCTATCTGGAAAGGTAAAGTGAAAGTGCTGTTCTCTGCACTGAAGGAAGCTGATGCTGCCGTACTGGGAGCAAGCGCCCTTGCCTGGGAACTCTAAATCATTTCCTATATAAAATAAGTAAGCCGGTTCATTGTTGAACCGGCTTACTTATTATCTGTTGAATAATATACCGAATTGTAGCGTTGGATTGTACAGGAATTTATTGTCATAATTTGCAACCAAATAAACTCCCTGAAGTGTAAATGAGATTTTGGAGTTCAGCGCATAGTCAATACTCAGGATGGGAGAGTAGACCAGTGCCGGATATTTTGTCAGATATGCATCGGTGAGCTTGTTGTCCGACTGTGACTGGATATGTAGATTTTTCACCGAGCCCATACCTGCAAAACCAGACAGCGTGTACCTGAATTTACCCGTTTTATGACTTATCCCTGCAAACGGTCCGCCGTAGCCTAATGTGATGTATGAATTGTCAGATCCGTCGGTAGTGTATTTTGTTCGCTGACTTCCACCATAAATCCCGGCAGTGAAATAATCGGAAATATAAAATCGCAAAATTCCGCCTATTGAGTTGCTGTTGTTCTTTAATGTCTGGTAATCGGTACTGGTCGTTGTGTAGCCGGGTTGATAAAACAACATGCCACCGCTGTAAAGATTGTTTTTGTTGTTTTGTGAAAAAACATGCATTGTGACTAGCAAGAATAGTAAACGTATGACGTGTCTCTTCATTGTGGGTGATTATTTTGGA
>Ga0316603_10002448_pt1 | contig 10188 bp, 5 predicted proteins | sample OWC_soil_day10_n_FD_207649 | JGI IMG/M metagenome (GOLD analysis project Ga0316603, IMG submission 207649) | Wetland soil microbial communities from Old Woman Creek delta, Ohio, United States - OWC_soil_day10_noCT | ecosystem: Environmental > Terrestrial > Soil > Wetlands | place: USA: Ohio...
TCCCGGGTCCGCACCTTCCAGGAACACGTCCTTTCCGTCGACGACAGCCTTCAGCTGCATGCCCGCGATTTTGTCCTTCGAGCTCCAGAGGTACCCATCGACAAACGGAAGGGTCAAGAACTCACACGCATTCGAGGTGGCAACCCCTTTTGTGTAGAATGAAAGCAAATCTTCATCAAACAGGTGAATGTCCCTGATGCGCAACCGGCCGTTCTCCCACAACAAGTTGACGCGGTAGAAGCGGCTGTTGAACCAGGCCGTTTTCCTGTCGCTACCTTCAAGGTCTTTGCTGATGGTCACTGAGGTGGCAGGCGTCGTCTTATAGCGTTCCCGAAACCACTTCGCCGATTCTCCGAGTGTTTCCACCTTCACCTTCCGTTCATCCCGGAGCTTTGCTATCAATGGCATCTGGAGTGTGAACCCCTTGGCCATGGCCCCCCAGGTGAACGAATTCTCCTGCCCGGTCTGCGCGTAATTGAACTCCAGCGACGTGCCAGCTTCAAACTCCGTGAAATACCAGTGAACCCATGCCGAGTCTCCGCCGCCATACGGGTACACCGGCTCGAGAGTAATGACTCCCTGACCATTGGAGGAAACCCCTTGATCGTATTGCCGCACGGGATCGCTTCCCAGCATTCTGAAGACCGGCACGGGGAGTTGATGCTCTTCGGTCTGCGCGGGCATGTAAGAATTCAGCCTGCTCGGATAATATGCCTGGCCCCAGTACCCACCCCAGAGCGTGTACCCGTCAGTCCCGTATTGGTCTTTACAGTTGCAGGAGCCCGTGATCTTATATTTGTCGTACAGGTAATTCATGGTATGGGCATCGATGAACCATGAACCCACAGACTTCGGAGTAGCGCCGAAGATCTTGCGGAACGCCTCCATATAGACATCGACAAGCTTCTCGCGTTGCTCAGGCGTGTATCCTGTCGAGAATCCGACATTTGCATGCCAGTCCCAGGGAAAACGACCCCGCCACTTCATCCCTGCATGTTCCACCAGAGGTTGTGGGATCTCCCACCAGGCACCCACTTCAAAGGTATCGCGCGGAAGGCTCTTCATCAGTTGCTGGTAGCGTGGGTCCATGAGAGCGTCGTACTGTAGCAGGAACGTGCCCTTGAGCTTGTGGGCCCTCATGATCTTGACCTGTTCCACGACTGTCTGATAAAGCACCTCTTCAGTAAACTCCGCGATCCGGGGTTCACACAGGCGGACGAAGTTTATGATGTTCACGATTCTGGGCTCGGCTGGATCGTTGGCCGCCGCTTGTCTGCCAGATCCGTTCCTGCATGAAGCTGTGAGAATCAGCCAGGCGGTCAGACAGATCACCCATATCTGTTTCATGGTTTCAGGTGTGATGGGAGAGGGATCCAAAAATTCACCGGATCGAGATCTCATCGACGAAGAGCCAGGCTTTCCCTCCTTTGGCCGCATGGCCATCGGGGCAAACCCCGATGTTCTTCGCGGCAACTCTGATGTAGCGTGCCCTCGTGCCGGTCAGATCTGTTGAGAATTTGTTGACCCCTTTTTCGTCCCTCCAGCTTCGGGGATCCTTCTTCACGCTGCCGACATTCCGGAACGTTTTCCCGTCATCCGAAACGGCGTAGTCGATCTGTGTGGGCGCGAAAATCCATGCCCCTTGCGAGACCAGATAGGTCAGCGTGATACTCTTGATCTTCGCTGGCTCGCCCAGATCTACCACAGCGTCCAGGTCCGTCTGTTCGAAACCCAGCCACATCCCATCAGTATACTCGCTTGACCCGAACAAGCCGTCAGTCAAGGTCGCCGCACCGCCTGCCTTGTACTTGTCGCTGGGAGGGTTCGTTAACGTCACGGGCTTGCCGCCCGACAGGGGAATCTCGATCGTGGTAATTTCGCCGAAGGCCGTATTCTTGTAGAACGCCCTTCCTTTGAACACTGAAGGATAACGCAGGGTCACGGGCCCCGTGAGCTCAGGTGAGCCAGGCGTAGGGTTTGAGCCGTTCGTGGTGTAGCGGACCTTGTAGTCATCGCCGGCCACTTTCGATGTCAAGGAGATCTCGATTCCGTCCGCCATGCCAGCCCTGCCGAATTCAGCCGTCTGGAGTACGGAAGGCTCTTCTTTTAGCTCAAGGACGACGATGCTGTTCACGGGGTCAGGCGCGCCCTTTGGCACTTCGATTGTGACATCGTTCCCATCCCGGGAAACTCTCAACGGAGATTTCTGCGCATCGGCAAGCACGTAGGCATTGCCGGGGTCACTGAGCAGGCCGGGAACAGTCAGCTCCCGGCTGGCAGGCCAATCGAACACGTGCAAGTACAGCTTGACCTTCCCATCTTGGGCCTTCTGCGTGCACCTCCCCCAGGGGAGCGATTTGAACGGGCTCGCTTTCGTGCCGTAGATAGCTTCCCCGTTGACCTTCATCCACGCTCCGATGGCCCGCAAGCGCTCCACGCTTTCCGGCGGGAACAACCCATCGGCGGTTGGACCCACGTTCAGCAAGAGGTTGCCTCCCTTGGATGCAATGTCGGCAAGCATCTGAATCAATTCTCGTGAGGATTTCCAGTTGTTGTCGTATTTGTTAAACCCCCAGTGGTCGTTCATCGTAATGCAGCTCTCCCAATCCACCCCCGGAAGCCCCGTCGCTGGCACCTGCTGCTCCGGCGTGCCGAAATCCCCGGCAAAGGCTCCTTCAGCGGTCAATCCCGCCATCCCCGATCTGCCCGAGCTCACGCGATTATTGATGATGATGTCCGGCTGGAGCGAACGCACATACTGGTACAGGTCGCGCCCCCGGTCTTCATTCCAGGTACTCTCCCATTCCCCATCAAACCAGAGCACGCCGATCTTGCCATAGTTGGAGGTAAGTTCCTTCAGCTGGGGCTTCAAGTATTCTGCCACGTAACGGTCGAGGTTTGCGCCATCCGCAGGCCGGTCCTTCTCTTCCCAGGTACGTCGCGGCAGATAATCCGGGTGGTGCCAATCCATGATGGAATGATACCAGCACATTTTGAGACCTTCCTTTGCACACGCATCGGAAAGCTCTTTCAGGATGTCCCGTTTGAAAGGGCTGGACATCACATCGAAGTCGGTCTCTTTCGAATCAAAGAGGCAGAAGCCATCGTGATGCTTCGACGTGATAACGACGTACTTCATGCCGGCGTCCTTTGCCAACCGAGCCCATTCAGCGGCATTGAACTGCACCGGATTGAATCGGGGGACGAACCTGTCATACTCTTCCAAAGGAATCTGGGCGGTTTCGCGAACCCATTCGGCGTGACTCGTTTCACCCTTCCACTCCCCTGCGGGGATCGCATAGAGCCCCCAGTGGATGAACATGCCGAAGCGCGCCTCGCGCCACCACTGCATCCGGGCGTCGTGCTGCTCTTGTGTCTCTGTTACCATCTGTGGAGGTGGCTCTGGGGGGGCACAGGAAAGAACGACAATACCAAGGAAGATCACAGCGAGCAATTCTGCGGTTTTCATGATGTTCTCCTTTCATTTCCCATCGCTTGGCACGTTCATGATGACAGGCCCGTCAAGCTCCAGTTTCACAATACAGTGCGAGCTTTGTGCTTGACCGGCGGCAATCGCCACAACGATCTTGTCGGCCATCTGCTTGACTTCCACCCTGCCTCCTGTGAGCATCGCGCTCCTCTTGATCACCGGAGACAGTTTCGGCAGTGTAACCTTGCCGTCCTCCCACCGCTTGATGTGAAGAAAGACGGTCGAACCTCTTTGTGTCGACCCTCCCCATGCACCGTTCTTGAACGGACCCCCACGGGTGCCGTAAATGCTCTCTCCATATTTCTCCAGCCACGCCCCGACCTCTTGGAGGACAGCCACCTGGCGTGGCTCGATCTCTCCGCTGGGCATTGGGCCGACATTGAGCAACAGGTTTCCGTCTCCCGAAACGCATTCCGTGAGGATCGTGATGCACTCCTGCGCTGACTTGATCCTGTCGTTCGGTTTCCAGGACCATTGTGTTCCCAGCGTCATGCAGGTTTCCCACGGATGCTGATCGTCAAAGGCACCAACGCGTTGTTCCGGCGTGGCATAGTCGGCGTTCGGGAGAATGCGCTGGATGTTGTAGTCCTCCAGTGAACCCATGTCCAACCGATTGTTGACAATCAGGGCCGGCTGGAGTGAACGCACAAGTGCATACGTGTTGGCCTGGTCCCAGGGAGCCGGTCCTCCATCGGTGTCAAACCAGAGAAGGTCGATCTTCCCGTACGCGCTCATGAGCTCCCGCAAATGTCCCTGCATGATCTTCACCCAGATCTCATTGCGCTCCGTCCGTGTATCTGGATCCCGCCAATCCATGGGAGAATAGTACCAGCCGATCTTCATGCCCGCCGTGTGGGCTGCATCGGCAAGTTCGCCACAGACATCCCGCTTGAACGGCGTAGCGGCAATGCCGTAGTGATCGATCTTTGAATGCCAGAGGCAGAAGCCATCGCAATGCTTGGCCGTGAGCACCATGTACTTCATGCCCGCGGCGCGGGCAATGGACACCCACTCGCGGGCGTTGAACTTCACCGGGTTGAACTCCTTGTAGAGGTTGTCGTATACCTCGACAGGGACCTCCCCCTTGCCACCGCTGATGCCGTCGATGCCGCGACGTGGAGCGTCTCGGGACCAACTAATTTCCGTTCCTTTCAGGCTCACCGGTCCCCAGTGGATGAACATCCCGAAGCGCGCTTCGCGCCACCACTCGAGTCTCTGCGCCTTCTGGTCGGGGGTTTCTTTCAAAACGGGGCCCTGTTGGGCAGAAGCAACGGAGGAGACGCAGAGACAGAACACCGCCACAACTCCTTTGAGGTTCATAGCGAGCCTTTCGGTTCTATCTGAAAATGCTTTCGATCCGTTTCCGAGCGTTGACACCGAGGACCATCCCCTCCGCGTTGTTCGTCGATTTCACCTGCCCACTCTGATCACAACCGCTTCCTGCGAAGCCAACGATGTCCGGAGCTTCTCAGGGATAGAAACCATGAGCATATTCTCGAATTGTTGGTAGTCCAATGCCTGTTTCGAGGCGAGGAGGCTGACCTTCGGCTTCCCTTCCACTTTTGCCCTCACCAAAATGTGTCCTGGAAGTTGTTTCTCGTCCTTCCCGGGCATGTAGATCGCGTAGACCGCGTCCTTCCCTTTTGCGGTGTAGGCAACCTGGCCGTCGGAATATGGCTCGACAGGTGTCGTCTCAAAGATTGCCTCTCCGTTCGCTTCGAGCCACTTTCCCATCTGCGTCAGATTCTCGATCAACTTCGGCTCATATTCCCCCTTCCCGTTGGGGCCGATTCCCAGCAGGAGGTTCCCACCTTTCGCAATGATCCCCACGAGCATCTGGACCAGCTCTTTGGATGATTTGTAGTTGTCATTCGGCACCCAGCCCCACGCCCCTCCCATCGTGATGCAGCTTTCCCAGGGAACGGCCAAAGGCCTCGCCGGGATGTTCTGTTCAGGAGTAAGATAATTCTCGTATTCTCCCACAACCCACCGGTCCACGACGAGCATCCCCGGTTGCTTCGCGCGGGCCCGCTCCGCGATCAGCTTCATGTTGATGTCCATGTCGTGCGGATACTTGCAGAATTCCTCCACGTCCTTGGTGATCGCTGATTTGGGTAACACCCAGCATCCGTCAAGCCAGAGAATATCCACCTTCCCGTATTCCGTCGTGATTTCGTTGATCTGGTTCTGCGTGAACTCGACAAATTTCTTCCAGCGATCGGGGTGCTTCGTGATGTCGTACGAGGGGTTCCTGTCCTTCGGTGGATAATAGGGCCACCAGAAGTACGGCGTGGTCCAGTCCGGTTTGGAGAAGTACACCCCTGTCACGAGCCCCGCTTTCCTCGTGGCATCGAGGACCTCCTTCAGCACGTTCGACCGGGGATTCGAGGAGTACGGACACCCTTTGTCGGTCACCTTGAAATCGGTGTACTTCGTGTCATACAGACTGAACCCGTCGTGATGCTTGGAGGAATAGATCATGTACTTTGCGCCGGAGTTCTTGAACAGCTGTGCCCATTTCTCTGGGTCGAAGTTCACCGGATTGAAACGGGACTTTGTATTCCGATAGTTGTTGGCGTACTCGTAGTAGTTGTCCACCGGGCGTCCTACCCAGTCCTCCGGACAGAGTCCCCACGACTCCACGGTGCCCAGCTCCGAATACAGCCCCATGTGGATCAGCAGGCCGAACTTGTATCCCTGCCATTTCTTGAGGTTTTTCATCACCTCGGGATCTTTGGGCCACACGTATGTTTCAGGCCGGGTTTGCGCATCCATATGGTTGCCCTCGATGAAAAGACATAATGCAAAGAGAAAGAGAAGTGTTCGTCTCATGTCTTGCCTCGTTGTGGATGAATGGTGAACGTGCCGTAGGTCAGGACTCCAACTCCCGACCAACAGCGATGTAACCCGACCGGCCTGGTCGGGGACCTCGGCAGGCAGCCCGGAGGGTCGCGCTACAACGGCGGTCAGTGTCCCGTCCTACTCCTCTGCCGCGATCATTCGGAATTCGGCGACCGATGCAAAGGCCTGCCCCTCAAATCCTTCAAGCGCGGTCAGCCGTACATACCTGGCCCGCACCGGCTTCCGGAAGAGAACCTGCTTTTCCGACTTGCCTTTCGGGAATGCCTCGGTGCTGATCGGGGCTTCCCACCGCTTTCCATCCCTGCTAATCGAGAGCGATGCTTTGGCGATCCATCCCCCCGATATTCCATCAATCCGTGGCTGAAGACTGTATCCCTTGACCTCAATCTCTTTTCCCAGGTCGACGTCCAGGGCATGTGGATAGGCCGGCATATCTCCCGACCAGGGCGTATGCCAGAAGGTGTTGGGATCGCCATCAATGGCTTTCAAGCCCTCGTACCCCTGAACTTCGCTGTCCACGTTCAGCACCGTCGCCTCCTTCATTGCTGCTGTTCGTTCAACCACCCTCCAGAGCGGAAGCTGAAAGTCGAAATGCGGCGGCAAAGCGGACAGCCCCTTCATCTTCGTCCGGTGTTGTTTCCGATAATTGAAGAGCCTGATGAAATCCGAACGCTCCTCAGGACTCATTTCAGAGAATCCCCTGTCCTCTTCCCACCCGTTGGTAAAGACGACCGGGGTATTGTACGCGTAGACACCGAACACGGTATATCTGAAGTTGGCCAGAGGCCTCCAGTTGCATGACCAGATGACGTTCCGGTAGTTCGGAAAAATCCCGTAGGACCAATAGGTGGGTTCGTTCCAGGAGTCCTGGTAGCAGCCGTCGGCAAGAAGCGCGTACGGAGGCACATCGCCGGTGGATGGTTTCTCGCCGATGCAGTCGGATGTGAAAAAGGCTCTGTCGGGCGCGACGGAATGCAGGATCGCTGCGATCTCCTTGATGAGCCGCATGTTCGCTCTGTCCAGATACCCCCTCTGTTTCGGGGTGCCCAGGGCGCCGATCTGGATATAGAACGTTTCGTCCCAGACAAACCCGGACACTTCCGGCGCAAATTCGGTAAAGAGCGCCCTGGCGTATTTCTTGTAGAAATCAGCGACACGAGGGAGGATAATGTTCTGATGATACGGACCGCCGACGACATCGGGGCCGTTCCACCCTCCTTCCGCAAGAACATCATCAGTGTCAAAGCCGGGCAGCCCTTTGCTCGAAAGTACGCCATCCGCAAAATACATGAGCACCATGAAGCCTTTGTCCTTCGCGTACCGGATTCGACGATGCAGATCCGTAAGGCTCAATTCCATGCCCCTGATACGATTCGTCCAGGTCTGATCCAGTTTGCCTGTCTTTTCATTGTAGCAGTACCGGCCGACAACATCATACCACCCGTGCAAGCAGAGCGCAACCTTGTCACGGTCCGCCTGAGGGATCAACCCGGCCAGCGTGTCAATGTCGTTGTACCATCCCTTGCCTTTGTCGCTCATGTAATCGTAGCTGACCATGGCAATATCTTTCAGCCAGTCCGGACCCGGCGGCACATCCTTGAGAATGGTCTGATAATACATCTCCATGGCATCATCCAGATTCGAGACGCCTCCGATCTCAAGTACCATTCGCTTCTCGATGGGGTCCTCGAATCCTACCTCCTTCGGGTAGGTCCACCGGATGGCTCCTTTGTCGTACAGCGAAGAGAAGAAGGGATCGGTTAAAACTGCTGTATGCTTTTTCTCTTTTGTGCAGATAACAAGGGGCAGAGCTAGATCCAGCGGGTACTTCTCGGATTTTCCCGCGCATCGGTAGCTTGCAATCCTAGACTCACCGGATTTTCCTGATTGATGGATGACGCCGTTCTTCAGCGGCATGCGAATCCTGTCGAAGCCGTCCAGGCACTTGACGGGGAAATGGATGGTCAGGTCCTGTTCGAGTTTCAGGGCAGAGGATAGCTCGATCTGGTGCTGCAGGACGGGATGTTCATTCAGGTAGACGAGCTCCGACAACAGGTTGATCTTGAGTTCCGGAAACTCACTGCTTGCGTACCTGGATTCTCGCTTCAGGCTCAAATAGTCAAAGCGGGTCGACCTGAGGTTCATAGCAACGGGGTGATCTCCGTACCGCACAACAATCCTCCGCTCCTTTGCCTGGCTATCGCTGGCGAGATCTACGAGGCTGGTTTGAGAGAGTGCGTAACCAGCCTGAATCAGACCCAGGGACAGATACAGGATCTTCGCGTTCATATGACCCGTTCCCTTAAATCACTCGAATCCTGTCGTGCTAATACCTGGCATGCTCCAATGCGGTCCTGACGAACTCTTCCACATTTTCCACCGGTGTGTTGTACTCCAGGAAATCGGCACTTTGAACGATGAAGGGGCCATTTCTCTTCCCTGCTTCCAGGGTTTCGAGCGTTGCTTGCCGGACGTGTTCCACGGTCCCCTTCTGCAGCACATTCACCTGGTCCACTCCCCCGATAACGACATAGTCTCCGCGGACGATATCAATCGCTCTGCCCAGGTCGGCATCACCAAGTGGATACGGGGAGAAAGGTTCAACCACGTGCGCACCGAGCTTCTTATAGGAAGCCACCAGCGACATGATCTCTCCGCAGTTGTGATAAATGGCGGGGCATCCTTGCTCCTGAATGAAATCGATGTACTTCTTCTCGTGCGGCAGCACATATTCTTCGTACGCTTCGGCTCCCAGGAAGCCCCCCGCCACATTTCCCCCGACAAGCATCACGTCGGCCCCAGCGTCGATAAAGGCTTTTGTGTAGTCGAGGGTGCGATCGATGGTGAACTGCATGAGTTTGGCAAAGAACTCCGGCTCGGACAGGAACATCATGTAGAGCTGCGTATGGTCGACGATCATGGAAGCGTTGTTGAACGGGCCGCCCGACACCCAGGTGCCCAGGATCCCATCATCCCCCAGGTACTCCTTGACACGGCCTATCTTCTTCTTCACCTTCTCGCCGTAGTCCACGGACATTCTCGGCTCATACTTCATGGCAACAAGCAGATCGGCTTCTGAGGCGATCGGTTTTTTTGTGCAGCAGTAGACAAAGGTCCCCCTGTTCAGGGCCGTCCGCACAAACACCTGGGAGAGCTCTCCATCGGGAGTCGTTATGACCGATGACCGGGTGAGGTTGTTTCCTTCCTCCGTTACCTCTGTCTTCACCTTCCAGGTTTCGGTCTCATGCCCGTCATCAACCCCGCCCAGGCAGATGCCAAGCGGATGATAAAGGTCGAAGATCATCCGTGCGAAGACGTCGCAACCCAGGCTTCTCTGATAGTCGATGACTTTGAATGTGAGTTGCTCGTAGTCAAGGGGATCGATCTCCGGATGGAGCTGATGGATGAAGTGCCCATGGTCCTGGATGAACAATGTCACCGGGACCCGGTCGGTTACCTCCCCCTTGATCGTACGGAGCAGCCGTTCTCGTGATTTCATAGCGATCGCAGGACGTTTCTATGACCCCGTACAGGCGCGGTTTCCTCATTCCAGTGCATCTCGATCTCTTCGAGGCTCTTCCCCCTCGTTTCGGGCAGATAGTGCCTCACAATAAGGAACTGCGCAAGATCCATGACGGCGAAGAAGAGAAATGCAAATCCGCCGCCCACCAGTTGCAGGAAGGCCGGGAAGAGAAGGGCCACAAGAAAATAGACGCTCCATTGTACGGATGAAGCCAGTGCAACAGCTTTCCCCCGTATTCGGTTCGGGAAGATCTCAGCGACAAGGGTCCAGAACACCGGTCCGATGCACGCGGCAAAAAAGGCCACAAATGCCA
>Ga0316603_10002450_pt1 | contig 10180 bp, 10 predicted proteins | sample OWC_soil_day10_n_FD_207649 | JGI IMG/M metagenome (GOLD analysis project Ga0316603, IMG submission 207649) | Wetland soil microbial communities from Old Woman Creek delta, Ohio, United States - OWC_soil_day10_noCT | ecosystem: Environmental > Terrestrial > Soil > Wetlands | place: USA: Ohio...
AGGGCGACCCCTGGAAGATCGTCTTCACCGGCGACGCTCTGATCAACGGCCACTTCCAGAGCTTCTTCGTCGGCACCGGCATCGGCGTCAGCTCGGCGACCCAGCCTAAGGACGACCTGCATAAGTTCGGTGTCGATCTGCCCTTCCAATTGGGCTTCCAGGTGTTCGACAAGTGGACGAGCAAGGGCCAGCTGTTCTTCGAGTTCCGCGCCCCGCTCGGCCGCAACTTCAACGCCAACTACAAGAGCGGCGTCGGCTTCCGGTTCCTGTTCTAAGCCGCGCCCGACATCGACGGCTCACCCGGGCCGGGGACAGAGGTCCCCGGCCCTTTTTGTTTTGCCCATTTTTTCTCTCCGCGCGACCCGATCAAGGGGAATCCTCGATTATCCATCCGATATTTCTAGAGGAGAAGCGGAATCCCCTGCGAGAGGAATAAGCACGCAGGAGATTTGCCCGGAGGAGCGGCGGGGAGCGGACTCTTGGAAGAGACCATCAGCAACGCCCCGGAATGACCCGGAGGGGCGCTGCGAAGGCTCCGCTTCCCGCCGGCCCGGACCCGAAGCCTGCCGGCTCGCCGGGCCGGCTTGCGGCCGACGGAATGGCATACTCCGAGTCGGGAATTCCGAACGCAGGGGTTACGCGACCTCAGAAAACAAGTGGTGGATCGAAGATCGGGTCTAGTCGGAGAGCTTGCCGAGCTTGGCCAGCTCGTCGTTGTAATACTTGCGGTAGAGGATCTCCCACTCGCGCGAGCCCTCCTCGATGGCCTTCTTCTGCGACTGGATCTTGTCGATGGCCTTCTGGTCGAGGGTCTCGTAGAGCTTCATTTCCTCTTCGATGGACTTGACGATGATCAGGCGGATCTCGTTCGGATCGTCCAGAAAATCGACCTGTTCGTCCTTTTCGAGCACGGAGAGGACTTGGCGGGAGAGGTAGTTGATCTTTTCCCGGGACAGCCGGCTGCTCACAGCACGATCCCCTTTTCCCGGGCCAGCTTGGTCTTGATCATCTTGAACATCTGCTGGTATTCGATGTTCTCCTTCCGGATCTTGTCGATGTGCTGGCTGAGGAGCTCCCGGACCTCCTGGTCGAGCCGGTCCTCTTTCTGGAACTCGTCGATGAGGAGGTTCGTCACTTCCTCGGACAGACGGTTCCTGTCCTCGATGATGATCTTGCCTTCCTTGGTCAGGCTGCGCAGGATCACCGAAGCGAGGTGCTCGATCTGGTTCTTGTTCAGCCGCATAACCCCGATACCATACACCACCCCGGGTCAAAATTCAAGGATGAATTATGACCAGGAACGGGTGGAGGCCGCCGCCGTCGGCGGTGGGGCGGGCCAGGGCCAGGAGCGTTCCGGAGCCCGAGAACAGCCGGACCATTCGGGACGAGTTGGGCCCGGCGGGGAGCTCGGGCGGCGGGGCCGCCAAATGGGCGGCCTTGAGAGGGGAGCCGTTCCGGACCCGGATCTCGGCCTCGGGAAGCACGGCGACGGCCGGCACCCCAGGGAGGAGGCGCTCGAGGGGCACGATGTACTGGCCGGCTTCACCCCGGTCGGCCGCCTCCTCCAGGTCGGCCAGCGCGACGGCATCCGCGAGGCCGTACGGGCCGACGGAGGTCCGGCGGAGCGACGCCAGGTGCGCGCCGCAACCGAGCTTCGCGCCGAGATCGTGGGCGAGGGAGCGGATGTAGGTCCCGGACGAACACGCGGCTTCGAAATCGACGAAGGGCGCCCGGAACTCCCTGAGATCGAACCGGAAGACGGTGACGGGAGACGGCGCGAGGCTGAATTCCTCGCCGGCCCGGGCCATCTTGTAGACCGGGCGGCCGGCCAGCTTCTTGGCCGAGAAGCGCGGCGGGGTCTGGAGGATGTCCCCCACGAAGGCGGACATGGCCCCGGCGAGGGCTTCGGGGGAAGGTCCATCGGCGCGCTCCGCGGAGGTCGGGCTTCCGGACGCGTCGTAGGTGTCCGTAGAGAATCCGAGGCGGATGCGGCCTTCGTAGACCTTTCTCTCCGCCGCCAGATAGGAGAAGAAGCGCGTCGCCTGGCCCACCGCCACGAGGAGGACGCCCGTCGCGTCCGGGTCGAGCGTCCCGCCGTGGCCGACCCGCCGTGTGCCCAGGAGCCGGCGGACGCGCTGGACGACGTCGTGCGAGGTCGGCCCCGCGGGCTTGTCGATGACGAGAAGGCCGTCGGGGGACATCCGGACCGGCCCGTCTCTCAGACGGCCCCGCCGGGGGCGGGATCGGGGGAGGCCTCGTCGAGGAGGCTTTCGACCTTGGCCGGGATCTCGCGGATGAGGCGCTCGTAGGGTCCGTAGACGGTGAAGCCCGAGGCGTGGACGTGGCCCCCGCCGCCGAAGTGCTCGGCCACCCGGGCCGCGTTGGCGCTGCCCTTCGACCTCAGGCTGACCCGGAAGGTCTCGGGAGCCATCTCCTTGAAGAACATGACCATCTCGACGCCCTGGATCGACCGGGCCAGCGTCGTCATGTCCTCGGTGTCGACCTCCCGGAGTCCGAAAGCCTCGGTGTCGCGCTTGAACATGCTGATGACCGCGATGGTCCCCTTGCCGTTCATGATCAGGGAGGAGAGGACGCGGCCGAGCAGCAGGATCTTCTCCGGACGGTTGTTGTAGTAGATCTTTTCGGCGACGCGGTTGGGACTGGCCCCGAGGCGGGCCAGCTCGGTCGCGGCGGCCAGGGCCCGGGGAGTCGTGTTGGAGAAGTGGAAGGAGCCGGTGTCGGAGAAGATGGCGCAGTAGAGGTTCTCGGCGATCTCGGGCGTCGGGCGGACACCGAGAAAGCGGCTGAGCTCGAAGACCATCTCGCCCACGGCCGGGGCCTCGGGATCGATCCAGTTGATGTCGGCGTAGGGCGTGTTCGAGTAATGGTGGTCGATGTTGATCTTGAACGCCCCGTCGAGTCCTTCCTGACCCGAGCGGGAGACGTCGGCGCATTCGAGGAGGACGACCGTGTCGAAATCGGCCGCCGCGATCTGGCCGATGCGGATGCCCCGGAGCTCGGGGAAGCCGGAGAAGGGGACCGGCGTCGGATCGTGGTTGACGATGGAGACGTCCTTGCCGAGAAGGGCGCCCATCCGGGCCAGGGCCAGGGCCGTGCAGAGGGAGTCGCCGTCCGGCCGGAGGTGGGAAGTCACGGCGATCCGCTGCGACGCCTGGATCCGGGCCGCGATGAGCTCTCTCGGGTCAGCGCCCATGTCTCTTCGTCTCCTCGATGAGCCGGTCGATCCGCTCCTGGTGTCCGGGACCCGGATCCAGGGCGAAAAATAGTTGCGGATTATACTTCAACTCGATCCGGGAGGCAAGCGTCCGCCGGATGTAACCCTTGCCCTTTTCGAGGCGTCCGAGGAGCTCCGCCGGATCGCCCGGCCCGAAGACGCTGATGAAGACCCGGGCGGTGAGCAGGTCCGGGGTCATCTCGACCCGGGTGACGGTCAGGAGCCCCGAATCGGCGTCCTGGAACTCGGCGATGAGGAGGCGGCTGAGTTCGGCTTGGATGAGCTCGGCGACGCGCCGCGTCCGGATGCCCTTCTCAGGCATAGCGGATCTCCTGGCCGGAGATCTCGGCCTCCCCGAGGTTCCGGGCGTCGGCCAGGACCCGTCCGAGGATCTCATCGACCACGGCCGGCTGGGCGTGGACGGTGACGACGCCGAGCCGGGTCCTCTGCCACAGGTCCTGGTGGTCGAGCTCGGCCACCGCGACGTTGTGGCGGCGGATCCGGTCCTTGAACCCGTGGAGGACGCGCCGCTTGTCCTTCAGGGAGCGGGCGTGGGGGAAGAAAAGATCGAGCGTCAGGACGCCGACGACCATCGGAACCCTCCCGCGCCGTCAGACGGCTTTGACTTTTTCCCGGATGAACGCCTCGATGGTGTCGCCGGGCTGGAAGTCGTTGAAGCCGCCGACGCCGATGCCGCACTCGTAGTCCTTCTTGACCTCGGTGACGTTCTCCTTGAGGTGCTTGAGGGAGGTGATGCGGCCTTGGTGCAGGACTTCGCGGCCGCGCAGGACGCGGGCTTCGGCGTTGCGGGTGATCTTGCCGTCCTGGACATAACAGCCGGCGATCGTGCCGATCTTGGGGATCTGGAAGACCTTGCGGACTTCGGCCCGGCCCTGGAAGGTTTCCTTGATGACCGGTTCGAGCAGGCCGATGAGGGCCTTCTTGAGATCGTCCGTGAGCTGGTAGATGATCTTGTACGTCCTGATCTCGACCTCTTCCTTCTTGGCCAGTTCGAGGACCTTCGGGCTGGGCTTGACGTTGTAGCCGATGACGATCGCCTTCGAGGCCGAGGCCAGGATGACGTCCGCCTCGGAGATGTTGCCGGTCGCGGCATGGACGATCTTGATCTTGACCTTGTCGGTGCTGAGGGGCGGCAGGACGTCGCTCAGGACCTCGACCGAGCCCTGGACGTCGCCCTTGAGGACGAGCGTGAGCTCCTTGGCCTGGCCGCCCTCGATCTTCTTGAACAGGTCGTCGAGGGTAACCCCGCTGTCGCGGGCCGCTTCGGGCCTCTTGGCCAGGGCCTTGCGGTACGCGACGACGAGCTTGGCGGCGTTCGGGTCGTCCATGACCTGGAAGGGGTCCCCGGCGACGGGAACGTCGTCGAAGCCCATGATCTCGACGGGTACCGACGGCCCGGCGCTCTTGAGGACCTTGCCGTGCTCGTCGAACATGGCCCGGACCTTGCCCATGGTCAGGCCCGAGACGAAGGCCTGTCCCTGCGCGAGCGTCCCCTGCTGGACGATGACCGTGGCCAGGGGGCCCTTCTGGCTGTCGAGGCGGGCCTCGAGCACGACGCCCTGGGCCGGGACCTTGGGATTGGCCTTGATCTCCTGCATGTCGCTGAGCAGAAGGATCATCTCGAGCAGGTCGCCGATGTTCTTCCTCTCTTTGGCCGAGACCTCGACGCTGATTGTCTTGCCGCCCCAGTCTTCGACGAGAAGGTTCTCCTTCGAGAGCTGCTGCTTGACCCGGTCGATGTTGGCGTCGGGCTTGTCGACCTTGTTGATGGCCACGATGATCGGGACGTTGGCCGCCTTGGCGTGGTCGATGGCCTCCTTGGTCTGGGGCATGACGCCGTCGTCGGCGGCGACGACCAGGACGACGATGTCCGTAGCCTTGGCCCCGCGGGACCGGAGCTGGGTGAAGGCCTCGTGACCCGGCGTGTCGATGAAGGTGACGAAACGGTTCTTGACGGGGACCCGGTAGGCGCCGATGTGCTGGGTGATTCCGCCCGATTCCTTGTCGACGAGGTTCGAGGAACGGATGGCGTCGAGCAGGGTCGTTTTGCCGTGATCGACGTGGCCCATGATGGTGACGACGGGGGAGCGCGGTGCGAGCTCGGACGCCCGGGCCTCGGCCAGCGCGCGCATGGTCTGGTCGAGAGTGATGAACTCCGCGTCGAAGTGGGTGACCCGGGAGATGGCCGCGGAGGATTCGGCGTCGACGAAATCGTTGAGGTTGGCGGAGACGCCCTTGGCGTCGAGCTTGTCGATCAGGTCTTTGGGCCGGAGCTTCATGGCCTCCGCGGCATCCTTGATCTGCCAGCCCTCCCGGAAGGTTATCCTTTCCCTGGGCTTGGGAGGCGCGGGGGGCGGGGTCGGCTTGACGGGCGCGGCCGGGTGCGTCGGGCGGGCCGGCTGAGGCATGGGGGCCGGCCGGGCGGGGGCGGGCGCCGGCCTGTGAGGGGCCGGAGCGGCCGGGCGCTGGGGTCTGGGCGCTGCGGGAGCCGGGGGAGCGGCCGGCTTCGCGGGCGCGGGCTGCGGGGCGGCGGCTTTGGGCGCAGGGGCCGCAGCAGGCTTGGCCGCCGGGGCCTCAGGCTTGGCGGCCGAAGCCGGTTTTGACGCCGGGAGCGGCGGGGGAGTCGCGGGCTTCGGGGCCGGGGCCGGTGCGGGTTTGATCGGAGCGGCCGGCTTGATCGGGGCCGCGGGCTTCAGGGGAACGGCCGGCTTCAGCGGAACGGCGGGCTTGGGAGCGGCGGCGGGTGCGGTCCCCGGCCTGGCGGACCCGGGTGCGAGCGGACGAGCCTGGCCCGGCCGGATGGGATTCGCCGGCCGCAGGGGGACGGCGGGTTTCAGCGGGGCCCTCGTCGGGGCCTCACCGGGATTGGCGGGATCGGCCTTGATGGCCTTTTTGACGGTTTTCTTGGTTGTTTCAGTCATGCGCGTCTTCTTGTTTGATGGAGATTTTCCAGCCCACCAGGCGGGAGGCCAGCTTGACGTTTATGCCTTTTTTGCCGATGGCCAGAGAGAGCTGGTCCAGGGGCACGATGGCCAGCATGGCCTTTTCGAGCTTGCTGGCGATCTGGAGGCGTTCGACCCTGGCCGGGCTGAGCGCGGCCTTGGCGTAGGCGACGATGTCGGGCGACCATTCGATGATGTCGATCTTCTCGCCCTGGAGCTCCTTGGAAATGGCCAGGATCCGGTTGCCCTTGACGCCGATGCAGGCGCCGACGGGATCGATGTCCCTCTCCCGGCTGGCCACGGCGACCTTGGACCGGTCGCCCGCCTGCCGGACGATGTCCTTGATCTCGATCGTCCCGTTGGCGATCTCCGGGATCTCGTTCTCGAGAAGCTTGGCCAGGAAGCGGCTGGAGCTGCGCGAAACGATGATCTGCGGTCCCTGGTAGCCCTTGAGGACCTGGGTGATGACGGCCTTGAGCAGGTCCCCCGCCCGGAGCTGGTCTCCGGGGAGCTTCTCGCGCAGGGGCATGGCGACCTCGGTCCGGTTGACCTCGAGGACGACGAAGCTGTCCTCGATCCTCCGGATGACGCCCGTGACGATCTCGCCGATGCGGGGGGCGAACTCGTTGATGATCTTCTCCTGCTCGGCGTCGCGGACCTTCTGGAAGATGACCTGCTTCGCGGCCTGGGCGGCGATGCGGCCCAGGGTGTCGGCCGGCAGGTCGACCTCCACGGTCTCGCCCTCTTTGACGTCCGCACGGATGGACCGGGCCTCGGCGAGGGAGATCTCTTCGGCGGGATTCTTGAGCGTGGCCGCCGCCCGCTTGACGGCGAACACACGGAGCTCGCCCTTCTCGGGCTTGAACAGGACTTGGACGTTCTCCTTCTGGGAGAAGAACTTGGAAGAGGCGACCCTAAGGGATTCTTCGATCGCCTGGATGATGATGCGAGCCTCGACCCCCCGCTCCTTGCTGAGCTGCAAGATCGTATTCCAGACGTTGACTTTCATCCGCTGTTCTCAATTCCCGGTCGAGGGGGCTCAAGGCGAGGGATTATAACGGAAAATCCCCTAAAGCGCAACGCCGTGGAGGCTGTAGGGGCCGGAACCTGTGATGCGGACCGTGACGAAACGGCCGGTCGGGTCCTGCGGGGAGTCGAAGTTGACGACCAGGTTGCCGGCTGTGCGCCCGGAAAAGCGGCCGCCGCCCTTGGGGCTCGGTCCCGTGCCGAGGACGCGGAGGTCCCGCCCGACGAACGAGCCCAGGATCCCGGTCTGGATCGTCTTCTGGAGGTCCTGGAGGGCGACGAGCCGGCGGCGCTTCGCTTCGAGGGGGACGTCGTCGGGCAGGGCGGCTGCCGCCGTCAGGGGCCGCGGCGAGTAGCGGAAAGAGAAGATCCCGATGAACCGGACCTCGAGGAGGAGAGCGCATGTTTCTTCGAAGTCCTCTTCTGTCTCGCCGGGGAAGCCGACGATCACGTCCGTCGTCAATAGGAGGCCGGGGACGTGCCTCTTCAGCCGGTCGACCAGGGCGAGGTAATCCTCCCGTGTGTAGCCGCGGTTCATCCGCGTCAGGACACGTGAGGATCCCGATTGGACCGGAAGGTGGAGTGACGGGCAGATCTTCGGCTCGGCGGCCATCGCCCGGACGAGACCGTCGCCGAAGTCCTTCGGGTGGGACGTGACGAAGCGGATCCACTCCGGACCGGGGACGGCGCACACGGCTTCGAGAAGACCCGGGAAGCGGCGGCCCGAGCCCGGGTCGCGGTAGGAGTTGACGTTCTGGCCGAGGAGCTGGATCTCACAGGCTCCCGCCGCCGCGGCGGCGCGCACTTCGGCGACGACGCTCTCGAGCGGCCTGTACTTCTCCCGGCCGCGGCTGAAGGGAACGATGCAGTAGGCGCAGAAGTTGTCGCAGCCCTCCATGACCGGCACGAAAGCGCTCCAGGGATTTTCCCGGGCCGTGGACTCGGCCCCGATCTCCCGCCAATCGCGCTCGAAGCCGGTCCGGGCGACCGGGCTTTCTGCCGCCCGCCCGACGACCTCGGCCAGGTCGGCGTAGCTGTCGGGGCCGGCGACGAAGTCCACGAACGGCAGCTTCCCGAGGAGCTCCGCTTTGCGGACCTGGGCGACGCAGCCGGCGACGCCGAGAAGGAAGGGCCTCCGCCTCTTCAGCCGGGACAGGCGGCCCAGATAGGAGAAGAGCTTCTCCTCGGATTTCTGCCGGACGGCGCAGGTGTTGACGACGACGATGTCCGCGTCCTCGGGACCTTCCGCCTGCGCCGCTCCGGCCCGGAGGAGGACGCCGGCGATGTGCTCCGAGTCGTTCTCGTTCATCTGGCAGCCGAAGGTCCGGACAAAGACCTTCAGCCCGGCGAGGGGGGAGGCGCTCATGGGAAGGTCAGAGGATCTCCTCCAGAAGAGTGGCCGCGTCGCGGACGAACGCCTCGCATTTCGTCTGGTGGAGCTTCCGCTCTTCGGCTTCCTTCTGGCCCGCTGGCGTGCCGATGTCGCAGCCGAGGAGATCGCGGCACTTGACCGCGCCGTGCCCGGCCTCGAACCGGGCGACGAGCTCGTTGACAAGGGCGTAGGTCCTGTCCCGCGCGGCCCCGTCCTCGGCCTTCGTCCGGCCGTATTTAAGGCCGACGGCCAGGAACGCCCCGGTCAGGGCGCCGCACCAGTCGGCCCGGCGGGCGATGCCGCCGCCGAAAGGCTGGCTCAGGCGCAGGGCCGTTTCCCGGTCAAGCCCGAGGTCTTCGGCGAAGGCCGAGAGGACCGCCTGGGAACAGCTGAATCCCTGGCGGAAGCAGGCGACGGCCGCGTCGGACTTGGTCATGGCTTCTTCCCTTTCCCGGAGGTCCGGTCGAGCATCTCCCGGGCGGTCTGGCGGGAGGCCTCGGTCAGCCGGCTCCCGGCGACGAGACGGGCGATCTCTTCGATCCGTTCTCCGTGCTCGAGCTTGCGCGCGACGGTGAACGTCCGCTCCTTCTCGACGCGCTTGTCGACGTGGAAATGCCGGGCCGCGGCCGAGGCGATCTGAGGCAGGTGCGTGATGCAGATCACCTGGTGACGTGCCGCGAGACCGTCGAGCTTGCGGGCGATGAACTCCGCCGTCCGGCCGCCGATGCCGGCGTCGATCTCGTCGAAGATGAGGGTCTTGCGGATCTCCTTGTCCTTGCCGGCCGATTTGAGGGCCAGCATCATCCGCGACAGCTCGCCGCCGGACGCGATCCGGCGCAGCGGCCGGAGCTCCTCTCCCGGGTTGGGCGAGAGCAGGAACTCCGCGTCCTCGGCGCCCTGGTCGCGGACGGACGAAGGCTCGTCGACCGAGGCCGGGACCGCGGCCAGCCGGACCGCGAAGCGGGCCTTGTCCATGCCGAGCTGGGCGATCTCCTTCTCGACGACGCGGCCGAGGTTCTCCGCGGCCCGCTTCCGTGCGGCCCCGAGGCGGGCGGCGAGCCCGGAGTACTCGCGGAACCCGCCGCCGATCGCGGCTTCGAGCTCTCGGAGCCGCTCGCGACCGGACTCGAGCCCGGTCCGCTCGCGGCGGAGGACTTCGCCCCGGGCGAGGACGGCCTCGATCGTCCCGCCGTACTTGCGCTTCAGCTTCTCGATGACGCTCAGGCGCTCCTCGACGGCCTCCGGGTCCTCCGGCGCCGCGGCCCGCCGGTCCTTGAAGCGGACGAGCGCGTCGGCGGCGTCCTGGAGCAGGATGGAGGCCTCTTCGAGGCCGGGCCGGAAGTCGCCGAAAGCCGCGTCGTAGGCGGCGAGCTCTCCGAGGAGCGACCGGAGCCGGGCCAGGCGGGGGACGAGCGAGTCCTCGCCGAGGTAGGCGACGTCGAGGGCCCTGTCGACGAGCCCGGCGATCTTCTCGCTGTTCCGGAGGATGTCCCGCTCGCGGAGCAGGCTCTCGTCCTCGCCCGGCTTGAGGCCGGCCGCCTCGATCTCGCCGAGCTGGTAGGCGATGAAATCGAGGCGCTCGGC
>Ga0316603_10002451_pt1 | contig 10179 bp, 13 predicted proteins | sample OWC_soil_day10_n_FD_207649 | JGI IMG/M metagenome (GOLD analysis project Ga0316603, IMG submission 207649) | Wetland soil microbial communities from Old Woman Creek delta, Ohio, United States - OWC_soil_day10_noCT | ecosystem: Environmental > Terrestrial > Soil > Wetlands | place: USA: Ohio...
TTTACTTCTGTTTCGTTGATTTCTTCTTCAGTTTCCGCTTTTCTGTCTTCTGCCGCTTTTCTGGTTTTCAAAGCACCCAATTCATTCAGTATTCCCTTAATTTCCTCTGCCTGTTCTTCGAATACACGCATCGGTTCCGTTGCCGGTTTGAAATTATCAGTTTCTTCCTCAGTTACATTTTCTTCTGGTTTTTTTTCGTTGATTTCAACAGCCTCGAGATGGGCAAAAGGCTCATTAATAAGATTCTTCAGTTCTGTATCGGGAGTAAAAGTTGCTTTATAATATCCATCAATTACAATTTCTTTACCTGTGTTCACATCCACACTTTTGCGCGGTTCGTTCCATTGTGGTTTGAAAGTACCCAAACCTGAAATTTTCACACTGTCACCTTCCACCAGAGTATCCTCAATGGTTGTAAGCAGCTGTCTGATAAACTCTTCGGATAATTTTTTGGTAATATTTTTGTTCTTAACCATCAAATCAATCATTTCCTGCATCGATATTTTTTCTTTACTCATGATCTGGCTGTGAATTAAGTTTTTCTTTCAGTACATTGCTCTGTTTGAAGCACACAACCAGCTTTGGTGGTATAAGTGTACGGATTTTTGTTACCGGATGAACAGACAGGCGTTCGTCTTTTTTTCGAACTTCAAGTGAACCAAAACCCTGAAATGCAACAGTATTATCCTCTTTCAACTGTTCGATGCAGGTTTGGGTAAAAATCTGAAGCATGTTATTGATTTCCGTCTTCGGAAGATTCATTTTCAATGCCAGACTTGAAATTAATTCTTTGTTATTCATGATGATAGATGTTAGAACTTCTAAAAAAAGGAATGAAAAACGTTATCTTGTTAATTACAAATTAAAAAAACATTATACAGATCAGGCAAACAGCTCAAAATCAGTCGCACTTTTAATTCTCGCCTGATAAAAATCTCCAACTCTTACCCCGGTTGTTGTAATCGGTATTAACACTTCAGGATCCACCTCGGGTGAATCAAACTCAGTCCGGCCAACGTAGTATTCTTCTTCTTTACGGTCAATGATTACTTTCATCGTTAGTCCGATTTTTGTTTCATTGATTTCCGCGGCAATTTCGCGCTGAATTTCCATCAGTTCATCCAAACGTCGTTGCTTCACCTCATCAGGAATGTGATCTTCATAATTTTTATAAGCATAGGTTCCTTCTTCGTGCGAATAGGCAAATGCGCCCAAACGTTCGAAACGCGCCCACCGGACAAATTTTTTCAGTTCCTCAAAATCTTCTTCTGTTTCGCCCGGATGCCCAACCATCATGGTTGTGCGCAGATGAATACCCGAAACCTCAGCCCGTAAACGTTCAATCAATTCGTAAGTTTGCGCCGACGTAAAACGACGCTGCATTTTTTTCAGCATATTATCACTCACATGCTGTAACGCAATATCGAGATAATTACAAACATTATCGCGTTCGCGCATCACCTGGAGAACATCGTAAGGAAAATGAGCCGGATAAGCATAATGCAACCGTATCCATTCCACTCCTTCAATATCCGAGATTCTTCGGGTCAGTTCGGCTAGTCTTGGTTCCTTATACCTGTCAATGCCATAATAGGATAAATCCTGTGCAATAATCTGAAATTCTTTCACTCCTTTGTCAACAAGCATTTTCACTTCCTGCTCAATATCTTCCATCGGTCGGGATCGATGCCGGCCTGTAATAATCGGAATGGCACAATAGGAGCACATACGGTTGCAGCCTTCCGATATTTTAATGTAAGCAAAATGAGGAGGCGTTGTCAGCGAACGTTCGAGCCTCAGATCAGCACGATATTCCCGCCCGAGCTCTTTCAAAATATCCGTATAGTTGAATTTTCCGTAGAATTTATCAACTTCGGGAATTTCGAGCTGAAGTTCCTTCAGATAACGTTCTGACAAACATCCCATTACAAAGAGTTTATTCTGTAGTTCTTTTTTGCGTTCAGCCAGCTGCAAAATGGTATTGATGCTTTCTTCCTTTGCATCGCCGATAAATCCGCAGGTATTCACAATTACAACTTCACCATCGGGATCAGCTGCATCATGACGCACCTTATAACCTAACACTTCAAACTGTCGCATTAGTTGCTCGCTGTCCACCAGATTTTTCGAACAGCCAAGAGTTATTATATCTACTGTATTATTTTTCAAAACGGAAATATTATTTTTTCGTTATTTTCATCACAAATCCTCCTCCGCAAGCCATTGTAATACTTATTTTTTATCGACAGAATTGTCTGTGTTGTGCGTTTATAACAATTTTTTTATACTTGTGGTGAAAAAAATTCTACTTTACCGCATTTAGGACAAACATACAAATCAAACGATTCCCTGTTCACAAATGCTTCCAATAAATTTCCAAATATTCCGAATTTAGTTCCTTCATGAAACTTATAATTCCCCGAAAGCATCATCTGAACATCACATCTAAGACAATTTATCTTTTTTGCACTTACGGTAGTTTCTTCAAATTCAATCACTTTATTTTCGCTGATGCTGAAATTACATTGCCAGCATACGTCGAAGTTATCCTCCATCTCAGCTTTACAATTCGGGCAGTTTTTCATAGCATTAATCGTTATTCTTTCGTTATTTTCATCACAAGTCCTCCACCGGAAGCCATTGTAATACTCATTTTTCTATCGGCAGGAATTTCGGCAACTACTTTAGCATAATCGCTGGCGGAGCGATTCGCATTTTTTCCATCCCTGAAGATTTCCGCCTTATATTTACCTTCTCCAAGAAACGACAAGTCAAGATCGAGTTTTCGGGTATCCCAGTTGGTCATGGAGCCAAAATACCAGACATCACCTTTCCGGCGTGCCATGGTAATGTATTTTGCTATTTCACCGTTCAGCGACACTGTTTCGTCCCAAACCGTAGGAATTTCAGCAATAAATTTTGTGCACTCAGGTTCAGCCAGATAGTTCGACGGATTATCGCAAAGCATATTGAGCGGCGATTCAAAAATCACATATTCGGCTAACTGCCGGCAACGTGTTCCCTGACTCATAGGTTAGGTATAAACGGCTCTGAAATTATTTTTATTCGCATTGCGCATCGCACCCTGTGTATAATCAAGCGGACCTGCAACCATACGGATAAACGGAATGGTAACATCGTAGGTAACCTGATCGACAGAAGACGGCACCCATTTCATCTGCTCAAGTCCGAATACTCCTTCAAAATTGATCACATTCGGGTAAGTACGTTGCAAACCATTAGGTTTGAATGCTCCGTGAAAATCCAGTAACATATGATATTTGGCAGCTACCTGAGCTGCACGATGATAAAAGTCGACCATATGCTGATCGTCCCTGTCCATAAAATCGACTTTAAAACCTTTAATACCCATATCGGAATAATGTTTGCAAATACCTTCGATATCTTTGTTGAACGCGTAGTAACCTGCCCAAAGAATTAAATCGACATTCTTTGATTTTGCATAAGCGACAAGCTCTTTCAGATCAATTTCGGGAACCACCTGAAATAAATCGGCCTGGAGATTAACCGCCCAGCCTTCATCCAGTATTACGTATTCAATACCATATTTCGATGCAAAATCAATGTAATATTTATACGTGTCGTTATTAATACCCGCCTGAAAATCCACATTTTTAATATTCCAGTCGTTCCACCAGTCCCAGGCTACTTTTCCGGGTTTAATCCAGGAGGTATCTGTCAGTTTAGACGGAGAAGCCAGCTTATAAACCATATCGTTGTTAGCCAGTTCGTAATCTTTCTGGGCTACAATCAATATTCGCCAGGGAAAATCAGTTTTAGCGTCGCAACCAGCAATGTAAGCTTCACGAGACTTTACCAGACCCTGAAGCCTGTTATGACCTCCCTGTTCTACTTCTTTGGGGTAAGGTGCAAATATTCCCCGCAGTGAATTAGCACCCGAGCCATTCAGATACATGCCCGGATAGTTCAGCAAGTCGGATTCGGTAATACAGATCTTCTTCCCGTTTTTGCTTTCAATAACCAATGGCAAAAAAGCCAGTCGTTTGGGATTCCATTCAGCGAGTGGTATGTATTGATACTGATTTTCGAACGAATTGTTGAACTGTTTTTCAAAAGTATCTTTTCGTCCATTGGAATCATCCACATAGGCTACATAAACTTTCGGATTACCTGCAAAATTGAATACTGCCTGCTCGTTTTCCACCTGAAATGGTTTGTTAAGTCCTGCACTAAAACGGTAAGCAACTCCGTCGTTATATGTCCTGAAAACGAGATTATAACCTCCTTTGAAACTCAAATTAAGTTCATTGAAATTATCTGAAATTTTATTTTTCTTATATACGAGAGTTTCAATCACGTCATTCACTGTTCTTTTGGTTGCTTTTATCAGCCTTGGATTTTCGCCGAATGTGGTTCCGTCGGTTAAACGCACTGAAACCGGCGATTTCTCCAGCAATAAATCTTCCTGATGACTAACCGAATACTCTATTGTTTTCCCGATGGTTACTTCCGCTGTTATTTTACCATCCGGGGATAATAATTTAAAATTTTTCTGAGCAAAACTAAGACAGCTGAAAGCAATTAAAATCAGAAAAGTCAGTATGGATTTTTTCATGATGGATATGCATTAATCCTTATTCAAATAAGGATGCTACAAATTGTTCTTTATCAAACACCTGCAAATCGGTCATTTTTTCGCCAAGTCCGATGTATTTTACCGGAATTTTGAATTGATCGGAAATACCAATAACTACTCCGCCTTTGGCTGTACCATCCAGTTTTGTAACTGCAAGTGCATTCACATCGGTAGCTTTTGTAAATTGCCGGGCTTGTTCATAAGCATTCTGTCCGGTTGAACCATCAAGTACCAGCAATATTTCGTGAGGTGCTTCGGGTATTAATTTCTGCATCACATTACGTATTTTGGTAAGCTCATTCATCAGGTTTATTTTATTGTGCAGTCGTCCTGCGGTATCAATGATTACAACGTCAGCATTATTTGCTTTGGCCGAGGCAATGGTATCATAAGCTACTGAAGCCGGGTCGGCACCCATTTTCTGCTTGACAACAGGTACTCCCACCCTTTCGCCCCAGATAACAAGTTGCTCCACAGCCGCAGCGCGAAACGTATCGGCAGCGCCCAGATATACATTTTTGCCTGCTTTTTTGAATTGATAAGCCAGTTTTCCGATTGTTGTGGTTTTACCCACACCGTTCACACCTACCACCATTATCACGTAGGGTGTTGCCGGAAGTGCATCGTCAAAATCAGTTGCCTGACCGGAGTTGTTTTCCGAAAGCAATCCTGCAATTTCTTCCTTCAGAATGTTGTTCAGTTCAGAAGTATTCAGGAACTTATCTTTACTCACCCGTGATTCAATCCTTTCGATGATACGCAAAGTAGTCTCTACGCCGACATCGGAAGTTACGAGCACTTCTTCGAGGTTATCGAGCACCTCATCATCCACTTTCGATTTGCCGGCAATTGCCCTTGTAAGTTTTGAAAAAACACTTTCTTTTGTTTTAGACAAACCTTGATTGAGCGTTTCCTTTTTTTCCTTATTAAATAGTCCGAATAGTCCCATAATTTTCAGTCATTTTTTTCCCCTGGAAAACAAATTAAAACAACCGGAAATCAGCAGAATTTCAGCATAATGCCGAAGTGCAGATTTCCCGAATACATTTTGTACCAAAGGTACGTATAATTTTACAAAAATAAATAATTTCGGGTCAAGTTCAAAAAAAAAGTCCCTTCATTTTGGATGAAAGGACTTTTCTTTATAAATAGATTGCAAATAATTCACATACTTATTTTGCAATAAAATCTTTTACTTTTTCGTTGTGCACCATTTCTTCCTGAAAGGTATATGCACCGGTTTTAGGCGACTTAACCATTTTAATCACCTTGGAGTAGGTACGACCTTCACCACTTTGCATACTTGCAACCGCTTTCTTTGCCATATCGCTTTATTATTTAATTTCTTTGTGAATAGTCATTTTTTTCAGAATGGGATTGTATTTCTTCAATTCCATACGACCCGGGGTGTTTTTCCTGTTTTTTGTGGTAATATAACGAGAAGTACCCGGCATACCGCTTTCTTTATGTTCTGTGCATTCCAGAATTACCTGAACTCTTGCTTCTTTTGATTTTTTAGCCATTTTGGTTTCCCCCTTTTATTAAACGTATAAATACCCCTTTTTAGCTGCACCCTTAATGGCAGCATCCAGACCAATTTTATTGATGGTGCGTAATCCGGCAGCCGAAATCTTGAGGCTGATCCACATATCCTGTTCAACCCAATAGAATTTTTTGGTGAACAAATTCACATCAAAAGTACGTTTGGTATGACGTTTTGAGTGTGATACATTGCATCCACCCATTGCTTTTTTACCGGTAATTTGACAAATCTTTGACATCGCTGTATCTCTTTAATTTTTTTCTATATTTTTTCTCAAAAACAGTGTGCAAAAGTATTGATTTTTTTTCTTTCACACAAATTTTTTCTGTTTATATTTCAAATTTTCTGATAGAAAATTACATACACATACTCAACAAACTTATTATCAGACAAATAAACACCAAATTGATTTCAAAAATAAATTTCAAATAAGCTCGTTGAGTATCATGAATGCTGCCATCGTACTCCGCTCAATAAAGTTCTCGCGGCTAAGGTTTCCGAAAGTGAAACAACGGCTTATTATACGCTCTTTTGAACATGCAGCTATCCAGATTCTGCCTACAGGTTTTTCTTCTGTTCCTCCGGACGGGCCAGCAATACCGGTTGTTGATACGGCCAGGTCAGCCTGAGTTAATTTCCTTACACCTTCTGCCATTTGTTCTGCCACTTCCCTGCTCACTGCTCCATGCTGCATCAGATCATCGGACGAGACACCCAGTGCTTTAATTTTCACATCGTTGTGATACGCTACCACCGAACCTTTGAAGCATTCCGAAACACCCGGAATCAATGTCAACCGGTGAGCGATATTCCCTCCTGTACAACTTTCAGCTGTCGAGACTGTCAGCCCCGAATTTTCCAGTTTTTCAAAAATAATTTTTTCTATCGGTTTGTCTTCGTATGAAAAAATACTTTCACCCAATATATGATTTAATGTTTCTATCTGCTGGTTCATAGCAAATTCAAGCTTCAAAGCATCAGACGACACACCGCTCAGACGCAACTTGACAATACCGAAATTGGGTAAATAAGCCAGTTTAATAAAACCCGGCAATGCGCTTTCCCAGTCTGTGAGCTTAATAGCAAGTTGTGATTCTGGAATTCCATAAACCTGAACTGTTTTATGAATTATTACAGGCGTTTTAAAGTGTTTCTGCAGACGGGGTATGATCTCATCACTCATAACTTTTTTCATCTCGTGAGGTACTCCGGGCATCGAAACAATGACTCTACCTTCTTTTTCGAACCATGTAATCGGAGCTGAACCGGCCATGTTCTGAATGACAACGCTGTTTTCGGGAATCATTGCCTGCGATCGGGTCAGTTCATTTAATACATGCTGACGCGTGTGATAAATTTCCCTGATATTTTGCAGCACTTTCTCATCGAATACCAGTCTGGTATTAAAATAGTCACAAAGTGTCTGTTTTGTAATATCATCCTTGGTAGGTCCGAGACCTCCGGTTATCAGTACTACCTGAGCACGTCCAAGGGCTTCATCGAGTGCTTTTTTGATGTGAGCAGCATCATCATGAACCGATGTAATCTGAACAATCTGAAATCCGGCATTATTGAGTTCTGTAGCCATCCACGCCGAATTGGTGTCCACAATCTGTCCAATCAGTATTTCATCACCAATCGTAATAATTTCGACCATATAATTTTCCTGATATTTCCTGAAGCAGGAGTTTATAATCTTTTTTTTAATATCTTTTTTCGCCAGCCTGTCATTGCATATCCATTCCGGATAAATCAGAGTGTGATAGCTCGTTAGCAGCAAATTCTACCTGTTCGTACCATTCGGTCCCGAATTTACGTATCAGAGGTTCTTTCAAAAATTTGTAAACAGGCACATTATTAATTTTGCCGAGTGAACGGGCACATTCGCACACGCTCCATTTATGAATGTTTACTGCTGTAAATTCCTTGTATTTCTGCAACCTCACCGGATACAAATGACACGAAACCGGTTTGTAGAAATCAATTTTCCCTTCGCGGTAAGCTTTCTCTACAGCACATTTACAGACACCATTTTCGTCCGTGTAAGTAAACACACATTCACGCCCGTTTACTATCGAAGTAACAGGCTCGTCATCTTCGTCAATATAATATACACCTTCTTCATCAATCAGATTCCGCGCCACTTCCGATAAATCTTCCTGGATTTCGGGCAAGATTGCTTCCAGTATATCAATTTCTTCCCATTCCAGTGGAGCTCCAGAATCACCTTCAACACAACAAATTCCTTTGCAGGATGACAGATCACAGAGAAATCTTTCCTCAAAAAGATCCGGGCTTATAATCGTATCATTGATTTGTAGCATATTTTAAACTTTTTTTTCTTTTTCAAAATCTTCATGGGCTTTCAACACCGGCAAACTAATATGATATTTCACTGCAATTATTCTTGTAAAGATAACCGATACGGCAGCGACCGTCTGAGTTAAAACGGGAGAAAAATTGAGTTTAAAACAAATGTAGTAAAAAACTCCACCCACGACACATGCCAGCGCATATATATCTTTCCGGAAAATAAGAGGCACTTCATTAATAAGAATATCACGTATTACACCACCCACGGATCCGGTAATCATGCCCATAAGAATTGCCACCCAAAAAGGAAAACCCAGTTCAAGCGTCTTATCAATCCCCACAACCACAAAAAGCCCCAAACCGATGGCGTCAAATATAAAAAATGTATTGTGTAGCCGGATGACATATTTTCCTAAAAAAATCACAAACAGCAGCGCGAAGCCGGTTACGACCAGGTAAGATGACTGCAACATCCAGAAAGGAGTAAGATCAAGCAGTAAATCGCGGGTGGTTCCGCCCCCAATGGCAGTAACAAGACCAACAACATACGCGCCGAACCAGTCAAACCGCTTGGCAGAAGCAAGTCGCATACCACTGATTGCAAATGCAAAAGTACCTAAATAGTCAATTATATTAATAAAAGTCAGATTCATAGAACAAAAAAAGCGTATCAAAAAGTAATCTTGATACGCTTATGATATACTTAATTCGTATTACTTCTTTTCTGGTTGTGCTGCCGGTTCTTCTTTAGAAGTTTCAGTAGCAGGTGCAGCCTGATTTTCCTGTGCAGGAGCTGTTTCACCAAAATTTGGTGTTGCTGTTTTTTGCTGCATTTGTTTGTTCAGATCCAGTGATTGTTCTTTGATTTCAGAATCATTGACTTCTTTTGGTGCGTTTGATTTAACGCCTACAGTGATAATCGATAAAACTACGATTGCTGCGGCGAGTCCCCAGGTTGCTTTTTCAAGAAAATCGGTAGTTTTTCGAACACCCATAATCTGATTGGACGATTGAAAACCTGCTGCCAGACCTCCACCTTTGGAATTCTGCACCAATACGATCAGAGTAAGTAATAACGAGAAAATGACAATTAAAATGATTAAAAAAACGTACATAATGAGTTTATTTTATAAGTTCTGTATAATTTTTTCTAGAAATCGAATTTGGTCTGCAAAGTAAATACTTTTTTTCGGATTATTAAAATTTAATTCTTTCAATATTTCTAATGCTTCCTTATATTTTTTTTCTTTAATGTGTTTTTTTGCTTCCAGTTCGAGTTCTTCCGGACTTTTACCGGATAATTTATCGGTTATATGATCTTTTATTTCAATCGTTAAATCAGGAGATATTTCAACGTTTACACTATCTGCAATTACCGTTTTCGTTTCTTTTTCTGAGTTATTGGGCTGCAGCATTTCGCGTGCCGCTTTCAGGCGTTCAGCCAGTAATCGCAGCGTATTGTGGTTGTTCTCACCCTTGTTCTCAATCACACCGAGCATATCAAAGTAACTTCCTGAAGAATTTCCGGATCTTTCCTTTTTTCCATCCGTTTTCAATTCCTCGGGATGTATGAAAAAGTAGAGATTTCTGCGACTTGAAGCCTGTACAGCAGTACGCTTCAATTCATTTCCATAATAAATGCTGTTGGAATTATACAGTGCTTTCAGGTACAACCATCGTCCGATACTAAAATAAGGATATTGAT
>Ga0316603_10002452_pt1 | contig 10178 bp, 7 predicted proteins | sample OWC_soil_day10_n_FD_207649 | JGI IMG/M metagenome (GOLD analysis project Ga0316603, IMG submission 207649) | Wetland soil microbial communities from Old Woman Creek delta, Ohio, United States - OWC_soil_day10_noCT | ecosystem: Environmental > Terrestrial > Soil > Wetlands | place: USA: Ohio...
CCGCCGGACATCCCGCATCGCCTGGGTGACCTCCGCGGTCGTCGTGGTCTGATCGGCACTCGTGCGGACCAGCTCCTGGAGGGACCTCGTCTGCTTCGACGCGCTGGCGGCCAGCGCGACGAGGGCCTCCGCCTGCTCGCCGACGGCGCGCGCCGTCTGCTTCGCGATCCGCCGCACCTCGTCGGCGTCGGTGACGAGCGAGGTCACCCCCGACGAATGCTCGATGGTCGCGGTCGTGATGTCGGACGACAACCGGGAGACATCGCGGATCCCCGCCTCGAGCTCCTTGGTGACGAGCGCCTGGTCCGCGATCGCGCGTGCGTTCCGGACCGCGTGCCGCCGCGCCCCATCCATCCCGCGCGCGATCTCGGCCGAGCCCCTGGCCTGCTCGGCGATCCCCAGGACCATGCGCTGCGTGGCGTCCGCGATCTCGTGCACGCTCGCGGACATCCCGGCAACACCTCGGATCTGCTCGGTCAACGCGGTCGCCGTGCGCAGGGTCGCGCCACGCATCTTGACCGCCGCGCGCGCGAGCTCGGTGGCGCCCGTGGTGTGCTGCTCGGTGGCGCGCGTCACCTTCTCTGCCGTCGCGGTGAGCTGGGTGTTGCCCTTCACGAGCTCGCGCAGGGCACGCGCCTGCTCGCTCGTCGCATCGCGGGTCTGCTTGCCCATCGTGCGGAGCTCGCCGGCGGCACGCGCGAGGTTCTGGGTCGCCTGGGTCTGGTCGGTGCTCGCACGCGCGATCGTGCGGCTCTCGGTCTCGAGCCGGGCGGTGGTGCTGGACACCGACTCGACCACGCGGACGTGTTCCTGGCTGGCGGTGCTGATGTTCTGGATCGAGGTGTCGAGGAGCTCGACGCCCTCGAGGATCGCGTGAAGCCCGCCGCGAGCGTCCTCGCTGAGCTGGGCACCCTCGTCGGCCAGGCGGAGGCTCTCGGTGCTCGAGGTGAGCGCCTCGCGCGCGGTCGACTGCAGGCCGCGCACGATCTTCGCGACATCGGTGGCTGCCGCCGCGGCGCGATCGGCGAGCGCGCGGACCTCCTCCGCGATCACCGCGAACCCGCGGCCGTGCTCCCCGGCACGCGCGGCCTCGATGCTCGCGTTGAGCGACAACAGATTCGTGCGGTCGGCGATCAGGTTGATCGCCTGCACCATGTCTCCGATCTCCTCCGCGCGGCGCCCCATGTCCTTCATCACGCCGGCCCCATCGATCATCGCTTGCCGGATCTTGATCAGCCCACCGATCGAACGTCCCACCGTGACGCCGCCGGCCCGCGCCGAGGCCGCCACGCGCGCCGAGCTCGTCCGGGTCTGCTCGACCATCCCCACGATCTTGCTCGTCACGGACTCGAGCTGGAGTGCCGCCGCCGCGCTCGACGACGCCAGGCTGCTCACCTCCTGGCCCGACGCCGCGACCGCTTGCGCCGAACGTGCGAGCTCCTCGATCGCCACGGCGTTGCCGTCGACGACCATCGCCATCTTCTCGGTCGTGGCCGCGACCTGCTCGACCGACGCCGCGACCGACGCCAGGCTCGTCGCCGAGATGGTCGCCGCATCCTCCAGCGTTCCGGCGAGCTCGGAGACCCCGCGGAACGAACGCGCGAGCTGCTCCGCGGTCGTCGAGGTCTGCTCGATGGAGCTCGCCGTCTCGGTCGTATCCGACGCGACGACCTCGAGCGCCCCGACGAGCGTCTTGAACCCCGCGGCGACGCTCGTGATCCGCTCGCCGACGTGCCGAGAGTCGTTCGCGAGCCGCGCCGAACCCACGGCCATCTCCTCGACCGTGGTCGCGACCTCCTCGATCGTCGTCGCGGTCTCCATGCCACGCGCCGCGGTGTCGGCGACGTTCTTGCTGGTCTCCGCCATCGCGGAGACGAGGCGTTCCGTGGTCTCGGTGAGCTCCGCCGCGTTCGCCGCGGTGGACCTGAGCGACCGCGCGGACTCCTCGAGGACGGTCGCAGTGGACTCGCTGCCACGCGCGAGCGACTCGCAGTCCGTGCGCACGGTCGCCACCGACGTGACCAGCTCCTGGAGGCCCGTGGTCGTGGCGTCGAGTGCCTTCAGGATCTCGCGCTTGCTCGCCAAGACCGCCGCCTGGGAGCGCGCGAGCTCCTCGGTCGCGGCCGCCGTCTCGTCGAGGCGCGAAGCGATCCCGTCGAGCGCGAGGCTCGCCGTCTCCGAGGAGGTGCTCTGGTTCGCGCCACTCGCGGCTAGCCGGACCGCGGCCTGGGCGATCTGGTCGGCGCGTCCGCCGTGCTGCTGGAGCCTCGCGATCTCATCGGTGCGATGCGACCCGGTGGCCTCTGCCGTGGTGCCATCGTTGCCGGTGTCGTTGTCGTTGCTATGCATGAGTGAGCTCCTCCCCGATGATCCGGGATACGTCGATCAGCAGAAACAATCGGTTGGCGAGCGTCGCCACGGCCGTCACGAATCCCGCGCTCTGGCGGTCGAGGATCTCGGGCGGTTGCGCGAAGCTCGTCTCGTCGAGCTGCACGACCTCGCGCGCGCTGTCGACGAGCAAGCCCGCGACGCGGGTTCCGACCTGCACGACGACGACGCGATGATCGATCGTGTGCTCGATCGACGCGAGCCCGAACCGGAGTCGCAGATCGACCACGGGCACGACGCGTCCACGGACCTGCATCAGTCCGGCCACGTAGGTGGGCGCCCCCGGGACGTGGGTCGCGATCTCGAACGACTCGAGGTGGAGGACCTGCGCGGCTGGCAGCGCGTAGTCTGCCGTGCCGACTCGAAACGTGACGTGCAGCGTTGTCATTCCATCCCGCGCTCTCTGGCCATGATCCCCAGCTCGTTCAGATCGAGCACCAGGGTCGGTCGACCGTCACCGAGATCCGTCGTGCCCGCGATCCCGGGCACGTTCACCAGTGCGTCATCGATCGTGCGAACGACGACTTCCTGGCGGCCGATCATGCGATCGACGGTGAACGCGATCGGATCGCCGTTGCGCCGGATCACCAGGGCCTTCCTCGCGCGCTTCCCGCTGTCGATCGCGAGCAGCGCCCCGAGCGAGACCACGGGGATCGCGTGCCCTCGCCGCTCGATGAGGGACAGCGGCGACGCGGTCCCATCGGCGTGGAGGTTCAACGGCACGACGATCCTCTCGGCATCTACCTCGATGACCTCGTCGACCACGGCCGTCGGGACGACGAAGGCCTGCGGGCCACACTGGAACGAGAACACGTCCATCACCGCGATCGTGACCGGGACCCGGAGCGTGAACGAGGTCCCGGCACCCAGCTGCGTGGTCATCGAGAGCTCGCCGCCGAGGTCACTCGCGATGCGACGCACGATGTCCATGCCGATCCCGCGACCACTCGTCTTGGTCGGGACGTCCCGCGTCGAGAACCCGGGCGAGGTCAGCACCTCGAGCAGCCTCGCGTCGTCGTCGATCGGGCAGTTCGCGCGCCGTGCGATCGCCGCGCGATCGATGCCGCGCCCGTCATCGCTGACGACGATCTCGAGGTAATTTCCGGCGACCTCGATGCATGACACGCGAACCTTGGCGGCTCGGGGCTTGCCGAGGGCGACCCGCTGATCGGGCAGCTCGATGGCGTGATCGACCGCGTTGCGCACGAGATGGATCAACGCCGGCAACAGCCGATCCGCGACGGCCTTGTCGAGCTCCACCTCGCACGCATCGAGCTCGAGCTGGACGACGGTCCCGCCCGAGCGTGCCAGGCTACGCACGAGGATCGTCAGCGGCTCGAGCACCTCGGTCACCTTCACCATGCGCGCTCGCAGGATCGCGCGTCGCAGGTCGCGGAGCAGGCGACCCTGGATCCGCACGATCTCGTGGAGGCGCTGGACGTTGTGGCCGAGCTCGGAGAAACACCCGATCTCGCGCTCGAGGCGAAACCGCGACGCGATCAGCAGCGACAGCTGGTCCTGGAGGTCGTCCAGCCGAGGCAGCTCCACGCGCACGACGGCGCGGCCGAGGATCGCCCCGCCATCGTCGCGTTCGACCGGCTCGAAGGAATCGAGGTCGAGCTCGGCAGCGGGTGTGGGCACCCGTTGCACCAGCGGGAACACGCGTTCGGGATCCGTCGACGCCGCCTCCGCGATCGCGAGCTGCGTGGCGTCACTGGCGATCAAGATGTCGAATGCGACTCCGAGCTTCACGTCGGCGGTTGCCGCGACCGAGCGAGGGATGACCTTCACGATCTCGCCGATCGCACCGAGGCCCGCGCGTACCGTCGTGATCGTGATCCCGCGCGCGGCGTTGGCCTCGCTCGGAACGAACGACAAGGTCCACACGGGGACCCGAGCCTCCAGGGCAAGCGCGAGCTGCTGGCGTTCGCTCGGCGACAGCCGGGTTCTCCACTCCGGTGGGATCGCCGCCTCCGGGATCGACGCGACGGATCCCGCCTCGGTCGAGGCGATCTCGGCGAGCAGCGCCTCGGGGGCCTTCGTGACCTCCCGGTGCTCGGCGACCGCACGTACCCGCTCGGCGATCGCGCCGACCGCTTGCAGTGCGATCTCGACCGCCCCGCGGTGGAGGCTGCCTCCTGCGCGATCCGCGGCGCGAACCAGGGTCTCGAGCGCGTGCGCGATCTCGACGATCGGCTCTACGCCGATCATGCTCGCGAGCCCCTTGATCGTGTGAAGCGCACGAAACAGCTCACGGACCGCGCGTGGGCGCGAGGTGGCGTCGCCGATCGCGGTCTCGATCTCGAGCAGCGAAGCGTTCGCGGTGGCGATGAGCTCCTCGGCCTCGACGACGAACGCCCCCAGGAACTCCTGCAGATCGATGGGTTCGTTGGGTTCGTTCACGATGCAGCGTGGTCGGTCACGCTGCTGCCTCGCTGCGCAACAACTGGCGCGCTTGTTGGAGGATCTGCTGGGGTGCGAACGGCTTCTCCAGGAAGCTCGATGCACCCGCTGCCATCAACCGGGCCCGACTCTCGGCGTCGCCGCGCGAGGTGACGATGAGGATCGGCAGCCCGCGTAGCCGATCCTGGGTGCGAACGAACTCGGTGACCTCGAGGCCTCCGAGTTCGGGCATGTCGAGATCGAGCACGACGAGATCGAAGCCGGCGAGCGCGAGTTGCTCGATCGCTTCGAGTCCGGTCCCCGCGAACACGAAATCGACCTCGCCGAGGGGCCGCAGGCAAACCGCGACCATCGCTCGCATCAGCTTGCTGTCGTCGACGATGAGGACGTGCGTCATGGCTTCTCGAGACTGGAAACGGACCAACGTAACATAAGGGAGCGACGTGTACCGACGACGCAGCACCGAGGACCGTCGTTGTGACGCGATCGTGCTAGGCCGCGCGGGTGGAACACCACGAACCAAGTTGGCCCAAGCCACTGGAACGTATCGGGGACTTGGCGTGGTTCACGGAGCGGGCGCCACGATCGTGCTGGCGTCGAGGCTGACCGCGGTCTGCGCCAGCAGCCGGCCTCGGATCGACGCGCCCGTGCGCAGCGTGACCGACGTCTGGGTCAGGACGATGCCGTCGAGGTGCGCCGTCGTGCCGAGCTCGACGCGACCGGCGACCTGCCAGAACACGTTGTGGGGCAGGGCGCCGCCGGTGAGCAGGATGCTCACCGCGCTGCTCATCGTCAGATCCTGGGCGATCTGGAAGACCCAGACCGCGTTCGAGTCGCCGGCCAGGGTGACATCGGTCGGGATCAGGAGCCCGGTGCCCCACTTGTAGACGCCCGGTGGGAGGGTCATCCCGCCGATGTTTCCGGCACCCAGCTCGACGGCATCGGGGGCGCGGCCGGCCGCATCGGTGAACGCGAGCTCCATGTCGCTGACCGCCGTGGTCATGTTGGCTGGAGTCGGCGACGCGTAGTCGGCCGCGTACAGCTTCCCGGTCACCTGCGGTGACGTCGAGAACACGTTCGTCGAGTCCGCGGTCAACGCGAACCCGGTGATGGAGCTCGCCGCCACCGGGCTGACGCCGATGTCTCCGGTGACCGCCGAGGGCGGTACGGTGGAGACACCGCTCTTGGCGAGAATCACGAAGTCGCCGGCGCGTCCGAGGTTCACCGGAAGACCCGGCGCGAGCGTGTTGCCCGCGGTGAAGCTCCAGACGTGGTTCGCGGCGAGCGCGACGCCCGTGTCATTGCTGGCGTCGGTGGTGATCGTGGCGGTGAACGAGCCGTCGCTGGTCAGGTAGGCGGCCGGCCAGAACACCGCGGTCGAGTCGGCGCAGATCACCGTCCCCTGGACCGCCGCTGCCCCGGAGGTCAGCTGGAACGTACTCGCGGTGAGGCTCGCGGGATCCATCGGCTCGCTGAACGTGACGCTGATGGGCCCGTTGATCGGGACGCCCGTGGCGCCGCTCGAGGGGATGGTGGAGACGACCCTGGGCGCCGCAGCGTCCGGGGCGCTCGGGTCTCCGCAGGCGGCGACCAGCAGCAGGAGCATCGCCCCTGGCGCGGACAGACATGATTGCGAGCTCATGAGGGTTGCTCCTCGGGTGTGGAAGCTCTGCACGCGAATCCTCGCCGACGATCCGGATACCGTCGTCGAGGAAGTGCGAGGCCATGGGACGAATGGAAGCCGTGATGCCGAGCAGTCAGCGCGGAGCTCACCACATCGCGGTGTAGCCGACGTTGAAGCGCATCGAGCTCGACACGGCGACGAGCGTGACGTTGTCGGTGGTCATCGCGTCGTGCGACGTGTACTGGTAGCTGAGCGACGGGGTGAGGACACCCGAGCGACCGATGAGCAGGTTCATGCCGAGGCGCGGCGCGAGCGCCAGGCCGGTGCCGAGCTTGCTGACGTACGAGGCGCCGGCACCGAGACCGGCGAACGCGAACACCGAGCGATTGAACGGCAGGTGATACGAAGGCTCGAGCACCGCCGACCACAACGTGGCGGACTGGTCGCCGGTCTTGATGTTCGCCACGCTGGTGATCGCCGAGAGCTCGAGGTTGTCCGCGAGGAACCAGCCGATCGTCGGCGACAGGTTCATGCTCCGGTAATCGGTCGCGAACTGAAAGCCCGCCGAACCGCCGAGCTCGAGAACACCCGCGCGGCCGTACCCGACGACGCCGCCGACGCCTGCCTGGCTGACGAGTCCACTCGGCGGAAGTTGCGGAGACGCAACCGCAGGCTGCTCGTCGTGATCCGACGTCGATGCTGGCAGGGCCTCGCCCGGCTCGTTGGGCGGCGCGCTCTTGTTGGGCGTGCCGGTCGTATCGACGGGGACAGGGTTCTGCGCGGGCGTGGCAGAGGTACCGGTGGACGGTGCATCGTCGGCCATGACGGTGGACGCGGTGAGCAGGGTGGCGCAGGTGACAGCAAGTTTGATCATCGATTTCATACAGGAGCCTTCGAGCACGTTCCGTGCCGTGCGCTGATGTGGTGTTCGTGCGCGGTTCACGGCCGATCGAATCAAGTCGGGTGGGTTCGATCGCCCGAACGGGCCGAAACGCCCGTTTGCGCCCTGCACCTCGATCACGCACGGCCAGCGAGCTGCTGACCACAGGACGAAGCAGCTATGCTCCGCGCCGGACGTTCACATGAAGCAGCCCACCACTCTCGTCACCGTCTTGTCGCTGGTCACCTCGCTGGTCGGACCGGCGTGCAGCAAGCCCACCGAGCAACCGGCCGAACGCTCGGAACCAGCCGGCGGACCTGTTGGGTCCGGGTCTCAAGCCCCGACCGGCAAGGTCGATGTTCCAGCACCGGCGCCCGCGCTGGTCCCGCTCGACCTGTCCGGTCTCCAGAAGAGCTGGGGGAAGCTCACCATGCTGGCGCCGACGACCGCCAAGGCGACGCTGTCCAAGGACGGCGAGATTCTCTACGTCAGCGCCGGCGATCAGTTCTCTATCGGTTGCTCGACCGCGGAGGCCAGCGATCTCGAGCTCGAGAAGAAGATGAAGCTTGGCGCTACCGGCAGCGACAAGGTCCGAGAGTACGTCACCGACAAGCCCGACCTCCTGGTCTGGCAGACCGAGGGTGGCCGGTTCGAATTTGCGTCCTTCATCCAGGTGGCCGGCCAGGGCTACGGCTGCAACAGCGACGCCAAGGCGTTCACGCGAGCCGAGATCGATCTCATGATCCAGTCGGCGACGTCACTCAAGGCACGTTCGTAGGTCGAACACGTGTTCGCAGATATGTGCCAATCAGAATACCAGTTCGATGGTGACTTGGCCTGGCAATGAACTCCTGATCTCAAGCAATGCGGTAGTCCCCAGGGGGCACTACCCAGCTCTTCGGTCGCCGGGGCGTTGCCCGAGGCGGTCGTCGAGTGCGCGCTTGGTGACCATCCCCCCTGGAGAGCGCGAGCCGGGCGATGTCGCGGTTTTTTCTCTTCGGGATTGGGTCGATCGGCAGATCGCCGCGAGGCCCTCCCGCGGCGAGCCGGAAATCGCTGGAGTTACGCGCGACAGCGTCCCGCAGCGGCGATGCCTGGTGCGCCCCAGACCTGGGTGCCCGATCCGCCGCCGTGCGCGCGACGTGGCGGCGCGAGGAGCCGACCGAAGACCGCTCATGATCCGAGACGACGAGTTCGGGCACTGGAAGATCGCTAGTACAGCGCAACTGGTGACGCCACTTGTAGGCACTGAGTGGCGAATGGAATAGCCATTCGAACACACGCCGTCGTCGTAAGAGACTTGATTCCCTGCGCGTCGCGAGCGCCTCTCGGTGGTCCGACGCTTGCTTTGATCGTGGACAAGATCGTTCGCGCAAGGAGCCACAGGTCATGACGAAGAGCCATCGAATCCTCATCCTCGCCACCGCACTCGCCCTGCCCGCCGGGGTGGGCTGCGCCACTTCACCGACCGGTGACAGCGACTGCGCCAGCACGGGGCATTGCGACGTCGTTCCGGACCCGCTGATCGCGGACTCCTTCCGCAACGGCGTCATCTTCGCCGACTTCGGCATCGAGCCGGCGATCCCAGGCCAGGCGGCCTGTCTGCGTCCCGACCCGTTTGGCGCCAAGTGGGTCAAGGCGCTCGCCGGAAACTGCACCGAGCAGCTCTGGGATCTGACCGCGTGCCCGGATGGCGATCTCGCCTGCGTCGTTCCGGTTTCGGGAACCGCGTTCACTGGCCAGACGAACAGCGATGGCACGTTCGATCTGCGCCGGCTGTGCCGCAATCCCTCGGCCGGCAGCGAATCGGCCAAGGTGCTCGAAACGGCCGTGACCTCGGTCGCCGAATACGACGACGCGTGCAGCACGGGCTATCAGCGCAAGTTTCCCCTGTCGGCCAACGGGTTCCTGTCCTTCGATCCGGGCGCGATCGGTGCGGTGTTCACGCCGAACGGCAACGTCTTCGACGGGCCTCGCGTCGACTTCACGCGGCAGGCCGACAAGACGGGTACCGACCCGGGACCGATGCTCGAGATCAACAACGCCGGTGATGGGTGGAGCGAGGTGCTGATGCACGGCAAGGACTCGAGCGGCGCAACGCAGACCGCCTGCCTGGTCACCGGAGACACGAGCGACGACACGAACATCTACGCCATCCTGAAGTCCGGATCGTCGCCCAAGCAATGCGCCGTGTGGATCCCCAGGCGCAAGGGCCCGGTCGCCAGTGACCGGCTCCTGCTCGAAGTGGGTGGCGCGCGTGGCAAGTGCATCGGCCTGCGCGGCAGCAAGCTCTCCTACGACGAGCAGGCCTGTGACGAAGGGTTCGTGCTCCTGCCGAGCCTCTGAACGCCACTATTCGGGCGTGGCGGCGGCGGACCCGGCAAAGCTCCGCAGGCTCAGGCGGACGCGGCTCTGCGCGAACCGGATCAAGCTGTCGAGCTCGCGACCCACGAGCCTCGTTGTCTCGCGCAAGTGCCGCCGCGTGGCGACGAGCAGCGCGTCGCGAGCCTTGGCAACACGCCGTGCCGCCGTGGCGCGATGGATCCGGTAGATGGCAGCGAGCTGATCGATGCCCAGGCCGTCGACGAGATGTTGTTGCAGGACGAGCCGCTCATCGAGCTCGAGCGAATCGAGCGCCCGACGGAGCGCGCGCTCGACGGTGGCCCCGCTGTGCTGCTTGAGCAGCGCGATCTCCGGATCCTCCGCCGAGGACGGCACGAGGCTCGTGGCGTCGTCTTCGTCGGAGACGAGGCCCGGCCGTGCCCGGTTCGCGAGCGCAGCGCGGACGGTCACCGAGCGGAGCCAGCGTCCGAGCTTGCTGCGACCTTCGTAGGACAGGATCGCCGGCCCACGCTCGCCGCCGCCGACCAGCACGTGTTTCAC
>Ga0316603_10002454_pt1 | contig 10173 bp, 9 predicted proteins | sample OWC_soil_day10_n_FD_207649 | JGI IMG/M metagenome (GOLD analysis project Ga0316603, IMG submission 207649) | Wetland soil microbial communities from Old Woman Creek delta, Ohio, United States - OWC_soil_day10_noCT | ecosystem: Environmental > Terrestrial > Soil > Wetlands | place: USA: Ohio...
TCTTCCTAACAGCAGTCGATGCTGGAGTAGACAGGATCATACCCTGTGACACAGTCGGAATCCTAACACCTGATCGTTCAGCAGAATTCTACTCTAGTCTAAAGAAAAAAATCAAGGTCCCATTAGGCGTACATTGCCACAACGACTTCGGCATGGCAGTCGCCAACTCCATTGCCGCATTAGGCTCTGGCGCAGAAGAAGTACACGCAACAATCAACGGCCTAGGCGAACGCGCAGGCAACGCAGCATTAGAAGAAATAGTCGTAACCCTAAAAACACTCTATAAGCTGAACCTGAACATAAAGACCGAGCTCCTTTATGGCACATCACAATTGGTTTCCCGTCTAACCGGCGTTCACGTCCAACCCAACAAAGCCGTAGTTGGCGAAAACGCGTTTACTCACGAATCAGGAATTCATACACAAGGCATGCTGGCAAACCCCTTGACATATGAGCCAATCGCCCCTGAACTGGTCGGTTGTGTACGCAGAATATCTCCTGGCAAACACTCAGGTTCCCACGCAATCCGAGCTGACCTAGGTAACATGGGCTTAAAACCAACCGAGGCACAGTTTAAAGAGATCTATAATCGCATCAAAGAGTTAGGCGACAAAGGCAAAACCGTTATGGACGCTGACGTTCTCGCAATAGCCGAAGCAGTCATGGAGTTAAGCCAAGACAAACCAATACAGCTCGAAGAAATGACATTCGTCGGCGGCAACAAAGTAACCTCAACAGCTTCAGTTAAGCTAAAAGTACATGGCAAAGACGTATGGGGCTCAGCTATAGGAGTTGGACCCGTAGATGCAGCCATAAACGCAGTCAAAGATGCTCTCAAAGAAACAGAGCCCATAAGTCTTGAACAGTACAACGTTAAAGCAATCACAGGCGGAACGGACGCAATGGTCGAAGTCGTCGTTCACATGAGAAAGGGTAACAGAACCGTTACCGCTATGGGTGTACGCGAAGACATCGTCAAAGCAAGCATGGAAGCAGTCATAAGCGGCATGAACGTTCTCAAAACAGATTACAACGGAAAAAATCAGAAACAATAAGGCTAAGCTTCAAAATACGCTTATTACTTCGATACACAATACGCTGAGTTAGACTTCGATGACACATAACCATAGACCAAAACAAGATTCACTATCAAACATACATGAATACAGAAGTGTCGCTAAAAACAGACTACTACTATCAATGCTAATCACAGCCACAGTGATGTTCATCGAAGTTGCCGGCAGCATCATTACTGGCAGTCTAGCCTTGGGCAGCGACGCTGCACACATGTTTACCCATCTTTTTGCATTAGCCATTAGTTTTGTAGCGATCGTAATCGCCTGCAAAGAGCCCTGTCACCATCGAACATACGGATTTTACCGCGCAGAGATAATAGCTGCTCTCTTTAACGGAATCTTCCTTTTCGCAGTAACAATATACATATTCTATGAGTGCATTATGCGCTTGCTTAACCCACAACCTGTTCTGGCTTTTGAAATGCTTCTAGTAGCCATAGCGGGTTTAATGGCAAATGGTTTGAGCATTTTGCTCCTCCGGAACAGCGTTAAAACTGACCTAAACGTCAAAGGCGCATTTTTACACATGTTTGCAGACACCGCCTCATCAGTCGTCATAATAATCGGTGCAGTAATTGTCTCATTCACTGGTTGGTACTTTATCGATCCTTTGTTAGGCATTGGAATTTCAGTTGTGATTTTTGTGTGGGCTTGGGGTTTACTTAAAGACTCAGTCAACATTCTGCTTGAAACCGCACCAAAAGGCGTCAACATACACATAGTCGGAGCTGAACTTAAGAAGGACATTCCTGAAATTGTGGAAATTACTGATATGCACATCTGGGTGATCACTTCGGGTATGTACTCACTTACAGCACATATCCAACTGGACTCGAAAGATAACGAGAAATCCCAACAGATCCTTGAAAGAATCAACAAATTGTTAGACGAGAAATATGGAATTGATCATACAACTATACAGCTAAGTTTTGGTGAAGAAACCGGCGATTCTAAGAGCTGCAACTATTAATCAGATTATCTTATGTTGTTTAAAAGTTTAAATGATGGAATTTAGACTAAACAGACACGACGCTGCCAGCGATGGCGGCGTTTTGCCGGGGTAGCCTAGCCTGGCTAGGGCGCCAGACTCATAATCTGGAGACAAAAAGGGCCAAACGCCTGTTGCCAGAAGTCGCGGGCTCGAATCCCGCCCCCGGCACCAACGTTTTAGATTTTTAAAAGTGTATTAGGGTTTTGTTTGAGTTTTTGTGCGAATTCTTCTGCGTTTTTTAGGTCTTCTTGGTCGGGGTGACCTTTGTTCATTCCGCCGAAGTGTTTTAGGAAGCTGTTGGTGTTAAAACCGTGACAGTTAAAGTCATCAAGAATCACGTAGCCTTTAGTTTCAAGTTTTTCTCGGAGGGTTTTGTGGATTTTAGTCTTATACTTGGAGTTTGATACGCCGCTGGTTGAGAAGATAAATGCCTTCTTGTCCGCTGAGTTTGGTAGTTGGTCGGCGAAGTCCAGTATCTGCTTGTAGTGTTTGTCGCTGTCTATCCCCGCGCCAAAACCCACCAGATCATACTCTTTAAGCTCTGCGGGATTTGTCTCCTGGGGTGTCTTGACTTTTGCGTCAAGAACTTTAGCGAAAACCTCAGCGACTTTCTGAGTATTGTTATGATGATACGAATAAACAACTATCAAACATTTCATTCTTAAACGCTCTCAGCAGGGGTTTTTAGCTGTAGTATCTTTTTAACGCTACAAGAGCCTTTAAAGTAATCCATTTGCTGGCTTCCCCTTTACGTTCAACGTTTGTTTGGAATCTGCCGTTAAAGGTGCTCTCGAGTTTCCATTTGCCCTGCACATCTTGCTTTGAAAGGGTTAAATCTACTGCTTCCTGCATTCGTTCATCCTTATACCCCAACTTTGCCAAAATACCAAGTAGCTCAAGCGCATCCGTTTGATACATTAGTGGAAAACTAAATTTTGTCCAGCTCGGTTTAGAAATTTTGGACAAATCATGGCTTTTCTTGTAGATGTGATGCTTAAGGAAGTATTCTGCACCTTTTTGTATTGTGACTTTAGTTTTGCCGTCTCTTTTCTCGACTGGAATTTCGCTGAGTGCTTTAAGCGCCTTGGCTGCACCCATGTGACAACTGTGTTTACCATAGCACATCACATACCTGTCATAAGGCCAACCCTTCGGTGCTTCTCCCCCATCGGCGTCGTCGAATCGCTGATAAGTATTAATCCAGTTAATGCCTGCTTGCACGCGGTGGTCGTCGAGGTAGCCGAGTCTGATTAAGCTAAATACCATGTTACCGGTCAAGCAGGGAATGACACCGCTTTGCCTTCCCCCACCCGTTTTCTCAGCATGCGCTATTGAAAAGCCATGACTATCTGTGTGTTGGCTGTTTTGGAGCATGAATTCACACGCTGCTTTTACTTTTGGCTCGGCTGGGTTGGTGCCGTGTTCGGCTAAAATGATGAATTGCCAAGAGGTTCCTTTGTATTTTGCTGTGTAAAAAGCGTTTGGGGTTTCCCAGATGCCGTCAGTGTTTTGTTTAGACAAGATTTTGGGAACAACGCCTTTTGTCATGATTGCTTTTTTTGCCTCGGTTACTTCGCTGTCAGTTCGGGGTTTATCCAAAAGTTCGGTTAATGTGAAGTATCTGACTGATGGGTTGTCTTCTTCTAAGAGCCAGTCTGTAGCATCAGCCTTAAGCTGGGCTTTCCAATTTGTCATAACTGCACCAGTCACAAATCAAGTTACAGGGCACTTAACTTTTGTGTACGCAAGTAAATCTGTATAGTTTTTAAGCAACCCCTGCACCAACAACAAACGGTGTAAACAATGAATTGCCCTAAATGCGGAAACGTCAACTCAGAAGGCGCAGGCTTCTGCTCAAAATGTGGTGCCCAATTGTCCGCAACTTCACAGTTTCTACTTGTAACAACTCCAACGGTTCCAGGTTACAAAATCAAGAAAGTTTTTGGTGTAGTAACTGGATTGACACCACGTACTAGAGGCATATTTGGTAAATTAATAGCTGGGTTTGAATCCATGGTGGGCGGAGAGGTTACAGCATTCACTTCCGAGATGGAGAAAGCCCGATGGGAAGCTATTGAACGCGCCAAAAACCGTGCTTTAGCGATGGGTGCAAATGCCATTGTGGGGCTGGATGTGGAAACGTCTGATTTAGGTTTGCAAAACGGTATCGTGCTGTTTTCAGCTACTGGCACCGCTGTGTTGATTGAACCCGAAAAAGATTCAGATGGGATTTAATACTTGGGTCATGTAGAGGGCGCACTTTTTAATTTGCTTAGTGAGGCAGCAGGTCAGTTTGGCAAGAAAACCGCTATCGTCTTTGACGAGCAAACGCTGTCTTATTCCGATTTAGATTCGTTGTTAATTGAATTCTCAAATGCCCTCGCCGCTTTGGGTGTCAAGAAAGGCGACAAGGTGGCGCTTTACCTGCCAAATATCCCCCAATTCCCAATAGCATTTTTCGGAGCATTAAGAGCGGGTGTAATCGTCACGGCGATTAGTCCGCTGCATCGGGAAAGAGAAGTAACTTTTCAACTGGCAGATTCGGGAGCGCAGACTATCGTTACTACAAACATCCTCAAGCCCGTAGTTGATAAAGTGAAACTGGGCGTTCCGCTTAAAAATGTAATAATCGCAGAGGCAGGTGGATTTGGCTTTTCGGGTCTTCCAAACGCCAATTTCGTCCCAGAAATCAACATAAAAATCGAGCCTGAAACCGATTTAGCCTCTCTCCAGTACACAGGAGGCACCACCCGCACCCCCAAAGCGGCAATGTTAACACACAGAAATCTCAGCGCAAACGCCCACCAATTCGCAAAAGCAATCAATGCGGATTCAAGCGACGTTTTCTTGGTGGCGCTGCCCCTTTTCCACATTTATGGCTTAACTACAAGCCTCACAACGCCCATCAGCGTCGGAGCAAAAATGGTGCTGCTGCCCCGCTTCACCCCCCAAAACGCCCTATCCACCATAGAGCAACAAAAGGTGTCGGTTTTCTGTGGTGTCCCAACCATGTACCAGTTGCTGCTTGCCAACGCCGAGTTGGAGCGGCATGATTTGTCTTCGCTACGTGTCTGTATCTCTGGCGCTGCTTCGCTGCCTCCTCAGGTTCAGAGGCAATTCATGGAGAAGACGGGCGCTTTGCTGATTGAGGGTTACGGTTTGTCGGAGGCTTCTCCAGTTACCCATTGTAGCCCAGTTGATAATGCGGTACTGCGAGTTGGCTCGATTGGGCAGCCGTTGGCGGATACGGAAGCCAAAATTGTTGATTTAGAGTCTGGTCGCAGAACGCTAGGGGTGGGCGAAGTCGGTGAACTAGTAGTCAAAGGACCCCAAATCATGAAAGGTTATTGGCAAAACCACAAAGAAACCGCTCTCGTTCTCCACGATGGGTGGTTGCTCACAGGCGACATCGCACGAATGGAGGCAGACGGCTACTTCTACATCGTTGAACGTAAAAAAGACCTCATCAAACACAACGGCTACAGTATCTACCCCCGAGAACTTGAAGAAATACTATATGAGCATCAGGCGGTGAAGTTGTGCGCAGTCACTGGCAGACTCGACGGTTCGGGTGATGAGGTGCCAATGGCATTTGTAGTGTTAAAAGAGGGCGCGGTTGCTTCAGCAGAAGAGTTGAAAATTTTTGTTAACGATAAAGTCGCAGCCTACAAAGCAATCCACCAAGTAGAAATCCATGAAGAGTTGCCCTTAAGCCCAGCAGGCAAAGTGCTAAAACGCACACTCAAAGAACAATCTTAGATGGGCGTTTTCTCAGCGACAAGGGCATTCCACGGTGAATTCTCTTTTCTGTGAACCTCAACACTAAACCCAGCCGCCTCTAGCAGGCTTCTGATTTTATCAAGCGAAAAAAGCTTAACATTCACCTTCTCTATCAACGACGCATTCTTCACATCATAAAAACCATCTTTAACCATTTCATTTACCATTAAAAGTCTCCCTTTTGGCTTTAGTATTCGATTTATTTCTTTGAAGGCGCCGGGTAAATTGGGCCAGAAATAGTAGGTTTCTACAGCTGCCACCAAGTCGAAGGTGCTGTTTGGAAATTTTGTTTTGTCTACTGAGGCTTCATGGATTTCTACTTTGTTTTCCTTGACGAATTTCTTGTTCAATTTTTTGGCGTATTCTACCATGTCTGCTGAGTGGTCAATGCCGTAGACTTTTCCCTTAGTGGCCATTTGGGTTAAGCGGTTTACGGTTTTGCCGCCGCCACAGCCCACATCCAGAACAACATAGTTTGGTTGTATTGTTATGTGTGTGAGTCCCCACGTTGTGAGTTCTTTGTGTCCCCGATTCATCATTGTCGCAATGATTTTGCCTCTATGTCCTGTTGGTCGCTGGAACTGATCCCATAACCCCATACTTTTAGCCTTAAATCAACTCTTGTAGAATAACTAAACTAAAAGTTATCTCAACCTAAATTGGAAAATTTACGTTTATTGTGCCGTGTGTTGTTTCTGAAGTTAACTTTCCCTGGAATAGTGGACTAAAATTCTAGTGTACCCCAAAAAGAAAGGTTGGGTTTATCTTGAAATCAGGAATCCAACTGCGAAGCCTATAGCAAACCCGATACCCAGTGGCAGAATTCCAATCAACAGCGCGCCGTAATGTACAACGATAGGTCCATACTGCTCAACCAAGCTAGCCATGGAGCTGGTGCTCAAACTCAAATAGCCCAGATACGATGCTATAGCCACGATTACCCCGACTATCACAGCGATTTTTAGGAATTTATGCAAGAAATAACCCACAATAACCCCGATGATAAGGGGCAATATCATCCACACAATAGTTGGCACACCGCCAAAGTTGCCAGAAGTGATAAAGCCAAATACATCCTCTAAGATGCCCATGTTTCTGTCTTCTCCAAACAAGCAAGCCTAGACTGCTATAAGTATTTAACACCTTTGCAACGCTGTATATTGGGAAATGTATAAGAGAAATTGGTGTTTTCTCAAATAACGAAGGCTCCAGAATTGCGCGTTAAGCTCACAGTTACGGGTATTGTTCAAGGCGTCGGTTTTCGCCCTTTCATTTACCGTATCGCAGTGCGCAATGGGCTGGCTGGATATGTACGAAACATGGGCGACGCTGGAGTCGAAATACTATTGGAAGGTAACGCTCATAAGATTGAGCGCTTTATGACCGATTTGTCTGCTGAGAGGCCGCCGCTAGCCCAAATAGAACAAATCAAAAAAGTCGGCCTTTCAGGCATGAATGAATATAGTAAATTTACAATTTCTCCAAGTTCTCAAGAAACCGAGCTCTCTGGATCTATAATTCCACCAGATATAGCCATTTGCAACCAATGCCTAAGCGAACTCCGCGATCCGCAAAATCCCCGTTATAACTACTTCTTCATTACTTGCACCGATTGTGGACCCCGCTTTACAATAATCGACCGCTTGCCATACGACAGAGAAAACACAACCATGCGCGAGTTCCCACTAATCGGTTTCTGCCAAAAAGAATACGCCGATCCAGCAAACAGACGCTTTCATGCTCAGACTGTGGCATGCCCAACCTGCGGACCCAAAGCGTATTTGACAACAAGCAAGGGCGAACCAGTTCAAACAGATGATCCTGTGCGGCTAGCTGGCAAGTTACTTTCAGAGGGTAACATACTCGCCATAAAGGGCTATGGCGGTTTCCATATCGCCGCATCCACCACACTCGAAGAACCACTGCTAAGACTCAGAGAAACCAAGCACCGCCGCGAAAAACCCTTCGCAATCATGGCAAAAAGTCTTGATGCAGCAAAATGCCTTGGCGAAGTAGCATCAAAAGAGCAAGAATTGTTAACATCTCCACAACGTCCAATCGTCCTATTAAACAAGAGCGAAAACTACAGTCTTTCGCCGCTAGTGGCCCCAAGCCTTCACAACATCGGCATAATGTTACCATACACTGGTTTGCACCACATGCTCTTTGACCAAGTTGCCGACACATCATTTGTGATGACCAGCGCCAACCCGCCCAACCAACCTATTGTCAAAGACAATGATGAAGCCCAAAAAACCTTAGGAAATACAGTGGACTATTTCCTGTTTCATAACCGAAAAATAGCCCACAGATGCGACGACTCAGTAATGCGAATTCATTGGACCCGCCAAGTGTTTATTCGCCGCAGCAGAGGTTACGCGCCAGCCCCAATCAGGCTCAAATCTAAAGCCAAAAAATGCGTAGTCGGTTTAGGCGGAGAATTAAACAACACTTCATGTCTGCTTCTTGAGGATAAAGCCTTCATCAGCCAACACATTGGAGACATCGAAAACATCGAAACCAAAAACTTCCTCCAAGAAGCCACAAATCACTTACAAAGGTTAACCAACTGCCACGCCCAAATGGTCGCATGTGATTTACACCCAAAATTTACCACAACAAACTTGGCAAAAGAAATAGCTGAAGTGCGAGGAATACAATTTGTTCAAGTGCAGCACCACCATGCACATGCGGCTGCTTTGATGGCAGAGCACGGCTTAGGCGACATAGTTGCGATTACATGTGACGGCTATGGTTATGGTTTGGAAGGTGAAGCATGGGGCGGGGAAATACTTCATTGTACTAGCGAATCTGCGCAGTTTAGCAGGCTTGCTCATCTTGAGCATCAGGCATTACTCGGAGGCGACATAGCTAGCCGATACCCCGCACGTTTGACGGCTGCAATGCTTTCCAAAACAGGCGTGGACGTTCAAGATTGGCTACTAAAAAACAGTGAACTTTTAGCCTACGGTGAAATGGAAGCAGAACTCGTACTAAACCAGCTGAAAAGAGGTAAAGACATAATTCAGACAACCAGTTGCGGGAGAGTTCTTGATGCTGTTTCTGCACTTCTGGGGCTTTGCGATTTTCGAAGTTATGAAGGCGAACCCGCCATGAAACTGGAATCAACGGCAATATCCGGAAAAGATGTTTTGCATCTTAAGCCACAGATCTATAATGATGTTCTTGGTACTTCTTTCCTTCTAAAGGCGATTTATGACAATTTGGGTAGGGTTTCTGTTGCAGATTTAGCTCACTCCACACACGTCTACATATCAAATGGTCTAGCATCGTTAGCAATCCAAAAAGCCCATGAAAAAGGCACAAAAAACGTAGGCTTTACAGGCGGAGCCGCATGCAATCAACTTCTCGCTAAATATATTCGTCAAGTTGTTGAAGATGCAGGTTTGCGGTTTTGGGTGCATGAAACTGTTCCAGCGGGGGATGGTGGCGTTTCATTTGGTCAAGCAGTAGTGGCTGGTTTTTCATAGTTTTGTACCAATCTGTTTTTATCGCCCGATTGTGCATTTTTTTAGTAACTGATATTTATGTGCTTAGCAATCCCTGCAAAAATAATGGCCCTGCAAGGAGAAAAAGCCCAAGTTGACTTTGGACAGGGCGTTCTACGAGACGTCAATGTGTCGCTTGTCGAAGCTAAACTTGGTGACTATGTCTTAGTTCATGCGGGGTATGCGATTCAGGTTCTCGAAGAAAAAGAGGCGCTGGAGACTTTGAGTATCTGGAATGACGTTTTAGGTTCAATGGGCGGAGAGTAAGTGAGGTAACTGCATGGCAGAGACTATGCATTTTAGAAACCCTGAGGTTGCTCACAATATTGCCCAAAAAATTCGGGAAGTAGCCCCCAAAAAAGGGCAAGTTAAGATTTGCCATGTATGTGGAACCCATGAATGGACAATAACTCACTTTGGATTACGTAGTCTTCTGCCAGAAACAGTTGAAGTTATAGCCGGTCCCGGGTGCCCCGTCTGTATTGTACCTGCCTCAGAAATTGATGAAGCTGTGTTGCTAGCAAAACAGGGAAAAGTAATAACTTGCTTTGGCGATGTTTTGCGCGTTCCCGGCAGCGATTCATCACTTCTAGAAGCTAAAGCTATTGGCGCTGATGTGCGAATCGTCTATTCAGTTGCTGATGCCGTGGAAATGGCAAAAAAAGAAGCAGAAAAACAATTTGTCTTCTCAGCAGTCGGGTTCGAAACAACCGCACCTATAACTGCCGTGGAAGCCTTGGGTGATTTGCCTGAAAACTTTAGTTTTCTTGTCTCTCACAGATTGATTCCACCAGCCATGGAGCTACTACTCGGAGTT
>Ga0316603_10002455_pt1 | contig 10170 bp, 7 predicted proteins | sample OWC_soil_day10_n_FD_207649 | JGI IMG/M metagenome (GOLD analysis project Ga0316603, IMG submission 207649) | Wetland soil microbial communities from Old Woman Creek delta, Ohio, United States - OWC_soil_day10_noCT | ecosystem: Environmental > Terrestrial > Soil > Wetlands | place: USA: Ohio...
GCGCCGGTGAAGGTCGTGAAGAAGGTGCACGCCAGCACCGTGACCACGGCGATCCCGCCGGGCATCCAGCCGACGATCGCGCGGAAAAAGCGCACCAGCCGCCGGGAGACGTTTCCCACCGTGAGACCGTATCCCGCGAAGCCGAACAGCGGGATGGTGGGGAGCGTGGGGGACGTCACGATGCGGTAGATCTCGGCGGAGATGGACGCAAGGGGAACGTCGGCGTGGCGGAAAAAGAGGACCGCGAGCCCCCCGAGGGCGACGAAGAGCGGTGCGCCGAGAATGACGGCCAGGAGGAGGGTGACGACCGCGGCGGCGAACGGCATGCCGCCGAGGAACAGCCCCGAGGAGACGAACGCGACGCCGGCGACCGCGAGGGCCGCGACGGCCGCGCGCATCCACACGCCCCCGGTTGCACGCCGGACGAGCCGCCACGCGATGAGGGCGAAGCCCACCGGGATCACGCCTTCCGCGACCCACAAGGGGAGGAACGGAACGACGAAATGGCGGTCGGCCCACTCCGCACGGACCAGCTGGAGACCCGACCCCGCGAGCAGGAGGGAGACGGCGGCGGAGACCGCCGCTACGAAGGCGGACAGGACCCGCCGGTACGGCTCCCGGAACCGATCCGCGAGATGCCCGATCGAGAGGAGCCGGTCGTCCCGCGCGGCGATCGCGCCGCCGAGAAGGCCGATCCACAGGGTCGCGTGCTGGACGAGGGCGCCCGAACCGGGGACGCCCGTTCGCCAGGCGCGGCGCCCGACGATCTCGAGAATCGGCAGCACGGCCATGCCGACGAGCAGGGCGACCGAGACCGCGTTTTCGACGCGGTCCGCGAGCGACGTCGGGGGGCGATGCCCCGCCCCACTGCGAGCTTCGCGCTGATGGGGTACCCCCGCGGAAGGATTCCCGGGGGGCACGAGCGCGGGTTCGGGAGGCGGCTGCAACGGTTAGCGGACCCCGGCCTTCGCGTCGCTATGCGCGGCGCGGTAGTCGTCGCGGTACCCCTTCACCGCGTCGAACGCCTCCGCCGGCATGATTTTCCCGCGGATCCGCGGGTGAATGTCCTCCACCATCTTCCGCCACTGCGCCTGGACCTCCGCCGGCACCTTGTGGATCTTGAGGCCGTTCTTCACCATCACCCCGAGGGCCTCCTGGTTGAGGCGGCGGATCTCGGCGCGAAGCCGCAGCCCCGCCCGGCGGGACGCCTCGAGAAGTTTCGGGCGCAGGCCCGGCGGGATCTTCTCCCACGCCCGCTTCTCGATCATCGTAGCCCCGGTCAACGGCGCGTACCGAAGGTCCGCCATGTTGGGCGCAAGGCCGAACCACTGGAAGGCCAGGGACACCAGCGGGGTGCTGCTGTACGCGTTGACCATCCCCGTCTGCAGGCCGGGGAGGAGATCGTTCGTGGAAAGGGGGACGGGGTGAAACCCCGTCTCCTTGTACAGCTGCACCAGGTTCGTGTCCCCCGACCACGTGAAGAGCTTGAGTGCCTTGGCCTCCGCGGGCGTAACCACGGGATCCTTCGAAAAGAAGTGGACCCACCCCGCGTCGCCCCAGTTCAGGACGATGAAGCCCTTCTCCTCCAACTTCCGCTCGAGGATCGGCGCGTACCGGTCCCGGACGAAGTCGAACTCCTCGTCGGACGCGTACATCATGGGGATGTGCAGCGCGTAGAAGGAGGGCTCGAGGTACGCCAGCCCGATGCCGGTGATGGCGGCCGCCTGGATCTGGCCGACCCGCATCTTCCGGATCACCGCGTCCTCGTCCCCCGCGACGCCCCCCGGGTAGATGCGCAGCGTAACCGCCCCGTCGGACGCCTTGCTCCACTCCTCTCCCATCTCCTGGAGAACGCGGAACCACGACGACCCCTCCGGAGCCAGCGTCGCCATCTTGACGACCAACGGCGCCGACATCGCTCCGACGGGAGCGGCTGCCACCGCGACTCCCGCGAGAAGCAGAACGGCCACCGCCAATCTAATCGAGGAACAGGTCATCCGCCCTCCCTTTCAGCCAGCGCGCGCGGCGCTGGGACACGAGGTTCCCCGTCCGGTACTCCGGCGCCGCCGACCGCGCGTCGAAGGCGAGCGCCCGGTCGAGGAGGTCCAGGAACCCCTTCCGGTCCTGGGTCCGGACCGACACCGTCTCGGCGAAGGTGACCAGCGGGGAGACCTTCTTTCCCGCGGACAGCTCCATCGCCCGTTCCATATGATGCCGCGCCCGCTCGATCGATCCTCCCATCGCCTCGGGGCGCCCCCCCTCGAAGGCGACGAAAAATTCGTGGATCGCGCCGGCGTCGTACCGCTCGTCCAGCGCGAGCGCCCTTCGCGTCAGCGCCTCGATCCGCGGGAGGTCGGCCAGCAGCGATGGATCGTCCGACGACGTCGACACGGCGAGGCTCCAGGCGGCGCCCGTCCAGTACAGCAGCGGGACGTCCTCCGCCCCGACCCGCGCCGAGGCCCCGACCGGGTCCCCCGACAGCGCGGCCGCAAACCCCTCCCGGCCGACCGACAGGCCGCGCACCCCGTACTCCTTCGCCCGGAGGAAGAGCCGGTGTGCGCGCTCCACCCCGGCCCGGCGCACCGCGGGATCCTCCGCCTCCTCGGCGTCCTCCCGAACGAAGGCGACGGCGTACTGGGTGAACCCCTTGCAGAGCGCCGTGAGCAGCCCCTTGTGGTCCGGCGACGACACCAGGAGCGATTCCATCGCCTTGAGGGCGAAGGGAACCGCGTCGCGCACCAGTTCCGGGTCGTCGTCCCTCGCGAAGACGTCCCCGCCGGAGGAGGCGGCGTCGGCCATCCGGGAGACGACGTACGACCTGGGGGAACAGGCGAGGAGGAAACAGGCCGCCAGGATCAAGGGAGATAATCGCCGGGAGAGCATCGGTTACTCCGGCGAGGAGAAGTCCGAAACGCCGAGGAGCTCGCGCACTTTCTTCCCGAGGTCTTGACGCCGGAACGGCTTCTGGAGGAAACCGCCGAACCCCGCGGCGACGATCTCGCGGATTCGCCCGCTCTCGTCGTACCCGCTGACCAGGATCGCGGGCACCCCCGGGGCGATCCGGCGCATCTGCCCGAGGGCGGCCTCCCCCGTCAAGTGGGGCATCACGAGATCGAGGATCACGAGATCGATCTCCGCGGAGCGGCGCCGGAAGATCTCCACCGCCTCGAGTCCGTCCCTGGCCTCGATCACCTCGTACCCGAGGGTGTCGAGCATCGCGTGGACCACGCCTCGAACGTCCTCTTCGTCGTCGGCCAGCAATACCCGGCCGGCGCCCGCCGACGGACTCTCCACGGAGGGCGGCTCCGCCGTCGCGGGGACGTCGCTCACCGGGAGGAGGACGGTGCACGTCGTCCCCTTCCCCTCCCGGGAGACGACCCGGATCTCGCCGCCGTGGTTGTCGACGATGCCCCGGATCGCCGCCAGCCCCATCCCGCGGCCGACGTCCTTCGTGGTGAAGAACGGCTCGAAGATGCGGGACATCGTCCTGTCGTCGATGCCGGACCCCGTGTCCGACACCTCGAGGACGACGCGTCCGTCCCCGGGCTCGGAATACGTGCGGACCGAGAGCCGGCCGCCGCCCGCCATCGCCTCCGAGGCGTTCAGGCAAAGCCCCATCACGACCTGCTTCATCTGGGGGATGTCCACATGGACCAACGGAAGCGCGTCGTCGCATTCCGCCGAGAGCTCGACCCCGGGAGGGAGGGACGTCCGTATCGCCGGGAGGGTCTCCGACACCACGCGCGCCAGCGGGATCGAGGTGGGAGCGTTCTTCCCCTGGCGCGAGTACGCCAGGAGCTGCCGGGTCAACTCCGAGGCGCGGTCCGCCATTCGCCGGATCACGTCGATGTACGGGCGGGCTTGAGGGTTCCCCCCCGCGTGCATCGAAAGAAGCTCGACGGAGCCCTGGATCGCGGCGAGAACGTTGTTGAACTCGTGGGCGACCCCGCCGGCGAGCATCCCGATCGTGGAGAGCGTCTGGCCCTCGGCGAGGCGGGCCTCCATTTTTCTTCGCCCGGAGATGTCGCGGGTCACGCGGAGAACGCGCCGGTCCCCTTCCGGGCCGTCCGGGAACGGGGTCGATGACGATTCCACGTCCACGAACCGCCCGTCGACGCTCCGCATCCGGTACGGGAGGGATGCGTCCGGCTTCTCCCCGCCGGCCGTGCGCCGGATCTCCGCGACGACGTTCCCTGCGTCGTCGGGATGGAGGAACCCCTCGACGGGCGAGCCGCTCATCAGCTCCGGGCGGACCCCCAGCATCGGGAGGGCCGCCGGGCTCGCGTACAGGATGCGCCCCGTCGCGTCGTGAAGGGTGATGAGGTCGGGGGAGTGCTCCGTGAGGAACCGGTACCGCGCCTCGGACGCTCGGAGGCGGTCCTCGGCCCGTCGGCGCTCCAACGCCGCGGAGAGGATCGCCGCGACCATGTCCATCGCGGACAGCACCTCCCTCCCCCACGGCTTCGGCCCGTCCGTGACGTGCAGGGCCGCGAACCCAAGCAGGCGGGTTCCGAACCGGAGGGGGATCAGCAGCGCCGAACGGACGGGAAACGGTTCGAGGAGCCGCTTCAACGGATCCGACGCCGGCAGGAGGGAGAGATCGTCCGCCTGGATCCTCCCCTCCGTCCGCATCCGGTCGAGCAGACGCTCCAGGGCGGGTCCGGGACGATACGCCCCGCTGAGGTCGGGGAGCGTCCCCGACGACGCTGCCGGCGAAAACGTCTCGAAAGACGCGTCCCGGGTACTCAGGAAGAGGCAACCGCCGTCGGCGCCGCTCAAGGCGAGGATCTCGCGGCACACCTCGTCCAGAAGTTCGTCGAAGGCCAGCCCCAGGGCGCAGATCCGCGCGATCCGCGGCACGGCCGAGGTCGGGACGTCCCGCGAAGGGAACCCGGCCCCCTTCGGGGAACCTCCGGGAAACCGGATCGCATCACCCATCTACGCCTCCCAGCGAACCGAACGATGAAATTATATCGCGTCCGACCCTTGGAACGAGGTCAGGAACGGGAACCGTGCGGGCGGGCGAGTATCATCCGGCCGAGGCGACCTTCAGCCGCCCCTCGACCGCGGCGAGGAGTTTCCGGTGGGAGTCGAGGAAGCTCTTCACACCCTCCTCCTCCAGGCGGGCGCAAACCTCCTCGATGCCGGTCTCCATCAATGCGTAGTCGTCGAGGACCGCCTTCGCGTCCGCGCCGGCGCCGGAAAGGACGTCGGCCACCACTCCATGGTCGCGGAAGGCGTCCATCGTCTGGGGAGGAATCGTGTTCACCGTGTCGGGCCCGATCAGTTCCTCGATGTATTTCACGTCGGAATATTTCGGGTTCTTCGTCCCGGTGCTCGCCCACAGGGGCCGCTGCGCCCGCGCGCCAAGCAAAGCCAGGGAGCGCCACCGCGGCGTATCGAGGATCGCGAGGAACCTCGCGTACGCCAGTCGCGCGCTGGCCACCGCCGTCATCCCGAGGAGGGAGAGGGCCGTCTCCGCCTTCGGCGAGCCGGGCCACCGGGCCGCCGTGGAGAGGAGCAGGGCGTCGACCGCCGTGTCGATCCTCGAGACGAAGAAGGACGCGACCGACGCGACGACCCGGGGATCCCCGCCGGAGGCGATCCACCGCTCCACGCCGCGCAGGTAGGCTTCTGCCACATCCTCGTACCGCCGCACCGAGAAGATCAGCGTCACGTTCACCGGGATCCCCGCGGCGACCGTCTCCTCGACGGCCGGGAGCCCTTCCTTCGTGCCGGGGATCTTGATCATCACGTTCGGCCGGCCGACGGCGTCGAACAGCTCCCGCGCCCGGGCGATCGTCGCCTTCGTGTCGCGCGCCAGGTCCGGGTCGACCTCGAGCGAAACGTACCCGTCGTCCCCCCGGGTAGCGTCGTACACGGGACGCAGCACGTCGGCGGCGGCCCGGATGTCGTCGGTGACGATCGCCTTGTACGCCTCGAGGAGCGGTGCCCGCGCGCGCGCCAGCGCGCGGATCTGGACGTCGTAGTCGCGGCCCGAGGATACCGCCTTCTCGAAGATCGTCGGGTTCGAGGTCACCCCCCGGATGCCGTCCTCCGCGATCCGGCGGGCGAGCTCCCCCGAGGCGATCATGCCGCGGTGGATGTAGTCGAGCCACGGGCTCTGGCCTGCCCGGCCCAACGCAACCAGCGGGTTCGTCTTCATGCCCGGACCCCTCCTCCCCGGATCGCGGCGAGGACCGATTTCGCGCGGTCGCGCACCGCCTCCGGCGTGATCCCCAGCTCGCGGAAGACCCGGCCGGCCGGCGCGGAAGCGCCGAACCGGTCGATACCGACCGACGCGCCGCGATCCCCCACGTACCTCCCCCAGCCGAAGGTCGACCCCGCCTCCACGGAAACGCGGGCGGGAACCGACGGCGGGAGCACCGCTTCCCGGTACCCCGCCTCCTGCTCCTCGAACCGCTCCCGGCACGGCATGCTCACCACGCGCGCCGGCACTCCCTCTTCCTCCAGCAGCTTCCTCGCCGCCAGCGCCACGGACACCTCCGACCCCGACGCGAGAAGCAGGACGTCGGGACGGCCGCCCTTCGCGTCCTCCAGCACGTAGGCCCCGCGGTACACGCCGTCGCCGCGGAACACGCTCGAAGGCGGCAGGACGGGAACTTTCTGCCGCGTCAGGACCAGCGCCGTGGGACCCGTGGTCCGTTCCAGCGCCATCCGCCACGCCGCCGCCGTCTCGTTCGCGTCCGCGGGCCGGACGACGTGGAGGTTCGGCATCGCCCGAAGCGACGCGAGCTGTTCGACCGGCTGGTGCGTCGGGCCGTCCTCCCCGACGCCGATGGAGTCGTGCGTGAATACGTAGACGACGCGGCACCCCATCAGCGCCGCCAGGCGGATGGAGGGGCGCATGTAGTCCGAGAAGATGAAGAAGGTGGCGCCGTACGGGATCACCCCGCCGTGCCGCGCCATCCCGTTGAGGACCGCCCCCATCCCGTGCTCGCGCACCCCGAAATGGACGTTCCGCCCGCCGGGTTCGGCATCGGGGAGAAACTCGCCGCCGCCCTTGATCACCGTCTCCGTCGATGGGGCAAGGTCCGCCGACCCCCCGGCAAGCTCCGGCACGCTCGCGGCGATCGCGTTCAGCACCTTGCCGGACGCGCTCCGTGTGGCCGTCGCGCCGGCCTCGGGCGGAAACGTCGGGATTCCCTCCGCCCACCCCTCGGGGAGGTCGCCCCACATCCGCCGCTCCCATTCGAGGGCGAGCGCCGGGAACGCGGCGGCGTAGGCGGCGAACTTCACCCGCCACGCCTTCTCCGCCTTCTCCCCGCGCGCCAGCGCCTCCCGGAAATGGGCGAGGACGTCGTCGGGCACGAGGAAGGCCGGCGTGGCGGGCCACCCGAGCTGCTCCTTCGCGAGGGCGACCTCGGCCTCCCCCAGCGGCGCCCCGTGCGCGCCCGCGGTGTCCTGCTTGTTGGGGCTCCCGTACCCGATGCTCGTACGAACGATCACGAGGGTGGGGCGCTCCCTCTCCCCGAACGCGACCCCGATCGCCGCCTCCATCCCGGCGAGATCCGTGTTCCCGTCCCCGACGTTCAGCACGTTCCACCCGTACGCCCGGAAGCGGCCCGCCGTGTCCTCCCGGAAGGCGAGGTCGGTGGACCCTTCGATCGTGATCCGGTTGTCGTCGTAGAACGCGACGAGGTTCCCAAGCCGGTGGAACCCGGCCAGGGAGGCCGCCTCGGAGGCGATCCCCTCCATCAGGTCGCCGTCGGAGCACAACGTCACGATCCGATGGGAGACGATCTCGTGCCCGGGGCGGTTGAACCGCTGCGCCATCATCCGGGAGGCCATCGCCATCCCGACGGCGTTCCCGAGCCCCTGGCCCAACGGGCCCGTGGTCACCTCGACGCCCGGGGTCTGCCCGGCCTCGGGGTGCCCGGGGGTCCTGCTCCCCCACTGCCGGAACTCCCGCAGGTCGTCGAGGGTCACGTCGAACCCGGTGAGGTGGAGCAGGGAGTAGAGGAGCATGGAGGCGTGTCCGCAGGAGAGGACGAACCGGTCGCGCCCGGCCCAATCGGGGTTCGCCGGGTTGTACCGCAGATACTTCGTCCACAGCAGGTACGACAGCGGCGCCAGCCCCATCGGCGTGCCGGGGTGCCCCGACCCCGCCTTCTGGACCGCGTCGACCGACAGGAACCGGATGGTGTTGATCGCCCGCGACGCGAGCGCGTTGTTCTCCACAGTGGCCTCCGATGATCGCTTCGGCGAAGGTTCATCTTACCATCGCCGATTCCCTCCGTTACTCCCCCGCCATGGAAATATCGAATTCGACGACCGAGGTCAACCCGAGGAGCGTTTTCGACAATTTTTCGATGTTGCCGCCATCCATGGTACGAACGGTCATGCGGTATTCCAGCCGCTCTCCCTTTTCCATCAGTCTGTAGCTGATCTTGGCGACGGAAAACCCGTTTTTTTCATGCAATTCCCTGATTTCCGTCTCGGACGGATAGTAGTCCCGACCGAAGACGATGGTGTTGTTCGCATAGATCTGCAAAGGCATCCTGCTTTCCACCTTCCGGAACACCGTCAATATCCCGATGGTGATGACGGATCCGGCGAGGACGGCGCTGTAGAAACCTACCCCGGCAAGAATCCCGATCGCGGCCGTAATCCAGATGGAAGCCGCGGTCGTCAATCCCCGGACGGTAAGCCCCTCCCGCACGATAACTCCCGCGCCGAGAAAGCCGATCCCGGTCATGACTCCCTGCGCCATCCGCGTCGGGTCCACCCGGACGGTATCGAGCGCCGCCCCGGTAAACCACTTGGCCTGGTACATCGTGACGAGCATCAGCAGGCCGGATGCGACACTAACCAGCGTATGTGTCCTGAAACCGGCCGGGCGGCCATGATAACTCCGTTCCAGCCCGATGATCCCGCCGGCCATGGTCGCGACCAGCAGACGCGTGAGTATATCGAGCCATTCCGCATCCATGCCGTGAACCTCTTTCCGTGGCGTCACCCACTGTAATGGTCGAGCAGGATCTTCACGCCGATGGCGACGAGGACGAGTCCCCCGACGACCTCCATCCGCCTTCCGAAGACGGTGCCCAGGCGCTTGCCGAGGTGGAGCCCCGCGGCGGTGAAGGTGCACGCGACGACCCCGATCACGATCCCGGGGTAGACGATCCCCCCGGTGTGAAGCACGCCGAGGCTGATCCCCACCGCGAGCGCGTCGATGCTGGTCGCCACCGACAGCACGACCAGGGACATCCCGCGCGTGGGATCCTTCCCGCCGTTCCCCTCCTCCCCGCCTCCCCGGCACCCCTCATGCACCATCTTCCCGCCGATGTAGCCGAGCAGGACGAATGCGAGCCAGGGATCGTACCCCTTGATGTACCGCTCCACGGTCATCCCCGCGAGGTACCCGACCACGGGCATCAGGAACTGGAAGAGGCCGAAGTGAAAGGCGAGGCGGAAGGTCTGCCGGCCGGAGACCGTCCCGAGAACGATCCCCGTGGCGATCGCCACGGCGAAGGCGTCCATGGCCAGCCCCACCGCGATGCCGAGAAGTGTCAGGGTGTCGATCGGAACCTCCCCCGGAGTGCTACCATGAAACCATGGATCAAAGATACCGCGCGGGAGGTCGAGACGCCATGCATCCGGACAGTTTCGGAACCTTTTCGAGCAAGACCGTCGGCGGGCACGCCTTCGGGATCTTTCGGCTGGAGGCGCTCGAGAAGCGCCGCGTCGGCAAGGTCGCCCGCCTCCCCTTCTCCATCAAGGTCCTCCTCGAAAATCTCCTGCGCCACGAGGACGGCGACACGGTCACGGCGGACGACATCCGGGCGCTCGCGAACTGGTCGCCGAAAGAGCCGTCGGACCGGGAGATCGCCTTCCGACCGGCGCGCGTGCTCCTGCAGGATTTCACCGGCGTCCCCGCGCTGGTCGACCTGGCGGCGATGCGCGACGCGGCGAAGCGGATGGGCGGGGATCCGAAGCGGATCAACCCGCTGATGCCGGCGGACCTCGTGATCGACCACTCCGTGCAGGTGGACCGGTTCGCCGCGGCGTCCGCCTTCCCCGACAACGTGGCGAGGGAGTACGGGCGCAACGGGGAGCGGTACGCGTTCCTGCGGTGGGGGAAGGAGTCGTTCCGCAACTTCCGCGTCGTCCCGCCCGGCACCGGGATCTGCCACCAGGTGAACCTGG
>Ga0316603_10002457_pt1 | contig 10169 bp, 7 predicted proteins | sample OWC_soil_day10_n_FD_207649 | JGI IMG/M metagenome (GOLD analysis project Ga0316603, IMG submission 207649) | Wetland soil microbial communities from Old Woman Creek delta, Ohio, United States - OWC_soil_day10_noCT | ecosystem: Environmental > Terrestrial > Soil > Wetlands | place: USA: Ohio...
CGGAGGCGTGCTGGACAGATTTGACAGCATCCTGGCGGTGTCCCCTGTGCTCTTTCTCTATCTCGACTTTATCGTGTTCTGATGAGGAGTGCGATGGTGAAGCGGGTTCGTGCGGGTGGTCGGGCCAAACCGAGCGTTCATGTCATTACCATGGGGTGTGCGAAGAACACCGTCGATTCCGAGAAACTCCTTGCACAGCTGCGGCTCAACCGCATTCCGATTGCGCCGAGCATCGACCAGGCCGATGTGGCGGTGATCAACACGTGCGGATTCATAGATGCCGCGAAAGAAGAGTCTATCGACATGATCATCGCAAACGTCAGGCGGAAAGGAGAGGGACGGCTCCGCAGAGTGCTTGCGATGGGATGCCTCGCGGAACGCTACCGGGTCGACCTTGAAAAGGAGATACCGGAAGTCGACCGTTTTTTCGGAACACACCAGCTGGCCGATGTCATCGAAGAACTCGGCGGCCACCTGAAAAAGGAACTCCTCGGCGAGCGCCTGCTCACCACTCCCTCGCATACTGCCTATCTCAAGATTTCCGAGGGATGCGACCACCCCTGCTCGTTCTGCGCGATACCGCTCATGCGGGGTACGCACCAGAGCCGACCCATGGGGGAGATTCTCGACGAAGCGCGGGCTCTGGCCGAAGGCGGGGTCAAGGAACTTATCGTGATTGCGCAGGATACGACCTTCTACGGCATGGACCGGTGGGGTGTTCGGCGGCTGGGCGCGCTCCTCGAACGTCTGGCCTCGGTCAAGGGTATCGAATGGATCCGCCTGATGTACGCATACCCTGCGCAGTTCCCTCCGGATGTGCTCGATGTTATGGCTGCCCATGACACGATCTGTCCGTACATCGACATTCCTGTGCAGCATGCTTCTGACACTGTCCTGAAATCCATGCGCCGGGGGATGTCAGCCCGCTCTCTCCGGGACCTCATAGCAAAGATCCGGAAACGCATCCCCGGCATCACACTTCGCACAACCCTGATTGTCGGTTATCCGGATGAGGGGAAGAAGGAATTTGAGGAGCTGCTCTCCTTTGTGAGGGAGACCCGGTTCGACCGCCTCGGTGTGTTCACGTATTCCCGTGAGGAAGGCACCTCGGCACATCCGCTGGGGGATCCCGTACCGCCGGAGGAGAAGGAGCATCGGAGAGCTGCAATCATGGAGATACAACGGGGAATCTCGGAAGAGAAGAATGCTGCGCTGGTGGGGACCACCGTGTGCGTCCTCGTCGACCGCGAAGAAGGGGAGATGTTCTTCGGACGCACGGCGATGGATGCGCCGGAGATCGACAACGAAGTCATCCTTCCGGCACACTCCCGCGTCTCCCCGGGGACCTTTTGCGACGTCGAAATTGTTGAAGCATATGAGTATGATCTTCTAGGAAGGGTGAACTCATGAGTAGGATCGGACCATCCGCGCGCCGCTTTGTGTGCATGCCGTGCCGATCTCTGCAAGTCCTCGTGCTGGCAGGCGTGCTGCTTGCCGCGCCCGGGGCCGCTCAGATCGAAGTCGACGGGGTGCGCCCCGACCCGGTGGACCAGTCGTTTTTCATTGACGCCATCAGTTTCGCGGCAAGAGACGGGCAGGGGAGCCGCATCGACATCTTCACCCAGGTCGGATACGACATCCTCAGCTTTGTCAAGAACAACGACCTCTACGATGCAGCCTACGAGATGACGATCTCCATCCTCGACTCATCGAACACGCTGGTCAGCGAGAAGCTCTGGACAGAGGATGTCAAGGGCGTGCCCTTCGAACGGTCGGTTTCCCCGGGCGCCGTGAGTATTACGCAAAGATCGTTTGCCGTTTCGCCGGGGCAGTATGTCGTGCGCGTGATCATGCGGGACAAGGAAAGCAAAATGAGCCGGCAGATCGTCCGGCAGCTGCTCGTGTCGAACTACGCCAGTTCCGACTTCACCATGAGCGACATCATGCTCCTGAGCCGCGTGTCGGTGCAGGGCGAACGGCGCTCCATCACACCGAGTGTGTCACCGAATATCGGCATACTGCCCGAAGCGTTCTTCCTCTATTTCGAAGTGTACAACGAGAGAAAACGGGACTCGGTGACATTTGTCAGCTCGGTGCTGAACCAGAAGGGCGACAAGGTGTTCTCCACAGATTCGATTTTCGTGCTTAAGCCCGGGCGTAACGAAGTCATCCTGCGCGTGGCACAACCCAATCTCCCCATCGGAGATTACCGGCTTGTCGTGCAGGCCCGGAACATCCGTGCTGCCGAGGAAGAGCCGTCGCTGGCAACCACCAACCGCAACGTCATTGTGCGCTGGGCGGGGATGCCCCGTTCAGTCAGAGACATGGATCTTGCCATCGACCAGCTGCGCTACATCGCGAAAGACGATGAATTCTCCATTCTCAAAGACGCCCAGACGACAGAGGAAAAACAGACACGATTCATCGAGTTCTGGAAAAAGCGTGATCCTAATCCGAGCACACCGCGTAACGAGAAGATGGAGGAATTCTACGCCCGCGTGGAGTACTCGAACAAACACTTCAGCCACTATCTCGAAGGATGGCGGACCGACATGGGGATGATCTACATCATCTTCGGGCCGCCGAACAATGTGGATCGCCACCCCTTTGAGGTGGATTCGAAACCGTACGAGATCTGGTCCTATTACGACCTGAACTACAGCATCATCTTTGTGGATGAAACGGGTTTTGGCGACTATCGCCTCACAACACCAATATGGGAAATCTGGCAGCGGCTCCGGAACTGAGGACTGCCTCCGCGAAACCCGGCGCCGCATTTGCCGCACAGTGACCCGGGCCATTCACTTCATGGATGCCATGCTCCAGCGAAGCCGCAGCGATCGTGGAAAGGCGTCCTCTCTATCCTGCGGCGTCCGTTTCTCCCGCATCGTCCGTCTCGCCGGAAGTCCGTTCGCTATTCATCGACTGCTCCGTGTGCGTGACGCTCTTCCCTGTATCCTTGTCGGTTGCTGCGCTATCCTCGCGTTTGCCCCGGTGGTGCATTCCCAGAGCCGCTCCCCGGTCGTGACGTCAATCCAGTATACCGGTCAAACGGTGTTCACCGCACGCGAGATCGGGGAATGGGGTGCACTCCGCCCCCGTCAGACCTTCGCTCCGGAACGACTGCAGCAGGACCTCATCACTATCCGCGACCGATACCGGGCGGCCGGATACTACGGCGCCACGGCAACGGTGTCAGCACTGCTCACTTCGGAAGATTCCGGAAGCGTCGACATCACCGTGGGGATTGCCGAGGGAAAACAGACTGTGCTCGGCGCACTCGTATTCTCAGGGATGACCGGGCAAAGGGCCGAAGACATTGCACTGCTTCAAGAGAGCCGGATCGGCGACCCGTTGAACGCGGAAGCCCTTGAGGGCGACCTCAATGCCGTGCTGGGCCGCTATGACGAGAACGGCTTCGCCCTTGCAGGGTGCCGGATTGACAGCATCGCGATCCAATCCGGAGATCAGGTTGACTCCGCGACTGTTTTTGTGACCGTGGAGGAAGGCCCAAGGTTGACAATAGACGAGCTGCGCGTTGAAGGGAACAAAGAGACGCGGTCGAGCGTCATCCTCCGTGAGGCGAGGCTGCAGCCAGGAGAGCCCTTTCACCCTGCACGGATCTCCTCGATACGGGAACGACTGATTCGCCTTAACATCTTCTCGCAGGTTTCGGAACCGGCCCTGTACGTACGGGGCGGGCACGGCGGACTGCTCATCCGTGTCCAGGAAGGGACCACGAATACATTCGACGGGATTGTGGGATATCTGCCCGGTGCCACTCCCGATGAGGGGGGGTATGTGACGGGAATGGTCGGTGTCGTCATGCGGAACCTGTTCGGGACCGGCAGAAAGCTGAACCTGCGCTGGCAGAAAGAAGACCGGAACACACAAGACCTCGGTGTGGCGTATACCGAACCATGGCTCTTCGGGTTGCCGCTGAATGCGGGAGGCGAATTCCAGCAGCGGCGCCAGGACAGCACCTATGTCCGTCAGACCGGCCGCCTCCGTGCGGAGTTGATGGTCTCGGAAGCCCTCACGCTGAGCATTGTGGGGGGGTCAGAGAGCGTGATTCCCTCTTCAGAGACGATGATGAGCCGCGTCCCAAGGAGCACCAAGCTCACAATCGGCGCAGAGGCCGCGTACGATACGCGGAATGACCTCTACAATCCAACCGGAGGGGCGCGGTACATGGCGGACTATCATTACGGCAGGAAACGGCTTAACGAGGCACCCGGGGAAGATCTGATAAGTACAACCGTTCAGCGGTTCGGACTGGACCTCGAAGTGTTCTGGTCACTTTTCCCCCGGCAGGTCCTGGCATTCGCGCTGCACGGACGCCAGATTCAGGGAGGGGACATAGACGAGAGCGAGATGTTCAGATTCGGAGGCGCCAACTCGCTCCGGGGATACAGAGAAAGCCAGTTCATTGGCTCCAGGATCGCATGGACCAATGCAGAGTACCGTCTGTTGCTGGGCAGAAGATCTTTCCTCTATGGCTTCTTTGATACGGGGTACTATTCGCGTCCGGGCAATACGACGCTGTCGGTCTCCGGGATCGAATCAGTACAATACGGCTACGGAATCGGCATGCGGTTCGACACCCCCCTGGGAAATCTCGGAGTGAGTTTCGCGCTCGGCAAAGGGGATTCCTTCGCCCAGGGGAAAGTACATTTCGGGATCATCAATGAATTCTGATGCCGCCACACCTTCGGGAATCTGTCTTTCCCACGAGGAAGCGCTCTGGAGGTGCGGGATCCGGCATGTGGCGGGTGTCGATGAAGCCGGCCGTGGGCCCCTCGCCGGTCCGGTTGTGGCTGCGGCAGTGATCTTCCCTCCGGGCGTTCTCATCGCCGGCGTGGATGACTCAAAGAAGCTCTCGCCGGAACGGCGTGAGGCGCTGTTCAGCGCCATCCATGAGCATGCAGTGGCCGTCGGCGTCGGGATAGTCGGCCATGCAGAGATAGACGAAATCAATATCCTCCAGGCGACATTCAAAGCGATGCACGGCGCGCTGACATCGCTGGCCGTCTCCCCGGGGCACATTCTTGTTGATGGAAATCGTTTTGTCGGATCCGGAGTCCCCTTTACTGCAATCGTGGATGGTGATGCACGCTGTCACGCCATCGCGGCCGCTTCCATCATTGCAAAGGTGACCCGCGACCGCCTCATGTGTGAATACGATCTTCTCTACCCGGGATACGGGTTTGCCAGGCACAAGGGGTACGGGACCGCCGCTCATCGGGAGGCCCTGTCACGGCTGGGGGTCTGCCCAATACACCGTCGCAGTTTTCTTGCCAGGATGCACGAGTGGACGGTGGAGGCGGAACAACGGAAGACGTGGCCTGGATTCACTGTCGATGGAGGCAGCGGTCATTCATGACAAGATGCGGGGAGTATGGAGAGTCTCTCGCCCGCACGTATCTTGAAGCAGAGGGTTACCGTATCCTTCAGGCAAACTACCGTTTTCACCACGGAGAGATCGACATCGTTGCTGAAGAGGGCGAAGTTCTAGTGTTCTGTGAAGTGAAGACCAGGACAAATGTCCTCTTTGGTGCTCCAGAATGCGCGGTGTCAGGAGGGAAGCAGAGGCAACTCCGGCGATTGGCACACGCCTATCTTGCAATGCACCGGATTCGTGACCGCGTCTGCCGGTTCGATGTAGTTGCCATCACTCTGCACCACGGGAAGGCGTCCGTGAATCTCATCCGTGACGCATTTCGCTGACCGTCTTGCCTTTCCGTTTACTTTCTCCAATATTGTACCGAGCGCTTGCCGTACAACTCCACGACGCTCTTCCCACAAGCTGAAAGATCCTGTTCATGCACGCTCTTCCCCTGATACTCACAGCCCTTTGTGTCATGGCGATCGCGTACAGGTACTATAGTGCTTTCATTGCCGCAAAAATCATGGTGCTGGATGATAGCCGCATCACTCCTGCCCACACGCTGAATGATGGGCAGAACTATCAGCCCACAAATAAATGGGTGCTGTTTGGCCATCATTTTGCCGCGATTTCGGGTGCCGGCCCGCTCATCGGCCCCGTGCTCGCAGCGCAATTCGGCTTCCTGCCGGGTTTTCTCTGGCTGGTGATCGGAGTGGTGATTGCCGGCGCAGTCCATGATTTCACTGTGCTTGTTGCTTCAGTTCGCCACGATGGCAAGTCACTGGCCGCCATCGCCCGAAAGGAGATCAGTCCTCTCGCCGGTCTTATCAGCTCGATTGCGATCCTGGTCATCCTGGTCATCGCACTTGCAGGACTGGGCATTGCGGTGGTGAATGCCTTGAGCGAAAGTTCCTGGGGGACGTTCACAATCGCGATGACCATCCCGATCGCCTTGCTCGTTGGACTCTGGATGTACCGGATCCGGCCGGGGAAAATCGCGGAGGCCAGCATCATGGGCGTCGTCCTGGTTGTTGGTGCCGTCCTGGCGGGGAGCCTTGTCCCCGGCTCATTTCTTGCACCGTGGTTCACGCTGTCCCGTGACGGGATTGTGCTGGCCCTCGTGGTGTATGGCTTTATCGCCTCTGTTCTCCCCGTCTGGCTTCTGCTTATCCCGCGCGACTATCTGAGTTCTTACATGAAGATCGGCACCATCGCCGTCCTGGTGCTCGGCGTGATCATCGTGAACCCTGAGCTCCGGATGCCTTCGGTGACGGCGTTTGCCGCGGGTGGCGGGCCGATTATCCCGGGGAAGCTCTTTCCCTTCCTGTTTGTCACGATTGCCTGCGGCGCAATCTCCGGCTTTCATTCCCTTATCGGTTCGGGGACGACACCAAAGCTCGTGAACAAGGAATCAGATACCAGATTTATCGGGTACGGAGCTATGCTGATGGAGGGGCTTGTGGGCGTGGTGGCATTGATTGCGGCCTGCTCTCTGGAACCGGGAGACTATTTCGCGATCAACCTTTCCGCTCAGAAATTCGCGCAGCTGGGAATCCCGCCGGTCCACCTCGAAACCCTCTCACGCGAGGTCGGCGAAGTTGTGGCCGGACGCCCGGGGGGTGCCGTTTCTCTCGCTGTGGGTTTCGCCTACATCTTCACCGGTCTGCCCGGCCTGGAAAGACTGATGTCCTTCTGGTACCACTTTGCTATCATGTTTGAAGCGTTGTTCATCCTCACGACAATCGACGCCGGGACACGGGTGATGCGCTTTATGGTTCAGGAATTCGGCGGACGTGTCTGGAAGCCGATGGAGCGTACCGACTGGTTGCCGGGGAATGTCCTGGCTACCACACTCGTTGTGTGCTCGTGGGGGTATTTCCTCTGGACTGGGGATATCAGTACGATCTGGCCCATGTTCGGAACTGCGAACCAGCTTCTTGCGGCCGTCGCGCTTGCAGTATCGACCAGCGTCATCGTTAACGCCCGAAAAGAGCGGTTCGCCTGGGTGACCATTATTCCCATGGTATTCGTGGCAGGGACGACGCTTACGGCAGGAGTCCTGAATATCACGGACAACTTCTGGCCCCTCACAGCCAACCCGGGCACCAGAGTCCAGGGTATCGTAAACAGCGCCATGACCCTGGTGATGATCTACTGTGCGATCATGGTACTGGTCGAAGCCTTGAAGCGATGGTATGCGGCTATTGCCCGCGGGGAGTACGAGCCCAAACACCTGCATGACCACGATCGCCCCGGGAAAGATCCTCCGTTCATAGCGTGCTGCTAGTCGGAGCGGAGGCGGAGACTGCGGGACTGTTCAAGTCCGGTTCCTCTCTGGTACGACAGCCAGTCCGGAAGGACCGTGGCGCGCTCATCCATTGACGATGTTCCGGGCTTGCCCTGCATGGAAAGCCCGCACGTTCTGGATAACTTCCTCCATCAACCGTCTGCGTGCGGCTGTGCTCGCCCACGCGAAATGCGGTGTGATGAAACAATTGCGGGCATGGAGTAAGGGATGATCCGGCGGCGGAGGTTCTGAGGAGAGGACGTCAAGCCCGGCACCGGCTATTGTGCCGTTTTCCAGAGCCTCGCCAAGAGCGGTCTCGTCAATCACGGGGCCGCGGCTGGTGTTGATCAGAAAGGCTGTCGGCTTCATCATCGCAAGGCGCGTCCTGTTCACCAGCCGGGTGGTCTCCGCAGTCAGCGGACAATGCAGCGTCACGACGTCGCTGCGTGAAAAGACATCATCGAGTGGAACGAGGTGCACGTCGGCAGGAACCGGAGCAGCCGGGGAACGGTCGTATGCAATGGCATCCATGCCGAACGCCCGGGCAATCCGTGCCACCGCACGTCCGATCTGCCCCAAACCGACGATTCCCATCGTCTTGCCGCCGAGTTCCAGCAACGGCGTATCCCAGAACGAAAAATCCGCAGACGACGACCACCGTCCCTGACGCACCGCATCGGTGTGATGGGCAATGCCGTGAGTCAGGTTGAGAAGATGTGCAAACACTACCTGGGCTACTGACATGGTTCCGTAACTCGGGACATTGGTCACGGCAATCCCGCGCTCCCGCGCGGCGGCGACGTCCACGATGTTGTACCCCGTGGCGAGGACACCGATATACCGGAGAGACGGGAGCAGGGCGAGCGTTTCCCGGGTGAGCGGAGTCTTGTTTGTCAGGACGATATCTGCGGGAGCGGCGCGGGAGACAATGTCAGGAGCCGGAGTCCGGTCGTAGACCGTGCAATTGCCAAGCGCTTCAAGCCCCTGCCAGCTCAAATCCCCCGGATTCAATGTGTATCCGTCAAGCACGACGATGTTCATAGCCCCTCGCCTACTAGTTTGTCCAGTTGCCCGTTGCGGAGTTTCAGTCGTGGCCCTCGACTCCAGTAATTGTACCATGAATAATGGCAAGCTGCAATGAGGATCCTCGCCTGCGTTGTGCAGTCAGGTTCCCGGTCGCCGCCGACCGGTATATCTGCTGGCTCGTCAGAAAATCGAGCCAAGAAATCGAGTCGAGCGGTACGTTGCAGAAAACCCGCTATTGTTGTATATTTGTGCGCAATCATCCAGGAACACCCCTCATTGCCAAAACGGACTGACCTCCACTCCATCCTCCTCATTGGATCCGGGCCCATCGTCATCGGCCAGGCGTGCGAATTCGATTACTCCGGGACACAAGCCTGCAAGGTGCTTCGCGAAGAGGGCTACCGGGTCATTCTCATCAACAGCAACCCCGCCACCATCATGACGGATCCGGACCTCGCGGATCGGACGTACATCGAGCCGATCACCCCGGAGTTCGTCGCCAAGATCATCGAGCGGGAGCGGCCTGATGCCCTGCTGCCCACGATGGGCGGGCAGACGGCCCTGAACACCGCGGTGGCTCTGGCGGAAAGCGGCGTTCTGGAAAAATATCACGTCGAGCTGATCGGCGCAAAGCTCGAGGCCATCAGGAAAGCCGAGGGACGCGAGCTGTTCAAGTCAGTCATGGACCAGGCCGGGCTCGAGACCCCGCGCGGTGGATTTGTCCATACGCTCGAAGAAGCTGAGGAACTGGTCGCCCGCATCGGATATCCCATTATCATCCGTCCGTCGTTCACGCTGGGCGGAACCGGTGGCGGCACCGCCATGAGCGCCGAGGAATTCGAAGAGAAGGTGCTGCACGGGCTGGAAGCCAGTCCGATCAGCGAAGTCCTGCTCGAAGAATCAGTCATCGGATGGAAGGAATACGAACTAGAGGTCATGCGTGACCTCAAAGACAACGTCGTGATTGTCTGCTCGATCGAAAACCTCGATCCGATGGGCGTGCATACCGGCGATTCCATCACGGTGGCGCCGCAGCAGACGCTGACCGACAAAGAGTATCAATCCATGCGCGATGATGCGCTGAAGATCATCCGCGCGATCGGCGTGGAGACCGGAGGATCGAACATCCAGTTTGCCGTGCATCCCCAGACCGGGCGGCGGCTTGTGATCGAAATGAATCCGCGCGTCTCCCGCTCGTCGGCCCTCGCATCAAAAGCTACGGGATTTGCGATCGCCAAGATCGCCACGAAGCTGGCGATCGGGTACACGCTGGACGAGATCCCCAACGATATCACGCGGCTCACACCTGCCTGCTTCGAGCCGACGATCGACTATTGCGTGGTAAAAATCCCGCGGTGGGACTTTGAGAAGTTCAAGGGCGTCGACGAGATCCTCGGCGTGCAGATGAAGTCCGTGGGCGAAGCGATGTCTTTCGGCCGGACGTTCAAGGAAGCGCTCCAGAAAGCCCTC
>Ga0316603_10002464_pt1 | contig 10154 bp, 8 predicted proteins | sample OWC_soil_day10_n_FD_207649 | JGI IMG/M metagenome (GOLD analysis project Ga0316603, IMG submission 207649) | Wetland soil microbial communities from Old Woman Creek delta, Ohio, United States - OWC_soil_day10_noCT | ecosystem: Environmental > Terrestrial > Soil > Wetlands | place: USA: Ohio...
TGACCATGAACATCGAAGGCAAGAAGGAAACCTGCCTGCTGCGCGACGTTCAGCGCCACGCCTACAAGATGCTGATCCTGCATCTGGACTTCCAGCGCATCGACGCCACCCACGCCATCCACCAGAAGGTGCCGCTGCACTTCATCAACGACGCCATCTGCCCCGGCGTCAAGCTGCAAGGCGGCCTGGTGCAGCACGTGATGACCGAAGTCGACGTCAAGTGCCTGCCCGCCGACCTGCCCGGCTTCATCGAGGTGGACCTGAAGGATCTTTCCAGCGGTCACTCCTTGCACGTTTCCCAGTTGGTGCTGCCGAAGGGCGTGGAAGTTGTGCATCATGGCGACGGTGACCCGGTGGTGGCCACTGTCACCGTCCGCGGTGGCGCTGCTGCCGTCGAGGAAGAGGCCCCGGCCGCTCCGGTGGTTGCCGCCGAGCCCGCGAAGAAGCCGAAGCCCTCCGAGAAGACCGACAAGCGGTAATTCCCCTTGCAGTCTCCGCTGCGCCTCATTGTCGGCCTCGGTAACCCCGGGGCCGACTACTCCGAAACCCGGCACAACGCCGGGTTTTGGTTTTGTGAGCGTCTGGCGCGGGAACTTAGCGCCAGCTTCAATCATGAATCCCGCTATCACGGCTTCACCGCCAATGCCCGCAGCGAGAACCTGTGGCTGCTGATGCCCCAGACCTTCATGAATCGCTCCGGCCAGTCGGTCCAGGCCCTGACCCATTTTTATCGCATTCAGCCCAGTGAGATGCTGGTGGTGCATGATGAGTTGGACCTGCCGCCAGGTCAGATGCGGCTCAAGTTCGGCGGCGGTCTGGGCGGCCACAACGGCCTCAAGGACATCACTGCCCATCTCGGCACCCAAGACTACTGGCGCCTGCGCATCGGCATCGGCCATCCCGGCGACAAGGCCGAGGTGGCAAATTACGTACTGAAACCCCCACGCAAAGAGGAGTCGGCGGAAATCGACGCCGCCCTCGACCGGGCGCTCCTGGCCTGGCCCCTGCTGGCCAAGGCTGACTTCACCGCCGCCACCCAGCGCATCAACAGCAAGCCCTCCGGGGCAAAGGAAAAAACATGAGTCTCCAATGCGGCATCGTCGGCCTGCCCAATGTCGGCAAGTCCACCCTCTTCAATGCCCTGACCAAGTCCGGCATCGCGGCGGAAAACTATCCCTTCTGCACCATCGAGCCCAACGTCGGCATCGTTGAAGTGCCCGATCCGCGCCTCGACGCCCTGTCCGAAATCGTCAAGCCCCAGCGCGTCCAGCACGCCATCGTTGAATTTGTCGACATCGCCGGCCTCGTCGCCGGCGCCAGCAAGGGTGAGGGCCTCGGCAACCAGTTCCTCGCCAACATCCGCGAAACCGACGCCATCGTGCACGTGGTGCGCTGCTTCGCCGACGACAACGTGATCCACGTTGCCGGCAAGGTCGATCCGCTCAACGACATCGAAGTGATCGACACCGAACTCGCCCTCGCCGACCTGACCACGGTGGAAAAGGCCGTCGTCCGCTACACCAAGCAGGCCAAGTCCGGCGGCGACAAGGAAGCCAAAATCATCGTCTCCGTTCTTGAGAAGTGCCTGGCCCAGCTTAACGAAGCCAAGCCGGTGCGGGCGCTGGACCTGTCGAAGGAAGAATGGGCGACCCTGAAGCCCTTCTGCCTCATCACCGCCAAGCCGGTGCTCTACGTCGCCAACGTCAAGGAAGGCGGCTTCGAGAACAACCCGCACCTGGACGCCGTGCGCGCCCACGCCGCCAAGGAAGGCGCCCAGGTGGTCGCCGTCTGCGCCGCCATTGAGGCTGAGATCGCCGACCTGGAAGACGAAGAAAAGCAGATGTTCCTCACCGACCTGGGCCTCGATGAGCCGGGCCTGAACCGCCTGATCCGCGCCGGTTACCAACTGCTCGGCCTGCAAACCTACTTCACCGCCGGCGTCAAGGAAGTGCGCGCCTGGACCATCCACGTCGGCGACACCGGCCCCCAAGCTGCCGGCGTGATCCACACCGACTTTGAGAAGGGCTTCATCCGCGCCCAGACCATCGCCTACGAGGACTTCATCACCTACAAGGGCGAAGCCGGTGCCAAAGAAGCCGGCAAGATGCGCGCCGAAGGCAAGGAGTACGTGGTCAAAGACGGCGACGTGATGAACTTCCTGTTCAACGTCTAAGTCAGTCATTGAATATCTGATGGAAAGACCCGAAAGGCCAAAACCTTTCACCACAGAGACACAGAGGCACAGAGGAAAAGCAATCGAGGTCTTCTCTGTGTCACTGTGGTTCATGAACTTTTTCCATCAATAGTCTCTTGACTGACTACTAGCGCCCTTCGCCACCTGCCTGGGGGCCGCGTCAAATGGCTATCTCAGGCAGGGGTTGCCTGGAATGCCCGTGGGTAGGCGCTTGCAGGAAGGTATTGACCGAGAACGCCGCTGGATGCGGCTCGCGGGGTGGTTCCTTTCGGCGCTTGTGATCTTGGACCGCACCCGGCGGCACGATCCATAAATTCCACCATTGCCCGCTTGAAATACCCCTCAGTTCAATGCGTCATCGGCGTCGTTTCGGCTGGCTTGGACAGCGGTGATTCAACGGACTAGTATGGGACCGTGAAGGCGCACTGGAGTCTGCGGCGAAGGGGGCTGAATTGGACGAATTGACGAGCAAACTTGGCGACGCTCTGGCGGCGCTGGATCGGCCGCGGTTCGAGGCGCTTTTCCAGCAGGCGCTGGACTGCATGCCCCCGCTGGAAGCGGTGGAGCGGTATATCGTGCCGGCGCTGATCGGCCTCGGGGATGACTGGAGTAAGGGGCATGTCGCCCTGTCCCAAATCTACATGGGTAGCCGCATCTGCGAGGATGTTGTCGAATGCGCGCTCCCGGCTGCGGCGGCGGAGCGCAAGGGCTTGCCCCGCGTGGCGATTACCGTGCTCAGCGATTACCACATGCTGGGCAAGCGCATCGTCCTCTCGGTCATGCGCGCCTGCGGCTTCGACATTCTGGACTACGGCCGCATGGATGTGGATGAGGTGGTCGGGCGTGTGCGCACCGATGGGGTGGGGATTTTGTTGATCTCGGTGCTGATGCTGCCGTCCGCCCTCAAGGTCAAGGCGGTGCGCGCAGCTCTGGATGCCCAGGGCAGCCAGGTCAGGATTGCCGTCGGCGGCGCGCCTTTCCTGTTCGACCCCGAGCTCTGGCGCGAGGTGGGCGCCGACGCCATGGGACGCAACGCCGTTGATGCCGTTACCATCGTCCAGCGCTGGCGGGAGGAGCAGTGATGATGACATCCATGCAGCGCGTGTTAACGACGATGAGTCATCAGGAGCCGGACTGCGTCCCCCTGTTCCTGCTCACCACCATGCACGGAGCAAAGGAGCTGGGGCTTACCATCCGCGACTATTTCTCGCGCGCCGAGCATGTCGTCGAAGGCCAGTTGCGCCTGCGCGACAAGTATCGCGGCGACTGTCTCTATCCCTTCTTCTATGCCTCCCTCGAAATCGAGGCCTTCGGCGGCGCAACGATTTTCATCGACGACGGTCCGCCCAACTGCGCCGGCCCCATCATCCGCAACGGCGCGGACATCGACCGTCTGGAGCCGCCCCGCGTGGCAGAAGCGGCCTGTCTGGCGCCCGGACTGGACGCCATCCGCCGACTCAAGGAGCGAGTGGGCGATACGGCGCCCATCATTGGCTCGGTGATTTCCCCCTTCTCGCTGCCGATCATGCAGATGGGTTTCGAGCGCTACATCGACCTGATTTATGAGGAGCCGCAACGCTTCGCCCGGCTGATGGCGGTGAATCAGGCCTTCTGCGTCGAGTGGGCCAATGCCCAGTTGGCGGCGGGCGCCACGGCCATTGGCTATGCCGACCCAATGGCCTCGACGACCAACATCCCGCGCGACCTCTACCTGAAGACCGGCCATCGGGTGGCGGTGGAAACCCTGGCCCGGATCAAGGGGCCGACGGCCGTGCATCTGGCCTCGGGGCGGGGCTTGGGCATCGCCCAGGACATCGTGGCCACCGGGGCGGCGGCGGTCGGGGTCAGCGCCCTGGAGGATCTGGCCGACTGGAAGGCTGCCGTGCGCGGCAAGCTCACGTTGCTCGGTAACCTGAACGGTGTGGAAATGCGGCGGTGGACGCCGGCGCAAGCGGAAGCCGAGGTCAAACGGGCCATCGCCGCCGCCGGGCGCGGCGGCGGCTTCGTTCTGGCCGACAACCACGGCGAAATCCCCTGGCAGGTGTCTGAGGATGTGCTGCTGGCGATACGCGCCGCCGTCGATCGCTGGGGGCGCTATCCGCTCGACTGGGTGGAGTAATCGCATGTCGCCGAGGCTGTGCATTTTTTGCTGCGAAAACTTTCGCCTTGAGGTCGAGGCGGCCGTCGCCGCCGAGGGCTGGGACGATGTTTGTGTCGTGGCGTTTCCTTCCCGTTGCGGCCATCCGCCGCAAACCTGGGATGAGTTGCGACCCATGCTGGCGGTGGACTGCACCCAGGTCGCCATTCTCGGCAGCGCCTGTCTCCAGGGGGTTGGCGACCCGCCGGCGGACTGGCCTCCCGTGCGCTTGCACCGGCAGCCGGAATACTTCCATCTGGTGGCGAGCGCCGCCTTCGTCGACGACGCCATCGCCCGGGGCGCCTACCTCATCACGCCGGGCTGGCTCGACAACTGGCGCGAGCAACTGCGCCTGATGGGATTCGACGAGGGAAACGCGGCGGAATTCTTCCGCGATTTTGCCCGCGAACTGCTGCTGCTGGACTCCGGGGTCGTGGCCGATGCCCCGCGCCAACTCGATGAATTCGCCAAGGCGGTCGGGTTGCCCGCCACCCGCGTGGCGGTCGGCATCGACCATGTCCGCGCCCAGCTTGCCCGCCTGGTGGCCGAGTGGCGTCTGGAAAACGCGCAACACCAGGCGCACCAGCTCAAGCGCGAGCATGCCCGCGAGTTGGCCAACCACAAGGCCGCGCTGGATTTTCTCGGACGCCTGCCGCTGCTGAAGGATGAAGCGGAGACCGTCGCCGCCATCGCCGAGATGTTCCACATGCTGTTCGCGCCGCAGCAGTTTCATTATGTTCGCGTCGAAAACGGCACCCCCCATCCCGACGCCGCGCTGCCGCCTGCGCTGGCGGAGCAAATCCGCACCCTGCAAGGCGACTGGGCCTGGACGGCAGGGCAGACGGGCTTCCTTCTGCGTTTCGCCCGGGCCGGAGAAGCGCTGGGCGTGGCCGTCGCCGCCGATTTCGCCTTCCCGGAATATCGCGAGCGTTACCTCAACCTGGCGCTGTCGGTCGCCGGCGTCGCCGGTCTGGCCATTGACAATGCGCGCACCTACCGCCGCATCAAGGAAACCGAGCAGGCGCTGCGGCAAAGCGAGCGCAATCTGAACGAAGCGCAGCGCATCGCCCGCCTCGGCAGTTGGACGCTGGACCAATCGAGCGGAAAACTGGACTGCAGCGACGAAATCTTCCGCGTGTTCGAGATCGACCCGAATCAGTTTGGCTTCACGTACGACGCCTTCCTCGCCGCCATTCACCCCGGCGACCGGGATGCGGTGAGTCGCGCCTACGCAGCATCGCTCGCCAGCCGCATGCCCTTCGAGATCACCCACCGGCTGCTGATGCCCGACGGGCGCGTCAAGTGGGCGCATGAGCGCTGCATGTCGGAATTCGACGCGACGGGAAAGCCGCTGCGCTCCATCGGCACCGTGCAGGACATCACCGCGCACAAACAGGCCGAAATCGAACTCGACGGCTACCGCCTTCACCTGGAGGAACTGGTGGCCGAGCGGACGCGGGAACTCGCCGACGCCAAGGACGCCGCCGAAGCCGCCAATCGCGCCAAGAGCATCTTCCTTGCCAACATGAGCCACGAGCTGCGCACACCGCTGAATGCGATTCTCGGCTTTGCCCAGATCATGGAACGCGATAAGCGCATGCCGGAGGATGAACGCAGGAACATCGCCACCATCAATCGCTCCGGCAGCCACCTGCTCTCGCTAATCAACGATGTGCTTGAAATCTCCCGCATCGAGTCCGGCCGCATCCAGATCATCCGCGAGGCTTTCGACCTGCCCGCCGCCCTCACCGCCGTCGAGGAGTTGATCCGCATTCGCGCCGAGGCCAAGGGGCTGGCCTTCGTCGTCGAGCGTTCGGCAGACCTGCCAGCCTACGTCCAGGGCGATGCCCACCATTTGCGCCAGGTGCTGATAAACCTGCTCGGCAATGCCGTGAAATACACCGACAGCGGCCAGATCACCCTGGGCGTCAGGCCGCAAGGCAAAGAGCGCATACGCTTTGACGTGACGGATACCGGCCCCGGTATCGCCAAGGACGAGCAGGAGCGCATCTTCCAGGCCTTCTACCAAACCGAGGGAGGTATCGCCAAGGGCGAGGGCACTGGCCTTGGTCTGAGCATATCCCGGGCGTTCGTCCAACAGATGGGCGGCGACATTGCGATCACCAGCGAATCCGGCAAGGGCAGTTCCTTCAGTTTCGACATTCCCCTGCCCGCCACCGATGCCGCGCCCAATGCCGGCCGTAGCGCCAGCATCCTGGGTCTGGTCGACGGGCAAGCCGCCCCGCGCATTCTGGTCGCCGAGGATCATCCGGACAACCAGCAGGTGGTGGAGCAACTGCTCAAGCGCATTGGCTGCCAGGTGCAGATTGCGGCCAATGGCCAATTGGCCGTCGATTTCTTCCAGACCTGGCGCCCGCAACTGATCTTCATGGACATGCGCATGCCGGTGATGGATGGCTACCAGGCAACTCGAACCATCCGCTCGCTGCCGGGCGGCGAGACGATTCCCATCGTGGCGCTCACCGCCTCGACCTTCGAGGAGGATCTGGGACAAGTCCTGGCGGCCGGCTGCAATGAAATGGTGAAGAAGCCGATCGAGCAGAACCGTCTGTACGAGGTCATTGGTCGGCTGCTCGGACTGCGTTTTGACTACGCGGAAGCCGCGCCGGCTGCGACGGCGACCGGCGTGGCCGATCTGAACGCTCTGCCGGCCGATGTGCGCAAGGAATTGCGCGAGGCGGCCGTGACCCTCGACTCGGAAGCCATCTTGACTATCGTCGAGCGCCTGCGGTCGGATCAATGTGCCGAGGCGGATACCATCGCCGATCTGGTTGAAGACTACCGCTTCGACCGGATCGAGGAGCTATGCAGATAGCGCGCTGCCTACGGTATTCAAATCACAGGGCACAGCAAGAAAGTGACTCGCCCGCCGGGGTGACTCAGCCCCGTCGTGCCCGCAGGGTCACGTCGCCCACCAGCCAGACGCTCTTATGGGACTGGCCTTCGAGGGCCAGGGCGTGGCCGTTGAACTCGGCCCAGAATTCGCTGGCGTTGGCGCGCCGCAGGCGCAGGATGATCTGGTAGGACTTGCCTTCGTCAAACGCGGTGCGGCTGCCGGCGATCAGCTTTTCCAGATCATTCTTGTCCACCAGGTGCTGCTCCAGAGGCAGGGTGGTCAGGGTTTCGGCGCCATAGCCCAGGAGTTCGCCGAGGCGGCGATTGCACTTGATGATGCGGCGGTTGTGGATGATGGCGATGCCGAGGGTGGCGGACTCGAAAATGGCATTCTGTTCTTCCAGCAGTCCGGCGGTATCGTTATGTTGCCGGAGGTTTTCCACCATGACGCGATGGACCAGGTGCTGGGCGGCGACAATGACGGCAACCAGGGCGGCGGCGCCGACTGCGGCGGCAATGCTGCCTTGGTGATGATAGAAAACGAAGTGGAACAGGGCCAGCGGCAGCACTGGCAGCAGGAAGGCATAGCAGGCCCGGCGCGAGATGCCGCTGAAGATCACGGCGGCGATGCTGGCAGTGACCAGCAGCAAATGCACGAGTTCCTGCGCCGGGTGGCTGTTGCTCGGGAACAGGGGGCCTACGAGGGCAGCCCAGCCGAGACCGGTGAGGAAGGTGCCGAGGGCGGCCAGGTTTTCCCAGCGCCCCATGGAGGCGTCCGGGACTTCGGTGCTGTGGAAGGAATACCAGATCCAGGCGCGCAGACTGACGATGGACAGCATGTAGCCGGCCCAGGCTTTCAGCAGGTCGGTGCCGACCTGTTCAAACAGGAAGACGGCGGCGCAGAGCACACCGACCAGGACGGTGGCCAGGTCGGTGGGCATCTGCCCATAGTAGGTACGAACCCGTGCCGCCTCATGGGGCGGCGGCGGGACCGGCAGGTCGGGCTGGGCGGGGCTTGCACTCATGCCGGCGGGGGGAGAAAAAGCTCCATCAGTTGCCCTGGGCGGCGACTTCGGCGCGGACTTGATCCATGTCCAGGGCCTTGGTCTGTTCCACCACTTGATCGAGGGCGGCCGGGGGCAGAGCGCCGGCCTCGGAGTACAGAATGATCTGGTCGCGGAATACCATCAGGGTGGGAATCGAGCGGATGCTGAAGGCCGCTGCCAGGTCTTGCTGTTCTTCGGTATTGACCTTGGCAAACACCACGTCCGGGTGCTTCTCCGACGCCGCCTCATAGGTGGGGGCGAAGGAGCGGCAGGGGGCGCACCAGGGCGCCCAGAAGTCGATGATGACAATGCTGTTGTTGGAGATGGTCTGCTGGAAGTTCTCGTTGTTGAGTTCGATGGTAGCCATGAAACGCTCCTGATTGGGGATAATCATGCTACCGATTAATTCATCATTGCGCCAATCATCGCTCCCTGTGCCGGTATCGAATTCGTCCTCTGCCGCCGTTCGCGGCCGCTACGCGCCCAGCCCCACCGGCCCCCTGCATTTCGGTTCCCTGGTGGCGGCGGTCGGCAGTTATCTGGAGGCGCGTTGCCGGGGCGGCGAGTGGCTCCTGCGCATGGAAGATGTGGATGAGCCGCGCTGTCGCGGTCCCTGGGCCGACGACATCCTGTGCACCCTGGAGGCTTTCGGCTTCGAGTGGGATGGCGAGGTGATGGTGCAAAGCCGGCGGAAGGCCCGCTATCAGGAGGTTCTGGAGACCTTGCGGCGCGACGGCCACGCCTACCCTTGCGCGTGTACCCGCAAGGAGCTGGAGGGTGCGCCCCTGGCCGTGGATGGCGCCCACCTCTATCCCGGCACTTGCCGACAGGGGCTCGCGCCAGGCAAGTCGCCCCGGGCCTGGCGCTTGCGCGTCTCGGATGAGACTCTGGAGTTCATCGACGCGGTGCAGGGGCTGATCCGCCAGGATCTGGCCCGTCAGGCCGGCGACTTCGTGCTGCTGCGGGCCGACGGCTATTTCGCCTACCAACTGGCAGTGGTGGTGGATGACGCCGATCAGGGCATCACTCATGTGGTACGGGGCGCCGACCTGCTCGATTCAACGCCGCGCCAGATTTTCCTTCAGCGCTGCCTGGGCGTCGTCACGCCGGCCTACGCGCACCTGCCGGTGGCCGTAAATCAGCAGGGCGAGAAGCTCTCCAAGCAGACCCTGGCCCCCGCCCTGGACTGCACCCAAGCCCCCGCCGTGTTGCGCGCCGCCTTGGCCTTTCTCGGTCAGCCGGTTTCCGGGGAATTGAACACCACGGCGGAAATCTGGCGCTGGGCTCTCGACCACTGGCAACTGGATCGGGTGCCACGGACGCGGACTATTCCTCCGCCCTACTCACGATAGTCGCGGCCGCCGTAGCCGCTGACGCCGATCAGCAGCCGCACCAGACCGTAGGCCAGCCAGCGCATGATGCGCTGGGGCAGGGGCGCCTGTTGCCATTCCCCGCAGTCGATCTCGTGGGCGCCGCTGGTCATGGCCTTTTGCAGGCTGGTCCGCAGCTCGCCGGCAAAGGCGGCATCCCGCGCCACCAGGTTGGCCTCCCGCGCCAGCATCAGGCTGAAGGGGTCGATGTTGGAGGAGCCTACCGTGGCCCACTCGGCATCCACCACCGCCACCTTGGCGTGGAGGAAGCTCAGGTGGTATTCAAAAATACGAATGCCGGCGCCGAACAGATTGCCATACAGGGCCTGAGTGGCGTGATGGAGCAGGGCGTACTCGACACGTCCCTGCAACAGCACTGTGACCGTGACGCCACGGCGGGCGGCGGCGGTGATGGCGCGGCGGAAGCGGCGGCCGGGAAGGAAATAGGCGTTGGCGATCACTATCTCCTGGCGCGCCGTGGCGATGGCGTCCAGGTAGGCCTCTTCGATGTCGCGGCGATGGCGCAGGTTGTCGCGGATGACGAAGGCGGC
>Ga0316603_10002466_pt1 | contig 10149 bp, 11 predicted proteins | sample OWC_soil_day10_n_FD_207649 | JGI IMG/M metagenome (GOLD analysis project Ga0316603, IMG submission 207649) | Wetland soil microbial communities from Old Woman Creek delta, Ohio, United States - OWC_soil_day10_noCT | ecosystem: Environmental > Terrestrial > Soil > Wetlands | place: USA: Ohio...
ACCACCGCGGCGGCATCGACCTCGATCGATGCATCGGCGACGACCTTCTCCGTCGACCGCGCCGCGACCCGATCGCCGCGCATCACCAGGAACGCGATCGAGCTCGACAGGGCGATCACACCGACAGCGACGGCGAGGAAGATCCGGCGGCGGGCGAATGTCGTGGTAGGCGCGGACTCCGCGACCGTCGTGATCTCCGCCGAGACGCGCGGTGCGTCGGCCGGCGTCGCCTCGATCGGTGCGCGCACCACCGTGTCGGGCTCGTCGGCGAGATCGGCGAGCGCGTCGACGACGTCGGTCATCGTCTGCGGCCGCTCGTCGGGCGACTTCGCGAGCATGCGGCGGATCAGCGCATCGATCGACGGCGGCACCGTCGAGACGATCTGGCGCACGGACGGAGGCGGCGTCTTCTGGTGCGCGATCAACTGCTCGCCGGAGTCGCCGGTGAACGGCGCGCGGCCGGTCAGCATCTCGAACAGCATGCAGCCAAGCGTGTAGATGTCGCTGCGGTGGTCGACCTTCGCCGCCGAGCGCGCCTGCTCGGGCGACATGTACTTCGGCGTGCCGAGCATCATCTGCGAGTGCGTGTTGACGCCGTCCTCGCTCGGGTCCAACAGCTTCGCGACGCCGAAGTCGAGGATCTTCACGCGCTCGCCGCCGTGCACCGCGGCGTCGGGAACGAGGAACACGTTGTCGGGCTTGAGATCGCGATGGATGATGCCCGCGGCGTGAGCGGCGGCGAGCGCGGCGGCGAGCTGACGCGTGATCGCGATCGCCTGCGGCACCGCCATCCGGCCGCCTTCGAGCAACCGCTCGCTGAGGGTCTCGCCGACGAGCAGCTCCATCGCGATGTACGCGTTGCCGTCGTCGACCGTGCCGGTGCCCTGGATCTGCCCGCACTCGAACACCGTGACGATGCCCGCGTGCCCGATCTTCGCCGCGGCGCGGGCCTCCTGGATGAAGCGCTGCACGATCTGCGGCCTCGTCAGGTACTCGGGCTTCAGCACCTTGATCGCGATCTCGCGATCGAGGTCGACATCGCGCGCGACGTGAACGACCCCGAAGCCACCTTTGCCGAGGCGCTTCCCGATCTCGTACCTACCGATTCGCAGCCCCGGTGAGATCACGCCTATCGAGAGTACTGCGCGCAGTTCCCGATGCGTAGTAGCGTCGTCGTGTGAGCGAGAAAGACCTCGACGCCCTCGCGAACCACACGATCAGCCGCGATCGGTTCACGACCGCGGAGCTGGCGAAGGAGGTCGCAGCGCTCGGTCCGCGGTGGACCATCGCCGACAACCAGCTGCGTCTCGCGTTGCGCGGTCCGATGACGCGCACGGGGGCAGCGGCGGCGTACGCGGGCCAGCTCGCCGACGAGCTCGATCACCATCCGTCGATCGTGCTCGAGTATGCGGGCATGACGCTGACGATCTACACGCACGATCGCCAAGCGATCACGGTGCTCGACCTCGTCTACGGTGCGCGACTCGAGAAGTGGCTGCGCGAAAACGGCTGGCCTACGTGAGCTGAGTCTCCGAGCTTCCCACGCGATTCGTCGTCGAGATGTCGAGCGCGATCGTGGTCTTGCGGCTCGTGAAATAACCGTTCGCGTGTAGACTTTTTCCCTGCCATGAAACAGTTCATCGTGCTGGTGGGGGTGCTGGCGACGACATCGCTCGCGGTCGCGGAGACAAAGCCGTACACGCTCGCGGACCTCAAGACGTTGGTCTCGCAGAAGTCGTTCAAGGAAGCCGTCGATCACCTGGGGGACGTGACGCCGTCGGAGCGCAATGCCGACTGGCAGAACGTCGCGGCCGACGCGGCGACGGGCTACCTCGGCGGGTTGTCGAACGACAACCTCGTGACGAAGGTCCTCGAGATCGAGCGCGTCGACGCCGCGTATCCGACGATCATGAAGTCGCCGAAGTACACCAAGGTCCGCGCCGAGATCGGGCTCACCGCGTACAAGGGCTGCTTCGAGAACAGCTACTGGATCGAAGAGTGCCTCGATCACGCCTACAAGTTCATCGAGGCCGACACCACGAACACGGACCTCGCGTTCAAGATGGGCAAGCTCGTTCGCCTGAACGCGAAGCACTGGGCATCGCTGCGCTACTTCAAGAGAGCGCTGACGGCGAAGAACACCAAGGCGATGTGTGCCGACGAGGACATCAAGCTCGCCGTGATCTCCGGCCTCGGCTTGCCGACGAGCTACGACGCGCTGCCGCTCGCGAAGGAGGTCGCGCAGGGCGTGTGCTGGGAGAATCTGAAGAAGCCCATCCTCGACGCGTTCAAGGAAGACTCGGAGAACGGCTACATCCGCACGAACGCGTGTAGCTTCCTCAAGGCGAAGAAGGCGCTGACCGCCGATCAAGCGAAGTCGTGCAAGTCAGACAAGACGTGAGATGATGGGAGCATGAACGTCGGCGGTAACCATCGCAGGTGCGCGGTGGTACTGCTCCTCGGCGTGCTGCTCCTCGGCGGGTGTCGCGCGATCCTCGGGATCGAGGAGGCGACGGTCGACGACCGCATCGGCCACGACGAGGATGTCGACGGGATCGAGGATGTCGTCGATAACTGCCCGACAGTTCCGAACCCACCGCAGCTCGACTCCGACGTCGATGGCGTCGGTGACGGGTGCGATCCGACGAACGGAGCACCGAACCGGATCGCGTTCTTCTCGCCGATGGAGGATGACAGCGGCCTGGTCCTCGGTCCGAACACGGCGATCTCGGACGGCTTCGCGGCGATTCGCTCGTCGCAGATCACGGTCGCTCCGCGCGTGCTACCCGTGCGCATCGAGGCCGTGGTCGCGTTTCGGACGTTCGTCGCCGGCCAAGCGCTCGGCATCGAGCTCGACACCGGCCCGAATGGCGCGTTCACGTGCTACGCGGGGTTCGCGATCAGCGCGTGCGGTGGGGTCGATTGCATGCGCCTCGACGCGCCCCAGTCGTCGCTGGTGTTCGCGGCGTTCGACGAGGCAGAGCTGCTCACGCGCCTGACGCTCCAGACGCCGAAGGGTGGTGGAGCGACGTGCATCGGCGCGGCCGGTCCGCGCGTGCAGCCGGTCAGCGGCGGCGGGCCGGTGGTGACGCCGGGCCTGGCGACGATCCGAGCGACCGGCGACGCCGAGATCTACAGCTTGATCATCTACGAATGAAGCGCGCCGAGCGCGATCTGCAGGTCGCCGGCGACGAACACGGTCAGCTCGTCGAGCTGGCGCCCGTCGACGAGGCCCGCCGCGAGCGCGCCCAGGTCGCGTTCTTCACAGACCGTCGCGAGCCGGCGCAGGTCGTCGTCGATCGACGCGGCGGCGAGCACGTTCACGTGCGTGCCGCGACGAAGCTGCGATGCGCGGATCTCCAGCTTCGCGTGGACACAAACGATGTCGCACGCGAGCGTCTCGCCGAGCGATGCGAGCGTGCCCGACGTGGCGCTCGCGAGCTCGGGCAAGTCGGCGCACCGGATCTCGCGCGGTGCGAACCACGTGCGGTGCGCGGTGACGGAGAGCGTGGCCTCGTCGATCGTCGACGCGTCCGCGATCAGGCCGAGCGTGCGCGGCGTGCCGACCGCGAGGTAGCGCGAGGCGATCGCGCCGACGGCGGCGCGCGCGTAGGGCAGGCGCGCGGCGTCGCCGCCTCTCCGCGGATGTTGCCGCGTCGCCGCCGCGACGTACGCGCGTTCGACGGCGAGCACCCAATCGGTCATCAGAACTCGGCCTGACGAGGCGCGCGCGGAAACGGGATGACATCGCGAATGTTCTCGATCCCGGTCGCGTACTGGATCGCGCGCTCGAAGCCCAGGCCGAAGCCCGCGTGCGGCACCGTGCCGTACCGACGAAGATCGCGGTACCACCAGTAGTCCTTCGCGTGCAGCCCCATCTCACCGATGCGGCGATCGAGCACGTCGAGGCGCTCCTCGCGCTGGCTGCCGCCGATGATCTCGCCGATGCCCGGTGCGAGGACGTCCATCGCGGCGACGGTCTTCTCGTCGTCGTTGAGGCGCATGTAGAACGCCTTGATGTCCTTCGGGTAGTTCACGACGGCGATCGGGCCCTTCACGACCTTCTCGGTCAGGTAGCGCTCGTGCTCGCTCTGCAGATCGATGCCCCACTTCACGGGGAACTCGAACTTCTCGCCCGACTTCTCGAGCGTCTTGACCGCGTCGCCGTAGTCCATGCGCGTGAACTTCGACTCGACGAGCGAGCCCAGCCTCGTGACGCACTCCTTGTCGACGAACTTCTCGAAGAACGCCATGTCGTCTTTGCGCTCGTCGAGCAGCGTTCGGAAGATGTACTTCAAGAAGTCTTCGGCGAGCTGGGCGTCGGCGGCGAGGTCCGCGAACGCGATCTCCGGCTCGATCATCCAGAACTCGGCGAGGTGCCGCCGGGTGTTGGAGTTCTCGGCGCGGAACGTCGGGCCGAACGTGTACACCTTCGACAGTGCGAGGCAGTACGTCTCGACGTTGAGCTGCCCCGAGACGGTCAGCCGCGCTTCGCGACCGAAGAAGTCCTTGTCGAAGTCGATCTTGCCGTCGGGTGTCTTCGGCAGGTTCGCGAAGTCGAGCGTCGACACCTTGAACATCTGACCCGCGCCTTCGGCGTCGGACGCCGTGATGATCGGCGTGTGGATCCAGAAGAAGCCGCGCTCGTGGAAGAACCGGTGCACCGCCTGCGCGAGCGTGTGACGCACGCGGGTGACGGCGCCGATCACGTTCGTGCGCGGGCGCAGGTGCGCCACTTCGCGCAGGTACTCCATCGTGTGGCGCTTCGGCTGCATCGGATAGTGGTCGGGGTCGTCGACCCAGCCGACCACCTCGATGCTCTCGCCGCGCACCTCGACGGACTGCCCTTTGCCTTGCGATGCGACGAGCTCGCCCGACGCACGCACGGCGCAACCGGACGTGATGCGCAAGACGTCGCTCTCGTAGTTGGGGAGCTCGGCCGGTGCGATGACTTGCAGCGGATCGAACGAGCTACCGTCGTGGATCGCGAGGAACGACAGGCCCGCCTTCGAATCGCGACGGGTCCGGATCCAGCCTTCGACGGTGACGCGCTCCCCGACCGCCACCTTGCCGGCGAGAATGTCCGCGATGCGAATGGCCATGGCTTACTCGCGAGCCGCTTCTTTGCTCCCCACGACCGTCATGTTCATTCCGATCTGCACCGACAGCGCCTTGCCGTCGACGGAGATCACGGTCTTGCCGTTGAGGTACCAGCCAAAGCTACCCGTCGAGAACTGCTTGACCTCGGCGAGCATGTCTTGCCCGTTGATGGTGATCTTCAGCGGTTCAGCCTTCTCGGCGAATTGAGCGGCGGTGACGGGGCATGAAGTCTTGGGAGGCATAGCGCCCGCATGCTACTCGAAGCCCAGCACCCGGTGCTCGCTCGGTGGCTCATTCCACACCCACCAAATCGGGGGTCCTCGGAGCCGGCTCGAGAACCGGAACCGGTGCTCGAGCCAGTCTGCCGGATCCTCGCGCGGCCCCACGGACATCGACGGAATCGTGGCCGCGCCGAGCGCCGACCCGACCACGAGCGCGATCACCGCGGACTTCATGCACCGTGTACCGGTCGGCGCGTGGGGCTTATGCCGGGATTTTACGGCCGGCGCAGATCGTGGAGCTCGAACGCGAGGTGCGCGAACGCCGCGATCACGAGCGCGTGGTCGATGCGGCCATCACGCAGCATCGCGCGCACCTCGGCGAGCGGTGCGGTGTGGAGCTCGATGACCTCGCTCGAGTCGAAGCGCGTCGCGGCCGTCGGTCGGGCGTCGAGCGCGAGGTAGCTGTGCAGTCGGTTGTTCTGGATCGCGGGGTTCGGGAGCGCGCTGCCGAGCGTGCGCCACGTCTCGGCGGTGTAGCCGGTCTCTTCGACGAGCTCGCGCTTCGCGGCGGTCAGCGGGTCTTCGCCGTCGTCGACCATACCCCCCGGGATCTCGAGGCAGATCGAGCTCGATCCCGCGCGGTACTGGCGGATCAGCACGACCTCGTTCGCCGGCGTGAGCGCGATGATGTTGACCCAATCGACGCACTCGATCAGCGAGAACCGCTTGACCGCGCCGGTGCGCGGATGGGCCGCTTCGACGAACGCGGTCTTGAAGATGCGGTAATCGCTACCGGTCGACCGCGCACCGAGTCGCCAGGTCAAGTCGTCGTCGGGCATGGGCGCAGGATAGCGATAATTCACGCCATACATACTTTCTGCCAGCACGCAGGTCGCACTGGCCTTCGTACGCTCATGTGTGGAGAGTGAGCGCATGGTTTCCGCCCGTTCGCTCTCGATCGCGGTCATCGAGGCACAGCTATGAGTCAGATCCCGAAGCAAGGCCGCTCCGCCGACGAGGTCCTGAAGGACCTCGCATCGCGCACCGAGCACGACACCGACTGGCGCGGTGGCCGCGTGTTCTCGCTCGTCTATCACGCAGGCGAGGAGCACGAGCAGCTCCTCCAGCGCGCGCACGCGATGTTCGCGAGCGCGAACCTCTTGAACCCGATGGCGTTCAAGAGCCTCAAGCAGATCGAGACCGAGCTCGTCGAGATGGCCGGCCGGCTGTTCCACTGCGCCGGCGCCGTCGGCACGGTGACGTCGGGCGGGACGGAGTCGATCTTGTGCGCGGTCGCCGCGTATCGCGATCGCGCGCGTCGCGAGCGTCCGTGGATCCGCCGGCCCGAGCTCGTCGTTCCGACGACGATCCATCCCGCGTTCGACAAGGCCGCGCATTACTTCGGCGTCAAGCTCGTGAAGGTTCCCGTCGGCGACGATCTACGTGCCGACGTGCGCGGCATGACGAAGGCGATCGGCCGCAAGACGATCGGCATCGTCGCGTCGGCGCCGCAGTATCCACACGGCGTGATCGATCCGATCGCCGAGCTCGGCGCGGTCGCGCAGCAGCGCGGCATCCCGATGCACGTCGATGCGTGCGTCGGCGGCTTCATGCTGCCGTGGCTCGAGCGCCTCGGCCGGCAGATCCCGAAGTGGGACTTCCGCGTGCCGGGCGTGACGTCGATCAGCGCCGACCTCCACAAGTACGGCTACGCGAGCAAGGGCGCGTCGCTGCTCGTGTGGCGCTCGATCGATCAGATGCGGCACCAGATCTTCGTCGAGACGAACTTCCCGGGCGGCATCTACGCGTCGCCGACGATGATCGGCACGCGGCCGGGTGGACCGATCGCCGCGGCGTGGGCCGCGCTCCAGACGCTCGGCGAGTCGGGTTACGTCGAGCTCGCGCGGATCACCGTCGACGCGGCGGATCGGTTTCGGTCCGGCATCGCGAAGATCCCGGGCCTCGTGGTGCTCGGGGGCGAGCTCACGATCGTCGCGTACGGCGCGGTCGGCATGGATGTCTACGCGATCGCGGATCGCATGGAGGCGCGCGGCTGGACGATGGACCGCATGCATCGCCCCGCCGCGATCCACCTGACGGTCACGGCGAACCACGCGGGGATCGTCGACGAATACCTCGCCGACCTCGCCGCCGCGGTCGCCGACGTCCGTCGCGATCCCTCGCTCGCGAAGTCGGGCAGCGCGCCGATGTACGGCATGGCCGCGAAGCTGCCGTTGCGCGGCCTCGTCGCGTCGCGCGTGCGCAAGGTGATCGCCGATCTCTACAGCGGAGGTCAGTCGTGAAGCGCATCGCCTTCGCGCGGATCGCGCAAGAGACGAACGCCCTGTCGCCGGTCCCGACGACGCTGCCCGACTTCGAGGGCGCTCACTACCTCGAGGGCGACGACCTCCTGCGCGCGGTGACCGACGGTCCCGAGGTGCCGGGGTTCTTCAAGCGTGCCGAGCTCGGCGGCTTCATCCAGGCGGCGAGCGAGCGCAGGACCGAGATCGAGCCCGTGCCGATGCTGTCGGCGTGGGCGTCGTCGGGTGGACCGCTGTCCAAGGCCTGCTTCGAGACGCTCGAGGAGCGCTTGCTCGAGCGTCTGCGTCGCGCGGGCCGCATCGACGGCATGTACTTCTGCTTGCACGGCGCGATGGGCGCGCAGGGCATCGCGGATCCCGAGAGCCGCCTGCTCCAGAGCGTGCGCTCGGTGATCGGCAACGTGCCGATCGTCGTCTCGCACGATCTCCACGCGAACGTGACGCGCGCGCGCGTGCGCGCCGCCGACGCGATCGTCGCGTACCAGACGAACCCGCACCGCGATCACGCGAAGATCGGCGCGAAGGCCGGCCGCATCGTGATCGGGTCGGCGCTCGGCGAGCTGCGGCCGACGATGGCGTGGCGCACCCTGCCGATGATCCTCGGCGGCGGCAAGACGCTCGACTTCCTCGCGCCGATGCGCGCGGTGTTCCGGCGCATGCGGCGCGCGGAGCGGAGTGGGGAAGCGCTCGGCGTGTCGACGCTGATGTGCCATCCGTGGAACGACGATCCCGCGCTCGGATGGTCGACGGTCGTCGTCACGAACAACGACATGGCCGGTGCGGAGCGTCTCGCCGACGAGCTCGCCGAGCAGTGCTGGGAGCGCCGCCACGAGCAGCCCCCCGCCTTCCCGACGGCGCGCGAAGCGATCGCCGAAGCGCGCGCGGCGAAGCTGCGCCGGCGGCTCGGCTGTGTCGTGATGTCCGATGCGAGCGACGTCGTCACGGCCGGCGCCCCCGGCGACTCGACCCACCTCCTGCGCGCGCTGCTCGCCGACGCGGGCGGCCTGATCACGTACTGCGCGGTGCGCGATCCGCACGCGGTCGCGAAGCTGTGGACGAACGAGCCCGGCGATCGCGTCGCGCTCGCGATCGGTGGCACGCTCGATCCCGCGCGCTCGACACCGCTGCCTGTCGTCGGCAACGTCGTCAGCAAGCACGAGCAGCATGGCTTCGGGAAGACGGTGGTGCTCGCCGTCGAGCACATGCGGATCGTCATCACCGAGGGCCCCTCGATGGTGATGCGTCCGTCGTTCTACAAGGACGTCGGCCTCTCGCCGTGGAAGGCCGACATCGTGATGGTGAAGAACTTCTTTCCGTTCCTGATGTTCTTCCTTCCCTACAACCGCAAGACGCTGTTCGTCCGCACCAGCGGCACGACGGACTTCGACGCCGCGTTCCAGCTTCAGTTCGACGGACCGATGCATCCGCGCGACGTCGTCGATGACTGGCGCCCGCGCGATCGCATGCGCCGCGGTCTGGACGCCGCCGCGCCGATCGCCGAGCCTGTCCTCCACGCATGACGCTCGTCGTCCTGGGCTCGATCGCGCTCCTCGCGTTCACCGTCGAGGGTGCGATCGGCTTTGGCAGCACCGTCGTCGCGGTCAGCCTCGGGGCGCAGTTCGTGCCGCTCGAGCTGCTGCTGCCCACGTTCGTGCCGCTCAACATCGTGCTCTCGATCTCGCTGCTCCGCGGGCAGATCCAGTGGCGCACGTTGCTCGTCGAGATCGCGCCTGTCGTCGCGGCCGGGATCGCGGCCGGCATCGCGCTGTCCCACGTCCTCACCTCTCGTTGGTTGCTCGTCGGATTCGGCGCGTTCGTCGTCGGCTTGTCGGCCTGGCAGCTGCTCCGGCGCGAGGTCGCGCGCGCGTGGTCGATGCCGTTCCTCGTGCTCGGCGGCATCGTCCACGGCCTGTTCGGCACCGGTGGTCCGATGATCGTCTACGTCACGCGCAAGAAGATCGCGGACAAGACGGCGTTCCGCGCGACGCTCGCGGTCCTGTGGATCGCGCTCAACACGATCCTGGTCTCGAACTTCGTCGCGATGGAGCGCTATCCCTCGCCGACGCTGATGCTCGTGCTCGCCGCCGCGATCATTCCGGGCCGCCTGATCGGCGAGCGCTTGCACCATGCCCTCGATGCCGAGCGCTTCGAGCGCATCGTGTGGATCGTGCTGCTGGTCGCAGGCGCCGCGCTAGCGCTGCGCGCGCTCTGAGACGGCGTCGTCACCCATCGACGACGACGATCGTAGCGCGTCTCGTCGATCGTTGGGAGACTTGTTCTCGCGCGCGAAAGCCGCAGACTGCGGTCGATGGTCGTCGAGCTCGAGAAGCTCTTCGCTGCTTCCCCTGGTGCGGGCGCTTACCTCGAGCTCGACAAGCGTGCGTACTTGCTGGGCGCGCGCACGGCGCTCGATCGCGATCCGCCGATGTTGGATTGGCGCACGGCACCGCTGGCCGAGGCGTTCTTCCGTTCCGGTCCCAGCTACTCGGTCGAGGTCGACGATCGCG
>Ga0316603_10002469_pt1 | contig 10146 bp, 9 predicted proteins | sample OWC_soil_day10_n_FD_207649 | JGI IMG/M metagenome (GOLD analysis project Ga0316603, IMG submission 207649) | Wetland soil microbial communities from Old Woman Creek delta, Ohio, United States - OWC_soil_day10_noCT | ecosystem: Environmental > Terrestrial > Soil > Wetlands | place: USA: Ohio...
CCGGCGATTTTCAGACCATCTGAAACTCGAAAAGAGTGCTTCCTTCAAGGAAGGAGGCCATGAGGAAGAGCCCTTCACCAAGACGCAGCCTCAGGACTCACAATTAGTTGGAGCCATACCGTTCCAGCCAATGCGCGTACGGTGCAGGCAGTACCCAAGAAGGTTTGTCTTCCCCGAGTGCTTTTGCCGCCTGATAGGGCCAGTGAGGGTTGGCCAGATGGGCACGCCCCACCATGACCAGGTCCATCTGGTTTTCAGCAACGACCCGGTCGGCCGTGGCTGGCGCGTCGATACCCCACGACGACGCTACCGGCATTCCGGTCGCGCTGCGCACCTTTTCGGCGATCGGTGCCAGGAGGGCCGGCGCCCAGGGAATGTTGGCTTTCGGCGTCGAGAAGCCCATGCTGACGTTGAGCAGATCCAGACCGGCCTTGCGGAATGCGATGGCCAGGTCGATGGATTCGGCCAGCGTTTCCTCGTCCCGGCCGTCGAACTCGATGACCCCGAAGCGGGCGGTCAGGGGCAGGTGCTCCGGCCAGACTTCGCGGACGGCGGCAAGGGTTTCCAGCAGGAAACGGCTGCGACCGGCATAATTGCCGCCGTATTGGTCGGTGCGCTGGTTGGCGTGAACCGAGAAGAAACTCTGCGCCAGATAGCCGTGGGCAAAATGCAGCTCCAGCCACTCGAAGCCTGCATCACGGGCGCGACGGGCAGCAGCGACGAAGTCATTCCGTACCCGGGCAATGTCCTCCAGTGTCATTGCCTTGGGCACCTTCGGCAGATTGGCACCAAAGGCCACGGCCGACGGGGAAATCGTCGCCCAGCCCCGAGGGTCGCCCTCGGCAATATGGTCGTCGCCCTCCCACGGCACATTGGCGCTGGCTTTGCGGCCGGCGTGACCAATCTGTATGCCGGGGACCGCGCCGCCGGCCTTGATGGCCGCAGCAATTCTGGCGAGTCCGGCGCCCTGCTGGTCATTCCACAAACCCAGGCAGGACGGGGATATGCGGCCTTCCGGGGCAACACCGGTGGCTTCAACGATGACCAGGCCGGCACCCCCTCGGGCCAAGCTGGCGTAGTGGACGCCATGCCAATCGTTCGTCAGACCGTCGACCGCGCTGTATTGGCACATGGGCGGGATGGCGATGCGATTGCGCAGCGTGACGTCTTTGAGTTTGAAGCTGGAAAACAACGCGGACATGCTCATGAACTCCCGGAGAGGCTTCAGCACGTCAGTCCGGCGTGCCGTTAGAAAGTGGTTCTGAATACCGGATTATCTGCACGATGTTGGTATTCGCCAATGACTGGTCTCTGCTCCTGAGCAGACGGATGCTGAGATTAAATGTGGGGCAGTAGGTCGGCCAAAGACGACGAAGGGCTCTAGATTCGCCAACTCCGCAGTGCCATCAGGAGCGGACACCGGCTTGCCTAGACAACGCGAACGGCCGCTTCGTTGTTGTCATTTGGCAGGCCCCGACCACGTGGGATCAGTCAAACCCATTTTCCAACCGTTCCGGTCTTAGGCCAATGCCGCCGGTAGTGAAAAATCGTGGTCCTTCCGTGTTGTTGACAGGAAATGAAAAGGCTCAGTGTGCCTTGAGTTTCCACTTTCCGCGCGTACCCAAGCGTGGTTAACCACAGCACGTAAACGCGTTATACCGCTTAGCCACTTGCGGAAGGGGTTAGACCGTACGCAAGTCGACTGCGCGCATGTGAAAGTGGGCGAGTATATTCAGACTTGTTACAGCAACGCCCACGGTGCTTCGATGACCCGAGTTCGTTATATGGCTGCCTGCTTCTTGCTTGTGGCCTGGAGTTCTGCCATGGCAATTGACGGGCCTTCTTACACGGTGGTTCAGACTTACGAAGCTTTCGAGGTGCGTCGGTATGAGCCCTATTTGGTGGCGGAGACGGTTGTCAGCGCAGCGCCCGAAGATGCCGGAAACCAGGGTTTTCGTATCCTGGCGGGATACATCTTCGGGCGCAACAAAGGGGCGCGCAAGATCGAGATGACTGCTCCCGTGGCGCAGTCACCCACCAAGATTGCGATGACGGCGCCAGTGGCCCAAAGCGCAAGCTCCAGCGGTTACGTCATCCAGTTCGCGATGCCCCGAGAATGGACGCAGGAAACCCTCCCGGAACCAATCGATTCAAGTGTCGCCCTACGTGAGGTGCCCGCTAGAACGGTTGCCGTCATCGGCTACTCCGGGACATGGTCACAGAGCCGCTACAAAGAGAATCTAAAGAAGCTTGAAAAGGCCCTGGCACAAGCGGGTTTGCGCTGGCATGGCGAGCCGGTGTGGGCTCGCTATGATCCGCCCTGGAAGCCATGGTTCTGGCGACGTAACGAAATTTGGCTCGAGATTGATTGAGCGCGGAAAGGTTTGTTCGCCTCAGCGCGTGGCCACTTTGTGGCGAGATGCCGTATGCGTGCACTTGGCCAGTTCGAGACGGTCGCACACTCAGGGGTGACCGGCTTCAGACGTCAGGGTCCGGGCGCGCCAAAAGGTGCCGCCGTCGCAGGTGCTGGCACGGCGCCTGGGCCGCCAAGATAGGCGGTGACACTGCGAACCTTGCCGTAACCGTCCATGACCGTCATCGGCAGCACGCCTCCCGACTGCGCGATCGCATTCCGCAGGTCATCGATCGACCCGGTCGAGAACTGTCCCGCCGTGAGAAGCGTTTCACCAGGCCTGAGTCCGGCGAGCGCGGCCGGTGATCCAGGCGTGACGGCGGTGATCCGCAGCGCCGGACTGGTCGGCCGGGCGGCTGTCGGGAATCCCGGGGTCGCCGCGGCGGCCACGCCCGGAATGTTCACCTGCACCGTCACTGCGATGATCCCGAGCGACATCCCCGGGACAAGTCCGCCTCCGCCGCCTCCGCCCGGGGGCGGCAAGGTCGTCCAGCGCGTTTTAATCTGGCCCGTGCGGACATTCACGAAAGTCACCGACGTCTTCGAGTGGTGCTGTTCGAGCTGGAGGGCGCTGGTCAGAGGAACACCGTCGAGATGGGTGATCGTATCTCCGGCTTTGAGATTGATCTGCGGCTGGCTCAGGGGGGAGCCGGGGAACGGGTCTCGGGTGAGCTGGGCACCGTAGTAGGTTCCGTAAGGCGTCAGGTTGAAATAGATCCCCAGCCTCGGTGAATACTGGACCGCGGCCGGCGGGGCGGCGGGGGCAACGCGAGGGGCCGCACGGGGCGCAACCTGGGCCTCGGCGGCGTGTTGCCAGCCTGCGAGCAGAAGCAACGCGACGGAAGCCCGTATCCAGGCCATTGTGGGAAGTGTCTTCATTGAGATGTTCCTCTCCAGAATTTCTTGGTCCAGACAGACGTTCGCAACGCGAACGTTCAGCTTACATGACCCTAGAACAGAAATCACAATGTTCGCGGATCGCGGATTAAAGACAGGAAACCCAACCGAGTAAGCAAAGATACCAGGCCAGGCAACAACCTCAGTCAACCATGGACTTGACTACCCCGCCCCCCGAAAACCTGCCTCAATCGACCCTTCAACCGCAGCAAGGCATCACGAGCGACTTCAGTGTGCCGCCACACGCGCACCACGGCACGAGCGCCCTTGGGCGAGCGGCACGGCTCGTCTCAACAGCCCGCCCTAACAAGCGATGCACGGATTGAACTAGAAGTCCGGTGCGGGTTGCGCCTGCGGGGCGAATTCCCGTGGCTCGAAGAGACGCTCGCCGATCTTGGCCCGAACGTCCGCTCTTGGCTGCGGATTCAACCGGTGGATGCAACACACCAGAAACTGCGTAAGCAGAAGGCGTGTTGCAGATGAAGCTGAGTAGGCAGGGAATTTGGGTTCCAGGACCTGATTCCGAAAACGCTATTTATCCGACTTCATCCAAGAGTCTTTCAGTGTCACCGTTCGGCTGAACACCGGCGTGCCGGGTTTGGAGTCGACACGGTCGGCGACGAAGTAGCCGTGGCGCTCGAACTGGAAGCGGTCTTCCGGGGCGGCGTTTTTCAGAGCCGGCTCCAGCTGGGCACGAATCACGCGCACCGAATCCGGGTTGATATCGTCGAGGAAGTCACCGGTGTCGGCCCCCGGCTGAGCGGTCCTGAACAGGCGGTCGTATAAACGCACTTCAGCTTCGTAGGCGTGTGCGGCCGACACCCAGTGGATGTTGCCCTTGACCTTGACCGAGTCGGCGCCCGGCGTGCCGGACTTGGTGTCGGGCAGGTATTCGCAGTGCACGGCGGTGATGGTGCCGTCAGCGTCCTTGTCACAGCCGGTGCATTTCACGACGTAGCCGTAGCGCAGGCGCACCGAGTTGCCCGGGTAGAGCCTGAAGTAGCCCTTGGACGGCGTTTCCATGAAATCCTCACGCTCGATCCAGAGTTCGCGTGAAAACGGCACTGCGCGCTTGCCCAGATCGGGGTGCTGCGGATGGTTGGGGGCGAAGCAGTCTTCGGACTGGCCGGCCGGGTAGTTGTCGATGAAAAGCTTGACCGGATCGAGCACGGCGATGCGGCGTAGCGCGGCATCATTCAAAACATCACGCTGGCATTCCTCGAACACGCTGTAGTCGATCCAGCCGTCGGACTTGGAAACGCCGATGCGGTCGGTAAAGCGCTTGAAGCCCTCGGCTGTGTAGCCGCGCCGGCGTGCTCCGACCAGCGTCGGCAGGCGCGGATCGTCCCAGCCGAAAACGTGCTTCTCGTCGACCAGTTGGATCAGCTTGCGCTTCGAAAGCACGACGTAGGTGAGGTTCAGCCGTGCGAATTCGATCTGCTGCGGCAGCGGCCGGGGGAAGAAGCCGCCGTCAGCCAGCTTGTCCAGCAGCCAGTCGTAGAACGGACGCTGATCTTCAAATTCAAGCGTGCAGATCGAATGCGTGATGTGCTCGATCGCGTCCTCGATCGGATGCGCGTAGGTATACATCGGGTAGATGCACCAGGTGTCGCCGGTGTTGTGGTGGTGCGCGCGCTTGATGCGGTAGATCGCCGGATCGCGCAGGTTGATGTTGGGCGAGGCCATGTCGATCTTGGCGCGCAGCACATGGGCGCCGTCGGGGAATTCGCCTGCACGCATCCTGCGGAACAGATCGAGGTTTTCCTCCACGCTGCGGCTGCGATAGGGGCTGTCCTTGCCCGGTTCGGTCAGCGTGCCACGGTAAGCGCGCATGTCCTCTGCGCTGAGCGAATCAACGTAGGCGTGCCCTGCGTGGATCAAGGCTTCGGCGCAGGCGTACATGGTGTCGAAGTAGTTCGACGCGAAGTACAGGTGGGTGCCCCAGTCGAAGCCAAGCCACTTCACCGACTCGATGATGGCGTCGACATACTCCTGTTCCTCTTTCTCAGGGTTGGTGTCGTCGAAGCGCAGATGGCAGACGCCGCCGTAATCGCGGGCGAGGCCGAAGTTCAGAAAAATCGACTTGGCATGACCCAGGTGCAGATAGCCGTTGGGCTCAGGAGGGAAGCGCGTCTCGACGCGGCCACCCCATTTCCCGGCGGCGTTCTGCTCGTCGATGATGTTGCGGATGAAGTTGGCGGCGGGAGCGGGAGTGTCGTGCGACATAGTGGGATGGGAATCTGGGATGCGGGAATTGTAGCGGGTTCAGGTGATGATGCCGCCGCCGAGACAGACTGCGCCGTCATATAAAACGACGGACTGGCCGGGCGTGACAGCCCACTGCGGGGCGTCGAAAGCGAGTTCCAGCGTGTCGGCTTCCAGCCGGGTGATGCGGCAGGCGGCGTCGGTTTGCCGGTAGCGGGTCTTGGCGGTGTAGGGCGTGCCAGGGTCGGGGGCGGTGCCGCTGATCCAGTTGAGCTGGCCGGCGGCGAGCGTCGAGCGCTTGAGCAGCGGATGCTCGTGGCCCTGCACCACGATCAGTGTGTTGGTCGCCATGTCCTTGGCGGCGACGAACCACGGCTCGTCGCTGCTGTCCTTCTGCCCGCCGATGCCGAGGCCCTGGCGCTGGCCGAGGGTGTAGTACATCAGGCCCTGATGGCGGCCAACCACGCGCCCCTCGGGCGTCTTCATCTCGCCGGGGTCGCGTGGCAGGTAGCGCTCGAGAAACGCGCGGAAGTTGCGCTCGCCGATGAAGCAGATGCCGGTACTGTCCTTCTTGGCGGCGTTGGGCAGGCCGATCTTCTGCGCAAGCGCGCGCACCTCGGGCTTCGGCAGATGCGCCAGCGGAAACAGGGCAGGGCGGAGCTGCGCCTGGCTGAGGCGGTAGAGGAAATAGCTCTGGTCCTTGTGGGCGTCGTGTGCGCGCAGCAACGTGGCGCGGCCGAACGGATCATGGCCCTTGCCGACGTAATGCCCGGTGGCGATGTACTCGGCGCCGCGCGCGAGGGCGTCGTCGAGGAAGGCCTTGAACTTGATCTCGGCGTTGCACAGCACGTCGGGATTGGGGGTGCGGCCGGCCTGGTATTCGGCAAGGAAATAACTGAATACGCGTTCCTTGTATTCGGCGGCGAAGTTCACCGCCTCGACCTCGATGCCGAGCACGTCGGCGACCGCCAGCACGTCGAGAAAATCCTGCCGTGCGGTGCACTGCTCGGTGTTGTCGTCGTCGTCCCAGTTCTTCATGAAAACGCCGAGCACGTCATAACCCTGCTGCTTCAGCAGATAGGCGGCGACGGCGGAATCGACGCCGCCCGACATCCCCACGACGACGCGTGTGCTCATGCGTGGATTACGAAATCCAGTGGAAAGCGCCGCCCGGCCAGGTAGTCCTGCACGCAGCGCATCACCAGCGGACTACGGTGGGGAACGGGGTGTGCGATGAGTTCCTCAGGCGTTAGCCACACCGCGCGCACGATGCCGTCATCCAGCGCGCGGTCGGCATCGAAGCCAGTGACGTTGCAGATATAGGCGAAGCGCAGGTAGGTGATGTCGCGGCGCGGATAGTGCGTGCTGTAGCAGCCCAGCAGGGCGAGAGGTTCGACGTGGTGTGCGGTTTCCTCCAGCGCTTCGCGGCGCACCGCCTCGACCAGGGTTTCGCCGCGTTCCCAGTGGCCGGCCGGCTGGTTGAGGCGCAGGCCCTCGGCGGTATGTTCTTCGACCAGCAGGAACTTGCCGTCGCGCTCGACAATGGCGGCAGCGACGACATGGGGAAGCCAGGTTTGCCCTGAAGGGTATAAATCAGACATGCAGTTCTTTCCATTCTCCGGGCTGCAGGGCACCCAGGGTCCATTCGCCAATGGCGGCGCGAATCAGCCGCAGGGTCGGAAAGCCGATCTTGGCCGTCATCCGCCGCACCTGGCGGTTCTTGCCCTCAGTGAGGGTAAGTTCGATCCACGCCGTGGGGATGTTGGCGCGATAGCGGATCGGCGGGTTACGCGCCCACAGGCCGTGAGGCTCATCGATGAGTCGCACCTTGGCCGGACGGGTGACGAAGTCGCCGAGATCAACGCCGCGGCGCAAGAAGTCGAGGGCGGCCTCGTTTGGCACGCCCTCGACCTGCGCCCAGTAGGTCTTGGGCAGCTTGTGCTTGGGATCGGCGATGCGGCTTTGGAGCCGTCCGTCATCGGTTAAAATGAGCAAGCCTTCGCTGTCCGCATCCAGGCGTCCGGCTGCGTACACACCCGGCAGCGTGAGGTAACCCTGCAAACCCCGCCAGCGGCCTTCGGCGGTGAACTGGCTGAGGACGCCGTAGGGTTTGTTGAACAAAATAAGACGCGACACTTCGGTGGGGACAAAATCCCATTTTACCCAAAAGGGTACCAGTAACGTTTACGAGACATCATGAGCACACACATCCAGATTCCCGCGCATGGCCAGAAAATTACCGTCAACGCCGACAATTCACTGAACGTTCCCGACACGCCCATCATTCCCTTTATCGAGGGCGACGGCACCGGGGTCGACATTACGCCGGCGATGCGCCGCGTGGTGGATGCAGCCGTGGCCAAGGCCTACGGCGGCAAGAAAAGCATTGCCTGGATGGAAGTGTTCGCTGGCGAAAAGGCAACCCGGGTCTACGGCGCCGACCAGTGGCTGCCGGAAGAAACCGTGCAGGCGGTGAAGGACTATGTGATCTCGATCAAGGGCCCGCTCACCACGCCGACCTCGGGCGGCATCCGCTCGCTCAACGTCGCGCTGCGCCAGATGCTCGACCTGTATGTGTGCCTGCGTCCGGTACGCTACTTCACCGGCGTGCCCAGCCCGGTGAAGGCGCCGGAAAAGGTCGACATGGTGATCTTCCGCGAGAACACCGAAGACATCTACGCCGGCGTCGAGTGGGAAGCCAATTCCGAGGCGGTGCAGAAGGTCATCGCCTTCCTGCAGCAGGAAATGGGCGTCAGCAAGATCCGTTTCCCCGCGACCTCGGCGATCGGCATCAAGCCGGTGTCGATCGAGGGCTCGGAGCGGCTGATCCGCAAGGCGATCCAGTACGCGATCGACAACAAGCGCAAGTCGGTGACCTTGGTGCACAAGGGCAACATCATGAAGTTCACCGAGGGCGGCTTCAAGAAGTGGGGTTACGAGCTCGCCGCGCGTGAGTTCGGCGCCAAGCTGATCGGCGAAGGTCCGTGGATGGAGCTGCCGAATGGCATCGTGATCAAGGACGTGATCGCCGACGCCTTCCTGCAGCAGATCCTGCTGCGTCCGGACGAGTACGACGTCATTGCCACGCTGAACCTCAACGGCGATTACATTTCCGACGCGCTGGCGGCGGAAGTCGGCGGCATCGGCATCGCGCCGGGCGCGAATCTGTCCGATACCGTCGCGATGTTCGAAGCCACCCACGGCACCGCGCCCAAGTACGCCGGCAAGGACTACGTCAACCCGGGTTCGCTGATTCTGTCGGCCGAGATGATGCTGCGCCACCTGGGCTGGATCGAAGCCGCCGACCTCATCGTCGCCAGCATGGAAAAAGCCATCGCCGCGAAGTCCGTGACCTACGACTTTGCACGTCTGATGGACGGAGCGACCGAGGTCAAGTGCTCTGCGTTCGCCGAAGCGATGGTCGCGAAGATGTAGGCGGGTTGATCGACCAATAAAAAAAGCCCCGCCAGGGCGGGGCTTTTAACAGCTCAACAACTCAACCTTGCGGCTGGATGTTGGAAGCCTGCTTGCCCTTGGGGCCCTGGCTGACTTCGAAGCTGACTTTCTGGCCTTCTTTCAAGGTCTTGAAGCCGCTGGTCTGGATGGCGGAAAAATGTGCGAACACATCTTCGCCGCCGTCATCGGGAGTGATGAAACCAAAACCCTTGGCGTCGCTGAACCATTTGACAGTACCTGTTGCCATTCAAACTTCCTCCTTGGCGTAACACTAAACACAACCGCTGTAACGCGGATGACAGGACGGCGTGATTTTTTTGGCCGTCGGTCTGAATTCAAGCGCGCTACCCGGTAATGCCCTGCGGTAATGCCAAACCTACACGGTTCTTGAAACCAAACTTTTGGCTTTTTACTACCGCGCATGAGTTTTTACAAGGGGATACCGTGAAAAAACAAGGGTCTCGGCTGGACTGTGGTTTCCCTTCAACCGGACTCATGGAAAACACCATGAAAACAAAGTGTGATCGATCGGGGTGGCAACCGCGGATCTCGCGCCATTTCGCCCTCGAGTCGGCCCGGCCGATGCGTTAGGATGCTTGCCATGCGCGCCAGCTGGGACATCTTCTGCAACGTCATCGACAACTATGGCGACATCGGCATCACCTGGCGGCTGGCGCGCGGGCTGGTCCGGGAGCATGGCCTGGCGGTGCGGCTGTGGGTGGATGATCTGCGTGCGTTTCAGCGAATCTGGCCGGCCATTGCGGTCGAGGCAAATCAGCAAACCTGCGAGGGGGTGACGGTCTGCGCGTGGCGGATGCCGTTCCCGCCGACCGAACCGGGGCAGGTGGTGATCGAAGCTTTCGGCTGCGCCTTGCCGGAGTCCTATCTGACCGCGATGAGCGTGCAGTCACCCCCTCCGGTCTGGATCAATCTCGAATACCTGAGCGCAGAACCCTGGGTGGCCGAGCATCATGGACTGCCGTCGCCGCACCCGCGCTTGCCGCTGACCAAGTATTTTTTCTTTCCCGGCTATACGCCCGACACCGGCGGTTTGCTGGCTGAGGCGGACCTGGCCGAACGGCGCAGGGCGTTTCTGCGTGACTCGATGCCGGCATTCTGGAGCGGACTCGGACTGGAGGCGCGGCAGCCCGATGAGTTGCGGGTATCGCTTTTCG
>Ga0316603_10002470_pt1 | contig 10145 bp, 9 predicted proteins | sample OWC_soil_day10_n_FD_207649 | JGI IMG/M metagenome (GOLD analysis project Ga0316603, IMG submission 207649) | Wetland soil microbial communities from Old Woman Creek delta, Ohio, United States - OWC_soil_day10_noCT | ecosystem: Environmental > Terrestrial > Soil > Wetlands | place: USA: Ohio...
CGCGGCGCCGTCCGTGAGACCGGGATAAGCGCTCGCCGAGTAGTTGGCCGATGAAAAGATGAACTGGCAGGCATCGGAAACCAGGTGGGGAAGCTGTTGACCGTCCAGGGTCTCCGGAACTGTGGTTGAAATCCATCCCCCGCTTCCGAATTCTTTCAGCATGGTTTTGACCATGGGGTGGACCTTCACGGTGTCATCCGCGAGTTCCGGGGGATTCCGATCCATGTCCTCGAAGTGGGGCCACAAAAGCCGCTCGGCAAGCTCAGAGGCGGCCTGCAATATCATATCCAGCATCTTGCGGTCGTACTGGCGGTAATAAGCATACCGGGTGAAGGAGGCCAAATCAAAGACCTCGTAAAGCAGAAACCTGAGATTTCTCATACTCATGAATCTTGTCGCCATTCCACTTCTCCTATTCCTCTTCCTCTCTGGACTCGCCGGCAACCTGGAACTTCCTCATGAACTTGCGGTCAATGTAGTCCTTCAAAAGGAAGGCCAGGCGTCCTTCCCAGACGAATTTCTTTTTCCACAGAATCCCACGACCGTTCCCCATGTTGAAGATGAGCATGTATTCTCTCTGGGGAACAAAGCGCTTCATCTCATTGCCCTCCAGTGCAGCCAGAAGATTGTGCAGAAGGATCGGGTTCTGCCTGACCGCATAGACTCCTACCTTGGCCAGGGGCTGCTCCGCAAAGCTCACGCAATCCCCTCCCCCGAGCATTTCCGGGTGGGCCATGCTCTGAAGGAAAGAGTTGACCAGCAGACCTCCATCCGGACCTGTGGGGATTCCGGAATCACGGAAGAGGCGGGAGGGCCGGACCCCGAGGGCCATGAAAGCCACATCGAAAGGATGAGATGAACCGTCGGCCATCAGAATTTGGTTTCCTGCCACCTCCTTTACCCGGTTTCCCTCGATGACCATAATCCCCCTGCCGGCCAAAGAGGAGAAGGCCAGAGTGCGGACTTTTTCCGGAAGACTTCCCAAAAGCTTCTGGCCGGCGATCAGTTTGATCGTGGCCTTTCCGCCGTTCTCCTTCAATAACCTCCAAAGATTGGCGGTGACCTCCACTCCTGCAGGCCCGCCTCCGACGACGATGAAATTCATCTGCTTCTCTCTCAGGGCCGATAGGATGAAGCGTTGAGCCTGGAGGAGATTGAAAACCGGTTTGACAGGAACGATATTTTCCTCGGGTTGAGCAACGAGTCCGTTCACGGGCACGTCACTGCCCGTGTTGAAAGAGACGACATCATACGTCAGACTGTTCCCTGATCCGAGACCCAGAATCCTCTGGCCCGGGTCGATCTTGATGACTTTGTCCTGGAGGAAGGTCGCCCCACGGTCCTCGGCCATCTTTTTCACATGGAAACGAACATCCTGAGGACGGTAGATCCCGGAGAGGAGACCCGGTCCCATGCCGGAATAGTAATGATAAGGGGAAGGCCCGATAAGAGTGATACTGTGGCCGCGTTGGACATATTCGGCAAGTTTCAAGAGAACGGTGAGGTGGGCGTGACCGCCACCGACTAAAACAAGACGCTTTCCCATGAGTCACATGCTCCAGGCACCCGCTTTCTTCTCCGCCACTCAATGGAAGAAGAAAAGAAAAAACGGATTTCATGGGATCGAGGATAGAGAGTTTTCCGCTGCGAGTCAAAGGGGAACTGCGCTCTTTGGTCCGTTCCCAACAGAAACGGGCGATCTCAGTCATTCCGTGAATAGGAGATCGATTTTCCGGTCAGGTAATCGCAGAGATCAGGGAAATCCTGTCTGAGCATGGGCTTCCCACCGGGGATAGCCCACTTTTGGTAGCCCATGGCTCTGGCCTTATCGCTCGTGGCCATCGGGTCCCCCATTCCATAACTGCATGAAATGCGGAAGACCTCCCGCCGGGCGTCACAAAAAAAGCGCCCTCATCCAGGTCGATCACCTCATGGCCGTTCTTCTTGGAAGGGCCGGAGCCCCTGCCCACCTCTTCAATTCGATTCTTTTCTATCACGACAAAACCGCGTGCTTGGACATCCCCACAGCCGTCGATAATTCGTGCATCGCTGAAGATGACGCTCATAGCCGTCTCCTCTCTTTCACCCGTTACCTCTCAATGGGATCGGGCTTGTCGTTTGTTTCGATCCACCTTCTTTTCTCGCTCAATGATCTTGGCAAGAGTTCTGAAGTGGTCGATCATCAAGTCCCGGGCCTTCCCTTTTCTTCTTTGAATCAGGGTTTCGTAAATCTTCTTGCAGTGCTCCAGATCGTATTCCGCATCTTTGAGGGTCAGAGGGATCTTGGCGAGGATCTCTTCGAACACCTTGCCCAAGGCTTCCATCACCATGCTGATCAACCGATTGTGACAGGCGTCACCGATCAAGCGATGAAATTCGACGGCCTTGGGCGTGCTGGCCTTGCCTCAGCGTACACCTTGATCGATTTCGTCGATGAGGGCCCTGATGGCTTCCAGGTCCTTTTTCGTCCTCCGTTCGACGGCCAAGGCGGCCAGGGCGGGTTCAAGGGTCTGCCTGAAATCTACCAATTCCTCAGGAGTGATCAATCCAACGCGAAAGTAGTTGACCACCCACTCGCCCATCTTATCCGATCCGGGGTGGGCAACAAAACTGCCCCCATGGATCCCCCGTCCCGCTGAACCGGGACTGCGGGGGAGCCTCATTTCCCGATGGGATACCCGTCTGTGAGGGTTTTGAGGAAGGTAACAATGGCGTCTTCCTCATCGTCGGTGAGACCGAGATTACCTAATTCTTGGGTATTGAGATTTGCCGAGACCTCGGGCTCGGGCCAGCAATTGACGCCAGGCTTGGAGTCGGTTATGTTTTCGCACTTGGGAAGCACGTCTCTCGTGTTATAGAAATGGACGATCTCTTTCAGGGTTTTGAAGTACCCGTTATGCCCGAAGGCCTTCACAAAGCTGGGGAACGGCCGCTGGTCCACGTTTCTGACCGTCGGGACCTTGAACTTCCCGATCTCAGATTTGTAGACGGATGCCTTGTATCCTGCTTGTTTCAGATACCCGCCCAATCCCTCGTCCACAAAGGCTGTGCCTTTCGGGTTCCATCTTTCAGGCATGGCATAAAATGGATTCTTGGGGTTTTTGGGTACGCCTATGTTGTCATAGGTAAAATCGGAGAAGACGGGATGAGCGCCCTTAGGGTTCCGGTCGCTCGGGTGGCACTCTGAGCATTTACCTTTACCTTCATAGAGATTGAAGCCTCGATTTTCCTCTTCCGAAAGATTCACCTTCTTCCTGAGCCAGTAGTCAAACTTTGATGTGAACGGATTCGCCTCCCTTGATCGTTCGTAGGCAGCGATGCTTTCTGCAACCTTGTCGTAAGTTGCAGAAAGACCTTTCCCGCAGTCCAGGGATCCTTTCCCCCAGACCTTTTCAAAAAGAGGGGCATAGGAAGAATTCTTGATTTTGATACAAAGGGTCTTTGTGTCCGGTAGGTTCTGTTCAAGAGGATTGAGGAATGGCCCCTGAGCCTGCTCGGCAAGCGGATCCTTCAGCCGTTTCCCAGTAGCCCTGCCGTCCCAGAACATACCGCCTACCCAGACCTTCTTTTTTTTGTCAAAGTGAAGGACGGGGCTTTGTCCTGCGTAAGATGATGCAGGCGGTTTCCTGCTGGCGAAACGGCCCTTTTCTGCCCCCTCGTAGACTGCGCCGGCCTTGTTCAGCTCCTCGTCAGGGCCTGTGAAGCCGACTTCCGGTCCGTGGCAGACAGCACAGGACTGGCCTTCAGGGACTGAGAGGCTCTGGTCAAAGAACAAGAACTCGCCGAGTTGCTCCTTTGCGCTCAACGTAATCTTGTCGGCCGCTAACGCAGGAGCAGATGAGGTCACTGCCGCCGTCAAGGCAAGTACAGATATTGTGAAAAGTTTCATGGCTCATTCTCCTTGAGTCGCTCAAAGGGTTTCATGGTTAGGCCGGTCCATGCAATTTCCATAGCTGAAGTGTAAATTAAAGATGAGATCAGGCGATAATAATTTGCTTTAGGTGGCCAGGAGTATAAGGGAATCCGCCCTTGCGTGTCCAGGCCGAAGCGGGTTGGTGAAAAACGCCCATCCATGGCGTTGCCTTCTCGTCCGGGGGATGCACTAGGGGTCTCCATCACCCAGGACCGGACACTATCTGGGCAACAACCTGTTGAGTCATGACTTCATCGGAATTGTTCCGGCACCTTGTAAAGGCCCCCCGACCACGCCACGAGATCGTCCATGGACCTGGCAGCAAGGAGTGAGGCGTTCGCCTCGGCCAGATCGATTCCGAGGTCCTCCAGCGTCTGAACAACCCTGCGCCGTCTCAGGTCTGCCGTCTGCTCTGATTTTGCCTGCTTGCCAAGGTCTGTATCGCCGGCGATGGCCTTAATGGCAGCCTCCCTCTCCTGCAGGGTGGCGCACTTGTGGAGATGCGCGATCCCTTTCTCGGAAACGATCTGGGTGATCGCATCGCCGTAAATCATGACCGGCGGAACATTAAACCCGGCCCGCTTCATCAGCTCCCACGCGTCGAGCTTGTCCACGAAACACTGAATTCCCTTGGGTCCTCGGGTCTCAAGGATCTGGACGACGAGCTTGCGGCCCCGGGGCATCCCGCCAGTAAGCCCGGGCAGCATGGCGTTCTCCTGGCCGGTCTTGATCCAGGCCTCGCTCGAATGTCGCCGGCCGGGCGAGTCACACCCCATGTTGGGCGCGCCTCCGAAGCCGGCGATCCGATCTGCCAGGGCAGTGGAGCTGTTTCCATACCGATCGATCTGAAGCGTTGCGCCCACGAAGGCGTCCACGGCATAGTGTCCGGCCACCTGGCAGAATGCCCGGTTCGACCGCATGCTTCCGTCAGGCCCTACGAAGAAGACATCCGACCGGGAGGCCACGTATTGCTCCATCCCCAGCTCCGATCCGAAGGAGTGGACCGAATCCACGAACCCCGATTCGATGGCAGGGATCAAAGTGGGATGCGGATTGAGCGTCCAGTGGGTGCAAATCTTACCCTTGAGGCCGAGCCGTTCGGCGTAGGTAGGAAGAAGAAGCTCGATGGCAGCCGTGGCATAGCCGATGCCATGATTGAGGGAACGCACTCCGTATTCGGCGTAGATCCCCTTGATCACCAGCATGGCCGTCAGAATGTGAATGGGCCTGATTTTTGCAGGGTCCCGGGTGAAGAGGGGCTCCATGTAGCAGGGTTTTCCCGTGGGGATGACAAAGTCGATCCAGTCGCCGGGAATGTCAATCCGGGGCAGTTCCTCCACGACCTTCTCCACCTCTACGATCACAATGCCCTGTTTGAACCGCGTCGCCTCAACGATAGCCGGCGTGTCTTCCGTGTTGGGGCCGGTGTAAAGGTTGCCGTTTCTGTCTGCCAAAGCGCCAACGACCAGGGAAACCTGCGGTGTGAGATCCACAAAGTAGCGGCCGAAAAGCTCGAGGTAGGTGTGGATTTCCTCAATTTTCATCTTTGATTGATTGACCAGACGTGTTACCGGGACAGCCTGTGGTCCGGAGAAGGAGAAATCGGCCTTGGCCGCGATCCCTCGGTTGAAGATCTCACAGTGGGAAGTCAGGGCTATGACGGATTGGACCATGTGAAGCCCGTTGACCTTGGCCGGATCCACCTTGCACAGGCACTCGGCCAGGAAATCGGCCTGCTTCTGGTTATTTCCTTCCAGCGCCACCCGGTCTCCGGGGCAGATGATCGTCTCAAGGAGGGCCACCGCGCGGGAGGGATCGACCATCTTGCTGTTGCCTCCTTCGGTCAAAGGCATGGCCTTGGATATCCGTGTCCTATACTCCCTCTTGCGGCATTCCCAGTCCTTTCTGACATGCACAGGTGTTGTTCCCATAAAGTCACCTCCGAGAACGGGAAAGTAGTCCAGCATGTGAGAAACGGGTCAAAAGACGGACGAGCCTATGGTTCTTCGATGGGGTTGCAGGAATCGATGAGGAACCGGCGGAAAGCCAGGACAGCTTGAGCCGCTGGCGATGTTGACTGGTAGTCGGAATACACAATCTCTTTCCAATCTTCCTCCAACGAAACCCAAGGCGGGGATGCAGAGTAAAGCCGGTGTCATCTTCAAAGACTACAGTAGTCTGCCTGGGCCTAATGGAATTCGAGATCATCCCAAGGTGGTTTTTACTGCATCGGCGATCTGCCTACAATATTTCTGTGTCAGGTCGTCGGTGGGTCCTTCAACCATTACGCGGCACGCGTTCTGGGTCCCTGAATAGCGAACCAGCACACGGCCCCGGTCGCCAAGTTCCGCCTCGGTCTGCTTGATTGCCGCCACCACCTGGGGCACCGTGGAAATGTCCGGTTTGCTTTTGACCGGCACATTGATCAGCTTCTGGGGGAAGACCTCCATCATACGTGCCAGTTCGGAAAGGGGTTTGTTTTCTTTGATCATGGCCGCAATCAGCTGCAAGGCCGTGATGATGCCGTCGCCTGTGGTGTGGTGGTCGAGGAAGATCATGTGGCCGGATTCTTCCCCTCCGATCACAGCGCCCAAGCGCAGCATGTCCTCCAAAACATAGCGGTCCCCCACTTTGGCGGCATGGTGTTTGAAACCGTATTTCTTGCACGCAAAGGTCAGCCCCAGGTTGCTCATGACGGTGCTGACCAGCAAATCGTTCTTCAACCTGTCCTGATCTTTGAGGGCTTTCGCGCAGATGATCAGGATCTGATCCCCGGTGATCGAGCGCCCTTTTTCATCGACCGCAATCAGGCGGTCCCCGTCGCCGTCAAAGGCCAAGCCGATGGTGGCCCCGGTCTCCACCACGCGTTTTTCCAAATCCTGGGTGTACTGCGAACCGCAGTTGTCATTGATGTTCAGACCGTCCGGGTTGTTGTGGATGACATCCACACTGGCTCCCAATTCCGTAAATGCAGCAGGGCACACCCTGTAGGTCGCGCCGTTTGCTGCGTCAATGACAACCTTCAAGCCCTCCATGGACAGATCGCGCGGGAAAGTGTTCTTCAAGAAAACGATATACCGGCCCGGGGCATCCTCCATTCTGTAAGCCCGGCCCATTTCCTTGGCCTCGGGCACCATCTCGGGCAGCTTGCCGCTCAGGATCAGCTTTTCAATCGTCTCTTCCTGCCCGTCAGACAACTTGAATCCACTGCCTGAAAAGATCTTGATGCCGTTGTCCTGGTAAGGGTTGTGGGAGGCGGAAATGACAATGCCCGCGTCGGCCCGCATGCTTTGAGCTATGAAGGCGATGCCGGGAGTAGGCAGCACGCGAACCAGATAGGAAATGCCGCCCATTGAGCTGACGCCTGCCTCGAGGGAACTCTCCAGCATGTAGCCCGAAATGCGGGTGTCCTTGCCGATGACCACTCGGGTCCGGTGTCCCGCCTTTCTGAACAAATTGGCGACGGCCTGTCCAACAGAAAAAGCGATGGCGGCATCCATAGGGTAACGGTTTGCTTCACCCCTGATGCCGTCTGTCCCGAATAGCTTGCCCATAAATTTGCCTCCTTGATGAAATCGATCTAAGACGTCATCTTCTTGAATAATTCCAATGAAGGGAAAAGCGCCGCGACGCGCCGGCCAACCTCAAGAATAACCTCGTCAAGCCAGAGAGTCCCCGCTTCCGAAACGGCGGGAGGCAGGCTTTTCACCACCTCCAGGTAGCTTCCATCCTTGTCTTTTTTGTGATCAAAGAACAGGGTGAGAAATCGGTCACGATGGTTGGCGACCGCGTCGGCCCTTGCTTTTCCTGAGAAGAGCTCACAGGCTCGTTCGATATTATCGTGGAATTCCTGCCTGCGTCCCCCGCCCTGATCCTTGGAAGTGGTCTTTTTGAGCGATACGGCGATCTTCTCGGCCATCTCCTTGAGCCGTTTGACCCGTTCCTTTTGAGCCAGTGCCAATTTGTCCAATAGACCGGTGTAGATCAGCTTGCCGAATTCCTGTCCATCAAAAAACGGTTGCCGAACGAAAACATACCATTGCTCCAAGGCCAGCAGATTGGCGAGATAGAAAAAATTGTTTTCTACTACATGGGAAAGACTGGGATAGGCATAGGGATTGAAGTCGATGACAGTCCCGCGGTGGGGTTTACCCACGATCAGCTTGTTTTCCTCCTTGAAGTCCTGGCGGAGAATCGTACCGGCAGCGACCACATTGCCGTAACCCAATCGCAACGGCCCGACCATGCCTCCCTGACCGCCCAGAAAGATGGGTGGCTGGTTGAGCATAACGCCGCGGGGTACGTCACCAATGAGAGACGGTGTGGTTTTGTCCCCACTGGGGGTGAAGTTGAAATGGATGTAAGAACTGCCCACTTCGCTGTGGTTCTTACGGTTGGTGCCTCCGGCCATAAAGCAGTCACAGAAGTTTATTAAACTGCCCAAGGTGACGAAGGGGAGGAGAATGGTTTGCTTTAAGCCGACGCAATGGGCGCCGCCGGCCTGTTCCTCCAAGATGCACCCTTCACGCACGTGTGCCGCCAGCCCCATGTTGGCCCCTTCAAGGAAGACCGCTTCTTTGAAGTACCCGCCCTTGAGCTCAACCTTGGGGCCAATCTGGCAGTTGTCGATTGTCACCGGGCCTTCATAGCCGAGCTGGGCGCCGGATGCGACGACGGTATTCGCACCATAGATCCGGCAGCCTGGATAGATTGTGACCCGGTCGCGGGAAATCCGCTCAATGTCGACTTCTTCGCCGATGTCTAGGGTTAGGGGGTTGGGAATAGTCACCCCCTTATGGATCAGTTGCTTGATCTTTTCGTAGCCCCTTGGTGTGAGTTCCACGCGTCCTCCGTAAAAAATCTTTTTATAACATCCACAAGAAACAAAATCCATCCCGAACGTGCTGATTCGCGGTAAAGGCTCCGCCCTTGGACGGCGATAACCCCTAGGCAGCCTTATGGCAAAGATTGGGGAGTTTCTATAGGTAATTGAACGTGTTGTGAAATAATTGATGAAATGTTACTATTGTAAAAATGACATGTCCCTAACAGGCTCAGCGGAAAAGGGGATTGTCGGCCTGGTGCCGTATTCTTGGAGCGGCTAGGAGTGAGGACTACCCATGAAAAGGCAAGGACAAAAGGTGGTTACCATTGGCGGGGGCACCGGGCAGTTCGCGCTCCTCTCCGGCTTGAGAGATCTTGAAGACCTTGAAATCACCGCAGTGGTTTCAATGGCTGACAGCGGCGGAAGCACCGGCAGGTTGAGGGATGAACTTGGCATTCTTCCGCCGGGGGATGTGCTGAAGTGCATCCTGGCCCTGTCTCCCTATCGCAATCTGGCACGCACCATTTTTCTGAAAAGGTTCGCCAGCGATCTTAGGCTGAAGGGCCACAATGCGGGAAACCTGCTACTCACCGTGCTCTCGGATTACGCAGGCAGCTTTCCGGCGGGCATCCAGGCCCTTGTCGAAATCCTTGACGTGAGGGGCAGGATCTTGCCGGTGACCATCGATAAGACGACCCTGGTTGCTGAACTGAGCAACGGGGAGCGGATCTACGGTCAGGCCGCCATTAATGTGCCGAACGGCACCCAGCGTGAAAGGATCAAGGATATCTTTCTGGTCCCCCACCACGCGGACTCGGTTTCGGTTTATCCTCCAGTCATCGAAGCGCTCAGCAGTGCGGACTACATCCTTATCGGGCCGGGTGACCTGTTCACAAGCATCCTCCCTAACCTCATCGTGCCGGGCGTCCGAGAGGCGCTTGAGGAGACAGGGGCGAGGATCTTTTATGTCGTCAACATCATGACCAAGTTCGGGGAAACCGATCATTTTACGGGGCAGGATTTCGTCGCCAAGGTGGAAGAGTGCATCGGACGGCAGGTGGACGGCGTCATTTACAATTCAAAGAGACCGGAAGAGAGACTCCTGGATCACTACAGGGGTGAGACAGCCGAATTCGTCGAGATAGATGAGGCTGCGGCGTTCTGGGGCGATCGCACCATCTATGCATCCGATTTGCTGGACACCTCCGGCGGCCTTGTGCGACACGACTCGGGGAAGCTGGCTCTGTTGATAGAAAAGGTCCTCTTGAAGGCGCGGAAACAAACCCAGAGGCCTTCATCAAGGGTGAAGACATGAAAGATCTCAACGTCATTGTCATTACGGGCCTTTCAGGCTCCGGCAAGAGCACGGCCATCAATGCCCTTGAGGACATAGGGTATTTCTGCGTG
>Ga0316603_10002471_pt1 | contig 10143 bp, 6 predicted proteins | sample OWC_soil_day10_n_FD_207649 | JGI IMG/M metagenome (GOLD analysis project Ga0316603, IMG submission 207649) | Wetland soil microbial communities from Old Woman Creek delta, Ohio, United States - OWC_soil_day10_noCT | ecosystem: Environmental > Terrestrial > Soil > Wetlands | place: USA: Ohio...
TTTTGTTGGGCAGTAATCTAAAGTCCTGAAAGACAATTCCAATATTTCTGCGGTGATCCGATATTTGTCGATTTGATAATTTCGTAACTTCCCGCTCATTCACCCTGATTGTGCCCTTCTCAGCATCAATTTCTTTTAAAATCAATTTGATGAAGGTCGATTTTCCAGCGCCGCTTGGACCTACCAAAAAAACAAAGTCACCCTTATTAATCGTTATACAAACGTCATCGAGTCCAATGTTTGATTTATAACTCTTTGTAACATGGGTGAATTTTATCATCTTTGTGCCCCTCCGCCAGTCTTTTAACCACTACATATTGTATCATGAACAATTACACTTTTCAACATATATGTCCAACAAATAATGGTTTCTCAACGTTTTGAGTCTAACATGGCTAAGTGAAGAGTATGTGATGATTTACTAATTCTTCAATCGACGCGATTGTTTGTTTTTTGATTTCATCCTGGTCAAACGGGATGCGGCATCGATACTGTGCGACATAGAACCACTCTTCAGGAATAAGTGGTATAATAACAGGATTTTTCATTTTTAAAAAACGCTTCAACAACTTACTATTGACGCCATTATTATACTTGTTGATTACCCAGCACAAGTGGCGGCCACCCAATTCTGCATGCTGCAGCTTCCGGAGATGGTTTTTTGATGAGAGTAGATTGGAAGGCATTGGGTCAATGACACCTATAATAATATCCATTTCATCCATAGATTCCTGGTAATACTGACTACCAAGGTCACATACAACCCAGTCGCCATAAATGTTGTGCAACAACCTTGCTTCTTCCACAGCGGTCAACCAAATTCCAAGTTCTCTGTCAATCGGTGTTCTCATTGCCCAGTTGATTCCTGAATCAATATTTTTTTTGGTTTTTATATATTTTCTATTCTTGATTTCCGAATAAAATGAGATGAATTCCCTTGATGCAAATCTTTGGCCCATTCCCAATGCTTCGTATAGTAAAGATTCATTGCTTGCGTCATGTTTTAGCTCCAAAAACGCAACAGGTTTCTTCCTAAGGTCTGCCAGGTATTTTGCTATGGATGTTGCGACAAATGAAGAACCCGCTGATTTTATGAAAGAGAATACCCCAATTTTGGTCAATTCGGAGATCCGCTCGATGTCTTCTTCGACGTACTCCCGCTTATAGTCACGATCCATAGAACCCCCATTTGATTAATTGAATAAATGTTATTTATTTACATATTTTACATTATCATTCATTTCAAGTCAATCAAAAGGAGGAAAGAAATGAATTCTTTCCTCCCGGGTTTCGTGATTTGCCTTATTTTTTTATTAGATTTTTAACTGCCTTTACGATGTCCTCCGCGGTCAAGCCATACTTTTGTTTCAGTTCGTCCGGTTTTCCCGACTCCCCAAAGGTATCCTTTTGACCAACAAATGCCATAGGCGTAGGACAATTTGTTGCAAGATATTCAGCAACAGCACCACCCAATCCACCTATCACGGAATGTTCTTCTGCTGTGACTATATACTTTGTCTCTTTTGCCGCAGCCAACAACGATTCGCCATCCAGAGGTTTAATGGTATGCATATCGATCACCCGTGCAGATATGCCATCGGCGGACAGCTGATCAGCTGCTTGCAGCGCGTCATAAACCATAATACCTGTAGCCACGATTGTAACGTCGGTTCCGGTTCGCAGAGTATTAGCTTTACCTATTATGATTTGATCCGTTTCAAGGTAATTAATAGGAACAGCAGCACGACCCAATCTGACATAGCAAGGACCTTTTAATGCAACAACCTGCTCCATTAATTTCATCGTAGAAACACCATCAGACGGGTTTACGACAATCATTCCTGGAATAGTACGCATCAAAGCCAGGTCCTCAAAGGTCTGGTGGCTTGCACCATCTTCTCCAACTGTGATCCCGGAATGTGTTGCGCAAATCTTGACATTCGCATGGGTGTAGCCGATGGAATTCCTAATTATCTCAAAGGCTCTGCCTGCAGCAAACATTGCGAAGGTGCTTGCACATACAATTTTGCCTGAAACGGCCATACCTGCAGCAGTCCCATAAAGATTCTGCTCTGCGATACCCATATTAAAAAATCGCTCAGGATAAACCTTGGCAAATTCTTTTGTCTTGGTGGAGCCGGACAAATCAGCATCCAACACAACCAATTCCGGGTATTCCGCGCCGAGTTTGACCAGAGCTTTGCCATAAGCATCCCTTGTTGCCATTTTGTCAGCCATTATTTGTCACCTCCCAATTCAACCAGCGCTTTTTCGGTTTCTTCTTCACCCGGCGCTTTCCCATGCCAATCCGCATTGTCCTCCATAAATGAAACTCCTTTTCCTTTGTGGGTTTTTGCCACAATAACAGTCGGTTTCCCTTTGAATTTTTTTGCGGTGTCCAGAGCTTCCACTATGGCGTCGATGTCGTGGCCATCAATGTTTAGAACGTTCCAACCGAATGCTGCAAACTTTTCACCGATTGGTTTCACCATCATCACATCATCATTCCAACCGTCGATTTGCAGTCCGTTCCAGTCCACCAAAGCGGTAAGATTGTCTAGTTTATAATGTCCTGCTGCCATGGCGGCTTCCCACACGATACCTTCTTGCAATTCGCCATCACCCAACATGACATATATTCTGCCGGGATTTTTATCCAATTTGCCGGCCAAAGCCATTCCGATGGATGACGAAAAACCCTGGCCCAGCGATCCAGTGGACATTTCAACACCTGGGACTTTATGCATATCAGGATGACCCTGCAATTTGCTGTTTATTTTTCGAAGTGTCGACAATTCTTCCATCGGAATAAATCCCTTGTGGGCAAGTGTCGCGTAAAGAACCGGTGCTGCATGGCCTTTGGATAACACAAACTTGTCACGGTCCGGTTTTGACGGATTTGTTGGGTCGATATTCAGTGTATGAAAGAACAGCACCGTCATCATGTCGGTAGCCGATAGAGATCCGCCCGGATGACCGGATCCGGCAGCATGGATTTCGCGAATAATACTCCGACGAATCCTTCCTGCAGTTTGGCACAATTTAATATATTCCATTTTATCCTCCTAAATTTATTTACCTGTAATATTTTTGATGGCATATGGGATATGTCTGCAGATGTCAGATGCCATAACGCTGGTTTCACCCAACTCCATTGCTGCAAGATCCCCTGCCGCTCCGTGAATATATACACCTGAACTTGCAGCATCTTTTGGTGCAAGGCCTTCGGCCAAAAAGGCTCCAATGATTCCAGCTAAAACATCTCCTGATCCGGCGGTGGCCATGCCGGGATTGCCTGTTGTATTCTTCAAAACGGCTATCTCCCCGTCAGACTGAACAAATGCAATAATTGTCCCTGCGCCTTTGAGCACCGCAGTAGCATGAAACGTTTTTGAAAGCGAAACTGCAACAGTCTCTCTGTCTTCAATCTCAATTAAGCCCAGCAATCTCTTCGCTTCTCCTGGGTGTGGTGTCAAAACGAGTTGCGACCTTGTGTCCAACAGGGATTGGTATAAATCATAATGACCGATACAATTCAACCCATCGGCATCAATGACTAATGAGCCGGTATATGATTTAAGTATTTCATCAACAATTGTGGAACTTTCCCGCGAAATACCCAACCCCGGCCCGAGAATAATAGCATCATATTGATTGTATTCAACCTTTCCGGCTTTTCTGGGAATACAGATTGCTTCCGGCAAAGATATCTGCAAGATCGGAAATATTTGTTCCGGTACTTCGCAAGTAACTAAACCTGCGCCTGATGAATATGCGCCCCGTCCAGCCAGGACTGCCGCGCCAGCCATTCCGATGGAACCTGCTACCAAAAGGACTTTGCCGTAATCGCCCTTATGGGTGTTTGTGTCCCGAATACCAATATTCTTTGAGATATTTGTTATATCAATGTTTTTCATTTCATTGAATCCTTTTTCCAACTATTTGTATGGACCCGCCCTGCTATTTGCATTATATTCCCAATATCAATGTGGCTAGTAGTAAGTAGATTGTAGCCGAGAACATATCGGTTATGGATGCAATCACCGGATTGGCCATCAAGGCAGGGTCAATTTTGCATTTTTTTGCTGCCATTGGCAAGGTACCGCCGACTATCTTGGCAAATACAACCACCAACAACAGCGAAATGGATATGGTCAATGCAGTTAACCAAGATTGGCCATCAATTAAAGTTACTTTACCAAAATTGAAAAGTCCTAGCAATGTACCGACCAAAATACTGATCCGAAGCTCTTTCCATAAAACTTTTGCCACGTCTTTGAGTTCTACATCACCAAGTGCCATACCACGAATAATCAGTGTTGAAGCTTGTGCGCCTGTATTGCCTCCTGTCCCCATCAGTAATGGCATGTATGCCACCAGAATTGGGATTGTTGATAATGTGAATTCGAATTGGGTAATAATCAAACTTGTAATCATGTAAGACATTGTTAGGAAAATCAGCCATGGGAATCTGCTTTTCACGTGTTGTAAGACAGAGGTGCTGAGGTACCGGGCATCCGGAGTATCCATGACGCCTGCCATTCTGGCCATATCCTCTGTTGTTTCTTCTTCAATAACATCTAAAATATCATCAAAAGTGATGATACCAACCAACCGTTGCTCGTTGTCAACAACCGGGATGGCAAGATATCCGTATTTACGGAATGTATCGGAGACATCTTCTTGGTCATCATATACATTTACTGAAATGAAATCCTCTTGCATCAAATCTGAGACCAAAGCGGATGACTCTCCAATGACCAATGCCCGCAGAGACACAATGCCAAGCAGTTTTCTGCCACGGTCTTTTACATAGCAAGTATAAATCGTTTCGCTGTCCATGCCCTCTTTTTTGATATGAGAAAGAGCCTCTTTGACTGTCATCTCTTTTTGCAGACTGATATAGTCAGGGGTCATCAGGGTGCCTGCACAGTTTTCGGGATAATTCAGGAAGGTATTGATTTTCCTTCTCTCATCTCGTGGCGTCTTTTCAAGAATCTTATCAACAAGGTTTGCGGGCAGTTCTTCAAGGACGTCAATCTTATCATCAAAATCCAATTCATCAATAATAAACGTAAGTTCACGGTGAGTGATGCTGTTAATCAGATCAACTTGCTCTTCAGACGGTAGCCGTGCGAATACATCGGCTGAAATGTCTTTTGGCAGCATACGAAATACAACCAAAGCTTCACCCATACCGACTTCTTCTAAAATCTCTTCCAGTATTTCAGCAATATCCGCCTCATTTAAGGTGAGGAGCAATTCTCTGGTCCGTTTATATTTCTTTTCTTTCACTAAATCTAGTATCTCTTCCAGAGCTTCGTCAAATGTTTTCTTTGTATCCATGACAACTCCTCCTTTCCTCTAATGAACTATTATACATTAAGTAGGAAACCTAGTGCAAGTTGAACATGAATTGGATTAAATTCATGCGCACACTTTTCAGAAAATTACAACTTTATATGTATACATATGTTTTCGGATAGTTTCATATTGACGTAAAATTAACAAAATGGTATATTTGCGGTGTACTAGAATAAAATTATCAAATCAATATATTCAAAAAGGAGAAAAAAAATGGCAAAAATCGCACAGCAATACATTGATATTGCGAAAAAAAGAAATCCAGGCGAAGTCGAGTTCCACCAAACAATCGAAGAAGTTCTGACTTCTTTGGAACCAGTCCTGGAAGCACATCCTGAATACGTTGAAGCAGGACTGATCGACAGACTGATCGAGCCTGAAAGAGCAATCATGTTCAGAGTCGCTTGGATTGACGACAAAGGCAAATGCCAGGTAAACAGAGGATTCAGAGTACAGTTCAACAGCGCTCTGGGCCCCTACAAAGGCGGTTGCAGATTCCATCCATCCGTGTACCTTGGAATCATCAAATTCCTGGGCTTTGAACAAATCTTCAAGAACAGCTTGACTGGTCTGCCTATCGGAGGCGGCAAAGGTGGTTCCGACTTTGATCCTAAAGGAAAGTCTGACAACGAAATCATGCGTTTCTGCCAAGCTTTCATGACTGAACTATCCAAGTACATCGGTGCTGACACTGACGTACCTGCCGGCGACATCGGTGTTGGCGGAAGAGAAATCGGATTCATGTTTGGACAGTACAAGAGACTGACCAACAAATTCGAAGGCGTGCTCACAGGTAAAGGCATTGGTTGGGGCGGATCCCTGGCTAGAACCGAAGCTACTGGCTTTGGTACCGTTTACTACACAAGAGAAATGCTGAAAGCCAACGGAACAAGCTTCAAAGACAAGATCGTAGTTGTCTCCGGTGCTGGAAACGTTGCACAGTATGCAGCTGTTAAAGCTCATGAATACGGCGCAACTGTTGTTACCCTCTCCGACTCCAAAGGTTATGTTTATGATGCAAACGGCATAGATACAGATCTGTGGATCAAAATCAAGACAGCTAACAATGATGCCAGAGTTTCCGAGTATGCTGCTGCAAAACCAGGCGTAAAATTTATTCCTGCTGGCGAAGGCAGAATCTGGGATGTTAAGTGTGACGTAGCTCTACCTTGCGCAACTCAGAACGAACTTCTGATTGACGACGCTAAGAAATTGCTTGCCAATGGCTGTATTGCAGTCGCTGAAGGCGCAAACATGCCTTGCTCAAACGAAGCAGTTACATTCATGATCGAAAACAAGATGCTTGTTGGACCTGCAAAAGCAGTTAACGCCGGTGGTGTAGCTGTATCCGCTCTGGAAATGTCTCAGAACAGCCAGAGACTGGAATGGACATTTGAAGAAGTTGACGGCAGATTGGATGCAATCATGACCAACATCTTCAAGGTTTCCGACGAAGCAGCTAAAGAATACGGTATGCCCGGAAACTATGTTGCCGGTGCCAACATTGCTGGATTCATGAAGGTTGCTAAAGCTATGATGGCTCAGGGCGTTCTCTAAGATCCTCTTTGACAATCATACATTACAGAAATATAACAGAGCGGTGGATTCCACCGCTCTGTTTCTATATCTGGCTATTCTTGGTTTGCCATAAAACAATCAAACTTCCCCGGTTACAACAGGAAGTAATCTTCCTTCTGCAAAAAGATATAAATACGTGTCCCCTACTGATTTTACCAAAATGGTTTCCAATGCCTTTTTATATAGACCCATTTGCTCTTTATACCGTTCATCTATTTTCCATCCATCTGTACCGGTCTTATAATCAATCAATACAATCTTCCCATTTTCTTCAAACCAACAGTCGATTACCCCTTGTACCATGACTTCTGTACCTTCATAGGAATGCAACAAATTAAATGCTTTTTCTCGATAAAGAACCGGTGCCTTTGACATTCGTTGTCCCAACTCCCCTTTTGCCAGAGTCAGAATCCATGACAGATTCACGGCTTCAGCTTCTTTTGGCAATAATAGCTCCCTAGTGATTAATTGTAGCAAATACTCCTGCAAGTATTCAAGCTGATGAAAACGTTTCGGATCGATATGCTCCATGACAATGTGCAGAATACTTCCTAATTCTGCCGGGGTGTAGCCGTGTTTTTCAGCAAGAAACCTGGGTTGAACAATGGGTGCATCCAAATAATGACGGCTGTTGATTTCACTGACCGAGTATTTGGACTTTTTATTTTGGGCCTCTTCGTTTGGGTAACGATATGATAACCGCAGTACAATGGTCTCCATAAAATCCGATTCCTGAAAATCTGTTGATTCGCCGACCTTCGCAGTATTCATCAATTGCTCAACCGTATTCATATATGCCTTTTGGTTTTTGGTTTTATGTTGCAGATAATCCCGATTTATGAATTTAATGGAAATGCCGGCTTGATTAGCATATGGGTAAACCATCCCCAAATAATTGGACTCAGCCTTTGCGCCTGATTCATATTTCAGTTCACTCTTTTCCCAATCAGAAACACCGCCAAGAAGCACCAGTTGATCCATGGCTCTTGTAAAAGCGACATAAAGAACTCGTACAGCTTCGTCCAACTCTTCTTTGCGTTTTTTGGCAATAATGGCCTGTTGCATCAAGGTATGCCGATACCACAGCGCCTCTTTATTGAAATAGGTCAATCCAATGCCCAAATCTTTGTGCATCACGCCGGTTTTATCCATTCTGTCGTTGATGAATCTGCTTCCAAGGGATGCAACCAAGACAAATGGAAACTCCAGTCCTTTGCTTTTATGTATGGTCATAATCCGAACAGTATCGTCATTCTCGCCGACGATGCTGGCTTGGCCAGTTTCAATTTCTTTTTCAGCCAACGAGTTCATATAACGAAGAAGGCCATAGATACTTCCGTCACCGCCGGCACGAAACGCTTTTGCCCGTTCGATAAAAATTCGAAGATTTGCTTGACGGAGGCCACCGCCTTGCAATGCGCCAACGTAAGCAAAATAGCCGGTATCACACATGAGCTTCCATGCGAATTCATCGATTGGCATATATCTTGATTCTTTCTTCCACTGAACTATTTTGGACATAACATGGTTGATTCTGTTTTTAAGTTCCGGATTCCTGCCACAAATGCTATAGCTTTTCAATGCATCGTGAAAAGCTATTTCCCTGCCCTGACTTCTGATTTCTATAAAGTCATCAACCGAAAAATCAAATATTGGTGAGCGCAGCACGCCCAATAATGGCAAATCCCGTTTATTGTTGTCAACAATCTTCAACAAATCTGAGAAACTCGTAATTTCAATGGTATCGAAATAACCTGCATGATCATCGACATAAGCATCAATTTGGAACTCTTGCAATGCCTGGTAAAATATTTCACCCTTACGTTTTACACCATGCATCAGGATCACGATATCCCTCTTCTGAAGTAATCGCACTACTCCCGATTTGACATCATAAAATGGAGTCCCCAAGGCTTTCTTAATGATTTGTGCAGCAGCAGCCGCTTCAAGCTCTGTGGCCTTCATTTCCTCAATAGTGTCGTCGTTGTATTCCAAGTCCTCCGATGTTTCACCGGTTCCATTTACAATTACTAGCTCCACCGGTTTATCAGGAAATTGAATATCCGGAATGCCTCTATACAACGCTGCATCCTCATCATATTCCATCAGATTGGCAAAGATGCCATTTACAGCTCGGATAATTGCCTCTTTACTTCGAAAATTGCGGTTCAGGTCAATTTTGGTGCTGTTGAGCTCAACCGGATCTTTGTACAGCGTATATTTATTTTGGAAGATTTCGGGTTCCGCCAATCGGAACTTGTAAATGCTCTGTTTAATATCACCCACCATAAATACATTATTGTGCTGCTTTATTGCATCGATGATGGTTTCCTGTAATAGATTGCTGTCCTGGTACTCGTCGATAAAGATGTACTGAAATTTTTCTCTATATTCTTGTGCGGCTATGGGATTTCGAAGAATATCAATCGCAAAATGTTCTATATCGCTGAAATCCAACAAAGATTTTTCTCGTTTGATCCCGCTGTAAACTTGATCAAAAGATTCTAATATCCGATAAAGCGTCTTGCCTTTATCATAAGTCCTATTGATATCGGATATGCTTACGGATAAGGGCGACGAAAAAAATCTCGACTGTAGTTCTTTGCGGATGATATCTTTTGCGCGGTCCCGAAATCCTTTGACGTGATCTTTTATCAGCGCATAATCTTGCTTTTGTGCTTTCGTAGCCAACATGGTTCCTGGCTTGAATGAGGATAAAAGTTGCCTGGTCTCTTCATATGTGCCTCTGATGACTGATTGCCGCATTTGTTCAATTGCTTCAATATCTCCGCGGCAAACGGTAGCCGCCCCTTGTATGCCATAACTCTCAAGTAGTTCAAGCGCATGTTCCATTGAGAGTTGGGCTGACTTCAATTTATCTTGAACATACTGGATAATGAAATTCATTAAATTTGAAGATAAAAATTGCTCTTCGGTTTGACCAAGCTGCGACACCGCACCATCAAGCCATAGAAATGGATCCGGAATACTCCTGATTTTGTCATATAGATTAATGAGATTCTTTTTTAATTCAATTTCGTTTTTGGGACTGCCATAACTGCGGATATATTCAAGAAAATCCGGGTCACCAATTTCAAATAATTCCTCAAATACCTGATCCATTCCATCCACTTTCATGATTTTTGATTCTGCTTCATCGCATACTTTAAAGCCGGGATCCAAACCAATCAGATGGAAATA
>Ga0316603_10002473_pt1 | contig 10140 bp, 21 predicted proteins | sample OWC_soil_day10_n_FD_207649 | JGI IMG/M metagenome (GOLD analysis project Ga0316603, IMG submission 207649) | Wetland soil microbial communities from Old Woman Creek delta, Ohio, United States - OWC_soil_day10_noCT | ecosystem: Environmental > Terrestrial > Soil > Wetlands | place: USA: Ohio...
CTTCACTGTGTTAACTTATTGGAGTTACCCAAATCGTGGCCGGGCAGAAAATTCGCATCAAGCTGAAGTCGTACGATCACAACCTGATCGACAAGTCCGCGGAAAAGATCATCAAGACTGTGAAGTCAACAGGCGCTGTGGTCTCAGGCCCGATTCCATTACCCACGAAGCGTACGGTGTATACTGTGCTTCGATCACCTCACGTTGATAAGAAGTCGAGGGAGCAGTTCGAGACGCGCGCCCACAAGCGCCTGATCGACATCCTCAACTCGACCAACAAGACTGTCGACTCCTTGATGAAGCTTGATCTACCCGCTGGCGTCGACGTCGAAATCAAAGTGTAACCCATTCGTGGATGTACTGGAGGTGCGCCGTCCCGGGTGAGGACACCCGGGGGAGGCGGTGAACGGCATCGGCTGCACTGCGCCGGCAGCGTTGCTGACGGCCGGTGGTGTGTATTCTTAAATGGACGGTGGTATGACAGGACTACTCGGGAAAAAAATCGGGATGACCAGTATCTTCGACGACGCTGGTCATGTGATACCCTGCACGGTGATCGAAGCGGGCCCCTGCTTCGTCACGCAGATCAAGACGAAGGAGCGGGACGGCTACGAAGCCGTGCAGCTTGGCTTCGAACAGCACAAGGAACGGCTGGTCAACAAGCCCCTCGCGGGGCACTTTGCCTCGAGCAAGGTGAAGCCGACGCGCATCGTCCGCGAATTCCGCGGCAACGGCGTCTCGGATGTCCAGCCCGGACAGGAGATTAAGGTGGACAGCGTGTTCACTAAAGGCGACCTGGTCAAGATCGTCGGGACGTCCAAGGGGCGCGGGTTTCAGGGCGTCGTGAAACGGCATCACTTCGGCGGCGGGTTCCGCACGCACGGTCAGAGCGACCGCGAACGCGCGCCCGGCTCCATCGGTTCCTCCTCGCACCCCTCGCGCGTCTTCAAGGGGCAGCGCATGGCGGGACGCATGGGAGGCGAACAGGTGACGGTCCGGAATCTGCACGTCGTCGGCGTCATCCCCGACTCCAACCTGCTCCTTGTGAAGGGGTCCGTTCCCGGCGCGGTGAACGGGTACCTCGAGATCCACAAATTGAAAGCTCAATAACCGAGAGAAGCTAGGCGATGGAACTGGAAGTTTATAAAAAAGACGGCACGAAAAGCGGAGAAAAGGTGAAGCTCTCCGCCGATATCTTTGGCATCGAGCCGAACGAGCATGTGATCTATCAGGCGGTGCGTTCCTATCTGGACAATCAGCGCCAGGGAACGGCCAAGGTGAAGACCCGGGCTGAAGTGCGCGGCGGCGGAAAGAAGCCGTTCAAGCAGAAACATACCGGTATGGCCCGTCAGGGATCGAACCGGTCTCCGGTCATGACCGGCGGGGGTTCGATCTTCGGGCCCAAGCCGCGCGACTACACCACGAAGCTGCCCGCAAGCGTGCGCAAACTCGCCCGCAAATCCGCCCTCTCCGCCAAGGCGAAAGACGGGCAGATCAAGATCGTGGAGGACTTCACCTTCGACGCGCCGAAGACCAAGGAGATGCATACGGTGCTTGCGGCGTTGGACCTGCTTTCCTCCAAGACGCTGATGCTGATGCCGAAGAGCGACATCAATGTGGTGAAATCCGGACGGAACATCCCCCGGCTGGATATCAAGGAGGCCGACAAGGCATCGACCTATGATCTGGTCAACAACCAGGTGTTGCTGATCCAGAAGAGCGCCGTCGAAGTCCTCCAGAACACCTTCAAGAACTAACCCGGCGGGAAGAGAACCATGATAGGAATTTTGAAGCGTCCCATCGTCACCGAGAAAATGACCCTCTTGCAGGAGAAGGGCCAGTACGCGTTCGAGGTGGAGATCTCGGCCAACAAGATCGATATCGCCCGGGCGGTGGAGAAAAAGTTCAACGTTACGGTGGTCGATGTCCGCACGAGCCGCCACAAGGGAAAGGCAAAGTCCCAGATGACGCGCAAGGGGCGGTTTGCCGGGCGGACACCCGCCTGGAAGAAAGCCATCGTGCGGCTGAAGGAAGGCGAGAAGATCCAGTTCTTCGAGAACGTCTAGAGACCAGGAAGAAGAGACCATGGCTATCAGAAAATTGAAACCAATGACTCCCGGCACCCGATGGATGTCGGTCGCGGGCTTCGACGAGATCACCAAGACGAGGCCGGAGAAGTCGTTGATCGAGCCGCTTCGCGGGAGCGGAGGAAGGAACAACACCGGACGCGTGACGTCGCGCCATCGCGGCGGCGGGCACAAGCGGTTCTACCGGATCATTGATTTCAAGCGGGACAAGAAAGGCATGGACGCGAAGGTGGCGGCCATCGAATATGATCCGAATCGTTCCGCGCGCATTGCGCTGCTCCAGTACACGGACGGCGAGCGCCGGTACATCGTTGCGCCGAACGGCATCAAGGTCGGAGACGTTCTCCGCTCGGGTCCCGACGCCGAGATCAAGAACGGCAATGCGATGCCGCTGGCGAACATCCCGGCAGGCACGTTCGTTCACAACATTGAAATGCGCCCCGGCAAGGGAGCGCAGCTTGCGCGCAGCGCGGGGATGGCCGTGCAGTTGATGGCGAAGGAAGGGAAGTTCGCCCAGCTCCGCCTCCCGTCGGGAGAGATCCGGAACGTCCCGGTGGAGTGCAATGCCACGATCGGCAGCGTGGGTAACGCCGATCACGAGAACGTGAGCATCGGAAAGGCGGGCCGTTCGCGCTGGCTCGGAATCCGCCCGCAGTCGCGCGGCGTCGTGATGAATCCCGTCGATCACCCGCACGGCGGAGGCGAAGGGAAGTCCCCCCAGGGGAATCCGCATCCGGTCTCCCCGTGGGGATGGCATACCAAGGGGAAGAAGACTCGGTGGAGAAAGAATCCCTCAAGCAAGTTCATCGTCAAACGGAGAAAGTAGGCGGCCATGGCTCGATCGCTTAAGAAAGGACCCTTTGTCAGCGCCCGGCTCCTGGAGCAGGTGGGCGCACTGAACAAGTCGAATCAGAAGAAGGTCATCAAGACCTGGTCACGGGCATCCACGATCACGCCGGATTTCGTCGGCCACACGTTTGCCGTGCACAACGGGAACAAGTTCATCCCGGTGTACATCCACGAAGGGATGGTCGGGCACAAGCTGGGCGAGTTTGCGCCGACGCGCACCTTCCGGGTGCACCCCGGTATCAAGAAGGAAGAAACAACAACGGCGGGTTAACGCATGGAAGCACGAGCAATCAACAGATACATCGGAACGTCTCCGCGCAAGATGCGCCTGGTGATCGATCTGATCCGGGGCAAGCGGGTTGACGAGGCCCTCCACCTCCTGCACTTCTCGCCGAAGCATGCCTCCAAGGTGGCCGAAAAGGTCCTGCGTTCGGCGGTCTCAAACCTGCAGAACAAGGACGATGCAGGGCGCCTGGAACCGGACGAGATGCGGGTGAAGGAAGCTTTTGTGGATGCCGGCATGACCATGAAGCGGATCAGCGCCGCGCCGATGGGGCGCGCCTACAGGATCCGCAAGCGCTCCAATCACGTGACGATCATCGTGGAATCCATGGCGGCGCCGAAGAAGGAAACGCGGAAAGCGAAAACTCCCTCGAAGGAAGCCGCCGCACCGAAAACGAAGCCGGCTGCGAAGGCCGACAACACCGAAACGCAAGAAAAGAAGTAGGAGGAGATTTGGGACAGAAAGTCAATCCGATCGGGCTGCGGCTGGGCATCATCCGTTCCTGGGATTCGAACTGGTATGATGAGAGGTCTTTTGCAGGCAAATTGACAGAGGACCAGACCATCCGCAGGTATGTGCGGAACCGCCTGAAGAAGGCGGGCATCTCGAGAATTCTGATTGAGCGGACCCCGAAGCGTGCGGTGATCACCATCAACACCTCCCGTCCCGGCATCGTGATCGGGCGGAGCGGGAAGGAGATCTCCCAGCTCGAAGAAGAGCTGAAGAAGATCACCAACACCGACGTCAAGATCATGATCAACGAGATCAAGCGGCCGGAGCTCGACGCGTACCTTGTCGCGGAGAACATCGCGCAGCAGTTGGAAGGTCGCATTGCGTTCCGCCGGGCGATGAAGAACGGCATCACTGCCGCCATGCGCATGGGCGCCGAGGGAGTGCGCGTGATGACCTCCGGGCGTCTGGGAGGAGCGGAAATGGCGCGGCGCGAGCAGTACAAGGAAGGGCGCATCCCGCTGCACACGCTCCGGGCGGATATCGATTACGCCACTGCCACAGCGCGCACCGTCTATGGCGCCATCGGCGTGAAAGTCTGGATTTGCAAGGGAGAGGTGCTCGACGCCCAGCAGAACATGCAGCCTCCGCCGACGCGGCGCGGGCAATAATCCGAACACAGGAGTAGTCCCATATGTTGATGCCAAAACGAGTCAAGTACCGGAAGGCGCAACGCGGCCGCATGCGCGGCAAGGCAACACGCGGAGCGAGCGTCTCTTTCGGCGATTTCGGGCTGAAGGCCCTCCAGCCGGGGTGGATCACCCAGCGCCAGATCGAGGCGGCCCGCGTCACGCTGACGCGCATGATGAAGCGTGAAGGGCGCATCTGGATCCGGATCTTTCCGGACAAGCCGGTGACCAAGAAGCCTGCCGAGACCCGCATGGGGAAAGGAAAGGGAGCCCCCGAGTACTGGGTGGCCGTGGTGAAGCCCGGCCGCATCATGTTTGAGATCGGCGGAACCAGCAAAGAGATGGCGCTCGAAGCCCTCCGGCTGGCGTCGCACAAGCTTCCCATCAAGACGAAGGTCAGTGTCAGACCGGATTACGAAGGAACCTGAGCATGAAAATTGATGAGATCAAACAGCTCTCCGTGGAAGAGCTGAAGAAACGGCTGTCGGACGAGGAGGACAATCTTGCGAACCTCCGCTTTCAGCTCGCCACGAGCCAGCTCGAGAGCCCGATCAAGGTCCGCAGCGTCCGACGGGACATTGCCCGGATCAAGACCCTTCTCCGGGAGCGGGAGCTGGCCGCCAAAGCGACGGCTCCGGCCCTTCCCACGCCACAGGCAACTGAATCAGCGAACACCGAGGTGAAGCAGTCATGAGTGATGAAGTCCGGAACCAGCCAGCCGCAGAAGCCACGCGCACGACACGCCGGAAAGTCCGGGTCGGCAAGGTGGTCAGCAACAAGATGGAAAAGAGCATTGTGGTGACGGTGGAGCGCCGGGTTCCCCACCCGATCTACAAGAAATATTTCAAGCGCACGAGCAAACTCATGGCGCATGATGAAAAGCGGGAGGCGGGGATCGGCGATCTGGTGAAGATCATGGAGACCCGGCCGCTCAGCAAGACCAAGCGGTGGCGGCTGGTGGAAATCCTGGAAAAGGCGAAGTAAGACGGAGCGTGTACAATGATCCAAGAAGAAACCAATCTCGTGGTCGCCGATAATTCCGGCGCGAAAAAAGTCCGGTGCATCAGGGTCCTGGGCGGATCCGACCGCCGGTATGCAGGACTGGGCGACCTGGTGGTCGTCGCGGTCAAATCGGCCATCCCGGGCGCGACCGTCAAGAAGGGCGAGGTTGCCAGGGCCGTCATCGTCCGGACCAAGAAAGAAACGCGGCGGAAGGACGGTTCGTTCATCCGGTTCGACGAGAACGCCGCCGTGCTGATCAACGACGCGGGCGAGCCTCGCGGAAGCCGCATCTTCGGGCCTGTCGCGCGCGAACTGCGCGAGAAGCAGTACATGAAAATTGTCTCCCTTGCACCGGAAGTGCTTTAACGCCGTAAGGAGTCCTATGAAGATCCACAAAAATGATACCGTGATGGTGATCGCCGGCAATGCCCGCGGCAAGACCGGCAAAGTCCTGAAGGTCTATCCCGACCGGGAACGGATCATCATTGAAGGGGTGAACATCATCAAGCGGCATTCCCGCCCGAGCCAGAAGAACCCGCAAGGGGGCATCGTGCAGCGGGAAGGCACCATCCATGTCTCCAACGTGATGCTGATCGATCCCAAGACCAACGAGCCGCCGCGCGTCGCCACCGCCGTGGTCAAAGACGAGACCACCGGAAAGAAGCGGCGCATGCGTGTCACCAAGGCAACCGGAGAGATGTTCTAAACTAAACGAACTGGCGTATGGCTGACGAAAAACAAAAAAAACCCAAAGGGGGCGGAGAAAAGCAGGACAAAGCGAAAGCCCCGCAGGCTCCCAAGAAAGCCGACAAGGCCGAAAAGCAGGCGCGTCCGAGAGAAAAAGTGATCTCGCGCCTCTCGGTGAACTACCCGAAAGACGTCGTCCCGACCCTCATGAAGCGCTTCAATTACAAGAGCGTCATGCAGGTTCCGCGGCTGGACAAGATCTCCATCAACATCGGCGTGGGACAGGCGACGCAGGATCCCAAGCTGGTGGAAGCGGCCGCGCGCGATCTCGAGGCCATCGTCGGACAGAAAGTGGTCATCACGCGCGCGAAGAAGTCGATCTCGAACTTCAAGCTACGTGAGAAGATGCCGATCGGATGCCGGGTCACGCTCCGCCGTCACGTCATGTATGAGTTCCTGGACCGGTTCATCAGCATCTCGGTCCCGCGCATCCGCGACTTCCGCGGCCTGTCAGACAAATCCTTCGACGGCCGGGGGAACTACACGATCGGGATCAAGGAGCACACGATCTTCCCCGAGATCGACGTGGACAAGATCGCGAAGGTTTTCGGCATGGATATCACTTTTGTGACGACCGCGAAGACCGATCAGGAGGCCTATGAGCTTCTGAAGGCCTTCGGCATGCCGTTCGTGAAGCGGCAGGAAGTTTTGGAAACGGCAACAGCAAAGGCCTAAACACACAGCAGAGGGAACAGGTTCATCATGGCAAAGACAAGTCTGAAGGCCCGGCAAGCAAAGCGTGAGCGTCTTGTCGCCAAGTACGCGGCGCTGAGGAAGGAACTGAAGGAGAAGGGGGACTATGAAGCGCTGCAGAAGCTTCCGCGCAACGCCAACCCGACACGGCTGCACAACCGCTGCAGCATGAGCGGCAGGCCGCGCGGGTTTATGCGGAAATTCGGCCTGTCCCGTATCGCCTTCCGGGACCTCGCGCTGGACGGCAAGATCCCGGGCGTGACGAAAGCAAGCTGGTAAAATCCTATTCAGTCAATATTAATCGAAGTGGTACGAGCATGACAATGACCGATCCCGTAGCCGACTATCTGACCCGGGTGCGGAACGCCGTGCAGGCACGACACAAGCGGCTCGACATTCCGGCCTCCAATCTCAAGCGTGAACTGACCAGGCTTCTGGTCGCCCACAAGTTCATCAGCAGCTACACGGAGGTCAAGGAGACCGCGCAGGGTGTCCTGCGGATCCAGCTGAAGTACAATGACGGACAGCCCGTCATCAGCGGGCTGAAGCGGGTCAGCAAGCCCGGTCTGCGGAAATATGCAGCGGCCACCGAGCTGCCGCGGGTGCTCGGCGGGCTTGGCATCGCCATCCTCTCCACCCCGAAAGGGTTGATGACCGATACCGAGGCGCGCCAGGCCAAGGTCGGCGGCGAAGTGCTCTGCGAAATCTGGTAAGCAAAGGAGATCACAGACGTGTCACGAGTTGGACGAAAACCCATAACGATTGCTCAGGGCGTGAAGGTCCAGACCAAGGATCGCCAGGTGACGGTCACGGGGCCGAAAGGCGAACTGTCAGCCGACGTGCACCCCGATATTACGCTGGAGATCAAGGACAACCGGATCACGGTGAGCCGTTCCTCCGACCTCAAACCGCACCGGGCGTTGCACGGTCTTTGGAGGGCATTGTTGCAGAACATGGTCAAAGGCGTCACCGAAGGGTATTCCAGGAAACTCGAACTGGTCGGCGTCGGATACCGCGCCGAACTGAAAGGCAAGAAACTGCAGCTCGCCCTGGGCTACTCGCACCCGATCCTGTTCGATCCTCCGGGAGGGATCAAGATCGAAGTCCCGACGCAGACCAACATCACAATCAGCGGGATCGACAAACAGCTGGTCGGGCAGGTCGCGGCGAAGATTCGCTCCTTCCGCGAACCGGAGCCGTACAAGGGGAAGGGGATCAAGTACGAAGGCGAATACATCCGCCGCAAGGCGGGTAAGGCCGCCGCGGCAAGCGGTGCCAAAGCATAAGTGACTCCAGCGGGAACAAGAGCATGATCAGCAAGAACAGAATGCAGAACCGCCGACGCGTGAAGACGCATATTCGGCTGAAAATCACAGGGACAGCGGAGCGGCCGCGCCTCACGGTCTATCGCAGCCTGAAGCACGTGTATGCCCAGATTGTCGATGACGTGACCGGCAAGACGCTGGTGGCTGTCTCGGATTTATCAAAAGAGCTCAAAGAGCAGCTGAAGGACGTCAAAGGGCAGATGAAGCTGGCCAAGGAGGTGGGGCAGCTCACCGGCAGGAAGGCCATGGAAAAGAACATCAAAGAAGTGGTCTTCGACCGCAACGGGTTTGTCTTCCATGGCGTGGTCAAGGCGATGGCTGACGGTGCGCGTGAGGCCGGGCTGAAGTTCTAGGATTTAGTAATCGGGCTTGTCATTGCGAACCCTTCGACTTACAGGAAGCGTTCGCTCAAGGCGAAGTAAGAGAGGCGAGGATATTTCTGTATTACCCTATTGTCCCGAAATGCTCCTCGTCGGGACCCTTGCATTGCCTGTGACAGGTCCGGACCAGAAGCGTGTCGGGACGACGCAGCGACCAAAGATCGGGAGACGGGATCACAGCAGGGGTCCGAAGCGGCACTTGTCGGGTCGTCTAATGGCAGGACAGCGGCCTTTGGAGCCGTGAGTAGAGGTTCGAATCCTCTCCCGACAGCGGCGAGATGAACAACGGTATCACTGAGAGGAACGACAGTGGCACGAATCAAAGCAAGCGAACTCGAACTCAAAGACAAGCTGGTGCACATCAACCGGGTCGCCAAAGTGGTGAAGGGTGGCCGGCGCTTCAGCTTCAACGCGATCGTGGTGGTCGGCGATGGCAAAGGGCACGTGGGCATCGGGCTGGGGAAAGCCAACGAAGTGGCGGATGCGATCTCCAAAGGGGTCGATGACGCAAAAAAGAACGTGGTTTTTGTCCCCATCGTGAACGGCACGATCCCGCATCCTGCGCTCGGAAAATTCGGTGCCGGACGGGTGTTGCTGAAGCCTGCATCCCCCGGGACGGGGTTGATCGCAGGCGGCGGCGTCCGCGCAGTTCTGGAGTCCGCTGGCGTGCGCGACGTCCTGACGAAATCCATGGGGTCCTCCAATCCCCACAATGCCGTGAAGGCGACTATGGCCGCGCTGCTCAGCCTCGTGGATGCCAAGACAATGGCGGCGCGCAGAGGGGTCACCGTCCATGAACTGTTCGGCATGCAGCCGGCGCCGGCAACACCGTAAACGATCCACAACCAGCAGAGAGCGAGCGGTAGACGAATGGCAAAGAAACTCTTGATTACTCAGACGCGGAGCGTCATCGACCGGATCGAGCCTCAGAAGCGGACCATCAAGGCCCTCGGCCTCGGCCGGCCGAACTACTCCGTGGTCAAGGAAGATACGCCCCAGATCCGCGGGATGATCCGGAAAGTGATTCACCTGGTGGATGTGAAGGAAATTCAGTAACCGATTCAGGAACGAAGGCGAACAATGGCACACGATATTCTGAGCAACCTGACGCCGGCTCCCGGCTCACGCAAGAAGCGGAAACGCATCGGACGCGGACAGGGTTCCGGTCATGGCGGCACCTCCACACGGGGACACAAAGGGGCGGGGTCCCGCTCGGGCTCAGAGTCCCGCGCATGGTTTGAGGGAGGCCAGATGCCCCTCGCGCGGCGCCTTCCGAAGCGGGGATTTCACAGTCCGTTCAAGGTGGAATATCAGGTCGTGAATGTCGAGGCGCTCGAGAAGCTCGCCGCTGACGGCCGGCTCCAGGACGGTATCATCACTCCGGAGATCCTTGTGAAGCTGGGCGTGGTGAAGAAAGCCGGCGCGCCTGTCAAAGTGCTCGGCAACGGAGATCTCAAGGCAAAGTTGGAAGTGTCCGCGCATGCGTTCAGCAAATCGGCAGTGCAGAAGATCGAAACGGTGGGAGGGAAGGTTCAACCTATCAGTTCAACCTCTAAACGCTAATGGCAAAGCTCGGCGAAAGTCTACGCAATGTTTTCAAGATTCAGGAACTCCGCACACGGATCCTTTTTACTG
>Ga0316603_10002475_pt1 | contig 10137 bp, 6 predicted proteins | sample OWC_soil_day10_n_FD_207649 | JGI IMG/M metagenome (GOLD analysis project Ga0316603, IMG submission 207649) | Wetland soil microbial communities from Old Woman Creek delta, Ohio, United States - OWC_soil_day10_noCT | ecosystem: Environmental > Terrestrial > Soil > Wetlands | place: USA: Ohio...
CGTGTACCGGATGCCCGGAGTGCGCGCGGTGGCCCCTCTGCTCGCAACACCTGACTTCGCCCGTGCCCTGGCGCCGAACGGCTGCGTGCGCTACGGACTGACCTATGAAATGTCACTCGGGTCGGTTCGCTACGAAACAGACCGGGACAGGGTGAGAGGGTTCATCATCGCCGATCACTACGACAGCGTCCTGGCATACATCAATGCGCGCGACCTCGCTCACATGATTGACAGCATCGAGGTGCCTGTTTTTCAGGAACTCGGCTGGGCAGACTACCTCTTCCCCGTGAACGGCGGCATTGACGCGGCGGCAATGCTTTCAGCACGAGGGATTCCGGTTCGATCCTACTACGGAACGAATGGACACGGCGAACCGCTGAATTCGCAGGAGGCCACATTCCAGGTCGACCAGACCATACAATGGTTTGATCACTGGCTCAAAGGAATGCCGCTCCAGCAGGACCTTCACCCTCTCGTGATCTATGCGGATGACCGCCCTGGCTGGCCACACCATGTTGTTAGGGGCTGGCCCCCGACTCCAAATCACACTGCGCGGCTCTACCTCACACGTGATGGATTGTCCCCCTTCCTCCCCGCGACAGAGGGGAGTTACCCCTACTCGCTCGCCTGCGACCCGACGTACACTCCCGAGATGGCATGGAACGATCGATATGCAGGAAATCGGTTTACGAGCGCGTTTTCCTCATCCCCTCTGCGGTTCGTGAGCTATCCGCTCCTGGATTCGGTCGAAATCACGGGGATACCGAGCGGAGCGATACATGTTTCGAGCGATGCGCAGAAGTTCCAGACACATGTTCGTCTGTATGATGTCAACGGCTCTGCCTGGACGCTGATGAGCAGATCCTCCAACGGGATCCGGAAGAATCAGGCCGGTCAAACGCACGTGATCGAATTCGAAGCAACGGCACTTTCTCACGTAGTACCCGCCGGACACAGCCTCGGTGTCGAAATCACTTCGCTTGATATGCTTCGGCCAGATCAGGCGAACACGGTCCCGTTCTTTCTTTCCACACATTCCGCGCTGCTGAGCTCGGCGCTTGCCCCTTCCTATGTGGATATACCGATTGTGGGTTCAACCACGGTCAACGCGGCGCTGGAGACCGGAGAGCGCACGGGCCCGGACTTCCGGTTGGAACAGAATTATCCGAACCCGTTCAATCCGAAGACAGTGATCAGGAGCTCCGTCCCGTCTCCGACGGGGGACGGGCAAGTGTCAGTAGCCAGTGATGTGCGAATTGTGATCTATGATGTGTTGGGGCGCGAGGTAGCCGTCCTGGTCAACGAGCGCAGAACGGCCGGGATGTACCAGGACACCTTTGATGGCAGCAGGCTGGCAAGCGGGGTGTATGTCTACAGAATGACGGCGGGGTCGTTCGCCGCTGCGAAACGGATGATCCTTGTGAAATAACATCGATACCACCCGGGAGCAACAAAAAAGCAGGAGTGGTTGAACGCTGGTCCCGGAAGGTCTCATTTCATCAAGATCATCCGCTTTGCCATCACCTTCCCTGCAGCGTGCAACCGGTAGAAGTAAACCCCCGACGGAAGATTTGAGGCATCGAAATGGACGGTGTACTCGCCGGGAGGCTCCTGGCGATTGACGAGTGTTGCGACTTCCCGGCCAGCCAGGTCAAAAATCATCAACCTCGTCTTCCCTTGTCCCGGCGCCTGTTGCTGCTGATCCGGCACACGATAGGCGATCGCAGTTTCGCTGTTGAAGGGATTTGGATAATTCTGCAGGAGTTTAAAGCCGTATGGATGCGCTTCCCTTCCGGCAACTGCCGTGACACCATTGTTGTTCATGAAAAGATAGTTACCCACCCCGGGATCCCAGTTCGTGACCGCGAGGTCCAGACTGCGGGATGCCACCACCGTCAGTGAGAGCGTGTCTCCTGGCCCGGGAGTGGCAGCCAGGCTGATCCATCCATTTTCAAAACTGCTGCAGTATGCGGCGGCTGTGAGCGTTTCTTGCCCCACCTTCACGGAGATCAACTGCTGTATAGGGGACCTCGGGATCGTGTAGAGCTTCCTGAGGCCGTTGCCCGTGTACGTCACCCGCACGGTGTCCAGTCCACGGTTGTCAACATCCCCCGCCACGATCGCCTCGACAACGCTTTCGGTGGAAGATACCCATGAAGGGAGTTGGCCAAATTTGCCATTGACATTGGGGAATGCACGGCACGGTTCCCACCACCCTCCGCCGATGACATCGCGCCATCCATCGTTGGTGATGTCCACCAGGGTCATCCCTGACTCCTGGCCAGAAAAACTCGCACTCCAAAACGGCGTATCATTGAGTGTGCCGCCGTTGTTCCGGTAAACCTTGAAATGGCCGGTCCCGCCCAGCTGTTTGTTGTCCGAGATCCCGAGGTCGATATACCCATCGTTGTTCAGATCGCCGAGGGCAAGCGAGTTTGCAAACTGGCTGGGATCACCGGATTGCCAGATGGGAATGGTGCCGAGAGAGTCGCCGTAGTTCTTAAACATCGTGTTTGGGCGCCGCTCGTTGGCAAAGACCAGGTCAAGCAATCCGTCGTTGTCGAAATCGGCCCATCCCACGTCGTAACTGTATCCGGCCTGGCTGCTTTTCCATGACGGTAGCGACTCCAGGCGCCCCGCCCTGTTGAGATAGATCCTATTCTGCTCCGCACGATAGTTGTACGCCTCCCCGCAGGCCACTGCGAGATCGGGAGCACCGTCCCCATTCGCATCTCCGAAATCACAACTGAAAGTGTAGAGCGAGTCGAGGGACCTCCAGGACGGATAGGACTCGAGTGTCCCGCTCTCGTTCATGTAGAGTTTCACATACCCCTTCTCTGCAAAACCGCCGGCACCGATGTAGATCGACACGGCGATATCCGTGAACCCGTCTCCGTTGATGTCAGCGGCTGCGAGGTGGCCATGGTAGTCGACGTCGTCCGATTGCCAGTCGGGGATTGTTGGGAAGGTCCCATCTCGCTTATTATAGTACACCACCAGATGCTGGCGTTCGATGTCATTGCCATTCGCGACGACAAAGTCCAACCACCCATCATTGTTCAGATCAACCAGGGCGGCACCCGTGGAATAATCCGCATCCGTCGAAATCCAGTTCGGCGTCACGGGGAATGGCACCTGACCGGTGGCATCGCCGGCTGAGAGTAGCAGAGCACCCAACACAACAGCAGTGGACAATCTCATGTGCGAAATTTACCCACTGTCCGAGGCATTGTCAAACACAAGGCGGAGCTATGGCCCGACTTTTTGAAATCCTCATGAATTTTCCGAACCGACTTGCTGTTCCGCGAAGATCTCCCTGATCTTCGAGAGGTCGTCTTTGCATGCGAGGACCACTACGGCATCTCCTTTCTCCAGCACCGTCCCACCGTTCGGCACCATGTAATTGTCTCCCCTCGTCAAAAGGACGATCAGCGAATTCTGCGGGAGACCGAGTTCCACGATCGGCCGACCCACGATGGCCGCATTATACGGCACCAGAAAATCCACCGTCTCCATGTGACTTTCCCTGGTCCCTTCAAACTCGACTGTTGGGCGCTGGGTTGTTCTCATTGGGGCATCGACCCGAAGGAGGCGTGCCACCAGGGGTATCGACCATCCCTGGAGGAGGGCGGATGTGAGGACGATAAAAAACACCAGATTGAAGAGGTGGCTCGCACCCGGGAAGTTGACGATAAGAGGAAACGTTGCAAGGATGACCGGCACCGCGCCTCTGAGCCCCACCCACGAGACGAACAGCTTTTCCCTCCATTTCATTTTTGCGAAAGCCAGCGGCACGAGGACCCCCAGCGGGCGGGCAACGAACATGAGCAGGGCGGAGACCAGCAGGCCCGTGCCAACAACAGGCAGAAGGTGCGAGGGAAAGACCAGGAGTCCAAGCGTGACGAACATGGTGATCTGGCTGAGCCAGGCCAAACCTTCAAAGAAGCGTTTCGTGCTGCGTTTGTGGATGAACTCGCTATTGCCCGCAATGATGCCAACAAGATAAACGGCGAGAAACCCGCTGCCGTTCAGGATCGCGGTAAAGGAGTAGGTCAGGACAGCGAAGGCCAGCGTGAAGACAGGGTAGATCCCCTGTGAAGCCGGGCGGATTCTGTTGGCCAGGTATGTGTAGAGCTTTCCGAATGCCAGACCGCACACGCCACCGAGTCCCATCTGGAGAACGAAAAGTCCCAGCAGCCCACTCACCGATTGCGTGCCTCCGGAGGCATACTGGAGTATCGTAATGGTCAGGAAGACGGCCATCGGATCATTGCTTCCGGATTCCAGTTCGAGGAGCGGCTTGAGGGTTCCTTTCAGGCTGACGTTCTTTGAGCGGAGGACCAGGAACACCGCCGCTGCGTCCGTCGATGATATGATCGCGCCGAGCAACAGTCCCTGGAGCACGGGGAGGTCCAACACATAGACCGCGAACAGTGCCACGACACCGGCGGTGATGACCACTCCGGCGGTCGCCAGGTTCACGGCTTTCCAGAGCACGGGCCTCACGGACGCCCAGTCGGTATCCAGCCCGCCGGCAAACAGGATGAAGATGAGCGCGACGATGCCGACGTTTTGAGAGAGATGGGCGCTATCAAAGTAGATTCCCCCGGGCCCTTCCGATCCTGCGAGCATGCCTATGGCCAGAAACAGCACGAGCGCTGGAACACCCATATTGTCGGAGAGCCTGGTGATCGCAATGCTCACGAGCACAAGAATGGCGCCAACAAGGAGGAAGGCGTTCAGATCGAGCATGGTTTCGTCAGTGTCAGCGTAGATTCGGTTCGGAGAGCGGTAGATCCCAGCATATTGCTAACTGTTTGTGCGGATACATCGTTCCGTTTCGCTGTCCCGGGCGGACCGATGCTCACTTCATGCCTGTCATGGCAATCCCCTTGACAAACCACTTCTGCGCCACCACGAACAGCACAAGCATCGGAACGATGCTCACCAAAGCCCCGGCCATGAGCAGATCATAGCGGGTCGCCATGGCGCCGGCCTGCAGGTTCGCCAGGCCGACGGTCAGCGTCATCTTTTCTGTACTGGAAAGATAGATAACGGGTCCGAGCAGGTCTCCCCAGTATGTCATGAAGGCAAACAGTCCGAGCGTGGCAAGCGCGGGTTTCGAGAGGGGCAAGAAGATCTGCCAGAAGATCCGGAATCTCCCGCAGCCATCGATGCGCGCCGCGTCCTCGAGCTCCTTCGGGATGGTGGCAAAGAACTGCCGCAGCAGAAAAGTGCCGAATGCACCGCCGAAAAAAGCCGGCACGATCAAGGCGTTGTGGGAGTCGATCCAGCCGAGGAACCGCATGATCACAAAGTTCGGGATCATCGTCACCTGGGCGGGGATCATCATTGTGGCAAGCAGAACGACATACAAGGCCGTGCTTCCGCGAAAACGCATCCTGGCAAAGGCATACGCAGCCAGCGAGCAGCTCGCGACCTGACCAATGGCTGCAAGGCCCGCAACCTTCAGGCTGTTGAGGAGAAACCGGGCGAAGGGCATGCGGTCCATGATCTCCAGGTAATTGCCGAATCGCGGAGGGTCCGGGATCCACTTCGGGGGCGTGCGAAAAACGTCCTCCTGCCCCTGAAGAGAAGCCGAGAGCATCCAGAGAAACGGACCGGCCATGATGACCGCCAGGACGGAAAGCAGAATGTAGCGCACGACCAGCCCGGTCTTCTTTGCGCGGCTCCGTTCAACCATAGAACACCCATCGATGCTGAAGTTTGAATTGGATCAGGGTGATCACGAACGTGAAAGCGAAAAGGACATACGAAACTGCCGCTGCGTATCCCATGCGGAAGAACGAGAACGCATTTTCATAAATGTGGTAGCTGAGCGTCAGCGTCGCATTTCCGGGTCCCCCGCGGGTAAGGACGTATGTCTGTTCAAACACCTGGAAAGAATTGATAAGGGTGATCACCAGGACGAAGAAGAGCGTGGGCGAGAGCAAGGGAAACGTCACGCGCCAGAACCTGCGCGATGGACCCGCTCCATCCAACGCGGCTGCCTCGTAGAGTTCTTCGGGGATGTTCTGAAGCCCCGCCAGGAAGATCACCATGGAGTATCCCAGCCCCTTCCACACTGTCACAATGACCATCGCGGGCATGGCCCAACGCGCATCGGAAAGCCATGCGGGGCCCTGCATGCCAATCACGCTGAGCAGGAAGTTCAGCATCCCGTACTCGGGATTGTACATATAGGACCAGACAAGCGCGACGGCGACCATCGAGGAAACCACGGGCAGAAAATAGACCGTGCGGAAGAATCGCACTCCTCGGACCCCCCGATTGACCAGCACTGCCGCGGCCAGCGAGGCGCTCACCGACAGGGGCACGGCCAGGACGACAAAGTAAAGGGTGTTCCAGAACACCCGCCAGAAGAGGTCGGACTGAATGATCGCCTGGTAGTTGCCAAGGCCGATCCATTTGGGCGCGGTGACGATGGGCCATCGGGTGAAGCTGACGAAGAATGTCGCAATGACGGATCCGGCGGAAAAGAGGAGCAACCCGATGATCGTGGGAAGCAGATAAAGATATGGCTCAACAGCTTTGAACAACCGTCTTTTCATCACGGCTCGGCCCCGGACTCTGCAAGCGTACGTTCCAGCACCGCATTGATGCGCTCCTCGGCGTTCCGGGCAAACTCCTCCACGGGGACCTCTCCACGGATGAACCTGCTCAGGTCGGGAGTCAGGGTGTTATCCCTCCATTCCTGCCATCCCGGGGTGTACAGAGGAAGAGAATGATGCTCCGCCAACGCCACGATGGTCTGCCGGTCATATCTGGGCTCGGAGTCGAGCCACGCGCGCGAACGGATATTCGGAAGATACGTCGGCATCATGCCCAGGTATTGACGGTCGATCGTCCCCGCGGAACTCCGGGTCAGTATCCACGCAAGGAGTTCCCAGGCTTCATCCGGATGGTCGCTGTTCTCCGGGATCATGAAGGCCATGCTGAACCGCCGCGAGAATCGCCTCCCATCCTTCCCTTTCGGAGGCATCGCAAGGTCCCAGCGTATGTCGGTCCCCACGAGGTTCATGGAGCCATGCGAACCTATGAGATTCATCGCCGCCTTCCGGGCGAGGAACGGTTCCCATGGCGTAATAATAGAGGTCGACAGAGGGGCAATGCGATATTTCCAAAAAATATCCTTCACGAAAACGAACGCGTCGAGCGTCGCCGGTTCGGTGAGGATGGCACGCGACAGGTCCGGACTCAGCACACGACCGCCCTGCGAATAGATCACTGTCTCCAGGCCGGTATAGTGCACGTCCAGATGCAGTCCCCATTGCTCCGGCACCCCGTTCGAGTCCCGGTCTACGGTGAGCTGTTTCCCGACCCGGACGAGGTCCTCGTATGTCCAGTGTGTATCGGGATAGGAGATGCCGGCCTCGTCAAACATATCTTTGTTATAAAACAGGACGGTCAGTCCCACGGACGTCGGAAATCCAAAGAGCTCATCCGGTTTCTGAGCGACGCCGCGCCACTCCTGGAAAGCATCCTGAAAGAAATCCTCCAGTGCCAGATCGCGGCGGGCCATCGGCATAATGTTGCGCGCGTAGCTCCGATGGATCAGCTCCTGACCGAACCAGTCTTCGGCGAACATCAGATCGGCAACCCGTGCGCCCGAGGCGATCGAGGTCATCACCTTCGAGACATACAGCCCATACGGCGCTGTCTCGAGTCGGACATCGATGTTCGGATGCTCACGTTCAAAGGGCGCAACTACTTTCTCCTCCCACAGCGCTCTGTCCCGTTCCATCCAGTGAAAGATGGTCAGAGTGATCTTTCCGTCATCGTCATTCGAGTTGGAGCCACAGGAGCCGGCTATGATCCCAAACATGAACAACAAGAGGATGTGTCCGAGATCGCCGAGGTTTCTTCTCGGGTGCAGTGGTGTCAATAAGACCTCTTTTGTTTTTTCGCCAGCTTAAGATACTCTTCTCCGTACAGGTCCAGCCGGGTGATCGACTTGAGGTCTTCCTTGATGTGATCCGGTTCGCGGAGAAGAACACAGTTGGATGTCAGGCGGACTTCGTCGAGGTCCACATCGGCAAAGGCAACACCGTGCCGACGGCCGGTCTGCGCAATGATATCGCCGTTATGGTCAACAATCCTCGCTGTGGCCGGACGGAACCGTCCGGAATACGGCGCGTATGGCGGATGTCCCGCCAGGTTGGATTCCACCATGATCAAAGAGTTGTCCATCGCGCGCGTCAGAAGCTGGGAACGGAGCGACTCCTGGGTCGGGCCGTGCGAGACTGTCGGCCAGAAAACGATTTCCGCCCCCTTGAAGGCGAAGATCCTGGGTATTTCCGCGAAGTAGATGTCCATGCAGATCATGACGGCAATGGTCCCGAAATCCAGCTTGAAGACGGGAAGCGAATTCCCCGGGGTCACGGTGCGGCGCTCGCCTCCGGTTGGCTGCACCTTTCGATAGAAGCCTTCGACCTCCCCTTGCTTGTTAATCACGGTGGCCTGGTTATAGACGCGGCCGCCTGACCGGACCAGGTACGGGGCGATAACGTGGATCTTCTCGTCCCGGGCAGCCACGCGGAAGGCCCGTGTGAATTCCCCGGGATACGTTTCGGCATAGTACTCAAGTTCGGGCGCAACATTCGCCGTCGTCACCATCTCGGGGAGACACACAATATCCGCCCCCTTCTCCCTTGAGATGCGGATGTACCTGATCGCCCGCTCCACGTTCTCCGGAATGCTCTGAGGCCGGTCTTCGACCAGAAAGGCTACCGTGGCAATGCGAACCTGTCTCATCTGTCCCTCACCGGTGCTTGTTTTTTCGCCTGATCAATGCAGTACAGCGTGCCGTCTCCTGCTACCACGATCACCTGAGGATGGCCATCGCCGGAGGCATCGGCGATTGTCGGGGTGCCAACCGCGGATCCAAGGTCTACGGACCATTTGACCATGCCCCTCCCGTCCGCACCTTCTCCGATCGCCAGCACACGCCCGTCCGCGGTCCCCATGATGAACTCGTCTCTGCCGTCGCCATCTATATCGCAACTGACGATGTCCGACGTGGCAGCACCCAGTCGGCAACGCCATTGTTCCTTCCCCGTCATTCCATCATAGCAGGCGAACTCGCCGCTCGCATGGCAGATGCCAACACAGAGTCGCCCCTTCCCTGACACATCAGCCACACCGGGGACGCGCATCATGACATCCGTGAATGGCGTTTGCTTCCACCAGAGCACAGAATGGTCTTTCTTCAGCACTCCCATCCCTCCGAAGCAGCCTCCAATCACCATTTCCTCTTCTCCATCACCATCCAGATCCAGAAGGATGGCGGACCCGTAGGCGGTGAACGGGTCCTTCACGGTCCCGAACAACTCCAGACGGTCCTTTGTGAAATCCCAATCCGGTTGACCCATGGCCACCGTGGTGGCATGCCAGAGAAGCCAAGGCTCATGGCGCCACCGCCCGTTTGACGGATCGATCTCGCAAAGCATGTCCTTCGCAAGATAGAAGAGGCTTAATACACCATCATTCCGGCGAATGCTTGAATACGCGCTCCATGGACCCATCCCGCGTCCCCATTCTCCCTCTCCGTATTGTGTCAGGTGCCATTTGACATTTCCCTCGAGATCGATGCACACTGACTGCTCAGAGTTCATGGAGTATGACGCGAAGTAGGCTGCCACAATGTGGTTCTTCCCATCCACAGGAAGCACCTGCCACTGATACGCACCGATACGAAGTGGCAGAGCCGGAGGCGCCCCGGGAATACTCCAGGCTCCCTTTTTCCGTCCGTCAGCCCCGTAAGCGGCGAGGGTTGAAGGCGTCGCTGCATCTAGTTCCGTGAACAGGAGCTCCGGTTCGCCGTCCTCGTCTACATCTGCAACGTATGTGGAATGGAAAGAGAGGTCATATCCCACGCACCCGCGTCCCGGTTTGAGCCAGATCTCCGTCACTGTTGTCCCGTCTTCTTCGACCTGCAGCTGCCGGACGGTGTTGGTATTGTCGATCACCGAAACAAAGGGACGGCGAGCATTGTCGATACGGTAGACCACTGGTGTCTGAGCGGGACGGGCGACGGAGAATGCTTCGAGGGGAAGTCTGAACCCTGTCCGAAAACTTGTCCTCTTTTCCCCGCCCACACCAAGCAGGTGAATGCCT
>Ga0316603_10002477_pt1 | contig 10135 bp, 8 predicted proteins | sample OWC_soil_day10_n_FD_207649 | JGI IMG/M metagenome (GOLD analysis project Ga0316603, IMG submission 207649) | Wetland soil microbial communities from Old Woman Creek delta, Ohio, United States - OWC_soil_day10_noCT | ecosystem: Environmental > Terrestrial > Soil > Wetlands | place: USA: Ohio...
GCTCGTCGATAACGAGAGCGCGCCGGCGGGCCACGTGGCGGATGGCGAACAGTCCCAACGGCCGAACTCCGAACCTCGTCCCGAGGGCGGACCGGCGACTGCGATCGAACAACCAGACGGGGGAGCGATCTCGTGATGCGACGCGTCCTCGTATCGTGTGTTGCCCTCGCGGTCGCGGTCGCGGGCCCCGTTGCCGCACAACCGGCCCCGGCTCCGGCCCCAACCCCGGCCGCCCCCGCAGACGCGAACGCGCCGGCCACGCCTGCGCTCAACCTCCAGGGCCGCGCGATCGAGCGCGTGCAGTTCCGCGGCAATCGCAAGGTCGAGGACGACGCGATCAAGGTCCAGCTGCTCTCGAAGCCGGGCACGCTGCTCGACGCTGCCAAGCTGCGCGAGGACCTGCGCGCGATGTGGAAGATGGGATTCTTCGCGGACATCGATGTCGAGGCGGAGATCGCCCCGTCGGGCGGTGTCACCCTGACATTCGCGGTCAAGGAGAAGCCCGCGATCCGCAAGGTCCTCATTGCCGGTCAGAGCGAGCTCGGGCTCGACAAGATCAACGACGTGATCGATCTCGAGCTCGATGCCATCGTCGACATCTCGAAGGTCAAGAAGAACCGGGAGAAGATCGCGGACCTCTACGTCCAGAAGGGCTTCTACCTCGCGACGGTCGACTACGAGATCAAGCCGGTGAACGAGGCCGAGGTCGACGTCTACTTCAAGGTCGACGAGAAGGCCAAGGTCAAGATCCGCGACGTCCAGTTCATCGGCAACAACACGATCGACGATGACGAGCTGCGGGCCTCGATCTCGACGCGCCGGCAGGACGCGATGGGCTTCCTGAACGACTCCGGCACCTACAGCCAGGAAGCATTCGACCGCGATCTCCTGCTGGTGTCGGCGCACTACTGGGATCGCGGTTACGCCAACGTCAAGGTCGGCACGCCGCAGCTCCGGCTGTCACGCGACAAGCAGTACATGTACCTGTCGATCCCCGTCGACGAGGGGCCGGTCTTCACGATCGGTACCGTCAACTTCAAGGGCGACCTGATCGGCACCACCGGAAAGAACCTCGAGAGGATCACCATCCGCCCGGGCATGAAGTTCTCGCGGACCCGGATCGCCGAGGATCGCGAGAAGCTCTCGAACTACTACCAGGACCAGGGCTACGCGTACGCGAACGTCCTGCCACTCACGAAGGTCGATCTGCCCAATCGCAAGATCAACCTGACCTTCGAGGTCGCGCGTGGCAAGCGCGCCTACTTCGAGCGAATCAATATCCGCGGCAACTCGAAGACCCGCGACAAGGTGATCCGTCGCGAGATGAAGATCTCCGAGGGCGAGCTGTTCAACAACACGAACCTCGAGATCAGCAAGCGCCGGATCAACGCGCTCGGCTTCTTCGAGAACGTGGTCGTGTCGACAAAGCGCGGGTCGAGTGACGAATTCGTCGAGGTCAACGTCGAGGTCAGCGAGCGCCCGACCGGTACCTTCCAGATCGGTGCAGGCTTCTCGAGTGTCGAGAACTTCATCGCCCAGGCGCAGATCTCGCAGAATAACCTGTTCGGCCGTGGCCAGACTCTGGCCCTCCAGGCTCAGCTTTCGAGCCTGCGCCAGTTGTTCCTGCTTCGCTTCGTCGAGCCGTACTTCCTCGACACCCAGTGGACGTTCGCGTTCGACCTCTACAACCAGAGCCGCGGGTTCGGCACGTTCTTCCGTAACGCCAGCGGTGGCACCCTCACGTGGGGCTATCCACTGTCCTACGAGGCGCGCGCGTTCCTCACCTACAAGCTCGAGAACGTCGACATCTCGACCGGTACGGGCGGCATCGCGAACCTCGGCGCCACGTCCGCGCCGATCGAAGCGACGAGTGTCGCCAACCTGTTCCGCGGCGGCGTGACATCCTCGCTCAGGGCGTCGCTGTCGTGGGATTCACGGAACAACCGGCTGTTCCCCAGCGCCGGCTGGTACCACACGCTGTTCGCCGAGTATGCGAGCCAGTACACCGGCTCGGAAAACAGGTTCGTCCGCTGGGGCGGCTTCTCGCGCTACTACCGCAACCTGTGGGGGCCGTTCGTCCTTCACTCCAATGCCGAGCTCGGCATCACGACCTCGACGGATCCCCTCGGTGTCCCGATCTCCGAGCGCTATCTGGTCGGTGGCATCTACGACATCCGTGGTTACGCCCCCCGCACGCTCGGTCCCCAGCTGCTCACGCAACCTCCGGGCGACGTGGGCCAGTCGCTCGGTAGCCTGCCGCTTGGCGGCAACTTGCAGATCATCATCAACAACGAGATCGAGTTCCCGTTGTTCAAGAAGGTCGGTATCTCGGGCGTCGTGTTCTTCGACATGGGCAATGCGTACAACCTCGAGGATCGGTACTGCTCGGGGCTGCAGCGCAAGAACTCGTCGATCTCGATCAAGTTCGACCCTTGCTTCCGGCTGCCGGATTCGCTGATCAACGGCATCCGCAAGTCGGTCGGATTTGGCTTCCGCTGGTTCTCGCCGATCGGCCCGCTGCGGTTCGAGTGGGGCATCCCGCTCGACGCGCAGCCCGGTGAGGATCCGCTGGTATTCGAGTTCACGATCGGTAACTTCCTCTGATCGCTGGATTCGCCCGGATCTCGCCACGGCGGGCGCGATCCATACCGATTGAACATCCGGGCTTTGACACCCGTCGAACTGGTTGTATCAACGTACTTTCCCCGGCTTTCGCCGGGTGGCTTCCGAGGTATTCATGAATCGCTATCTCGCTCTTGGTTGTCTGGGTCTTGGCCTCATGGTGTCGCCGCTCGTTGGCTCGCTCCACAGCGCACAGAGCGCCGTGCCGGCCACGGTCAAGGTCGGCGTCATCGACATCGAGAACACGCTCTCGACCACGCCGGCAGGCAAGCGCGCCAACGAGGCGTTCGAGAAGACGCGAAAGGCCAAGCAGGCCACGCTCGACAAGGAGCAGACCGACCTCAGGAAGGCCGGCGCCGACCTCGAGAAGCAGCAGGCCGTGCTCAAGCCCGACGTCTTCAAGACCAAGCGCGATGAGCTCGAGAAGAAGTTCGTCGCGCTCCAGCAGACGTACGCCAAGCTCGAGCGTGAGCTCGCCGCGGATCGGACCAAGCTGATCCAGGATCTCCTCAAGCAGGCCGAGCCCCGGATCGAGAAGATCGCGAAGGCCGAGGGTGTCCAGCTGATCATCGATCAGAGCGCAACGGTGTGGGCCGATCCATCGGTTGACCTCACGCAGAAGCTCAACGCCGAGATGAAGTGACCTGATAGCTGTATCCCGAGGGGGCACAGGCTCGCCCAGCGGCTCGCTGGCGCGCCCCAAGGGCACAGGCTCGCCCAGCAGCTCGCTGGCATGATACGAAGGCCGCATGTCGGAGCGGCCTGACCTTCCACCTCCCGCCGCAGCCTTGAAGGCCGAGCAGATCCTCGGGCTCCTGCCGCATCGCTACCCGTTCTTGCTGATCGATCGCGTACTCGAGGTCAGCGAGGACAAGGTGGTCGCCCTCAAGAACGTCTCGTTCAACGAGCCGTACTTCCAGGGCCACTTCCCGGGTGTCCCGGTGATGCCGGGCGTGCTCCAGATCGAGGCCATGGCGCAAGCCGGCGGCATCCTCGCCGCGCGCTCCGTGACGTTCGATCCAACCACCCACATCCTGCTCTTCATGGCGATCGACAACGTGAAGTTTCGCAAGATGGTCACCCCCGGTGACCAGCTCATCATCGAAGTGATCCCGCTCCGCAAGGGCAAGATCTTCAAGATGAAGGGCGAGATCCGATGCGAGGGCGTCGTCGTGTCGTCTGCCGAGTTCCTCGCAGGGGCGGCCGAGAAGTCCAAGGTGGGCTGACTTGCGACGTGGCATCGCGATCGCGGTGACCGTCGCGCTGTGCGCATGCGGCAGCAAGAAGCGCCAGCATCGGACCGGAGATGCCGCGCCGGTGGAGCCGATCAGCATCCCGACCTCAGCGGACGGTGGTCCCGCTGGCACCCGATCCGACGAAGTCGAGCCCAACGACGGCGATGATGTCGCGATGCCGCTGGCTCTTGGGGGCACGATCCATGGTCGGATCGAGCCCGAGAACGACGCCGACTATTACCGGGTCGACATCCCGGCCGCGGGCGCGCTCGCAATCGACGTGTCCGCGGTCGAGAACACCGACCTCACGCTCGATCTCCTCGATGGTTCCGGCACGGTGCTCGCGCGCTCGGATCGCGGCACGGTGAAGACCCGAGAAGGCATCGCGAACTTCGGCGTGACGGCCGGCCGCTACACCGCCGTGGTGCGCGGCAAGAAGGTCGTGACCAAGACGGGCAAGCGCGGAAAGGGCGCGTCGGTCGCGCAGGCCGCCGTCTTGCCATACGACATCACCGCGTCGGTCCTGCCACCTGCGGCGAACGCCGAGCGCGAGCCTGACGACGATCGCGGCACGGCGAACGATCTGATCGTCGGTGACCCGGTAACCGGCTTCATCGGCTGGGCGGGCGACACGGACGTCTGGAAGCTCTCGGTCGAGACCCTGTCGGCGAAGAACTCGCTCGACATCGAGATCTCCGCGATCGAGAACGTCGCATTCACGCTCGAGCTTGCCGACGGAGTGGGGCAGGTGATCGTGACTCGCAAGGCACCTCGGGACGCCGGACTGACCCTGCGCGGGCTCATCCCCGTGCTGCCGGCAGGCGCGTCACCGTTTCACTATCTGACGATCAAGGGGACACCGTCCAACCCCGAGTCAGCGTACACGCTCCGCGTCCTGGCGAAGAATCCCGAACCAGACACCGAGGTCGAGCCCGACGACACGCTCGAGAAGCCGATGGGGATCCCGGCGGATCGAACCGTCGTTCACGGGCAGTGGAGCCCCGGTGACATCGATTGCTTCGCGGTCGCGCCCGATCCCGCTGCCCGCACGATCGACGCTCACATCGAGACCCCGAGCGAGGCCGACCTCTCGGTCGAGCTCATCGTCGACGGCAAGGTCGTGAGCAAGAGCGACCAGAAGGGCAAGGGGGCGGCGGAGAAGGTCACTGGTGCGGTGCCGGCGAACGGGCATGCGATCGTGAGGATCCGCGGCACCGATGCGAGCGGCGAGGGCCTGTACGACCTGAAGCTCTCCGAGGGCCCGGCCGCACCGCCATGACCGGTCCGCAGCGCTCGTACGGGACGCACATCCTCGTCGTCCTCGCGCTGACCAACCTGGTCTCGTATGCCGCCCGGAACGCGCTGTTCGCCGTCTATCCAGATCTCACCGCCCGGTACGGGATCGACGATGCGCAGATCGGCCTGCTGCAGACCGTGTTCATGATCCCGCACGCCGCGGCGACGCTGGGGTTCGGATGGGCAGGAGACCGCTTCGATCGCCGACGCGTGATCGCGGTGGGGATGATCGTCGCGAGCGCCGCTGGCGCGTTCGGGGCGCTGGGATCGAGCTACCTCGGTCTCGGCATCTCTCGCGCGCTCGTGGGGTTCGGTACGGCGGCGGTGGTGCCGGTCGCCAACTCGATCCTCGGCCAGATCTTCGAAGGCCCGCAGAAGGCGAGTCGGCTGGCGGTCTTCAACCTCGGGCTGTTCGTAGGCGGGGTGGTGGGCTTCGCGGTTGGTGCGGCCCTCGGGTTCCCGCTCGTCGTCGTGACCCTCGCGGTGCCCGGGGTGGTGCTCGCGGCGATGGTCGCCGCGTTGCCGGTCCCCCCGCCGGTGGCGCTTCCCGTGGTGCTCCCGGTCGCGCTCGCCTCGGGTGCCGGGGCTGGCAAGCGCACGGCTTGGCGGGACTTCACCGCGATGGTGCGGCTGTTCCTGGCCGATGCGAGGGTGCTGCTGCGGATCCGCACCCTGCGGTGGCTGATCGCGTCTACCACGGTGATGGCCTTTGCAGCAGGTGCCTACAACGCCTGGCTCAAGGAGTTCCTCGTACGTGACAAGTGGATGTCCAACGAGGAGGCGACCTCGCTGCTCGCTCTCGCGTTATGCGGTGGGCTATCCGGAATCCTCGTCGGAGCGCGAATCTCGGACCGGCTGCGGCGGCGCAGCCCGTCGGGGCGGCTCTGGGTGATCGTGATCGGAATGGCGCTCACGGCGCCGTGCGCGAGCGTCGCCATCCTGCTCCCGGCGGGGCTCGCGCTGAACGTCACCGGCGTAGCGACGCTGTTCTTCATCTCCTGGTACCACGCGCCGATGGCGGCGACCGTCGACGATCTCGCGCCCAAGCGGCTGGCTGTCGCCGCACAGGGGCTCGTGATCTTCACGATGCACATGATCGGGACGGCGCCGTCGTCGTGGGTGATCGGCGAGATCTCCAAGTACGCGAGCCTGCGTACGGCGATGTGGATCCCGACCGCGGCGCTGGTCGTGGCAGCGGGGCTGATGGCCGTGGCCACGACCAGCTTCTCGGCGGATCATCAGAGGGCGCGCAGCTAGCCTCACCCGGCGATGGCACCCCCCTCAGAGTCTCGCTATAACCGACCGGACATGCGCGCGATCGTCCTTGGCCTCTGCGTCGTTCTCGGAATCGGCGTTGCGGCCGGCTGCGCTGGCAACAAGGGCCCGAGCCAGACCCTCGATCGCTACGGCCGGGCGCTGAAGAACCGAGATTTCGGCACCGCTTACGACCTCATGTCGTCGGGGTTCCGCGGCAAGGTGTCACGCGAGGATTACGTCCGCATGATGCGCGACAATGCGCGCGAGGTCGACGAGACGGCCGAGCGTCTGCGCGGCAAGAAGGGCAACCTCGAGGTCTCGGCGGAGTTCGAGTACGGGCTCGGAGACAAGATGCTGCTCGTCCAGGAAGGTGGGCGCTGGAAGATCTCGGCGAACCCGCTCGGGTTCTACGACCAATCGACGCCGCGCAACGCGCTCCGCTCGTTCCTGCGTGCGTATCAGCTCGAGCGCTGGGAGATGATGCTGCGGTTCGTCCCCAACGCGTATCGCGAGAAGATGGATGCGGCAAAGATGAAGGCGCAATTCACCGGGCCATCCCGGGAGCAGATGCAGAACCTCATCAATACACTCGAGGCCAACGTCGACGAGCCAATCGTCGAGCGGGGCAACGATGCCCGGATGAGCTACGGAGACCGCTTCACGGTGCAGTTCGTGAAGGAAGATGGCGCGTGGAAGCTGAAGGATCTGGACTGACGTGTAGGTGGCGATTCGAGTAGCCAGAGGAGGGGGGAGCTGCCCACCTACACGACCGGGGAGTACGAGAAGCGTCATCGGTGGCCGCAAAAAGGTCAGGGTCATCAGAGTGGGCCCAACGTGGCGCGTGGGTTCGAGAAACCGTCACGGCGAGTCGCGTCAGTGGAGACGTGGACCGGTCGGGTGGCGTGTTTTCGTCGTACTGTGTCCGATCTCGCATGCTGACGAAATCGCATTCCAGAACTACAGCTCCTCGAATTACGATGCGTTAGAATAGAACTGTGGGTCCATCGGTCGATCGATGTCGTGAGGCCCGTAGGTTGCACTCTTGAAAGTTAGGCGCTACGTACCATTGAAGACTTAGCCACTAGTTAGGCTCGCCACCTTTGGGCACGAAAGGCGGTCCGCATGTTGGATCCCTGGATCATCGAAGAAATCCTGAAGAAGGAAGAGGAACTACGGCGCGAGCGAGAGCGCGGTCGGATTGAACTCCCGATCGAACGCCCCCGCGATACCGGCAATCGGCCGGCGGTGACCCCCCCACGCGAAGAATCCGAGCGTGGCGTGATGATCATCGACATCTGACCCCAAGCCCAAACCCGCCACGCGGCCTCCTCACACCCCGTGAGCAGGCCGTTCGTCGTTTCGGGGGGCGGCTTTCGGGCCCCAATTGAGATAAGTACCCGCTGTGGGGCGCAGTGTTGGGCACGTATTCACGATCGCCCTCGGGATCCTGGGCTGGGGAGTGCTGTTCGGACTCCCGGCCGCAGGGCTCCTTCCGCAGCCCGAGCCGACCGCGGCGCTGTGGATCGCGCTGTTTGTCATCGTGATCCTCGGAGCGCGTGCGCTCGCGTTCCCGGTCGAAGGCAGCGTGCTCTCGCTCGACTCCGCCTACTACGTCGCCGCCGCGCTGTCGGTGGGCTCCGTAGGCGCGGGTCGGCTGGTCGCCGTGGTGCTGACGATCGATGCGTCGATGCGCCTGTACTCGGCCCGCAAGGCCAAGCGCGGTGACTCCGAAGGCTGGTTCGCAGCGCTTGGCTACGTCCTCTATTTCGGCGGGATGAGCGGCGGGCTCTTGGTGCTGTGCGGCTGGGTGCTCGGCGCCGATGACGTCGTGGTCGGCCGTGCCGAGCCACGCGATGTGGCGATCCGCGTCGTGGCGATCGCGACGGTGTTTCTGGTCAGCCACTACACCGTCCAGGGCCTGCGGCTACGGCTCCTGGGACGAAGCTGGCGCACGTACCTGGCAGAGCTCGCGCTGCCGGGCATCATCGCAGAGGCCTCGCTGATGCCGATCGGCGTCGTGCTCGTGCTGCTCTATGACCCGAAACAGCCGCTCGGGTTTCTGTTGCTGTCTTTGACGTACCTGCTGATCAACCTCGTGTTCTCGCGACTGTCGCGGACCCAGAAGCAGCTCCAGGAGCGAGTCCACGATCTCGAGAACCTGAACGTGACCGCCCGGCAGTTCTCGGCCTCGCTGCAGCTCGAGGAGTTGGTCGAGACCGTCGCGCGCGAGATCTGCAAGGCGGTGCCGGAGGCAGAGGCCGTCGTGCTCGTCCATCGCCGCGCTGGAGGAGAGAGCGGCTTCGTGCTCGATGGCTATGACCGCACGAGCGACCGGTTCTTTCGCCAGTCGATGACGGAGAGCGAGGGCGCCGCCGGCTGGGTGATGAGCCATGGCACGGCGCGCCGCATCGATGACCTCGCACACGCCGACGTCGTGGTGAACGAGGATGGCACCCAGGGGATCCGGGCGTGGCTCGGTGTGCCGTTGTTCATGTACGGCGGCTGCGAGGGCGTCGTCGCGGTTCAGTCTTCGCGCGCGGGAGCGTTTCGCGAAGACCACCAGCGGCTGGTCGAGTCGCTCGGTCTCCAGATCGCCGCCGCACTCCAGAACGCGCACCTCTACGAGCTGGCAATGGTCGATGGCCTGACCGGGCTGTTCATGCGGCGCTACTTCGACGCCCGGATCGAGGAGGAGATCGAGCGCTCGAAGCGCTACGGCACGCCGTTCTCGGTCGTGATGATGGATGTCGATGATTTCAAGAAGCTCAATGATGAGCACGGGCATCTCATAGGCGATCGCGTGCTCCGTACCATCGCCAACGTCGTCAAGGCGCAGATGCGCGGCGTCGATACCGCAGCCCGTTACGGCGGCGAAGAGATCGCGCTCATCTTGCCGCGTACCGAGATGGTCGCGGCATATAACGTCGGCGAGCGTATCCGCTCGGCGATCGCCGAGCAGCGCGTCACCACCGACTCCGATCCGCCGAAGGTGCTCGGCGTGACCGCATCGTTCGGCATCGCGTCGTACCCGGAGACCCGCGCCTCCACCGGCGAGGATCTGGTGCGTCGCGCCGATCGTGCCCTCTATCGCGCGAAGAAGACCGGCAAGAACCGGGTCGAGCTGTTCTGGAGCGATGAGTCAGGGCCCGCGCGGTTCCCGATGATCCCGTCACCGAACGAGACGATGACACCATCGCCGATCGAGCGCAGCCGGCCGATCGAGAAGGTCGACCGCAGCAAGCCGTTCGAGAAGGTGGAGCGACCGGAGCCCGATCGCTCTGCACCGGTCGAGAAGATGTTGACGGATCGACCCACGGTGAAGATCGAGCCCGCGCTCGACAGTTCGTCCGGCATCCCGATCGTGAAGCCAGGTGAGCCATGACGATCGATCGCAAACGGGCCGAGCGCCGGGTCGGCTGGGCGCGGATCTGGGCGCGGGCGAAGCAGATCGTGACCACGGATCCCACGGGATCGGATGAGGACGATCACGTCGTCGACGAGGAGGCGGCCCGGGTGCTCGCCGAGAACGCCGGCAGGCTCAAGGGTGGTCTCGCCAAGGTTGCGCAGCTCGCCGCGTACGATCCGGGGGGCACGCTCGGCGGCCGGAGCGGTGCGACCCAGGCGGCTCGCGAGGTGCTCGGCGGGCTGTGGGACCACGCACCGGCGGTGTCCAGCGATGCGATCACCGGGGTCATCGAGCACGAGCTGGGCGCTGCCACGCGGGC
>Ga0316603_10002478_pt1 | contig 10134 bp, 8 predicted proteins | sample OWC_soil_day10_n_FD_207649 | JGI IMG/M metagenome (GOLD analysis project Ga0316603, IMG submission 207649) | Wetland soil microbial communities from Old Woman Creek delta, Ohio, United States - OWC_soil_day10_noCT | ecosystem: Environmental > Terrestrial > Soil > Wetlands | place: USA: Ohio...
CATCGATCATTAAGATTCGTTTCCCATCCATATCGCTTTGCTCCTTCACATTACTGATTGCTTTGAAACCCTCGGCTCGCGGTCGGTCCCTTTTTTGTCTGTCCTTTTCGGGAGGACCACAGTGAATGTGCTTCCTTTCCCAGGCTCGCTTTCGACAGCGATGGAGCCATCATGCGCCTTCATGATGCGTCTGCTTATTGTCAGTCCAAGGCCACTTCCGACCTGGCTGCTCCTGCTTTGCGCCCTTCCCCGGTAAAAATCGTCGAAGATAAACGGAATATCCTCCTTTTCGATTCCTATGCCCCGGTCTGAAACCAAAATGTGAAGCTCCTGATCCCTTTCTTCAATTTTTACGGACACGCGGCTGCCATTTTCAGAATATTTTATGGCGTTGCCTATGATGTTCATGAATACTTCCAGGAGCGTTCCTTCATCCCCTTCTACCGGCGCCACCGGAAAAGGACAGTGCGTGACGACTTCGATATCCCGACTGACCGCCTGAACACGCAACATATCGACGACTTTGGAAATGAGTGCGGGCATATCCAAAGGCCGGAATCTCTCCCGGAGCTGCCTGAAGTCCAATGACGTCAAATCCACCCACGTGTTTATCATTTTTAGAAGCGCATCTACCCTGTTTTCGATTCGTTGGAGCGCTTCCTTTTGCGCGGGATTCGGCTCGCCCATAACGCCCTGCGACAGGGCAAATAGATTCTGCTGAACTGCCAGCAGCGGGCTCTTGAGCTCATGCGAAATGATGGAGGTGAGATTCTCCCGAATCATCTCCTTTTCCTGTCTGAGAGCAATCGCATCAAGCAATAGCATTCGCTTCTCGATCGCCCTTTGTGCTATCAGGCGGAGCTCATCGGCGCTAAAGGGTTTGGGGAGGAAATCGTAGGCTCCCCTTTTAATCGCTTCCACTGCCGAATCAATGGTCGCGTATCCGGTAATGACGACGCTGACAATGGTTGCGTCTATCTTACTTAGACGTTCCAAAACCTCCATTCCAGAAATGCCGGGCATCTTAAGGTCGACAAAAACTATATCCGGCTTCAAATCTTCAACCATTTTGAGGCCTTTTTCTCCATCCTCGGCAGTCTCGATCCTGTAATTCCCCTTTTTAAGTATATGGGTGCAGGAGTCTCTGACCACTTCCTCATCGTCGATGATAAGTACCGTATGCCTGTTGCTCATAGGATGCCGACCTTGAGTTTTAGCACATTTCGCACCGCCAGTTTCAATTCCTCCCGGTCAAAGGATTTTATGTAGTAATAAAATATTTCCTCGTTTCTGATTCTGGCTTCCAGCTCCTTGGTATTTTTCGAGGCCGTGATTATAACATTGGTTTGTGGCTTTATGGTTTTGATGACCGAGACGGCATCGTATCCCGCCATATCGGGAAGGTTTACATCGACTATAGCGCAGTCAAACTGAACGTCCTTTACCTTTTTAACCGCCTCTGTGGCGGACGAAGCCAGTTCCACATCGCACCCCTCCTCTTTGAAGGTGCTCTCATATTCCATGGCAGTTTCTTTGTCGGGCTCCACGATAAGAATGAGGCTATTTCCCTCCTTTTTTGCCCCTCGCTTTTTGATCGATTGTTCTCTTGGCAGGGCTCGTTTGCGTAGCAGAGTTTCGGTATTCTTCAACAGCTCCGCTGGATCCACAGGCTTTTCTGTCAATGCGTCGGCAGGCAGAGATTCCAGTTGCCTCGGGTCGTCCTGAGCAACGTAGCATCCTTTCTGCCGCCTCTTCCCTGTAAGCATCATGAGGATGGGAATATCATGAACATTTTGTTCCTTACTGAATTCTCTGCTGAAAATGAAGCCCTCCGCCCTTTTCTCCATCATCACGTCAAGTATGATCAGGTCCGGTTTCTCCTGCTTCAACTTCCGCCAGCCCTCCAGTCCGTTGTATGCGCACGAGACATGGTAATGTTTTTCCAGAACGCTTTTTGCCTCGCGAACGTAATCGGGGTCATCATCGATGATGAGAATCCTATGACCCGTTACCATGGTTTCTGCCCCGCTTTCACAGTTCGCCCTTCTGGAAAGCAAACCAGGTTCCAGAACGATCCAGTTGGCTTAAATTATTGTTATTGAACATTTTACGGTAACGTTCCGGACAATGATTGAGAATAAACGGATGGCGACTCGCCCCACACATGGGGTCTTCTGCCCCAAACCCGCAGCCTGCCGGAGTGCCGGGAGATTCTGCGTGGACTCGATTTTCTGTTATAATATTGAATATCTTAGACTAGCTGGATAATCCATGGGGAGATCCCCCGGCTGTGCCGGGGCGGCAGCAATAGTTGGACATTTTCGGCAGTATGCTTCGCCACCTTTTGGGACGTGGCTGCCCATACTCCTGGTTCTCAGCATGTGGTCGATGCGTACCCGCTAACTTGCATATCAAATGGGTTTGAGAAAAGTGCGCTTGAACCGCAGAGTGTCGTACAGGAAATATCGAATATCGAAGTGCCGGCCCTTAGGTGGTTCGTGTCCGATATTTATGTTTAAGCCTTGATTTCTATTGTATTCAGGCCCCTTTTAGGGGCCAGCAACCGGAAGATACTTGCGTATGGCGCCCCTATCCTACCCTAACCCGCGCTCCTATAAAGATCCGGTTCTCCGCAGCGAAAGATATTATCAACAGTTGCGGCAAAGGCAGATTCTGCGCTTGATGCTGACGTATCTGCTTCCGCTGGTCGTCCTCACGATCTATTTCGCCTTTCAATACAACCGGCTACTCGTCGAGATTGGGAAAACCCATCTTAAAACCATAGCGGCTAACCAGGCGGACACACTCGATTTATTTCTGAGAGAGCGAATCATTAATCTCTCAAACCTCATTGACAATCCCAAGCTCCAACTACCGTCCACGCCGTCGGCTGTACATGCAATGCTAAAAACCCTCCGGAGCAACAGCGAGGTATTTGTAGATGTTGGTTTTTTTGAAACCGACGGCATTCAGACGGCCTATGCGGGGCTCTACCCGCAGCTCGAGAAGCGCGATTACAGCCGTGAATCCTGGTGGATGGCGCTGAAGGATGGCAAAGACCACTTTGTTATCACGGACAACTATCTGGGATTCAGGCAAAAGCCGCACCTCACGGTGGCTGTAAGCCGGACCATCAATAACCGATATGTGGTTCTTCGTGCAGCGCTCGATTCGGATAAGGTTTCCCGTCACCTTGCGAAACTGGAACCATCCAACGAAGTGTACACGTATGTTGTCAATAACGCCGGCCATTACCAGATTGTCACTTCTCCAACGGGAAGCCCGCTGGCTTTAGCACCGATCGTTCCGCCGCGCACGCCAAAGCTGGGTGCGGAAGAGATTACGGTGGGGGGAGATAGAGTCTATTACGGATACTCCTGGCTGCGGTTGTGCGATTGGGCGCTCATCGTCTGCTCCACAAAAGATTTGGGAGCGTTCAGCGCTGGAGGCCCCTTTATCAATCTCTTCGCATTCTCCACTATCGTTATTTTTTTGATTTTCTCGATCATAATCTTTCGGGCGAGGCGAATCGTTCAACAAGTGAGGCAGACGGATGAAGCCCATGCCGAATTATCCGACACCCTCCTGCAGGCCTCAAAGCTCGCTGCGGTAGGAGAGTTGGCGTCGGGAATCGCACACGAAATCAACAATCCGTTGGCCATTATCAACGAAGAGGTGGGCTTGATCAAAGACATGATGAATCCCGAATTCAAAATGTCTCAGTCGTTCGAGGACATCAGGCCTAGCGTAGATAATATTCAGGATGCCGTCTCCCGATGCCGGGAGATTACCAAAAGGCTGCTGGCCTTTGTGCGCCGGACAGAAATGAATTTGCAGCCTTACGATATTCACGAAGTTATCGACGATGTTCTGAAGGGGTTTTATGCACACGAGCTGGCGGTATCCAACATTGAGATCATAAGGAACTATCACAATAAACCGCTGAGGATCTCAGCGGACAAAATTCAGCTGCAGCAGGTGTTCCTGAACTTGATCACCAATGCTGCGGATGCGATCAGGGATCGAGGCAGGATAACCATCAGTACATGGCCGAAAGATGGGCGGGTATATGCCGCCATTAACGACACCGGTATAGGCATGACACAGGAGCACCTGGATAAGATGTTCCTGCCTTTTTTTACTACCAAGGCGCCGGAAAAAGGCACTGGATTGGGTCTTTCGATCAGCTATCGCATCATCAAGAGCCTTGGCGGCAGCATTTCGGTCGCAAGCACTCTGGGGGAGGGCAGTACTTTTACCATCGATCTGCCGCTTCTGGACGAGCATTCGAAGCCAAAGGTGGAAACGCGGCCCGTTCCAACAGCCGCCCTCAAGTTGTGACCAGGGAGTACCGATGCGTACAGAGTCCCATGGAAGGCATTTCGTGGGGATCACGATTCTGCTTGTGGATGACGAAGAAAAGCTTCGCACATCGATCGCCCTGCGGCTCCAATTGCGCGGGTACGAAACCGTGGAGGCCGCGAACGGGCACGAAGCGATTCAAGCCATAAGGTCACGATCCAATATCCATGTTGTGGTTCTCGATCAAAAGATGCAGGGAAGTGATACCTCCCGGGTTTTGGCTGACATAAAACAGTTGCGCCCGGATATTCCCGTTATACTGCTCACCGGTTTGGGTCGTCTTGATCCGTCGATCGACCCCTCCCGCAAAGATTACTTCTCGTTTCTGGAAAAGCCCTGCGATTTAGACGATCTGATCCAAACCATAGAGGACGCCTGTCGCCTTCATTTACAGCATCCGCCGCAGGGCGAGCGTTCGTCCCCTCCGGACAGCCGGAAAAGACGCAGTGGGGGATGATGAACGCGACGACACGAACCAGGCGCGGTGGGGCCAGGAAGACGCTCACGGTGACTCATCGAAATGCCGCGTTGCTCCCCGGGGGGAAAGATCATGCCTCAAAAGATTAAGCTTCTTATAGTGGATGACGAAGTCCAATTCCTCAACGCCCTGGCGCGGCGTTTGGAGCTCCGCGGTTTTATGGTAACCAAGGCCACGAATGGAGCGGAAGCGATCCAGGCTGCCGGCAGCCACAAGTTCGACCTGGCTCTGCTCGATCTTAAAATGCCAGGCATGGATGGCACAGAAGTGCTGCGACTTTTGAGGAAGGAACACAAGTATCTCGAAGTAATCATCCTGACCGGCCACGGCTCTTTGGACCTGGCCGTGGAGTGTACCAAACTAGGTGCTTATGGCTACGTTCCCAAGCCCTATGAACTCGAACAGTTGATCAAAATCCTCAAAGACGCGTACGAAAAAAGGGTTAAGAAGAAGTTCCAGATGAATGAGGAGAAAATGGCCGAAATCACAAAAATCGCAACGGGCGACAACGCCCTGAGCGTTATGCATAAACTGAAAGAGCTGGATGACGAGGTTCCGTGATCGCCCTTTCTCCCATAGCTCCCCCTGGTGGCTTCTCGCTCAGAAGCTTACTTTCTGCGGAAATCCGGCTGGCCCGTGCGGCAACGGTTGCGTTTTCCGGGGATGGTTCGCGTTGGAGGTTTATGCTGTTTCCTGCGATGCAATGATGCCAGCCATACATGAAACGACCTTGATCCCCCGGGGGCGGCGCTGTAAGGCAGATTGAATGTATTGCCAAGCCGTTTAACAAAGCACAGATCCGCTCGTCCATCGAGATGGCGAAGCTGCGGCTGCGCCGAAAGAAGGTGTGAATGCCATGAATACCGAAGTAGAAAAAGCCCGATCCACAGACTCAGGGGAGTACTGGCGGGCTCTGCAGGCTGCTTTAGGCGAGCGTCTTGGGGAAGCTGTCGCAATCTGCCGGGAAGCCAGCCGATGCGAACCCGCCGCCGCATGGCCCTTCGAGATGCTTGGCAACCTGTTCCAACGCATGGGTGACACGCGAGCGGCCATAGCAGCCCTTGAGCGGGCTGCGGAGCTAACGGTCCCCAAGGCGGTGCTCCTCCATTCCCTCGGCACGCTCTATTACCGCACGGGGGCTTTCAGAAAGGCAATCGGCACATTCCAGCGAGCACTCGAGCTTGAGACCGACCGGAGTGAGAGCTACTATCTCAAGGGCCTTGCTGAATTTCACGCCGGGCTGACTCGCCTCGCGATCCAATCGTTTTCACGCGCCGTGGATCTCGATCCTTCCAATATAGTTGCCAAGTACCATCTCGCGGTCGCCTACTCGCGGGCAGGCAACATTCGCAGTGCTATCGACGCGCTCCAATCGATCGCCGAAGCCGGTACCGAAGATGCCGCGGCCCATTACCATCTTGGCATGGCCTACTATGCGACGGGAAGTATGAGCGAAGCCGCGAGGCATTTTGCGCGGTCCATAGAAATTGATCCGACAGCCGACCAGTCTCGGCATATGTTCAATATGGTCGGCGACAAGCTTGTTGAGACACGTCCCGGTCGCATCGGCAAGGGCTTGATGGGATTTCTGCGCCCCTTACGCGCAAGTCTCGTGGCGAAAGCCACCACTGCTGCTGTGCTGGTGTTCCTCATATCGGGAGGCGCATTGGCATGGTGGATGCTTCAGTCTGCGGATGCCGACGACATGGCTCTTTCCCGGATGAAAGCGGAGGCCGTATCGGATACGGTCCGCCGCGTGCTCCCGCTAGGCGACGATGCGGCCTCTGTCCGGTTGCAGGAGGTCGTCGAAGCTCTGGGCAAGGAGGAAGGCATGCTGTCCCTCCGGATCATGTCCAAGGATGGGCTCGTCCTTGCCTCGACCGACCGGCGCGAGGTCGGAAGCTCTGTATCCCGGTCCGATCCGGCATGCATCTCCTGTCACGATACCTCCGTGGCACGGCGCAACAGCTGGACCGAGTTCCGGGAGATCGGCCTCGGGCGTTCGCGAGGGTTGGAGCTGCTCCGGCCCCTCTTCGCGTCACCCGAACGGATCTCGCCGGAGACCTCCTCCCTGCCACTGGGGATGCTCCAGATGGTCACTTCTCTCTCCACTGTGGATGCTCGCCGGTCTTCGCGAAGGATCTATGCATTGGCGGTCGGAGGCACAGCCTGCGCTATGGTTGTTTTGCTCGTCTCGACTCTAGTCTGGTACATGGTGCGGAGGCCGCTCTCGATTCTCGAGGCTGCTGCCGGCCGGGTCGGTGCGGGCGAGCTGGACGCCGAGATTCGCAACGAGCGCATCGACGAAATCGGCAGGCTTAACTCGGCTTTCAACCGCATGACACGGGACCTGCGCCGGACCAGACACGCGCTGGATGAGATCCACCACGGTATGGAACAGCACATTGTCAATGCTACCGAGGAGATCCGGAGGACCAACGATGAACTGCGCGAGGCGAACGCCAAGCTGCAGGAATTCGATCGGACGAAGTCCGCCTATGTCCAGAAGGCGATACATGATCTGCGTGCGCCCCTGCAGTCGGTGACTATGATGCAGTACGTCCTCGGGGGTGGGCTGGTGGGTCCGCTGACGGACGCCCAGCGGGACATCATTGAGCGCATGCAGGGCCGTACCGGTGCGATGGTTCAGCTTATTTCGGACCTTCTTGCTCTCGAGCGGCTAAGGGCCGGGGCCGCCAGGCCGGTACGCAAAGCAGTCTACCTCGCCGATTCGGTTGGCAAGACCATGGATACGGCAGGCGTGCAAGCCGAGAAAAAAAAGGTTACCGTGGAAATCTCAGGCCTGGAAAGCCTTCCGCCGGTTACTGGCGATCCCGACTTGATCGAGAGCGTTACAGGCAACCTGATCGACAACGCGGTGAAGTACTCAAACTCCAGCGGGTTAGTATCCATCCGCGGATATGCCGAAACAGGGGAGGTGGTCTTCGAGGTCTCGGATACTGGCATTGGCATTCCGGAGCAGGAGATCAACCTCATCTTCGGGGAATTTTTCCGGGCCTCGAATGCGCGGCGCATAGAAGCCGAGGGCACTGGCCTGGGCCTGGCGATAGTGAAGAGAATCGTGGAAGACCACGGCGGATCTCTCTCAATCAAAAGTACCGAGGGGAAGGGAACCACGGTAACCGTGCGACTGCCAACGGCATCTGAATCAACATGAACGCCTTTCCCATACACGCCGGGACATCGGTATTCAGACAGTGTGCTATCATGAAGACTCAAGCCCTAAAGCAGGGTGCAGATTCTGCTGTGTGGAAATCACCCGAATGACGGTATGGCGGTTATTTCTTTGCAGAGGTGTTTCGATGACGCAAACAATCCTGATGATTGATGACGACCGCGACTTTGTCTCGGCGGTGCAGCTCATTCTCGAGAACGCTGGATACAAAGTGCATACTGCCGCGAACGCTGGCGAGGCGGAGGCTGCACTCGACAAGGGGGTCCGTCCGGATGGAATGATCCTGGATGTGATGATGAGCGGAAGGGGAGAAGGCATTATCTTCGCACGCAAGATCCGGAAAAATGCTTCCTATAAGGACATTCCAATCCTCATGCTCACTGGCATGCGCGAAGCGACCGGGTTCCAGCCTATTAAAGATGACCCGCGGGACTCTGTCTTTCTCCCCGTGGACATCTACCTCGAGAAACCTGTGCGGCCGGAAGTCCTTCTCGCGAAACTCGAGCAAATGCTCGGTCGCAAGAAAAGCTGAGAGATGGCCTTATTCAGGCTCAAGACACCAGGCACAGCCCATAGATTTTTTTTGCAGCTGTGAGGACCGCTTTTTTCATAATCCCCGAGAGTTCCATGGTCAACTTCTCGGTCGGTTCGGACATCTGTGCAACAATGATTGAGACCTGAACCCCACAGAAGTCGGAGATCTCTTTAAGCAGATTTGAGGTCGGGAACTGGTGCATGGAATAATCGGCGATCTTACTCTCTGTCAGCTCGTTGATTTTCAGCTCAAATACATCGCCGTGCTTTTTCCCCTCCTTATTAATGGTGTCGACAAGAATGAGATGCGCGGGTCGCTTTTCGGAAAGAGCAACATCAAAAAGGATTTCTCGAATGCTTGTCCCAACGTCCTCGGCATGCACATCGGAGGGCAATCGGTAACGCTTCTGGAGTTCCTCGACCACCGTAGGTCCAAATCCATCATCTCCAAGAAGTTTATTCCCGCATCCGAGGATAAGAACCCTGGATGATCGGATTTCGCTTATGATGGTCATAAAAAAGCTCAACCCGGATTATGCAGAGCAAGTGGCAATCCGGGTTGACGTAGCCAGATGCGTGATTTCGTCCACGTGGTATGCCTGAAGGTTCCTTCAGGCATACCACGTGGACCGGATATCCCATTGACTAGAAATTTCGAATGGTATCGATCTTTTCGCCAGTCTGATCGAAAATCTCGGCTTCGAGTGCAAGACCGCCATCCAGGCGGTGCGTGGCACAGGACAGTCAAGGGTCATACGCACGTATGGCGGTTTCTATGAGGTTCAGAGCTCCCTGATCATACTTCCCGTTCTGGATCACCATCTTCGCCGCCTGCTTGATCGACATGTTGATGGGAGCCTGGTTGTGAGTGGTTCCCACAATGAGGTTTATGCTAGTGATTAATCCGTGGTCGTCCCCCGTGTAATCGTGGATCAGAGTTCCTCGAGGCGCTTCAACGCATCCTACACCTCTTCCGGCCCTGACCTTCACGACTGTCCGGATCTCTTTCCCTGTGATCTCCGGATCTTCGAGGAGCTTGATGGCCTCTTCGCAGTTGTTCACAAGCTCAATCAATCTTGCCCAGTGATAAAGCAGCGTATACTGAGCGGGCCTTCCGAAATTCTTCCGGAATTCCTCAAGCTCAAGCTGCGCCTCATTGCCGGGCATTCTGTCGCAAACATTGATCCTTGAAAGGGAGTTGCTCCTGTAAATTCCGACCGGCTGGTCGAGGTCCATGGAGAAGCCGCCCCACTTTTTTGCGTAGGGCATCTTCGCGTAGGACCACGGTTCGACATGCTCCCCCAAATGCTCCGTGTATTCATCATAAGTGAAGTCATCGTAGGCGCCGTCGGGTTTCATCAGTCGGATTTTCCCGTCGTAAATATCGTGCGTGCCGTCCGCTCGCACGGTACCGATAAATCCCGTGGTGATGACGCCGAGCGTTTTCACGGCATCCATGTATTTTGGGAAGATGCTCTCTTTGGCAAACTTGATTGTGAATTTGGCGAATTCAAGCTGCTCCCTGGTTTGATTGAGAAATTCGACTCTGTCCTGCTCAGAGAGC
>Ga0316603_10002480_pt1 | contig 10131 bp, 9 predicted proteins | sample OWC_soil_day10_n_FD_207649 | JGI IMG/M metagenome (GOLD analysis project Ga0316603, IMG submission 207649) | Wetland soil microbial communities from Old Woman Creek delta, Ohio, United States - OWC_soil_day10_noCT | ecosystem: Environmental > Terrestrial > Soil > Wetlands | place: USA: Ohio...
ATGCTGGTGAGCAGGTCGCACTTGGCGAGCTGTGCGGCCCGATCTGCCAGCGCCGGATCTCCACCGATCGAAGCTGCGATCGAGCGGGCCAGCCCACGGACACGCTCGGACTTGTCGTACAGCGAGCCGAGTTGCGTCTGGAAGGTGACGCGTTGCAGCGCGTCGCAGCGTGCATCGAGCCTCTGCTGCCGATCGGTGGCCCAGAAGAATGCAGCATCGCTCAGCCGAGGCCGCACGACGCGCTCGTTTCCTGCGATGACCTGCCCGGGGTCGGAGCTCTCGATATTCGAGACGGTGACGAACCACGGCATGAGCCGTCCCTGCGGATCGCGCACCGGGAAGCAGCGCTGGTGGTCCTGCATGGTCGCGATCGGCACCTCAGGCGGTAGCTCGAGGAACCGTGCGTCGAACCGCCCGGCGAGTGGAACCGGCCATTCGACCAGTGCCGTGACCTCGTCCAGCAGGGAATCGCTGATGACGGCTTCGCCGCCAAGGCGTGCGGCGGCAGCGATGACGCCCTGCCGGATCGTCTCACGTCGCTCGTGGATGTCGACGATCACGCGCCCGCGCCGGTGCAGCAGCTTGACATAGGAGGAGGGGCTCGAGAGCCGCAGCGCCCGCGGGGCCATGAAGCGATGACCGTAGGTCAGGTTCGAGGCGGGTACCCCGAGAACCTCGCACGGGACCACTTCGCGGCCGAACAGCATGACGACCCAATGCACCGGTCGCACGAACTGCGCCTCGCCGGCACCCCAACGCATGCGGCGCGCGATCGGCAGTGCATCGAGCGCGGCCTGGACGATGCCCGGCAGCAGCCCCACTGTGAGCGCGCCGGTCTCCGTGCCACGGTGAACGAGCCACACTCCCTTCGGCGTTTCGAGCTGCTCGAGCGCAGTGACGTCCACGCCGCAGCCGCGTGCGAAGGCCATGGCGGCCTGGGTCGGCGCACCCTGGGCGTCAAAGGCTGCCTTGAGCGGCGGACCACGCTTCTCGATGGCGCGGTCCGGCTGCTGCTCCGCCAGCCGACGCACGCGAACCGCCAGACGGCGCGGCGTCGCAAATCGATCGACCGTGCCATGAACGAGGCCGGCATCCGCCAGGCCCTTCGTGATGCCCTGCGCAAACGCATCCGCGAGCGTGAGCAATGACTTGGGCGGCAGTTCCTCGGTGCCGATCTCGACCAGGAAATCGCGCCGGGCCGTCATCGCGCAGCCCCCAGCATCGGAAAGCCAAGCGTCTCGCGACTCTTGTAATAGGCTTCGGCGACGCCCTTGGCGAGCGTACGCACGCGCAGGATGTAGCGCTGCCGCTCAGTCACGGAGATCGCCTTGCGCGCATCGAGCAGGTTGAACGTGTGAGAGCTCTTCAGCATTCGCTCGTACGCGGGCAGCGGCAGCCCCACCTCGAGCAGCCGCAGGCACTCGCGTTCGAACGCGTCGAACTGCCGGAAGAGTTCCTCGACGTCGGCGAACTCGAAGTTGAATTTCGACTGCTCGACCTCGTTCTGGTGGTAGACGTCACCATAGGTCACGCGCCCCAGCGGGCCGTCGGTCCAGACGATGTCGAAGATGCTCTCGACGCCCTGCAGGTACATGGCGAGGCGCTCGAGGCCGTAGGTGATCTCGCCCATCACGGGCCGGCAGTCGAGCCCGCCCACCTGCTGGAAATACGTGAACTGGGTGACCTCCATGCCGTTCAGCCAGATCTCCCAGCCGAGGCCCCAGGCGCCGAGCGTCGGCGACTCCCAGTTGTCCTCGACGAGGCGTATGTCGTGCACCAGCGGGTCGAGTCCGAGCGAGCGCAGCGAACCCAGGTACAGGTCGATGATGTCGGGCGGGGACGGCTTGATGACGACCTGGTACTGGTAGTAGTGCTGCAGCCGGAATGGGTTGTCGCCGTAACGGCCGTCCGTCGGCCGGCGGGACGGTTGCACGTACGCGGCGCTCCAGGGCTCCGGCCCAACGGCGCGCAGGAACGTGGCCGTGTGAAACGTTCCGGCCCCGACCTCCATGTCGTAGGGCTGCAGGATCACGCACCCCCGTTCGGCCCAGTAACGCTGCAGGGTCAGGAGCAGGTCCTGGAAAGTGCGGGGAGGCGTTGCCGCCGTCTTGGCCATCGGGTGTCCGCCAGTGAGTCGTCTGCAGGGCGGCGCAGTATAGCGAACGGTCGACTCAGCGCCGCGGCGCCCGCTTCCGGGCAGCGCGCAGGGTCTCCTCTTCGCCGGGGTCGGCCGTCCAAGGGCTGCCCGTCCGTTTTTCGATGTAGCGCCGGATGAGCCGGCGCACCATCTGTGACGGCGTGACGTCTTCCTCGGCGCACAGGCGTTCGAAGACCGCCTTCTTGCGCGGATCGATCAGGATCGTCAGACGCGCCGTGCGGTCTTCCAAGGGCAGGCCATTCCCATCCGGTGTGGCAACGATGATCGTTGATGATAAAGCAACACATATTCCAGTACAATTGAATGCACATCCAATGCGACATCCACGGCACCGCGTCCCAGCACCGTGACCACCGGGCTCAGCTCACCGCTCGCCATCTGCCTCGCGCTGCTCGCCGCGTGGGGAGTCGTCGGCCTCGCCGGGATGCTGCGGCCGGCGAGCCTGCGCTTCGCGGGGCGCACGTTGTTCCCGCTCGGCGCCCTGTGCGGCGCGGCGCTCGCGGTCGTCGCGGGCCTGAACATTGCGGCGCCGCCGGAGCAGATCGTATTGCTCATCGGCCTGCCGGACCTGCCCCTGCACATGCGCCTGGACGCCCTCTCGAGCGTGTTCCTGGTGCTGCTGGGCGCAACGTCGACCGGCATCTCCATCTTCAGCGCCGGCTACTTCCGCCGCGGGCAAGGCACCCTGCCCGGCCTGTTGTGCCTGGAATACCACCTGTTTCTCGCCAGCATGGGGTTCGTGCTGCTGGCCGACGACGCCTATGGATTCATGCTGGCCTGGGAAACGATGGCGCTGTCGTCGTACTTCCTGGTCACGACACAGCACCGCATCCCCGAGATCCGCAGCGCCGGCTTCCTTTACCTGCTGATCGCGCACGTCGGCGCGATCTCGATACTGCTGGCGTTCGGCGTCCTGCAGGGCGGCACGTGGCATTTCACGTTCGACTCGATGCGCACGGCCGAGATGAAGCCTGCCTGGGCCACCGCTGCCTTCCTGCTGGCGCTGTTCGGCTTCGGCGCCAAGGCGGGACTGGTGCCGCTGCACGTCTGGCTGCCCGAAGCGCACCCGGCCGCGCCATCGCCGGTGTCCGCGCTGATGAGCGGCGTGATGCTGAAGACGGCCGTGTACGGGATGCTGCGCGTCACGTTCGACCTGATCGGCACCCCGGCGTGGTGGTGGGGCCTGATCCTGCTGATGGTCGGTCTCCTGACGGCGCTGTACGGTGTCGTGTACGCGGCAGCACAGACCGACATGAAGCGCCTGCTCGCGTACTCCTCGATCGAGAACATCGGAATCCTCTTCACGGGCATGGGGCTGGCCGTCGTGTATTTTGGCGTCGGCATGCCCGTGCCCGGTACGGTCGCCCTGGTGGCCGTGCTCTATCACGCGCTCAATCACGCGTTCATGAAGAGCCTGCTGTTCCTCGGCACGGGCGCGGTGCTGCACGCCACGGGCGAGCGGAACCTCGGGCGACTGGGCGGACTCATCCACCGCATGCCCTGGACCGCATGGCTCACTCTGGTCGGCGCGCTGGCAATCGCGGGCCTGCCGCCGCTCAACGGGTTCGTCTCGGAGTGGCTGCTGCTGCAGTCGTTCCTGCTGGCGCATGAAGTGCCGAAGCCATTCGTCAACATGCTGCTGCCCCTCGGCGCGGCAGTCCTCGTGCTCGCGGCTGCACTTGCGGGCTACGTAATGGTGAAATTCTTCGGCGTGATCTTCCTGGGGCAGCCGCGCGAGGCGCGACTCAAGGATGCGCACGATGCGGGCCGCACCGAGCGCATCGGCCTGATCTGGCTCGCTGCCGGGTGCGTGCTCCTCGGGTTGCTTCCGACACGGGTGCTGCCGACACTGAGCCTGGTGCCCGAGCAGCTCGGACTCAGTGTGGGAACCATGGCCACCTCGTCGTGGTGGCGCCTCGTGCCGCTCCCCGACCGTGGGGCTTCATATTCGCCCATGATCTTCCTGCTGGCGGTCGCGGCCGTGATCGCCATTACCGTGCTCGCGGTGCACTACTTCTACCACCAGCGCATACGCCGCTCGGCGCCCTGGGATTGCGGCTTCGTGCGGCTCGACGCGCGGATGCAGGACACCGCCGAAGGATTCGGGCAGCCCATCCGCCACATCTTCCAGCCGTTCTTCACGCTCGAGCGTGAACTGCCGACGCCGTTCGACGCCGCACCCCGCTACCGGGTGACGATTGGCGACCCGCTCTGGCGTGCGCTCTACCTGCCGCTCGGCAGGGTCGTCCAGCGCGGTGCCGACTCGCTCGCCTGGCTGCAGCAGGGACGCATCGCGTCGTACCTGCTCTACAGCTTCGTCACCCTGCTCACCCTCCTGGCGCTGATGCTGTGAACGCACTCGACTGGGTGACACAGCTGATGGAAGTCGTCGCGGCGCTCGCGGCCGCGCCGCTGCTGGTCGGCTGGGTGAACTGCTGCCGGGCGTGGCTGCAGAACCGCACCGCGCCCAGCGTGTTGCTGCCGTATCGGGGCATTCGCAAGCTGTTTCACAAGGATGCCGTGATCGCCGAGGGCGCGTCGCCGTTGTTCCGCATCGCCCCCTACATCGTCTTCGGTGCGATGGTTACCGCCGCCATGGTGATCCCCTCCATGGGCACGCGCCTGCCGTTCACGACCGCGGCCGACGCGATCGCCCTGGTCGGACTCTTCGCCACGGCCCGGGTCTTCCTGTCGCTCGCCGCCATGGATGTCGGGACGGCCTTCGGCAGCCTCGGCGCTCGCCGCGAAATGATGGTGGGCTTCCTCGCCGAGCCAGCCCTGCTGATCGTGATCTTCGTCGCCTCCCTGATATCGTCGACCACCTCGCTGCCGGCCATCGCCGAGGCACTGGCGACCAGGACGCTCGGCGTCTACCCCAGTCTCGCATTCACGGCCGTCGCGTTCATGATGGTGCTGCTGGCCGAGAACGCACGCATCCCGGTGGACAACCCGGCCACCCACCTCGAGCTCACCATGATCCACGAGGCGATGCTGCTCGAGTATTCCGCGCGGCACCTGGCACTGATGGAGTGGGCCGCAGCCCTCAAGCTCTTCAACTACACCTGCATCGGCTTCGCGCTGTTCATACCGTGGGGAACGTCGACCGGCGACGCGCCGCTCGCGCTGGTCGCGGCCATCCCCGTGCTCGGACTGAAGCTGCTCGTCGCGGGAGCGGTGCTGGCCGTGGTGGAAACGGTGTCGGCCAAACTCCGGGTGTTCCGCGCCCCCGAGTTCCTGGCCACCGCGTTCATGCTCGCCATGCTGGGCCTGCTCGTCCACGTGCTGCTGGGGGCCTGAGGCGATCATGCCGCTGCCACTCGACCTGCAGATCCTGAACGCACTCGCCGCGCTGCTGCTGCTGCTGTCGTTCGCCATGCTGTCGCAGCGACGCATCGTCACGCTGGTCAACCTGCTCGCCTTCCAGGGCGCCCTGCTGTGCGCCGCGACGCTGCTCCTGGCGTGGCGGACCGGCGAGAACCACCTGTACCTCTCCGCCCTCCTCACGCTGACGCTGAAGGTCGTGTTCCTGCCGTGGCTCCTGCACCGGCTGATCCGGCGCCTCGGGGTCTACTGGGACACCGAACCGGTGCTCAACATCCCGGGCACGATGCTGATCGCCCTGCTCATCGTGGTGTTCTCCTTCGGTCTCGCGCAACCCATCTCGGAACTCGCCAGTACTGCAACCCGCAATGCGATCGGGATCGCGGTCGCGGTGATCCTGCTGGCCTTCCTCACGATGATCACCCGGCGCAAGGCCATGTCGCAGGTGGTCGGGTTCCTCTCGATGGAGAACGGGCTCTTCTTCGGGGCCATGAGCGCGACCTACGGCATGCCGATGATCGTCGAGCTCGGCGTCGCGCTCGACGTGCTCGTCGCCATGCTCGTGCTCGGCGTGTTCTTCTTCCAGATCCGCGAGCAGTTCGACAGCCTCGACCTGCATCACCTCGAATCGCTCAAGGAGGAAGAATGAGCGTCGAGCTCATCCTCCTCCTCGCGATGCCCCTGCTCGGGGCCGTCACCCTGGGCGCTTATGGCGCGCGGCGCTGGGCCCCCGACCTGAACGTCGCATTCAGCCTCGCCACGTTTCTTGCCGCGTGCGCCCTGACCGCGCGAGTCATCGGCGAGGGGATGCAGGTCATGCTGCGCGAGCAGTTCCTGATCGACCCCTTCAACGTGTTCCTCGTGACCCTGACGGCCTTCGTCGGCCTCACGACCGCGATCTTCTCGCGGCCCTACATGCGCGTGGAGCGCGAACACGGGCGCGTGAGCGCGGCGCAGCTGCGCCTCTACCACAGCATGTACCAGCTCTTCATGACGACGATGCTGGTGGCGCTCACGACGAACAACCTCGGCCTGATGTGGGTGGCGATGGAGGCTGCGACACTCTCCACCGTGCTGCTCGTGACGCTGTATCGCACGCCGGCGAGCCTCGAGGCCGGCTGGAAATATTTCATCCTGTGCGGCGTGGGTATCGCGCAGGCGCTGTTCGGCACGATCCTGCTCTACTTCGCTGCCGAGAAGGTGCTCGGCGCCGAGGGCGTGAGCGCGCTGCTCTGGACGCACCTGAATGCGGTCAAGGGACAACTCGAGCCCGCGGTCCTGGGCCTCGCTTTCGTCTTCCTGCTCGTCGGGTACGGCACGAAGGTGGGTCTCGCGCCGCTGCACAATTGGCTCCCGGACGCGCACGCGGAAGGACCGACGCCGATCTCGGCCGTGCTCTCGGGGCTGCTGCTCAACGTCGCGATATACGCGGTGGTCCGCTGCAAAGTCCTGGTCGAGGGTTCGCTCACGTCGGAACTCCCGTCGCGGATGCTGATGGGCTTCGGCCTGGTATCGGTCGTCCTGGCCGCGTTCTTCCTCTGGCGGCAGCGCGACATCAAGCGCCTGTTCGCCTACTCGTCGATCGAGCACATGGGGATCATCACCTTTGCGTTCGGCATGGGCGGGCCCGTCGCGAATTTCGCGGCACTGCTGCACATGACGGTGCACTCGCTCACCAAGTCGGCGATCTTCTTCGCCGTGGGCCACGCCGCGCAGAAGGCCGGCTCGCAGCTCATGGACGACATCCGCGGGCTGATCACCGTGAGCCCCACGATCGGCTGGGGGTTGATGCTCGGCTCGCTCGCGATCCTGGGGATGCCACCGTTCGGTGTATTCGCGAGCGAGTTCCTCATCCTGACGACGGCCATGAAACAGCAGCCGTGGGCGACGCCCATCCTGCTGATGGCACTCGGCGTCGCGTTTGCAGCGATCTTCGGCCGGGTGCAGCCGATGGTGTTCGGCGAGACGACCGCCAAGCGGCTGCCGCATCCGCCCGCGCTGCTGCCCGTGTTCACGCATCTCGGCCTGGTGCTGATGCTGGGCGTGTTCATCCCGCCCTATCTCGCCGACTGGTATCGCGCGGCCGCGCGGCTCATCGGGGGCGAGTGAGATGGCGCTCCGACGATTGTTCGAAGCCGCAAGGCCCCTCCCGGGCGCGCCGCGTGTTTACGAGCTCCCTCTGGCCGCGGACCCGTGGAGGAACGCGGCGCTGGACCTGGCGGCCGGCGGCGCACGGCTCACGGCGCTCTGGGCGGACAATCACGGGAGTTCCGGCGCCACCGTACGCGCGGCGATTGCTGCCGAGCCGGGCGTCCTCGTCCTGACCCTGAAGGTTGCCGCGATCGATGACGGCTACCCGCGCCTCGACGACATCTTTCCGACAGCGAACCGCATGCAGCGCGCCGCCGCGGACATGTGTCGCATCCGGGCGCGTGACGCGGATGCCCGACCATGGCTGCGACACGCGGCGTGGCCCGCGGATTACGCGCCTCTGGCCGGCGCAGCGCAGCCCGCGCGCTTCGCCGAGCTGGCGGTGGATGCGTACTCGTTCGTCCGCGTCGAGGGCGACGGAGTCCACGAGATCCCGGTCGGGCCCGTGCACGCAGGGATCATCGAACCCGGGCACTTCCGCTTCTCGGTCGTGGGCGAAAAGGTGCTCAGGCTCGAGGAGCGCCTCGGCTACGTGCACAAGGGTATCGAGCGTCGCTTCACGGAGCTGCCGCTGCTCGAAGGGCATCGGCTCGCTGCGCGCGTTTCGGGTGACACGGCAGTCGCTTTCTCCTGGGCTTACTGCCAGGCGCTCGAGGGTCTCGCGGACGTGCGCCTGGCGCCAAGGGCGGCGTGGCTGCGCGCCCTGGCGCTCGAGCTCGAGCGGATCGCGAATCATGTCGGTGACCTCGGCGCGCTCGGCAACGACGCCGGCTTCGCGTTCGGGCTAAGCCAGTTGTCCCGGCTCAAGGAGGGCCTGCTGCGGGCTACGGAACAGGCCCTCGGCCAGCGCTACCTGCTCGATTTTGTAGTCCCGGGCGGCACGCGCACGGACCTTTCCGCGGACGGTGCGCGCGTCATTGGCGAGTGCATCCGGTCGTTGTCTCCCGAGGTCCAGGTGCTGCACGACATCTACGCCGAGCACGCGGGCGTGCGCGATCGCTTCGCCGGTGCCGGCGAGGTGCTGCCCGAGCTCGCCGCACGGCTCGGTTTGACGGGGCTCGCGGGCCGGGCGAGCGGCCAGGCCTTCGACCTGCGCATCGACCAGCCGTGCGAACCGTATGCAGAGCTTGCGCCGCGCAAGTACGGCCGCACGACGGGCGACGTCGCCGCTCGCGTGCACCTGCGCTTCGACGAATTGCTGGAGTCGTGCCGGCTGGTGCTCGAGATCCTGCGGCGCTTGCCGTCCGGTGCGCACCGTTCCCAGGTTGAAGCGCCCGCCGACGGTGGCGTCGGCGTAGGACTGATCGAAGGCTGGCGCGGGCCCGTGCTCGTGGCACTCGAGGCGGGACCGGCCGGATCGATCCGCCGCTGCCATCCGCACGATCCGTCGTGGCAGAACTGGCCCGTGCTCGAGCACGCCATCATCGGCAATATCGTCCCGGACTTCCCGCTCATCAACAAGTCGTTCAACCTTTCCTACAGCGGTCACGATCTATAGCCATGTGGAAAACGTTGCGCCAGATCGGCCGGGTGGGGATTGCGACGGAGCCGCCGCCGGCCACGGACGAGGCTCTCAGGCTGCGGGAATCGCTGCAGGCTCGCATCCTCGAGGTCGTGGGTCGCGCGCTCTGTATCCGCGTCGTCGACGCCGGGTCGTGCAACGGCTGCGAGCTCGAGATCCATGCGCTCAACAACCCGGTCTACAACCTCGAGGGACTCGGCATCCGCTTCGTGGCCAGTCCACGCCACGCCGACATGCTGCTCGTGACCGGGCCGGTTTCCGCCAACATGGAGGTGGCGCTGCTGCGGACCTTCGACGCGACGCCCGACCCGAAGCTCGTGGTCGCCATCGGCGAATGCGGGTGCAACGGTGGCATTTTCGGCGAGAGTTATGCCAGCCGCGGCGCGGTCTCAAACGTGATTCCCGTGGACGTCGCGGTCCCGGGTTGCCCGCCGAGCCCGACGCGAATCCTCGCCGGAATACTCACGGCGATTTCGTCCCGTCCTGAGGTGACGAGTGGATGAGCGCCACCCATGACCCGATTGAGCGCTTCCTCGAGTCCACGGCCTTCGGCGTGGTCGGGGCATCGACGAGGCGGTACAAGTACGGCAACAAGGTGCTGCGCTGCTACCAGCAGAACGGGCGACGCGCGATTCCGGTCAACCCGCGCGAACCCGTCATCGAGGGCGTGGCGTGCGTTGCCAGCGTCGGGGACCTGCCCGCCGAGGTGAAGAGCATTTCGGTGATCACGCCTCCCGCGGTGACGGAGCACATCGTCCAGGAGGCGATTCGGAAAGGAATCGAGCACGTCTGGATGCAACCTGGCGCGGAGAGCGATCGCGCGATCGAGGTCTGCGCAGAGGCCGGCATCAACGTCATCGCAGATGGCAGCTGCGTGCTCGTGGTGCTGGGCTACCGCGAGGCCTGAGGTCCGACTCGAGCGCCGCGGCGCTTACGCGTAGGCACGGTACTTCTCGAGATAACGGACAGGTTTCGACAG
>Ga0316603_10002482_pt1 | contig 10130 bp, 3 predicted proteins | sample OWC_soil_day10_n_FD_207649 | JGI IMG/M metagenome (GOLD analysis project Ga0316603, IMG submission 207649) | Wetland soil microbial communities from Old Woman Creek delta, Ohio, United States - OWC_soil_day10_noCT | ecosystem: Environmental > Terrestrial > Soil > Wetlands | place: USA: Ohio...
GGGGCCGGCCCGCCCCCTGTTACTTGGGGCGTTTGTGGTTCCCGGTTTTGTGCGGGGGGGCGGGGGGGGGGGGCCGCCCCCCGGCGGCATCCGTGAAGATGCAGGAGAGAACCTGACCATGCAATCGAGACTTCTGGCGCTGGCGATCGTGCTCGCCGGTATCTCGGCCTGTTCCCGCCAGGCGAGCCCGCCCGTGGCCGGCGGTGCAGCGTCGCCCGCGACGCTCGCCGCAAATCGTGCGGTGGCCGAGGCACTGCCGCTCGCCGATCCGCAGGCGTTCGAGGATGCGCGGCGCGGCTTCATCGGCAGCGATTCGCCGCTGCGCATCCCCGGGCCGGATGGCCGCCCTGCCTGGAACCTCGAGCCGTACGGCTTCATCCAGGGCGACGCGCCGCCCACCGTGAACCCGAGCCTGTGGCGGCAGGCGCAGCTCGACGGCCAGCACGGGCTGTTCGAGGTGGTGCCGGGCATCTGGCAGGTGCGCGGCTACGACCTCGCGAACATGACGCTCATCGAGGGGCGCACCGGCTGGATCGTGGTCGATCCGCTTACGGTCGCGGAGACCGCGGCCGCGGCGCTCGCCCTGGCTCGCAAGCATCTCGGCGACCGCCCCGTGTCGGCCGTGATCTTCACGCACAGCCACGTCGATCACTTCGGCGGCGTGGACGGCGTACTGCCGCCGGGCCATGCGTCGGTGCCGATCGTCGCGCCCGCCGGGTTCCTGGAGGAAGCGACCAGCGAGAACGTGCTCGCCGGCGTCGCGATGGGGCGCCGCGCGCTCTACATGTACGGAGCGGCCCTGCCGCGCAGTGCGACCGGCCATGTCGACGCCGGGCTCGGCAAGGGCGTGGCCGTCGGCGCGATCGGGCTCCGCGAGCCCACGGTGATCGTGGACCGGACTCCGCAGGCGATGGAGATCGACGGCGTGCGCTTCGTGTTCCAGAACGCGCCGCACTCGGAGGCGCCGGCCGCGCTCACCCTGTACCTTCCCGACCACAAGGCGTGGGGCAGCGCGGATCTCGTGCCGCACACGCTGCACAACCTGTACACGTTGCGCGGCACCAAGGTGCGCGATGCGCTGGAATGGAGCGGACATCTCGACCGTGCGATCGAGCTGTTCGGCGACGTCGAGGTGATGTTCGGTGGTCACCAGTGGCCGATCTGGGGCAACGAGCGCGTGCTCGACCACGTGCGCGCCCACCGCGACGCCTACCGCTACATCCACGACCAGACGCTGCGGCTCGCCAATCACGGCTACACCCCGCGCGAGATCGCCGAGCAGCTCGAGCTGCCGGCGGCGCTGCGCGCGCGCTTCGCGACGCGCGACTACTACGGCACGGTACGCCACAACGCCAAGGCCGTTTACCAGGCGTACTTCGGCTGGTACGACGCGAACCCCGCCAACCTCGATCCGCTGCCGCCGGCGGAGGCGGGCGCGCGCTACGTGGCGGCCATGGGTGGCGCCGACAAGGTGCTGGCGCTCGCGCAGGCGGCGCACGACCAGGACGAGGATCGCTGGGCGGCGACGCTGCTCGACCACCTCGTTTTTGCCGACCCCGCGAACGTGCCGGCGAAGGAACTGCTCGCCCGCGTCTACGAGCAGCTCGGCTACCGGGCCGAGAGCGCGCCCTGGCGCGACGTGTACCTCACCGGGGCGATGGAGTTGCGATCGGGCGTCCAGGGCACCGTGGCCGATCCCCGCCGGGCGGCAGGCCTGCTGCGCAGCACGCCCGTCGAGCGGTTCCTCGACTCCATGACGGTGCGCGTCGACGGTCCGGCAGCCGACGGCAAGCGCTTCAAGTTCAACTTCGTGTTCACCGACGTGGGCGAGACGCACGTCCTCGAGCTCGGGAACGGCGTGCTGTACCACCGGCGGGCGGAGCCGGCCGCGGATGCCGACGCGACGGTCCGGCTGACGCGCGACCTGCTGCTGCGCCTCGGGACCGGGGAGGCCGGGCTCAAGGACCTCGTCATGTCCGACGAACTGGCGGTGGAGGGCAGCCGCCTGAAGCTGCTGTCGTTCCTGTCCCTGCTCGACAAGCCTGACGGTCGCTTCGCCATTGTCACCCCGTGAGGGGTTGCGGTGACTGCGGACGCACAGGCCCGGGCACCATGGGTATCCTTGGGTCGAAACACGATTGGCCCGCGTTCGAGGACAACAGCATGGACGACACCAAGAGGACCCGGCCCGCCCAGGAGCCGGCAGAGGCCCCGGTTGCGCGCAAGCGCCGCAAGACCCCGAACGCGATACCGCGCGGCAAGCGGCGCGCGGCGCGCGGCGACGTACCGCCGGTGCTCACCGCCCGCGGCATCGAGGAGTTCGCGGTGCACGAGGCGGTGGACGCCGCCACGGAGTCGAAGGCCCACGCGGTGCGGGACATCCTCGCGCGCGCCGCGCACGGCGACCCGCGCGGCCTGATCGACTCGTTCGACGCGATCCTGGCCGGCGCTTCGCCCGACGACGTCATCGCGCTGCGCAACCTGCTCGAGCAGCGCGAGGATGCAGCCCGCAACGTGAAACACGAGCAGGCCGACGGTGAGCTCGCCGACGACTGGCGCGAGGGTGGCTATCCGTACAAGCACCTCATGTCGCGCCGCAGCTACGAGCGCAAGAAGTACGACCTGCAGGTCGAGCTGCTCAAGCTGCAGGCCTGGGTGAAGGAGACCGGCCAGCGCGTGGTAATCCTGTTCGAAGGGCGCGACGCAGCCGGCAAGGGTGGCACCATCAAGCGCTTCATGGAGCATCTCAATCCGCGCGGCGCGCACGTGGTGGCGCTGGAGAAGCCGAGCGACGTCGAGCGCGGCCAGTGGTACTTCCAGCGCTACATCGAGCACCTGCCGACGCGCGGCGAGATCGTGCTGTTCGACCGCTCCTGGTACAACCGAGCCGGCGTCGAGCGGGTCATGGGCTTCTGCACCGACGACGAGTACCTCGAGTTCATGCGCCAGGCGCCCGAATTCGAGCGCAACCTCACGCGCAGCGGCCTGCACCTCATCAAGTTCTGGTTCTCGGTCAGCCGCAAGGAGCAGCGACGGCGCTTCAAGGAGCGCAAGTCGCACCCGCTCAAGCAGTGGAAGCTGAGCCCGGTGGACCTCGCCTCGCTCGACAAGTGGGAGGAGTACACGCGGGCGAAGGAAGCGATGTTCTTCTACACCGACACGGCTGACGCGCCGTGGACGGTGATCAAGTCGGACTGCAAGAAGCGCGCGCGCCTGAACGCCATGCGCTACGTGCTGCACAAGCTGCCGTACGCGAACAAGGACCTCGATCGCGTCGGGCCGCTCGACCCGTTGCTGGTCGGCCGCGCCCACGTGGTGTACGAGCGCGGCGAGAAGCGCGAGCCCATCCTCTAGGGATCGCGCTGCCGGGCTGGCGCAGTGGCGCCGGCCCGCCTCTCCGGCAGGACGATCACGCCACCGGCGGACGCCGCCGCAACCGATGCACGGTCCCGTCCGGGTCTCCCGGCAGGTGGTCCGCCCGCCCGCGCTCGGCGGCCTCCAGCAGGGCGCGAATCCGCGCCTCCATCGTGCCAACGGTCTCGGCGACGGTGTCCGCCGCGGCCGGACGCGCGACCAGGAATCCCTGCACGCTTACGCCTCCGCTGGCGGACAGGAAGTCGAGCTGGCTCGCCCGCTCTACGCCCTCCACCGTCACCTGCAGTCCGAGGCTCCGGCACAGGGCGATCATCGAGGTGGCGATCGACGCGGCCCGCGGGTTCGAGTCAACTTCGCCGATGACGCTGCGATCGAGCTTGACGCGGGCGAGCGGCAGCTGTTCCAGCGACGTCAGCGACGAATAGCCCGTCCCGAAATCGTCGAGCGCGGTCGCGATCCCCGTCAGGCGCAGCGCGCGCAGGGTCTCCACCGTGATGGCGCCCGTCTGGACCATGTGCTCCGTCAGCTCGAGTTCGAGCGCTTCGGGCGGCAGGTCGTAGCGGGCGAGCAGCCGCTCGATCTTGCCCAGGAAATCGCCCGACACGAACTGCTGCGTCGAGACGTTGATCGCGACCCTGGCGTTCGCCCAGCAGGTCCGGCGCCAGTGGCTCACGTCGCGCGCCGCCTGCTCGAGGATCCAGTCGTTCAGGTCGAGCATGAGGCCCGACTGTTCGGCGATGCCGATGAACTCGACTGCCGGCACGATGACGGAGTCGTTGCGTCGCCAGCGCAGCAGCGCCTCGACCGAAGTCACGCGCAGCTTGCCCAGGCAGACCTGCGGCTGGTAGTGCAGCACCAGTTCCCCGGCGTCGATGGCGCGGCGCAGGGCCTGCTCGATCCGGAAGCGGTTCGAGGCGGCCTCCAGCAGCGCTGGGTCATAGATGCACAGCCGGTTGCGGCCAAGTTCCTTGGCCCGGAAGAGCGCCGCATCCGCCGCGCGCAGCAGTGACGCGGCATCCATGCCGTGCTCGGGGAATACCGCCGCACCGCAGCTGACGCCAACCGCGATCTCCCGGCGTTCAATCTGCAGCGGCCGCTGGAACTGGTTCACCAGCAGGCCGGCCCTGGACTCGATCTCGGCGACCGAGCCCGAGAACGGGAAGACCAGGGTGAACTCGTCGCCACCCAGCCGGGCGATGAAGCCGCCGTCCCCGCTCAGCCGGCGCAGGCGGTCGCCGATTTCCGTGAGGACGCGGTCTCCGAATTCGTGGCCGAGGCTGTCGTTGACGGTCTTGAAATTGTCCAGGTCGAGGAACAGCACCGCGAGCCGCTCGCCGACACCGTTCGCCGCCGCAATGCGCTCGCCCAGGTACTGGAACAGCTGCCGGCGGTTCGGCAGGTTCGTGAGGGGATCGTGCCCTGCCAGGTGTTGCAGCTGTTGCGTGCGCTCGGTGACGCGCTGTTCGAGCTGGGACTGGTAGTGGCGAACGGCGCGCTCCGCCTCGTCCAGGCCGGCGGCCATCTGGTTGAAGGCCACCGCAAGGGCGTCGACCTCGCCGGCCCCGCCGCGGCGCACCCGGGTGGAGAGATCGCCGGACGCGAGGCGTTTCGCGCCGGCGGTCAGGCGCCGCACCGGCCAGGTGATGACCATCGTGGTGACGGCGAGCACCAACAGCGCGGTCAGGACGGCCTTCGCCATGGCCTCGGTCACGTCCTGCTGCGCGCGCTGCAAGGCGCCGGTCGCGGACGCTGTCGCCTCGGTAAAGCGCTGCCAAGCCGGAACCTCGTACTGTTCGCGAATCCGGCCCGTGAGCGACTCGCCGTCGGCCGTGAACTCGGCGCGACCGGCTTCGACCTCCGCGCGCAGCGTCTGGGCCGCGTGCCGCAACCCCACCGCCGCATCGAAGTCGTCCGCGACGAGCCCGAGCCAGGCCATGCCGGGCGACTGCCGCAGCTCGGGCTCGTAGGCCTGCAGCTGGCTGCGGAACAGCTTCTCGCCGGACGTCTCGCGCGCGGCGTCTGCCAGCCCGAAGTCCGCGGCATGCACGGCCTCCCGACGCGCGATCTCGAGGGTCGACTCGAGTTCCTTCATCAGCGGTCGGGTGATCAGCGTGTCTCCCACCCGCACGCCGGCACTGCCGCCGGAACTGATGCGCTGCCTGAGCGTCGCATACACTGCGTCGAGCTCGTTCCGCGCCTCGAAGCGCGCCTCGTGCAGCTGCGCCAGTCGGAAAGCCAGCACCAGGTGCTCCGCGACGGCCCTGCGGAGCGGATCGTCGCCGTCGCGCCCGGTCGGCGCGGCATTGAGGCCGACCGCGAGGCGCGCGGCAGCGGTCGTCAGTGCCGCGCGACCCTGAATCGAGTCGGTCCCGAGGAACGCCAGGACGGCGCGGTCGAACGCGGCCGAACTCTCGCCGAGGTCGCGGGAGGCGTGGGTCAGCAACTCGACTTCCGCCCGGACCCGCCCCAGCTCGTCGGTTGCGGATCGCGTGGTCTGCCGCGCGAGGAGACTGCCGGTCAGGAATGCCGCAATGACCAGCGAGAATCCCGCGATGAGCCATGCGGCGATCGGCAGGCGCCACTGGCCCCGCTGCGTTCCCGGCAAGCGGCAGCGAGCTGCTGCTGACGGGGCGCTCCCCGTGCCGGGTGAGTGCTTCAAGGCAGGTCGGTCCTGCCCATCAGCCAGCGGTCGCACTCGCGCGCGGCGCCGCGACCTTCGTTGATCGCCCAGACCACCAGGCTCTGGCCGCGGCGGCAATCGCCGGCCGCGAATACCCCTTTGAGGTTGGTGACGAAGCTCCCGTGCTCGGCACGCACGTTACTGCGACCGTCGGGCTCTACGCCGAGGTCCTTGAGCAGGGCCTGCTCGGGGCCGAGGAATCCCATGGCGAGCAGCGCGAGCTGCGCCGGCCGCACCTGCTCGGTGCCCGGTACCTCGACCGGCACGAACTGGCCCTTGTCGTTGCGCTCCCATTTCACCTGCACGGTGACGAGTTCCTGCAGCTGGCCCGCGGCGTCGCCCACGAACTTCTTCACCGTCGTCAGGTACACGCGCGGGTCGGCGCCGTACTTCGCGGCGGCCTCTTCCTGGCCGTAGTCGAGCTTGTAGACCTTCGGCCACTCGGGCCAGGGATTGTCGGTCGCCCGTTCGGCCGGCGGGCGCGCCATGATCTCGATCTGCAGGATGCTCCGGCAACCCTGGCGCAGCGCGGTGCCGACGCAGTCGGTGCCGGTGTCGCCGCCGCCGATCACGACCACGTCCTTGCCGCGCGCGTGGATCGCACTCGTGTCCGGGCCGCCGCCGAGCAGCGCCCGGGTGCTGGCGGTCAGGTACTCCATCGCGAAGCGCACGCCGCCGAGGTTGCGGCCCTCGACGGGGAGGTCGCGCGGCTGCGTGGCGCCGGTGCAGAGCACCGTGGCGTCGAAGTCGCGCAACAGCAGCTGCGCCTCGACGTTGTCGCCCACGTTCGCGTTGCAGACGAACTTGATGCCCGACTGCTCCATCAGGTCGAGGCGGCGCATCACCACCTCGCGCTTGTCGAGCTTCATGTTCGGGATGCCGTACATGAGCAGGCCGCCTGGGCGGTCGTCGCGCTCGAGCACCGTGACAAGATGCCCGGCGCGGTTCAGCTGCTCGGCCGCGGCGAGGCCCGCGGGCCCCGAGCCGATCACGGCGACGCGCTTGCCGGTGCGGGCCTTCGGCTGCTCCGGCAGCACCCAGCCTTCCTCCCAGCCGCGGTCGATGATCTCGGCCTCGATGTTCTTGATCGTGACCGGCGGCTCGTTGATGCCGAGCACGCACGAGCCCTCGCACGGTGCCGGGCACACGCGGCCGGTGAACTCCGGGAAGTTGTTGGTCATGTGCAGGCGGTCGAGCGCCTCGCGCCACAGCCCGCGATACGTCAGGTCGTTCCACTCGGGGATGAGGTTGTTGATCGGGCAGCCCGAGGCCATGCCGCTGATCAGCTTGCCCGTGTGGCAGAACGGCACGCCGCAGTCCATGCAGCGCGCGCCCTGTTGCCTGAGCCGCTTCTCCTCGAGGTGCGGGTGGAATTCCTTCCAGTCGCCGATGCGCTGCAGGGGGGCGCGGTCGACCGGCAGTTCACGCAGGTACTCGATGAATCCCGTTGGCTTTCCCATCGTCGTCTTCTCGGGGCTCGCGAGCCCGCTCAGTTGCCGCCCACCCGCGACAGGTCGCGGGCGTTCTCTTCGAACGCGACCATGATCGCCTCGTCGCCCACCAGGCCCTGCTCCTCGGCGCGGGCGATGGCGGCGAGCATGCGCTTGTAGTCGCGCGGGATCACCCTCGCGAACTTCGGCAGCCACTCGTCCCAGGCGTCGAGCACCTGGCGGGCGCGGCTCGAGGACGTGCGTTCGAGGTGGTTTTCGACGAGGCGGCGCAGCGCGGCCGCCTCGGTCGCGTCGACGACGCCCTCGAGGTCGACCATCTGCGTGTTCACCTTCGAGCGGAAGTCGCCGCGCTCGTCGAGCACGTAGGCGATGCCGCCCGACATGCCGGCGGCGAAGTTGCGCCCGGTGCCGCCGAGCACCACGACCCGCCCGCCGGTCATGTACTCGCAACCGTGGTCGCCCACGCCCTCGACCACCGCGTCGGCGCCACTGTTGCGCACGCAGAAGCGCTCGCCGGCCACGCCGCGGATGAAGGCTTCGCCGCGCGTCGCGCCGTAGAGCGCGACGTTGCCGACGATGATGTTGTCCTCGGCCGCGAACGCCGAACCGCGCGGCGGGAACACGGCGATCTTGCCGCCCGAGAGGCCCTTGCCGACGTAGTCGTTGGCGTCACCCTCGAGCGACAGCGACATGCCCGGCGGGATGAAGGCGCCGAAACTCTGGCCGGCAGAGCCGCGGAAGTGCAGCCGGACCGTGTCGTCGGGCAGGCCCTTCGCGCCGTGACGGCGGGTGATCTCGCTGCCGGTGATCGTGCCCGCCACCCGGTTGACGTTGCGGATCGGCAGCTCCGCCACGACCTCCTCGCCGCGTTCGATGGCCGGCCGGCACAGCTCGAGCAGCGCGGTCATGTCGAGCGAGCGCTCGATGCCGTGGTCCTGCTCATCCTGGCAGTAGCGGCCCCAGTCCGGGTCGACTTCCGGTGCGTACAGCAGGTTGGAGAAATCGAGGCCCTTCGCCTTCCAGTGCTCGATCGCCGCCCGCGGTTCGAGCCGGTCGACGCGGCCGACCATCTCCTCGAGCGTGCGGAAGCCGAGCCGCGCCATGATCTCGCGCAGCTCCTCGGCGACGAAGCGCATGAAGTTCACGACGTGCTCGGGCTTGCCCTTGAACTTCTCGCGCAGTCGCGGGTCCTGCGTGGCGACGCCCGCCGGGCAGGTGTTGAGGTGGCAGACGCGCATCATGATGCAGCCGGTTGCCACCAGCGGCGCGGTCGCGAAGCCGAATTCCTCGGCGCCGAGCAGGGCGGCGATCGCCACGTCGCGGCCGGTCTTGAGCTGGCCGTCGGTCTCGACCGCGATGCGGCTGCGCAGGTTGTTGAGCACCAGCGTCTGGTGCGCCTCCGCGAGGCCGAGCTCCCACGGCAGGCCGGCGTGCGTGATCGAAGTCTGCGGCGAGGCGCCCGTGCCCCCGTCGTGGCCGCTGATCAGCACCACGTCGGCGTGCGCCTTGGCGACGCCCGCGGCGATCGTGCCCACGCCCACCTCGGCCACCAGCTTCACGCTGATGCGCGCGTGGTGGTTGGCGTTCTTCAGGTCGTGGATCAGCTCGGCGAGGTCCTCGATCGAGTAGATGTCGTGGTGCGGCGGCGGCGAGATCAGGCCGACGCCCGCGGTCGTGTGGCGGGTCTTCGCCACCCACGGGTACACCTTGGTGCCGGGCAGCTGGCCGCCCTCGCCGGGCTTGGCGCCCTGCGCCATCTTGATCTGGATTTCCCGGGCGTTGACCAGGTATTCGCTGGTCACGCCGAAGCGGCCCGAGGCCACCTGCTTGATCGCGGAATTGCGCGAGTCGCCGTTCGGCAGCGGCTGGAATCGCTCGGGATCCTCGCCGCCCTCGCCGGTATTGCTCTTGCCGCCGATGCGGTTCATGGCGATGGCGAGCGTCTCGTGCGCCTCCTTGCTGATCGAGCCGTACGACATGGCGCCGGTCTTGAAGCGCTTCACCAGCGACTCGACGGGCTCGACTTCCTCGAGCGGCACCGGGTCGCCGGCCTTGAACTCGAGCAGGCCCCGCAGCGTGCACAGGTGTGTGGACTGCTCGTCGATCAGCTTCGAGTACGACTTGAACGTCTGGTAGCTGCCCGTGCGCACCGCCTTCTGCAGGCGGTGGATCGTCTCGGGATTGAACAGGTGGAACTCGCCGTCGGCGCGCCACTGGTACTGGCCGCCCACCGGCAGCGTGTGCCGCTCGAGCGGGCGCTCCGGGAACGCCGCGGAGTGCCGCATCAGGACTTCCTGCGCGATCACGTCCGTGCCGATGCCGCCGACGCGCGAGGCCGTCCAGCTGAAGTACTCGTCGATCACGTCCTGGCGCAGGCCGACCGCCTCGAACACCTGCGCGCCGCGGTAGCTCTGCAGAGACGAGATGCCCATCTTCGAGGCGACCTTGATCACGCCCTTGGCCGCGGCTTTCACGAAGTTCTTGCAGGCGGTCTTGTGGTCGACGCCGGGCAGCAGCCCTTCGTCGATCATGCGGTCGATGGTCTCGAACGCGAGGTAGGGGTTGATGACGCTCACGCCGTAGCCGATCAGCAGCGAGAAGTGGTGCACTTCGCGCGCCTCGCC
>Ga0316603_10002487_pt1 | contig 10122 bp, 5 predicted proteins | sample OWC_soil_day10_n_FD_207649 | JGI IMG/M metagenome (GOLD analysis project Ga0316603, IMG submission 207649) | Wetland soil microbial communities from Old Woman Creek delta, Ohio, United States - OWC_soil_day10_noCT | ecosystem: Environmental > Terrestrial > Soil > Wetlands | place: USA: Ohio...
CTCGACTTTCCGCTCGAGCTGGAACATGAAGTTGCGAAGCGCCGGATCCCCGAAGATCGTGCCGAACGAGTAAACGATGCTGAAGTTCGCGCTATTGAGAGGGTCGTCGAGGATCTTGCCGCCGTAGCGCCAGTATCCGTGCCACGCCATGCCGCTGAGGCGGATATCCGCCGATTCCTTCAGCGTGCCTCCTCCCCCGTAGCTCAGTTCCACCGAGTTGATGAAGCCTGTCTGGTTGCGCAGAAACTCCGAGAGCGCGCCCGTCACAAGCGATGTGGCCCCCGAGGCGAGCGACGAGCCGACGGTGGTACCGATATCGGCCCGGGCGTTGGCCTTCTGCGCCGACGTCATGGGGAACGACCCGTACACGATGAACTGTATGGCGTCCGTCTGTACGTCCCGCGACGTTGGCCCCCTCCCCGAGCCGGCGTAGGAATAGTAGTCTTCCCCCGCAATGGTCATCGATATGTCGATCTTCGGCTCAAGACGCGCACCTTTGATCTTGAATGTCACCACGACATTTTCATCCAGCGAATCGCCGAGCGCGCGCGTTCCCTGATACTTCGCCGTGATGTTCAATTCGGGGTTCAACAGGTCCCCGGTAAACCGGATCTGCCCCTCGGCGTCAAACCTCTTGAAGAAGTTATAGTACGCGCGGCTCACATCCAGATCGCCGAACCACTGCCTTCCGTCGGCAGCCACACGGAACTTCCCTTCCAGGTTGGCCACAAGCTCTTCATTTGTCGTGGAGTTGAAGACCATCCGGATCTGCGTGTTTCCTCCTGCCGTTTCGACATCCAGGTCGTAACGCACGCCGTCAAGGAAGGAGCGGGAACTCGCGGTGTCCTCCATGCCCTCATCGCGCCTGCCATTCTCCCCGTTGAAATAATGCGTAAGGGAGGTCGGGACCACCGGCGCCCGCACCTGCGCCGTGTCGTTCACGAACACGACCGGTATGGAAGCCATGGACTCGTCAAACTCGTTGACGTTCAGCTGCGTTGGAGGAAAAGTCAGGTTGGAGTTGCTGATGACCACCAGCCCCTTCAGGAGCGATTGGTCGATCCCTCCCGTGAAACGGAGGCCGGCATTCCCGATCTCGACGAAGAGGTTTCCATACAGCGAAAGCGCGGAGAGCCGGCTGGTCTCTTTCACCACGAGAAGTTGCCCCCTGGCAGTGAGGTTGAAATCGGCAGGGACGAGGTCCCGCAGCAGAAAATCGCCGGTCAGGTGCATTACGCCATCCCGTCCTCCACGGTTGTCGGCCGGAATATTCCTGACTGTCGCATCGGTCACGCTGATGCGTTCCCCTTTCGTCGTGAACGCGGCATCCATGGTGTAGCGGATATTGTTCGGCTCGAACAGGAAGGCGCATTCCGCAATCGAGATGTTGCCGAGGTAATCCGGGTGGCGCAACGTGCCGCCCACCGTGACATCACACCGCATGATCCCTGAAAGGTCGTTAAACGTGGGCAAGAGCGGGTCCAGAATGCTCATCTGAACGCCTGCGGATCGTATCCTCATGTTCATCGGCCGGTCCGATACCCGTTCGTTCACTCCCTCAAGCGCAAGGCTGATGGGGAGCGTCCCCGAAATAGCAAGCCCGGCGGTGCCGGGAACGGTCCAGCGGGGCCCTCCCTCCAGCGTAACGCCCAGTTGCTCGTCCCGGTAGTTGAAGTCCGCCTGAAGATCCCCGAAAGGGATTCCCCGGAAGCTGATGTTCTCCGCGCGCAAAGTCGCGGCATACAGCGGCTGCAGAAGGCTCCCCTTCGCCTCGAGCGAGAAATCCACGACACCGGCGAACGCTTGCCGCCGGTCATTGACGTTGTTCGGCGTCATGACGTATTTCAGGTCGCTGAGATTCAGGCTGCGTGCGGCGATCTCAAGATCCATCATGCCGCCACTGCCAAGAAATCCTTTGACCGATACCGACCCTGTATCCTTGCGCATGGTCAGATCCGCAACGCGAAGGCCGTTCCGCGAATACTGCACGACCGCACCGCTGTCCGCGTCCCACCGGAAATCCCGGTATGCCCACCGCAGTCTGTCAAGAGTGGTGATGATGCCTTCCTGCGAGACCATGGCATCCCCTTTGACCGCCATTCGCACCTCTCGGTCGGCGGTTCCGCGCGCCACATACTGCGCGCGTTCCTGCGCGTACGAGAGCTCGACCTGCAGTGAGTCCAGCATGAGATCGTTGATATGCATCTTGTCCGCTTCCACCGTCAAACGCAGGCCGAGGTTCTTGAGTACCTGAGTCGGCGTGAGCGACGTGATGTCAAAAGCAATAGTGCTGTTCTGCATCAGCACCCCCGACTCCACGTTGCCGTAGTAGAAATCCCGGACGTCGAACAGGCCATGGACGGCGAGGGTGTCGTAGCCTCCCTTGAGTGAGCCGTTCAGCACGCCCGTTCCGTTGAATGTCCGGTCACCCGCCACAACCGAAACTGGCACAAGGTCCTTGATCTGAAGTATGTACTCAGCATCAAGAGGAACCGGCGATGAGCCAAGCCGTTTCCCGGCAAGGGCCAGTTTCTTCCGGTCTATGGCAGTCGCCAGTGAAGAGTCGAGCGACGCAAATCTCTCGCCGATCGCTCCCCCGACATTCCCCACTTCGAAGGAGAGCAGCCGGGCAAGGTACTCCAGGTCGAAGGTTCCCGTCAACGAAAAGTCCGCGACGTTGGATTCCACGCTGAGCTGCTTGTGGGTGGGATCTTCCTGATGCAGCAGGAGGTGCACGTCTCCAGCCGTAATGCGATAATCCCGGTATCGTGACGAAGAGAGATCAAGCAGAAGCTCGCCGTTCAGCGTGTTCCACGTCAGACCCGTTCCATGACTTTCCAACCGGAGCGTCAGGTCGCTGTCGAATTTTGTGTTGCGCAGAAGCGGGGCCAGGTTCAGCGATTGGACATCGGCTCCGAGGGAGAAACGCGGCACCTTCGGCGTTCGCGTGTCGAGATCGGCGCTAAATGTTGACCGCATGTCGCCAAGCGAGAGATCCGCCCTGCCGTGAACCACCTTTCCCTTCGCCGTCACCAGAAGCTCCGGCGCAACCAGCGGCAGGCCTCGAAACTCCGATGGCCCGAGTTGAGCTTTCAGTGACGAGGAGAGGTCCGCCAGCGCCACTCCTTCGCCTTCGATCCGGACCGTGCCGTTCAGACTGCTGCCGAACTGTTCGTCTTCCAACAACGCGGCGAGATTCAGCTTCGACAGGACGAATTCACCGTTGTATCTCAGCGTCTTTGGCCCCCCAATGCCGAGAGAGCCTTTCCCTTCCACGCTGCCGGACTGTGTCTGAAGAAGGAACTTCGTTCTGAAATCAAGTGGCTTCCCGGCATACTCCAGCGTCAGCGTTGCCGGACCGACCGAACTGTAATCCGGCAGATCAAAGGATGGCATCAGTGCGAGGACATCGTGCGGCTGGATCTTGCTATCCGGCATTCTCACGTCCAGCGTGAGGTCGTCGGGCCTGTGGAGATTGGAAATCTTTCCCTTCAGAGAGAGACGGGTCTGCCCGGTTGCAAGGTCCAACCGCCGGATACCCAGATCGCCAAACTCTCCTTCCGCATTCAGGATCAGGAATACGGACCCGTTCAGGAAATCCACCGGAGGGAGGAGGCTCCCGAGTTCATTCAGGTCGATGGGATTGGCCTGAAGGTCGATGTCGACAGGAGCATGACGGAGACCTTCCAGCGAGATACCGCCCAGGAGGTCGAAGTCCCGCATCACGGCCGTGAGATTCAGGTCCGTACGGTCGGTCACGATGATCAGTTCTTCCACGCGGGACGCGTTCGCGGCGACCGTAAACGTGCCGGAAAGCCGCTTGAGATTCAGCGCCGGAGCATCGCACCGCAGTGAAAACCGCCTGATCTGGACGCGCTTCTCTGCTTCTGTGACGCGTGCCGTCAGAAGGGCGTTGAGGTCATGCGCGACAAAATTGTGCAGACGCCGCTCTGCTTCCGGAAGCGGAGGCACTTCGTTCAGCGCAAGAGAGTCCGTGACGATAAGCGTGCCGTCCTGCAACTCAAAACGATCGACGTTGAGCGCCCATGTGAACGGTTTTGATGGTGTGCTATCGGTGGGTTGCGGCCGCACGATGCGGGACAGATTCCAGGTGCTATCGTTGCCCTTAATCAGCCGGATGGTGGGGTGCACCAGCGTCAACGTGTTCACGGAAAGCGTCTTGCCCGGGATCTCCCAGAGACTGTACCGCAGGTCGATCCGCTCAGCCGAGAGCGCCAGCTTGCCGCCGACGGCAAGCGAGAGGCTATCGATGGAAAAACCGGTCACCAGGTTCCCCCGCAGCGGCCCGAGGTACACCTCCGCCGCAAGGAGCGTATCCAGGTTGGACAGCACGGCGGTGCGCAGGCGGTCGCGGAAGAACTGCGTCTGCGTCACGCCGGCCAGAAGGGCGAGCAGCAGGACGAAGATCCCCACGACCCAGAGCAGTATTTTCAGAACCTTCTTCAACAATCGCTCCGCCTCTATCAGTGGCTGTTGCGCTTTCGCCTGTTGCTCCCCGGCGACTTTCCCGGGTGAACGTAGGTGCGAATGATCCGTTCTATGACGGACGTGCTCGACCGTCCGGGAACCAGCTGGATGGTCTTGACGACGCCGCCGTGCCGCTCGACCACATCGCGGCCAACAATTGCGTCGATGTTCCAGTCAGCCCCCTTCACGAGGACGTCCGGAACAACGCTCTCAATCATGCGTCCCGGGGTGTTCGCCCCGAAGAAACAGATGTAGTCCACGCTCTGCAATCCCGCAAGCACCGCGGCTCTGTCGGCATTCCTGTTGATCGGCCGCCCGTTCCCTTTGATCCTGCGGATGGACGCGTCCGTGTTGAGACCGACGATCAGGGCATCCCCGAGCGCACGGGCAGCCGCAAGATACTCCACATGGCCCCGGTGCAGTATATCGAACGTCCCGTTGGTGAACACCACCCGCTTCCCCTTGCGCGCAAGCGCCCTGCGAATGCGAAGAAGCTCCCGGAGCGTGACGATCTTTTTCATCAGCGAGAAACCTGTGCGTGATTCGACTGGCGCAATGCCGCAGCCATCAACTGCGGCGGTTCGATCGGGACGATGCCGACCGAGCCCACGACCACTCCCCCCGCACAGTTGGCAAGCACACAAGCCTCCCGGATGCCCGCCCCGCCCGCCAGCGCCATGGTCAGGGTAGCAATAACAGTGTCGCCCGCGCCGGAAACATCCTGCACGTGCTCCGCCATCGTCGGAACATGCATGACGTTGCCGTTCGCTTCAAAAAGCGACATCCCTTCCTCGCCTCTCGTGAGCAAAACGTTCTGCGCGGAAAGCATGGCGAGCAAGCGCTTCCCAGCATTCACAAGATCGTCCTCCGTCCTCAACCTGCCCCCGAGTACTTCCTCCACCTCCCGCCGGTTCGGCTTGAAGACGGTTACCCCTTTGTATTCGGAAAAGTTATTGAATTTGGGGTCGACCGTCACGATCTTCTCATACTTCGAGGCAATGGCGATGACCTGACGAATGACCTCCGTGGTTACGACCCCCTTGTTGTAATCTTCGATCACGATCCCGTCGATATCCCGGATATTGTAGCGCACGGCATCGACGATGCGGGAGACCAGGTGATCCGGACAGTCTGCCTTGGATTCGTTGTCGATCCTCACCACATGCTGCCCGTGCGCGATGACCCTGGTCTTGATGGTCGTCGGGCGGGAGCCGTCAACTACGACACCCCGCGTCTCGAGATTCCGTTCCTTCAGCATATCGACCAGCGACACGCCCAGATGGTCGTTCCCGACAAGGCCGACCAGGACCGGGTCTCCGCCCAGCGCCTGAATGTTGCAGGCCACATTCGCCGCCCCGCCCAGGCGGATAGATTCCGACTCGACTTCGACCACCGGCACCGGCGCTTCAGGAGACACTCGTTGCACGGAGCCCCAGTAGTACCGATCGAGCATCAGATCCCCAATTACGGCGATCTTTCTCCCGTGAAAATTCCGGAGAAGCTCCTTCAGCCACTCCTCAGTAAATGACAGCACGAAGACCTCTAGCAGTGCATATTAGATGCCAAAAAGGTAAAATGGTTTGACACGGCAATATATTTATTAAGTCATTGAAGTGCAAGGACTTGTGGAGAATCTGGAGGGCAAAACGAAGACGAGGGATGGAGCGCGTCCAAAAAGCTGGACAGTATGCTGTTTTGAGCGCCAAATATGGTAGACAGGAGGCCAGGGCGAGAAATCTACCTACATAATGAGGCCGGTCAGGCGCTTCACAATGGCGTCCACCGTAAGCCCGAGCTTTTTCCCGTCCGTGGGGATCACGATGTCTGCCCGGGAGTAGAGCGGCTCGCGTGCTTCATACAGAAGCTGAATCCGGCTTCTGAGGTCCTCATCACCCAGTCGACCGCCATCTTCCGTCCTTAAGAGAGGCCGGTCAGAGCGATGACGAAGCCTGTGGAAGAGTTGTTCCGGCGTGATCTTCAGATAGACGACCAGTCCCGTCGCAAGGATGACTTCGAGGTTTTCCGCAACAGTCATTGTGCCTCCGCCCAGCGAAATGACCCGGCGGGGAAGCGAACAGACCTCGAGCAACACCGTTCGTTCGAGCTCACGGAAATGCTTTTCTCCCTTCTCCGTGAAGATCTCGTTGATGGACTTCCCTTCCATCTGCTCGATCCGTCGGTCTACATCAACGAAGTCATAGCCGATCGTGTTGGCCAGGATGGGCCCAATCGTGCTCTTGCCGCACCCCATGAAACCCGTGAGGTAGATCCTGTCCTTCCGGACAAAGGCGGGGTCAAATCGTTTCGCTTGGTTCATACTGAAGGAGAATGCGTGAAATGCGGAACGTCTTTCCATCCCGCACCACTCCTGTGCATATATGATGCACGGAGAACGGATAGTCTCGCACAGCAGCCAGGAACGCCCGGCCAACCGCGCGGTCGGGTTCGGTCAACAGCGCCCGCCCCCCGGGGACCAGATGTGATTGCAGGAGCGAGAGTATAGGGAGGAAGTTCTTTCGTTCGTACACGATGTCCGCACCGATAATGATTTCGAACCGGGCGTCGACGTCGGGTGCCCGCCAGTCCATGGGCACAAACCGGACCTGGCGCTGAAGGGCGTCGGCCGGAAGATTTCTCAGGGCATTGTAACGGGCAAAAAGGAGCGCATCGGTTTCGTAGTCGGTCATGGTCACCTGCGCCCCAGCCCGGGCCGCGGCTATTCCGGCGAGTCCCACACCCGATCCGAGCTCCAGCACTTTTTCCCCGGCAAGACTCTCCGCCCCCGTCAACCAGTCTGCAAGGTCGATGGAGGACGTCCAGAGGTCCGCCCAGTATGGAAGCCGCTCGTCTTTTGCAAAGAGCTCCGGATTGAGAAGGTCCAGAAGCCTGTTCGTGTCGCGGACATGGAGAATGTCGAACGCTTCGGTCCCCGCCACGACATGCGTCGCGCAGACATCATAACGGGATGCGATGATCGCATAGATATCCTCCGCCCCCGGAAGAGGAGAAGCGAGATGCTCCGTCGGAAGGATGGAGAGGCGCCCTTCTGCCTTTACAGTCGTCCTCATCAGTGTCCGAAATTCCGTGTTCTGAAGGGGGAGAAGCGCCTGAACCGCCCCGGCGGAGCGGGTCGTTCTGGGTAGGCGCTAGAAGCTGAACGCCGCGCCGAGTTGAAAGACCATACCATCGGCGTGGATGTTCTCATCCAGTTGCTGGGGGATGGTGATGCGGACCCCGTTATAAATGATCGTCTTGCCCGCGAATGCATTGACCGATTTGAACTGCAGGTCGCGGAATTTCATTTCAGCCGTGAGGGAAAACCGGTCCGTGAATTTGTAGCCCACGCCGCCGAGCACATGAATGCCGAAGCCCGGTTTCATGCTGACGGGGTCCGCATTGGTGTTTCCCATGCGGAAGGCGTGCCTCCCGAAATAGGTTCCCACGCCGCCCCCCATGATGATCTCGACCACTCGCGTGGAGGCGGGAATGATGAAATATCCGGTCAACTCCACCGGGATCATCGTAAAGGAATCGTGGGCCGGAATGGCGGCTCCGCGGGCGGGCTGGAATGAGCGGTCCAGGCTCGTCTGGATATAGTCGGAGGAGAGGCCGATGGCAACGTTGGATTCGGAGAAGCGGTAACGCACCTCGACTCCATACCCGTAATACGAGTCGAGCGTGTATCGCCCGGCATCAGGTTGGGCCAGCAAAAGAGGGTCCGCAGCTGCAGGGTCCGGGGAGATCTGGGAACTCGTGGTGATGTTGCCCTTCACGATCACCGAAAAAAGCCGTCCCTGACCAGGCGATTCCTGTGCCTGAAGCTGTTCCATCACGCCCAGGATCAGGAGACAAACCCACACCCCGAAACGCCTTGCCATTGGAGATTTCTCCCGCTGTAGTTTCCCATCCTACTAAACCAACAACGGCCGCGCCTCAAATGCTCCCACTCAATCCCGGAAAAACATGTCCCGGTTGTCTTCGATCTCAGCGTTTTCCTTCAGCTTTGCGAGCCAGTCGGTCATCACCCGCTGACGCTTCTCCTGGGTGAGCCGGGAGACGAGCATCTCTTTCTGAGATGCGAAGGCGGTGGAATCGAAATCCGTCTTTGAATGAAGCTGAATCAAGAATGCGCCACGTACTCCGCGAACGGCCTGGGAGACCTGTCCCGGTTGAAGTCCGGACACCGCCCCCATGAAGTTGGGGTCGCGCCCGATTCCGGGCACGGCGCCGGAAACCGTGAAGGAGCCGGTGTTCTCGATCTTAACCACCGGGTCGATCTGCGCAATTTTGCCCAGGCTGTCTGTCGGCGAGAGCTTGCTTCTCACATCCGCCGCCATCCGGACTGTCTTGTCGATCTTGAGTTTTCTGAGCGTGGCCGGCCGGATGGTCTCCTTCACTTCCTCCAACGGCTTCACGCCGGCTTCCTTGGCGTCAGCTATGAAGAAGATCACAAAGGCATTTCCGATGGTGTAGGGTTCGCTGATGGTACCGATTTTGTTCTTGAAGGCCCATCGAATCACGGACTCGTTCACGCCCAAGCCGGGGATCATTCCCCCCTTTTCCTGGACCTGTGCTTCTTTCACATCCAGGCCGGTCTGCTGAGCCTCCCGGGTGAACTCGGACTCGCGGGCGTTGTAGGCGAAGTCCCGAGCCCGCTCATAGATGTCATTGCTCGTCTGGCTGCTCGGTCCGATCTTCACGGCGACCTGGGCAACCTTCAGCGCGCGCGATTCGCGCCCCGTCACCTTGATGATGTGCAAACCGAACTGCGTCCTCACCGGCCCCACGATCTCGCCGATCCTTGCCTTGAACGCGGCGTTCTCGAACGCCGGCACCATGCGCCCCTTCGTGAACCACCCTAGATCGCCTCCGCGTGAGCCGCTCGGGTCTTTGGAATGCTCTTTCGCGAGCTCTTCAAAATTGCCTCCCTGGCGGGCGCTCTTCGCAACGGATTGGGCCTGCGCCTTCACGGCATTGCTGTCCGCCCCAGAAAGCGAAAAGAGAATATGGCTCGCGCGGACATATTCCTGATCGGCTTTCTTTTCCGCAAGCACTTTCATCAGATGATAGCCCCCGGCATCTTCCAGCGGGCCAACGATGTCGCCCACTTTCGCCGAGGCGAGCGCACTCCCGAGCGCGGCGGAGAGTTCCCCGGGATTGAAAAAGGCGCCGCTGTCCGGGCGGTCGGAGTACAGGCTCACCAGCTCAAGGAAATCATCTCCCTGCCGGGCTTTGGCGGCTGCTTCCTCGATGTCTTTCTTGCGCGCGGAGGAGTCGGCGGCCGTGGCGTTCTCGGGGAAGGCCACGTACTTCAAGGTCCTCGACGCTTCCACTTTGAATTGGTCGGTATTCTCTTCATAGTACGCTCGCAGGTCGGCATCGGTCACCTGCACGGCACTGTCGGGAACCAGGGGGGTCGCATCGAAGAGCGCGTAGGCGGCTTCATAGCGAACATTCTGCTCCATGAACCGCTGGCGCACTTCCCCTTCGGGGATGCGCACGGTAGCAAGGATGATGCTCTGCAGCTTTTCCTGAAGACGGCGCTGGCGCAGGTTCTTCTCGTAGTCAGCCAGCCACCGTGTGCCATAGTCCTGCGAGACCCCTTCGGGATCCCTGATGAACTGATTGGGATTG
>Ga0316603_10002488_pt1 | contig 10121 bp, 10 predicted proteins | sample OWC_soil_day10_n_FD_207649 | JGI IMG/M metagenome (GOLD analysis project Ga0316603, IMG submission 207649) | Wetland soil microbial communities from Old Woman Creek delta, Ohio, United States - OWC_soil_day10_noCT | ecosystem: Environmental > Terrestrial > Soil > Wetlands | place: USA: Ohio...
CGCCGAACAGGACGTTGGTGAAGGAGCGGTTCATCGCGCGGCACATGATCACCGACAGGATGAGGCCGGAGGAGCCGTCGAGGGCCCCCGCGATGATGAGGAGCTTGTTGTCCAGGACGAACCCCATGGCCGCCGCCGCGAGACCGGCGTACGAGTTCAGGAGGGAGATCACCGTGGGCATGTCGGCCCCGCCGATGGGGACGATCAGCATCACGCCGAACAGGAGCGACAGGACGGCCAGCACGGGGAACAGCCATGCGGCCTCCGGGCGCGCCACGAGATACGCACCGGACCCCGCCGCGACGCCGAGGACCGCCAGGTTCACCACGTTCTGGTTCCGGTAGGTGATCGGCCGGGTGGGGAGGATCTCCTGGAGCTTGCCGAAGGCCATCAGCGATGCGGTGAAGGTGAGGAATCCCAGCAGCACCTCCAGGGCCAGGGCCCCCATCGTGAACCGGTCGATCCGGGGCGCCTGGAGATAGAACTCCGCCGTCCCCACGAGCGCCGCCGCGAGGGCCCCGAATGCATGCGACAGGGCGGTCCGCTGCGGCACGGCGGTCATCGGCATCATCGCCATCGGGACGCCGATCACGGTGCCCGCCACGAAGGCCGCGGCGATCCACTTGTAGCTCACGATCTCGGGACGCAGCAGCGTGCCGCCCACCGCCAGCGCCATTCCCGCGATGCCCACGATGACCCCGCGCCGCGCCGTCGGCACGGAGGAGAGCCACTTCAGCGCCAGGACGAAGGAGGCCGCCGCGCCGAGGTAGATCAGAGGGATGGCCCGTTCGATCACGGCTTCCCCCTATCGCTCTTCCGGAACATCCGCAGCATGCGGTACGTGATGAGATACCCGCCCACGATGTTGATCATTGAGCACGCAACCGCCACCGTCCCGAGCACGGTGGACAGGGTCGTCTTCTGCTCCCCCGCCACCACGATGGATCCCACCACGGCGATCGCCGAGATGGCGTTGGTGAGGGACATGAGCGGCGTGTGGAGCAGGGGCGACACCCGGCGGATGACCTCGAAACCCACGAAGGTGGCCAGAACGAAGACGTAGAGTCCCTGCTCGAGTTCCGGGCTCATCCCGTCGCCTCCTTCCCCTCGTGCGTCACCAGCGCGGCGCGCTGGATCTCGTCTGCGGGATCGACCCGGAACCGCCCGTCCTTCCAGAACGCCAGCACGAAGGCGGTCAGGTTCCGGGAGAACAGGGTGCTCGCGTGCCACGGGAGGGTGGACGGCAGGTTGTCGTCGCCGCAGATCGTGACGCCGCCCTCGACGACCGTCTCCCCGGGGCGGGTCAGCTCGCAGTTGCCGCCGCCCTCCGCCGCCACGTCCACGATCACGGTCCCGGGTTTCATTCCCCGCACCATCTCCGCGGTGACGAGCCGCGGGGCCTTCACCCCGCCGATCAGCGCCGTCGTGATGACGACGTCCGATGCCGCGCACCGACCGGCGATGAGCTCCGCCTGTTTCCGGTAGAACTCCGGCGAGAGTTCCCGCGCATACCCCCCGGCGTCCTCCGCGCTCTCCCCGGTTTCGACGCCGACGAAGCGGGCTCCCAGGCTCAGCACCTGCTCCCGGACCGCGGACCGCGTGTCGGTGGCCTCCACGACGGCGCCCAGGCGCCGCGCCGTGGCGACCGCCTGCAGCCCCGCCACGCCCGCGCCGATGACGAAGACCTTCGCCGGGAGGATCGTTCCGGCCGCCGTGGAGAGCATCGGGAAGTAGCGCGGGAGGAGGTTCGCGGCGATCAGCACCGCCTTGTAGCCGGCGATGCTGGCCATCGAGGAGAGGGTGTCCATCGGCTGGGCGCGCGTGATGCGGGGGATCCGGTCCGTGGCGAACGCGGTGATCCCCCGCCCCGCAAGCTGCACCACCGCGTCGGGATGACGCGCGGGAACGAGCTGGCCCACGAGCACGGCGCCGGGCCGCATCATGTACGCCTCGTGCCGCCCGACGATCCGGTTGAACATCGGGGGCTGCACCTTCAGGACGAGGTCGGCGCCCGATAAGAGCTCCGCCGGGTCGCTCCCGATTCCGGCCCCCGCCTCCCGGAACGCGTCGTCCGGGAAGAACGCACCGTTTCCGGCCCCGCCCTCCACGGCAACCGTAAAGCCGGCCTTCGCCAGTTTCGCGCACGATTCGGGGACGAGGGCGACCCTCCGCTCCCCCTCCCGGATCTCCTTCACCACGGCGATTTTCATGGGGGTACCGGTGCCTCCCGGGGTCGGGTCGCACGACCTCTCATGCCGATTGGATGCGGGAAGGAGGGGGATCGATCTTGCCCCCGGGACGGTGGGGGGGCAGGTTCCGGGGCGGCGCTACGTCGTGCGGGATGGGGACCGGAAAGCCTCGGACGGGGTGAAGTCCTCCTCCTCGGTCGCCACAAGCCAGAAGAAGTCGCACTCCATGCAGTCATTGAACTTCCTTGCGAATGTCCCGTGAACCTCCCCGCAACAGTACGTGCCGGCGACGGCCCAGCAGGAGCGCCCGCCGTTCCTCCCGCCGTACGTTCCGTCCAGGTCAGCAGCCACGGCGGCCGGGCACACCCCGAGTTCCTCCGCCTTCTTCCCGCCGGGCTGCCGCCCGCATTTCTTGAAATCCCAGCAGTTGAGCTTGCGCAACGGTTCCCCGGCCTCCCCTCCGGATGGACGCACCGGCCCGATTTCGTCGGAAGCGACGCCAAACAGTAAAACAATGTATTGGATCCGTTTTATTTTCGCAATCCCCTGCCGGAAAATTTGTCGGACTTGTCTGCCGGGAATATCCGGATCGCCGCCGCCCCCTTCCCGACGGGGGGATGGAGGCCCTGCCGCCGCATCCGGCGTAGAATGGGGTCCGATGGACGCATTCCTCCTGAAGCAGGTTGTCTCCGAATTCGCCGCGGAACTGCCGGGGGCGCTGGTGTCGAAGGTGCGCCAGCCGGGCGAGAAGGAGATCGTCCTCGAGCTGTGGACGGGCCGGGGGGAGAAGCGGCTCCTCCTGTCCGCGGACCCGGAGCTCTGCCGGCTCCACCTGACCACGCGCAAGGCCCCCAATCCGCCGACGCCGCCGCGCTTCTGCCAGTTCCTCCGGAAGCACCTGGAGGGGATGCGGGTCGCGGGGTTTTTCCTCGCTCCGTACGACCGGTCGGTGCGGATCGACTTCTCCTCCTCCCGCCCGGACGCGGAGCACGCGCGGACCTCCCTGCACGCGGAGCTGTTCGGCCGCCACGCGAACCTGATCTACGTGGACGGCGACGGGACGATCCTCTGCCCCTTGCGGAACGTCTCCCCGGAGGAGAGCCGGATCCGCGAGGTGGCCCCGGGGATCCCGTACCGGCCGCTCCCCCCGCCGAGCCGGGTGTTCCTCCCGGACGTGACGGAAGAGGATGCCCGGCGGATCCTTTCCGGGGGATGGGAGGGGCTCGCGAAATCGCTGATGGGCGCGGTGGCGGGAATCGGGAAAGAGGTGGCTCACGATGCGGCTTCGCGGGGACGCGACAGCGCCGGGGCGCTGCACGCCGCCCTGCGGGAACTGGTGCGCCGGTACGAGGAAGGCGACTTCGCTCCGGGGATCGGCACGTTGCCGAACGGGAAGGTGCGGATCCTCCCCTTCCCCTGCCCCGCCGCGGGATTCGTGGAATTCGCCCCGTTCCCAACGGCGAACGGCGCGGCGGACGCCTTCTACGCGGAAGTCGCGGAGGACCGGGAACTCGCCGCTCTCCGGCAGCAGCTCAAATCCCGCATCGCCGCGCTCCTGAAGAAGGAACGGCACAAGCTGGAAAACGTCGACGGCGACGAGGAGCGCCTGCGGGCAGGGCTTGCGGGCGCCGCGCACGGCGAGACGATCAAGGCGAACCTGGGCGCGCTGAAAAAGGGTACGGATTCCTTTCAGGGGATCCCGCTGGATCCCGCGAAGACGCCCGTGGAGAACATGAACCGGTACTTCCACCTGGCCCGGAAGGCGAAGGGGGCGATGGAGATCGTCCGGAAGCGGAAGCGCGAGGTGGCGGAGAGCGTGTACTACCTCGAATCGCTTGAGTCTCAGCTGGCCGCGGCTTCGGGGCGGGAGGAGCTGATCGCCGTGCGCCAGGAGCTCTCCTCCTCCTACGCCCCGAAAAAGAAGCCCGCCACGGGGAAGAAGGGCCGCCCGCAGGACGCCCCCCGCCCCGTGGCGCCGCAGGTGGAGAGGGTCGAGTTCCACGGCCACGCGATCCTCGTCGGACGGAACAATGCAGGGAACGACCGGATCGTGAAGGAACTGTCCGCACCCGACGACCTGTGGCTCCACGCGCAGGGGATCCCGGGGAGCCACGTGCTGGTCAAGCGCCCGGCGGGGAAAGAGGTCCCGAAGGAGGTGATCGAGGAGGCGGCGCGCCTGGCGGTCTTCCACAGCAAGGCGAAGGGGTCGCAGAACGTCCCGGTCTTCCTCACGGAAGCCCGCCACGTCTCGAAGTTCAAGGGTGCCAAGCCGGGGCTGGTCCGAATCGCGAAATACTCGACCGTCTACGTGCGATAGGCTTATGTCCTACCCGTTCGCACGGTTGGTGATCGGCATCCGGCGGTCCTTCCCCAGGGCGCGGGGGGTGATCTTGACGCCGGGGGGCGCCTGCCGCCGCTTGTACTCGCTCCGGTCCACCATCGACACGACGCGCCGCACCACGCTTTCCGGGTGCCCCGCCGCCACCATCTCCGGAACGCTGCAATCCCCCTCCACGTACATCCGCAGGATCGGGTCGAGGATTTCGTACTCCGGGAGGGAGTCGGAATCTTTCTGGCCGGGCGCAAGCTCCGCGGACGGCGGCTTCGTCAGCACCCGATCCGGGATCACCTCACGCCCGCGGCTTCCGTTGTACCACCGCGACACGCGGTACACCGTCGTCTTGAAGACGTCCTTGATGACCCCGAACCCGCCGGCCATGTCGCCATAGAGGGTGGCGTACCCGACGCTCATCTCGCTCTTGTTCCCCGTCGTGAGGACGACCTCGCCGAACTTGTTGGACAGGGCCATCAGGATCGTGCCGCGGATCCGCGCCTGCAGGTTCTCCTCCGTGGCGTCCGGCGCCCGGCCCGCGAACGTCGGGGCGAGCGTCCGCTGCAGGGCGCCGAAGGCGTCGCCGATCGACAGGTCGAGGCACCGGATGCCGAGATTCGCCGCCAGCGCGTGGGCGTCCTCCACGCTCTCCCGGGAGGTGTACGGGGAAGAGAGCGTCACCCCCATCACGCGGGAGGCCCCCAGGGCTTCCGCCGCCACGACGGCCACCAGGGACGAGTCGATGCCGCCGGACAGTCCGATGATCGCCCCGGGGAACCGGTTCTTCCCGACGTAGTCCCGGGTCCCCAGCACAAGGGCCCGGAAGATCTCCTCCTCCGGGGGGAGGACGGGGGCCACGGGGCCGCCGCCCGAAGGCGCCCCGACGTCGCACAGCAGCAGCTCTTCGGCGAACATCGCAGCGCGCGCGATCACCTTGCCGTCCGGGGCGACGACCATGCTGCCGCCGTCGAAGACCAGCTCGTCCTGGCCGCCCACGAGGTTGCAGTACGCCACGGGAAGGCCGGTCCGCCGCGCGTGACCCGCCAGGAGCTCCCGGCGCTCCTCCCACTTCCCCGCGTGGTACGGCGAGGCGGAGATGTTGAGGATGACCCCCGCACCCTCCCTCGCCAGCCGCGCGACGGGCCCCCGCCGCACCCAGACGTCCTCGCACACGGTGATTCCCACGCGGGCCTTGCCGACGGGGAAGGCCATCGGCTCCCTGCCGCGCCCGAAATACCGGACCTCGTCGAATACGCCGTAGTTGGGAAGGTGCATCTTCCGGTAGACGCCCAGCACCCTCCCGCCCGCGGCGATCCCCGCGGCGTTGTACGCCCGTCCCTTCGCGTCCCGGTCGGCGAATCCGACCACGGCCGTGATCCCCCGGACGCTCCCCGCCACCTTCCGCCAAGCCGCGAGGTTCTCCGTAAGGAATGAGGCGCGCAGGAGCAGGTCTTCCGGCGGGTACCCGGTGATCACCATCTCCGGGAAAACGACGAGGCGGGCGCCCGCCTCCTTCGCCCGGTCGCATGCGGCCAGGATCTTCCGGACGTTCCCCGCGATGTCGCCGACGGTGGCATTGACCTGGGCCAGTGCGAGGCGCAAGCGGTGGGTCATGCACCTATTCTCCCCGAAACGGCGGGATGCGGGAAGCCCCGGATTCCGTGTGGTAAAATCGCCTCTCCCATGGCCGCCCCGCCCACCCCCCTCTACAACCGCGACTACGTCCTTCTGAACGTAACCAACCTCACCTTTTCCCTCTACACCACGATCTTCATCTTCCTCCCGGCGTACATGTACCGCCTCGGGATCCGGGAGGGAGAAATCGGTGTCCTGATGGCGATCGGGACGCTGGTGGGGGTGGCGCTCAAACCCGGGTTCGGCATGCTGGTCGGACGGGGATTGCGCAGGGCGTTCCTGTCGGTTGGCGCGGCGCTGGCCGCCGTCTCCACCGTACCGTGGCTCTTCGTCGCGGGACCGGGCGCGCACCTGTACGCCATCCGGATTGCCCAGGGGGCGTCGTTCTCCCTTGTCGCCACCGCCGCATACGGCTACATCGCCGCGTGCGCCCCGATCGATCGGCGCGCGGAGGCGCTGGGGATTTTCGGCCTCTCCTTCTTCCTTCCCATCTCCGTGGGAGGATGGATCGGGGAATGGGTGATCGCGCGGCACGGCTTCCCCGGGATGTTCGCCGCGGGGATCGGGGTCGCCGTCCTCTCCGCCCTCGTCCCCGTCTTCATGAGGGAGCCCGCAGGCCGGGAGAATCCGTCCCTCGGATCGCTCAGGGCCTTCCTCACCCGGCCGTTCCTCGTCCCGAACACCGCGGGGTACCTCTTCGGGATGGCGTACGGCTCGATCTTCACCTTCCTCCCCGTGTACCTCGTCGTGCGGAAATCGGGCTCCCTCGGCTCCTTCGTCTTCGTCTACGCCCTGTCGGTGATCGCCACGCGGACGCTGGGCCGCCGGCTCCTCGACCGGCTTCCGAGGGAGTGGGTCTCCCTGTGGGCGCTCCTGCTGCTGTGCGCGGGGAACCTCCTGATCCCGGCGGTGGATGGAGGAGTGGGCCTCGCCCTCGTCGGGGCCGCCTCCGGTGCGGGGCACGGGCTCCTCTTCCCGGCCCTCTCGGCCCTGGTGCTCGACCGGGCGAAGGAGGACACCGGCGGAATGGCGATGACGATGGCGATGTTCACCGCCGCCTTCGACATGGGATTGGTGACCGGCGCGGCGGCGTTCGGATTCGTGGCGGAGCGGTTCGGCTACCCGGCGATGTTCGTCGCCGCGGCGGCGGTGGTGGGCGCGGGTACCGCGGGATTTTTCGCCCTGGATCCCGCCTTCAGGAAAGGAGAACGTCCCGCACCCGTTCCATGAGTTGCGGGATATCCGCGTCGCATTTCCCCTCCGTTGGTATCGGGTCGAACAGTTCCACCACGACGCGCCCCGGACGGACGGAGAGGGACCCCGGCGGGATGATGTCGTGGCTACCCGACACGCGTACCGGGACGATGGGCAGTCCCGCCCGCACGGCGATGTGGAATCCCCCCTTTTTCAGCGGCTGCAGCCTCCCATCCTTGCTCCGCGTCCCCTCCGGATAGATGAGGACCGAGTTGTTGCCCGTAAGTCCCGCCACGGCGGAAACAAGCGCCTCCCGCGCCTGGGAGGCGTCGGCCCGGTCCACCATGATCTGGCCCAGTGAGAGGAGCACCCACCCGAACACGGGGATCTTCGCCAGCTCCTTCTTGAAGACCCAGTGGAGCGGGTGGGGGATGGATATCGCCAGCGCGAGTGAGTCGACGTGGCTGACGTGGTTCGACATGAACACGTACGGACGGTCGACATCCACCCGGGAGAGGCCGCGGGTCTCCAGCGTGACGCCGAACGCGGGCATCAACGCCCGGGAGTAGCTCTTCGTCACCCAGCGGAAGATCTTCCCCTTCCGGGCCTTCCCGGGAACCAGGAGCCCGAGGAGGATCGCCGGCAACCCGATCGCGAGCGTGAGCAGGCCGATGTACGCCATCTGGAAGACGGAGCGGACGGTCACGCCGGGCTCCTTTTCCCCTTCGTGTTCCGCTTCCCTTCCGGGCACACCGGCAGGAGCGGACAGGAGGGGCACAGCGGCGCCCTCGGCCTGCACAGCTCCCGCCCGACGCGGATGAGGTTCAGGTGCAGCGGGCCGTGTGCGTCCTCCGGCACGTGCGGCTCCAGGGATAGGGCGGCCTTCGCGAGGGTGGCGTTCGCGGGAACCAGCCCCAGCCGCTTCGTCACGCGCAGGATGTGGGTGTCCACGGGGAAGGCGGGCAGGCCGAAGGAGAACAGGAGCAGGACGTTCGCCGTCTTCACGCCGATGCCGGGGAAGGAGGTGAGGTACCTCCGCGCCTCCGGAAGGGACATCGACCGAAGGAAATCGAGGGAGTACTCTCCCCGCTCCCCCTTCATCCTCGACAGCGCCCCGAGGATCGACCGGGCCTTCGCCTTCGCGAGCCCCCCCACCCGGATCGCCTCCTCGACCTCCGCCGGTTTCGCCGAGGCAAGCTCCGCCAAGGAGGGGAACCGCTTCATCAAGGTCTCGTAGGCGCGGTCGCGGTTCCCGTCGGTGGTGTTCTGGGACAGGATCGTGAGGACGAGGTTCTGCACCGGGGCGATCTCGTGGCCGCACGCTTCCGGCCGGCCGAACCGCCGGGCGAGGAGCCGGGAGATCTCGCGCAGGCGCTCGGGGAGGTTGGGCGCCGGCCGGGGCCGCACCCCCATCAGGCGCCCCCTTCTCCCGACAGCCGAAGGACCAGCCGCAACCCGTCGGGAGTCAGCCGCACCGCCGGCTGCAGCTCCCAGTATTCGATGAGCCCCCTGGCGCGGAGCGACTTCACCGCCTCGGAAAGCTCCCACGGCGCGAGGCCCGCCTCCTCGTCCAGCCCTTTCAGCCCCGGCGTCGCCCCGGGGCCGATCTCCCGGTAGAAGGAGAGAAGGCTCAGGAGCAGCTTCTTCTCGGTGTCCGACACGGGATGATCTCCGCTCACGCCTTCCCCTCCGCCGCGGGACCCGCCGGGGGGGCGGATTTCGCCTTGAGGGCGGCCACCTCGATCTCCAGCTCCTGGATCCGCTTTTTCGCCGCGGACGCCTCGGACCGCCTCCGGAAGTACCCCGGGACCCCGGTGATCCAGCCCCCCAGCACCCCGGCCGCGAACGCCGCCACGATCACTCCCAGCATCGATGTGACCCAGGACAGGTGCAGGAACCGCACGGTGTACTCGCCGGGGTTCTGCAGGCCGAAGGCCGCAACCACGGCGAGCAGCAGGACGAGCACGACCAACGCACCGTTCACGCGCCACCTCCTTTCAGTTGACGGGCTCCTGCCCCTTCGCTTCCGGGACGCCCCTGCCGTCCCGCTCGGGGCTCGAAAGCGTACGGATCATCCCCTTCACCCGGGTGCACTCGTGCACGCCGGGGCACTCCACCTCGCACGGATCGATGTGCGTCACCACGTGGGCGTGGCCCAGCGCTTCGCGGATCTCGTGCTCCAGGTGGTCCGCCACCCGATGGGCGTCCTCCAGCGAGTGCTCCCGGCACACCACCACGTGGAAATCCACGTGCTTCTCCGAGCCGGATCGCCGGGTCCGCAGGTCGTGCCATTCCACTACCATCGGCCGGTGCTCCTCGATGATCCGCACGATCGTCTCCACCGTCTCCCGGGGGAGCCCGCGGTCCAGCAGGTCCTGCACCGCCGCGCTGAGGATGGGCAGGGCGGCGACGAAGATGTAGACCCCCACCGCGAGGGCGACGCCGGGATCCAGCCACTTCCACCCGGTGATGCGGTACAGGAGGAGGGAGAAGAGGATGCCGGTTCCCGACCATACGTCCGTCCGGAAATGGAGAGCGTCCGCCGAAAGCGCGGAAGAGCCGGTCGCCTCCCCGGCCTTCCGGATCCGGTCGGAGACGAACCACGACGCGGCGACGGAGAAGGCCATCACGAGGATGCCGACGTCGAGGCCGATCCCCTCCGGCGCCCTCCCCTCCCGCAGGCGGCGCACCGCCTCCCAGGCGACCCCCGCGCCGGTGAGGGCGATCACTCCTCCCTGGACGAGGGTGGCCATCGTCTCCACCTTCCCGTG